>Ga0302325_10026421_pt1 | contig 12056 bp, 9 predicted proteins | sample Palsa_T0_2_FD_201948 | JGI IMG/M metagenome (GOLD analysis project Ga0302325, IMG submission 201948) | Peat permafrost microbial communities from Stordalen Mire near Abisko, Sweden - Palsa_T0_2 | ecosystem: Environmental > Terrestrial > Soil > Palsa > Peat permafrost | place: Sweden: Abisko...
TTCGGCACGTTCCTGGGCGCGGGAGCTATTCTGGTCGTTTTTTTCGGCTCGGCTACGCTCGATTGGTACCGCGCGTTTCTGGCATTGCCGTAGGAGACGTATGTTTCTGTTCGGCCTATTGCAGGCAAATGCAAAGACGGCTGCTGGCTCAACGTGGATACTGAGCAGCGCGCTGCTCATGGCCGTGCTGCTAGGCGGGACCTACCTTCTTCTGCTTTCGCTTCGCCGGGTTTTCGGTCGCGCGGCAAGAGACACGGAGGAGCCGGCGCCTGGGAAATCCTTGACTGACAATCCGACCGCGTTCATGACGGCTTCCATGCAGGCCGTGATTCAAAAACTTCGTGACCAGGAAAAGGAGCTGGCTGCACTGCATCGGCGCGATCGCGAACTCGCGCAGCAAACCGAGAAATTGAGCGAAGCGGTCACGCGGAATATGCCCGCCGGCCTGCTGCTGGTCAGTTCGACCGGCTTAATTACCAGCGCGAACCCGGCAGCGGAAACAGCTTTGGGCGTGCATGCCCTTCCCTATCGGCGCTACACAGAGGCGCTGGGAACCCAATCGCCTCTGGCGAAGCTGCTCGCGAGGTGCCTGGCAGAGGCTCGGACCTATCGCCGCGAGGAGATCGAGTACGCTACGCCGGATGGCGAACTCCGGAGACTGGGCGTCACGATTTCGCCGACGATGAACAACAGCGGTGAAGCAACGGGTGCGCTCTGCCTGCTGAGCGACCTGACCGAACTGGCCGCCTTGCAACGCCAGGTGCAGGTGAAGGAAAGCTTGGCTGCTCTGGGCGAACTGTCCGCAGGCATCGCGCACGAATTTAAAAATTCGCTGGCCACGATCTCCGGCTACGCGCAGATGATCCGCAGCGAAACCAAAGGGGACGTGGCCGAAAATGCGCAACGCATCCTGGAACAGACGCGCTCGCTGGCCCACGTCGTTACGGAGTTCTTGAAGTTTGCAAGGCCGCTGGAGCTTTCGCACGAAGAGGTAGCGCTGGATGGGCTCATTGAGCGTGCGATCGAGGAAGTGCAGGAATCCGTGGCAGGGGTGGAGATTTCGGTGACCGGCGAGATCGAGCACATCTCGGGCGACGAAGCTCTGCTGCGACAGGTATTGCTCAACCTCGTGCGCAATGCCGCAGAGGCGGCTGGCAACCAGCCGTTCGGTGGGCGGGTCACGGTGAGCGGCACGGTCGAGCATGCTGCCGGCCGGGCGGTCCAGCGCATCTCCATTTCCGATAATGGGCCGGGCATACCCCCCGCTGACCTCTCTCGGATTTTTGCGCCCTTCTATACGACGAAAACCAACGGCACCGGACTCGGGCTCGCGGTGGTGCAAAAGATCGTGCTGCAGCACGGGGGTTCGGTGGAGGCCAGGAACCGGCCGGAAGGTGGAGCCGAGTTAATCGTTTGGCTACCGGTGAGCCGGGAGCGCTCCAGCACCCTTGATTCGGTTGGCGTCCCCACCTAGACTTAGTGTGAAGGTTTGTCGCTGTCGTTCCCGAAAGGGGGCATGGACCATGGTACTCCACAAGAGCAACAAAACATTATTGATATCAGCAACAGGGGTGTTTCTGGCGCTGGGGGTGTGCGCTCGGAGCGGGCAAGCACAGGACACCCAGACGGCTCAGCCATCGGTAGCCGAAGCCTCCCGGAAGGCCAAAGAGCAGCAGAAGAACGAGCCTAAGGACCTGAAGGTTTTTACCAACGACGACGTCGCCAACCTAAAGGGCGATATTTCGGTGGTGGGGGTGGCACCGACTCCCCCGGCGGCTGCGGCCACAGCGACCACAGGGACCACAGCACCAGTGAAGGGCACGGCTGGAGCGAAAGAGCCGGTTAAGGATGAGGCGTATTGGCGGGGCAAATTTGCCGACGCGCGGCGCAAGCTGGCGGACGATTCAAAGGAATTGGATGTTCTGCAGCGCGAATACAACCTGAAACAAATACAGTACTATTCGAACCCGGACGTGGCGCTGCGTGAACAGTACAGCCGCAAGGACCTCGATGACACGCTGGCGGAAATCGACAAGAAAAAGCAGGACGTAGAAAGGGACAATGCGGCTCTCGAGGACTTGCAAGACCAGTTGAGAACGTCAGGCGGCGAACCCGGATGGGCCAACGAGCCTACGCAGCCAGCGCCCGAACCATCCGAAACGCTCGCGCCCGACCAGCAGACTTCGCCGTCCGTCGCATCGCCTCCGGGGAATCAGACGCAGCCGAACCAGACCGGAGCGCCGACGGCCGGAAAGCCATAGGCGACGTGAGATCGGGAACTGCCCGCGCGTGGTAACCGGCAGTTCCCTGCCATCCGTTTATCCTCGCAAACTTATTCTTTACGCGCGGGCATTCCTTCCGCACGGGCATTCTTTACGCACGGGGCGCGCGTGTGTCCGCGCGACGGTGTACAAACCGTGATAGAAATGAATTGATGGAGCCATTACTGCTGGTGGAGGACAAGGCCGAGCTGCGCGCCATGCTCCGCAAGGCGCTCGAACGCTCTGGCTATGCCGTCGACGAGGCGGCGGACGGCTCTGCAGCCGTCGCGAAGCTGCGCGGTCGCCGGTATTTGCTGGTCTTGAGCGATCTGAAGCTTCCCGGCTGCTCGGGACTCGACGTGCTACGCGAGTCGAAGCAGGCCGACCCAACGATTCCCGTCATTCTGGTCACGGCGTTTGGTTCGATCGAAGAAGCTGTGACGGCGATGAAAGAAGGCGCGTTCGATTTCATTCAGAAGCCCGTGGACCTCGATCACCTGAATTTGCTGGTGGGCCGGGCGGCGCGCCAGCAAGAGCTGCTTCGCGAAAATTTATTGCTGCGCGAGGAGTATGCGGCGCGCTACGGGTTCCCGCGAATCATCGGGGAGCATCCCGCTATGCTCGCCGTGACGCAGCAAGTGCAACGCGTCGCGGGTACGGATTCCACGATACTGCTGCTGGGCGAAAGCGGCACCGGCAAGGAGCTATTCGCACGCGCGATCCATCACCTGTCCAATCGGCGCGAACAGTCGTTCGTGGCCCTGAACTGCGCCGCCATCCCCGAGGGTTTGGTGGAGAATGAGCTGTTCGGCCACGAACGCGGCGCCTATACCGGCGCGGGATCGCGCAAGATCGGAAAGATGGAGCTGGCGCACCGCGGAACGATTTTTCTGGATGAGATCGCGGAGTTGCCGCTGGCGATCCAATCCAAGCTATTGAGGGTGCTGGAAGAGAAGCGCTTCGATCGCGTCGGAGGGACGCAACCGGTCGACGTGGACGTTCGCATCATAACGGCGACGAATAAGGACTTGCGCGCGGCGGTCGAAGCGAAGAGCTTTCGCGAGGATTTGTACTTCCGTGTTGCGGGGGTACCCATCACAATCCCCCCGCTGCGCGAGAGGGGCGACGATGTGCAACTGCTGGCGGACGCGTTTCTCGAACGATTTCGCCGCGAATTTCGCAAGCCCGGCTTGACGCTTGGCGCCAAGGCACGGCGCGCGCTGCAGACCTATTCGTGGCCGGGCAATGTGCGCGAGTTACAGAACTCGATCGAACGCGCGTCGATCCTCTGCGATGGCGATACCATCGACGTGGACGGGCTGCAACTTCCGTCTCCGCGACCCACCGAGGAGCAGGTTCCTTCGGGCATGCTCGGCGAAGACTTCAATTGGCAAGGCACGCTGCAGGAAGTGACTGCGCGGGCCATCGAACAAATCGAGCGATTCCGCATCAATGCGGCGCTTAGCGCGGCGAAATGGAATAAGACACGGGCCGCCGAACACCTCGGGGTTTCTTACAAGACGCTGCTTCATAAGATCCGCGCTTTGGGGCTGGAGGAGTAACGTCCGACACAGCTGCTGAAGCTCCGACCTCCTGAAGAAAAAGCCCACAGCAGATCCCTCACCGCCGTCCGCAAAATGCGCGGCCGGGTTCGGGATGACGACGGGAGGGCTTTCATGCTGCTAGCGCCGGGCGGTGTGCAGGGCGACGATGCCGCCGGTCCAGCGCTCGGCGCGTACGTCGACGAAACCTGTGCTTTCCATCATGTGCGCCAGCTCGGGCGGTGACGGGAAACGTGCCACCGAACCGGGCAGGTATCCATACGCTTGCGCATTGCCGGAGAAGAGGCCGCCAATTTTCGGCAAAACGCGGTGGAAATAGAAGCGGTAAGCGCGGCCGAACAGAGCGCTTTGCGGTTCGGTAAATTCAAGAATGGCAACCGAACCGCCCGGGCGCAGGACTCGACGCAACTCGGCCAAGCCCGCGGCGTAGTTGGCGAGGTTGCGGAAGCCGAATGCGGTAGCCACCAGATCGAAGGACTCGGCAGGAAATGGCAAGGCGAGCGCATCGGCCTCGAGGAATTCCATCGTCGCGCGCGGCCGGGCTTTCTGGGTCTTTTCCCGGGCACGCACGAGCATGGGATGGGCGAAATCCGCGCCGAAGATCGCGCCGCGCGAAGAGCCCGAAGAGGAAGATGCGTTCGCCGCCGGGATCTGGGCCGCGAAAGCCAGGGCCAGGTCGCCGGTGCCGCAACAAAGGTCGAGCACGCGGGCGTCGGGCCGGGCCAGGATGGGACGAAAACGTCGCGCCAGCCGTCTACGCCAGGCGACGTCGAAGCGGAGGGAGAGGAGATGGTTCAGCAGGTCGTAGCTCGGAGCGATGCGACTGAACATCTCGCGGACTTGACGCGACGCGGCGGCTTCGTCCGGGGCGCCGGAGGGCCTCGTGCCCGGTAAGCTCGCACGCGATGGAGCGCGAGAGCTCATGGTTTGGCGGAGTCGCTCACACCGAGACGGGTGAGCACGCGGTTCACGTCGCGAATCGGAACTCCGGGCACCGTCTGAACATGGCCGATGCTCGACGGAAGGACGAATCGCAGTTGACCGCCGCGAGTCTTTTTGTCCGAACCCATGATTCGTACCAGCCGCGCTGGGGCCTCGGAGGCCTCACGCGGAAGGGGCGGGAGCGGTCCGACGCGGCGCACGAGCGTTTCGATGCGTACGGCGTCAGGTTGTGGCAGCATTCCGATGCGCTCGGCAAGCCGCGACGCCGCGATCATGCCCCAGCCGACGGCTTCGCCGTGCAGATAGCGGCGATAAGCGGTAGCCGTCTCGAACGCGTGGGCAAAGGTATGGCCGAAATTCAAAATTTCGCGCAGACCGGACTCGCGCTCGTCGCGCCCGACCACGTCTGCTTTGGCGCGGATGCACCGCGGAATCACGAAGTCGAGCGCGGCAGCATCACCCTGCACGACCTGCTCTATATTTTTTTCGAGGAACGCGAACAGGCGGGTATCGCCGATCACGCCGTACTTCAGCACTTCGTACACGCCTGAGCGGAACTCCCGAGCCGGGAGCGTGCCGAGCGTGGCGGGATCTGCGAGCACGAGTTGGGGCGGGTAAAACGCGCCGACCAGATTCTTCCCTTCCGGCAGGTTCACGCCGGTCTTGCCGCCGATAGCGCTATCGACTTGAGCCACCAGCGTCGTCGGAACGTGCATCACGCGGACGCCGCGCAGATAGGACGCCGCAACAAATCCGCAAACGTCGCCAACGACGCCGCCACCTGCCGCAACGATCACGGCATGGCGGTCGGCACCCGTGCGGATGAGCTCCCGGCAAAGTCGCTCTACCGTGGCCATGTTCTTGGCCACTTCGCGGTCGTCGAAGACGATCGTGGCCCGCAAATTGGCTGCGCGTAGTCCAGACTCGAGAGGCCGGCGCCAGTGCCGAGCGGCGCGGGGAGAAGTCAGCAGATAGACGCCAGTGTTCTCGCCCAATGCGCGCATTTCCCTCGCGGCGCGCTCGACGAGGCCCTCGCCGCACACGACGGCATATGGACCGGCAGCCGAGCGAACTTGTATGCGCGTCATCGTCATCGCTAGGGGGCATCGCTAAGGAACGGCAACTCTAGCACAACAGCCAACATGGGAAGCCACAGGTACCGAGGCCGGGTCGCAGCGAGTATTGCCTGGCACTTTCCCAGATGAGGCGAGTTCGGAGCGAAGACTCAGGCGGGCTTGCCGGAACTGAATTTTTGCTCGAGTTGAGGGACGACTTCGACGAGCACGTGACCGACGATCGCCAAGCTGACCGGGCTCACTTTGTCCAAGGTATCCGCGTTGGTATGCCAGAAGCCCTCGCGAATGGGCGTTTCGAGATCGATGATGTCCACCGCCGCGGCTTTGCGAGCAAGGAACGGCAGGTGGTCGTCTTCGATCGTGGATTGTGCCGGCACGAATGTGTTCTGGTAACCCAAGCGCGCGGCCGTGGACCAAACCATGTCCGTCAGCCACTTGGTCGAGCTCGATTCCCGCTTGATGGTGAGGTCGCGGCCGCCGATCATGTCGATGAGCAGCATGGCCTTCATGCGCGCGAGGTCCCCGGAAACGGCCATGCGGGCTGCTAATTCGCGGCTGCCGTAGGTGTTGTCCGGATCGACCCAGTCGAAATTGAAAGCCTCCTCGCCGTCGAAGAAAACGATCCAGAAGCTGAGGGCATTTTTGCGGGCGCACAGCAGCCGGGCCATCTCCAGAGCCACGCCGGTCGACGATCCGCCGTCATTGGCGCCGACAAAGCCGGGGATCAGCTTGCTGTCGTAGTGCGTGGTCAGGAGCACAATATCGGGACTCGCGCCGGGGATTTTCGCCACGATGTTTTCCATCGCCACCGTGCCAATGGGCGACGGTGTGTGGAAGTCCTCCTGATCCACGGGACAACCAAAGCTTTTGAGTTTGCCGATGATGTACTGCTGAACGCGGTGGTTACCCTCGGTCCCAGCACTGTGAGGACCGATGGCCACGATATCGGCCACGTATTGGTAGGCACGCTGGCCGTCAAAGCCGCCGGTAGAGCTAGCCGGAGGCGCGGCAGGTACTTGCGCTGCGGAGACGGGGCTGCCAGCCGACGCCTGGCTGGTCGCGGTTTCGCTGGCGCCGCAGCCCAGCACAACCAGCCCGAAGGCCAGCAATGCGGACGAAGCCAAAACCGCGCGTACTCGGCTCATAAAATCAACTTCCCCCTGCGCGCGCTGCCGCTGCGCGCCGCTTGCTGCGCACGACAAACGCCGAGACAGCGATCCCGATCAGGTACAGCACAATCATCGGTGCCATGAAGATGAGCATGGTCGTGGCATCGGGCGTAGGCGTGATGATGGCAGCCACGACGGCAATAATGAGTATGGCGTAGCGAAAGTTTTTCAGCAGAAATTTGGGCGTGACGATGCCAAAGAGCGAAAGGACCAAAATCAGCATCGGCAACTCGAAGACTACTCCGACTCCCAGCAAAACAATTAAGACCAGGTCGAAATACTCCTCGACACTGATCAGCGGCGTAAACGTGGCGCTTGTTTGGAAGCTCACCAGGAAGCGGAGCAAATAAGGCAGGATCACATAATAGGCGAACGCGATACCTGTAAGAAACAGCCCGACGCTAGGCCCGATAAATGCTGCAATGGCCTTTTTTTCGTGCTTGTAAAGTCCGGGCGCGACAAAGAGCCAAATCTGGTAGAACACGACGGGCGAGGCCAATACGACGCCTAAGTAAAGTCCCAGCGTGAGCACGAGATTCAGAAGGCCCGCAGGATGCGTGTAGATCAGCTTGTCTTCGAGGTGCGCGTTGCGCAGCGCCGTGACCATCGGGCGGGCCACGAAGTTCAGTATCTTCTTGGCTACCGCAAAGCCGACAAACGCCCCGAGCAGGATGGCCGCAGCGGAATAAATGATTCTCTTGCGCAGTTCGTTCAGATGGTCGAAAAACGACATCTTGCCGGCGGCTTCGGGCTCGCCGAACTGGTTCTCTACGTCAAGAGGAGTGGGACTGGCCATTCGTTGGGTTCTCGAGCGATGCGGGCGTGCCAGCAACAACGGGTTCTTCGGTTTGGACCGGCGCCACAGAGTGCGGTTCGGCGCTTACACCATCAGAGGCGGGAGATTGCGGCGTGTGCTCGATGGTCTGAGACGTGTGCTCGACTGTCTGAGATGTGTGCTCGACACCAGTCTGAGAGACGTCGTGGGCGGCGGCGTCCACCGCCTTAAGCGCCGAATCCACCTCGGCTTGGGCTGCGGCCGCGGACTGGCGGATCTGCGCCTGCCTGTCCATTTCGCGCACTTCGCCTTCGATGGTCGAGCGGAAATCGGCGGTGATGCGGCGGAACTCGGCCATCGTCTTGCCCAGAACGCGCGCGACTTGCGGCAGCTTGTCCGGTCCCAGGACGATCAGCGCCACGAGAAAAATGATTATAAGATGGGGGATACTCAGCATTTGCGGTTTCGATTCGCCAGGTCTGCGTGACTCGCCAGGACATGCAAAGCTGTACGAAGCGAAATCGTGCAGTCCTCGACAAATAACGTCTCCTTGGCATGATAGAAGAGGCATTGGGGGGTGTCAAATCGCCGGGGAAATCGTGTTATACTGATCTTTCTGAAGCTGGAGAGGAGGGACGGATGAAAGCCGAGAGGCGTGGCGCACTCGTATTTGTCGGGGTGTTGGTTTTCTCTGCGGTGCTAGGGAGCATCTACGGTTCTCCGGTGCGCGCGACGGCTGCGGGCACGAGCGATCTCCAGGATTCCATCAAGAGCTTGACGCGTGTTCTGTCGGTCGTCCAGCAGAACTATGCGATCCCAATTGACTCCGACCACGCGCTGTACGACGGGGCGATTCCGGGCATGTTGCGCGTTCTCGATCCCCACTCGACTTTTTTCGATCCTCGTGAGTACGCCTTGCTGCGCGAAGATCAGCGCGGCAAATACTACGGCGTGGGCATGACGGTAGGGCCCCAGAATAATCACACGGTGGTCCTCGCTCCGATGCCTGGCTCGCCTGCGGCAAAAGCGGGCATTCGGCCTGGCGACATCATCGCGCGCGTGGAAAATAAAGCCACCGACGGGCTGACCGTCTCGGAAGTTGCCGATCTGCTGAAAGGTCCGAAAGGGACCGTTGTGCACGTGACCATGGTCCGCGAGGGCTACGACCAGCCGATCACTCTGGCGGTGACTCGCGACGAGATTCCCAAGCATTCCGTGGACGTCGCTTTCGTGGTGCGGCCCGGCATTGGCTACGTGCGGCTCTCGGCGTTCAACGAAGAGACCGACACCGAGCTTGCGGCCGCGCTCAAGCAAATTGACGTTGCGAGCCTCGAAGGATTGGTCCTCGACCTGAGGGGAAATCCAGGAGGCTTGCTGAACGAAGCGGTCGCGGTCTCGGACATGTTCCTGGACAAGAACCAACTGATCGTTTCGCACCACGGCAGAGCTTCGCAGGAGCGGCGCTACTACGCGGTTCGCGGCAATCGCGGCGTCCAGGTTCCGATCGTCGTGCTGGTGAACGGCGGATCGGCATCGGCCTCGGAGATCGTGACCGGCTCGATCCAGGATCATGACCGCGGTTTGGTGGTAGGCGAACAAACGTTCGGCAAAGGTCTGGTGCAGACCGTGTCGCCCTTGAGTGAGAACACGGGCTTGGCGCTGACGACGGCGCGCTACTATACGCCCAGCGGACGGCTCATCCAGCGAGATTACAAAGACGTGTCTTTGTACGACTACCTGTATAACCACAAGAACCCTCAGCCGACTGAAGTGAAGCTGACCGACGGTGGCCGCCAGGTATTTGGCGGCGGCGGTATAACGCCGGACGTCGCGGTGAGCGAGCCGAAGCCGAATGCTTTCCAGGCACTGCTCCTGCGGCGCGATATTTTCTTCCCCTACGCCGGTGGAGTGGGCAGCTTTACAACGGCTTACCTCGGGACAAAGCCCGTCGTCACCAAGGATTTCGTGGTCGACGATGACGTGCTTGCGGAATTCCACCGCGTGCTCGACAAGGAAAAGGTCACTTACACCGACGCGGAGATCGCCGCGAACCTGGAGTGGATCAAGCGCGAGATCAAGAAAGAAGTTTTCATCTCCGTGTTCGGACTTCCGGCCGGCGCGCAAGTCGAACTGGAAGACGATCCGCAGGTGGTCCGGGCGATCGAAGCTCTTCCACAGGCGCGGGCGCTCTACGAGAACGTCCGGCATATCATCGCGCAGCGAACGTCCGGACAAACTGGTCTTCAGTAATTAATAGTTACCTGCCGCTACACAGAGCTGCGGGGCGCCGCGACTCGCTCGCGACGCGTTCCGCTTGGCACGGCGGGCATAACACACGCAACTCGTACATGGGCGGCTAGCTCAGCTGGCAGAGCGCCTCGTTCGCAACGAGGAGGCCGGGGGTTCGAATCCCCCGCCGTCCACCACTTCTCGTTGCATTTTCATCAACTTAGAGTGCCCTTCTAAATTGCAAGAGTTGCCCGAGTCGCCCATTTGAGGCGATCGGCGGCTCAAAGCCGAGCCCGATCTTCTCTGGCCGGTTTAATCGAAACTTGCGGTCCTGCCGGAGTTTTACGTAGCGCTCGGAGATGTGCCTCGGCGCGTGGCCGGACCGAAAGTGCTTTAGAGCACCCGGACAACGCGAGAGGAATGTTCGAAATTCCCCGGCAGTTTGAGGTTGGCTGCTGTTTCTTGATGATCGGCGCATCGATGAAGTCGTCGTTCCACCTCCGGGGAAACTTCTCCGTGGTGACTTGTCAGAATTGGTCCTGGTCTCAGTTAAGCCGGCAGCGAACCGTTAGTAGAGCGGTGGTCCGGTGATGACGCCTTGTGGGTTGTTCTGTGTCGCCGATGTCGGGGCTGTTAGCCCTTGATTGGGTAAGTCGGCGCTGAAGCTTGGCTGGCCGATCACGTCGGTTGCATTCATGCCATTGGTGAACGGCGGCGCAAACACTAGTGTGCGGTTGTTTCCGCTGTCGTTCACCCATAAATCGCCGTTGGAGCTAAACGCAACTTGCAGGGGATTCGAGAGCGTGGCGGCCGTTGGAGTCGTGAATCCATCGTTGGACGAGTTGTGGACGAAGTCCGGCTGGCCTAGCACCAGAGTGGCGGCCATGTCATTGGTGAACGGAGGTACAAATTCTAAGACACGGTTATTGTCGTAATCGGCCATCCACAGATTCCCTGAAGCGTCGAAGGCAACTGCCCATGGGCCATCCATTCCAGTTGCTCCGACAGCCTCTGAGTTATTCGTGAAATTCCCCTGGCCCAGCACCAGGCTCGCGGCCATTCCCGTTGAAAACGGCGGCTTATACTCCAGCACGCGGCTGTTATTGTAGTCGGCGACCCACAGATTTCCCGAAGGGTCGAAGATCGGAAAGCCCGGAAGACTAAGCGCGGCACTGGTCGTCGCTTGAGTGGCACTTCCGGACGTGAGGTTCGGCTGGCCAATCGCCAGGGCGGCGGACATGCCGTTGCTAAAGGGCGGTACATATTCCACGATGCGACTGCTTTCGTAGTCATCAACCCACAGATCGCCGGCATGGTCCACGGTCGCGCCATAGGGGCCATACAGGCTGGTTGCGCTGGTCGCGCTAGTGGAGGCCGGACATGTACTCGTCGTGAAGTTCGGCTGGCCGAAGACCACGCTGGCGTTCATGCCGCTGGTAATCGGCGAAACGAATTGAGTGACTCGGCAGTTCGCAGAGTCAACTACGTAGACATTGCCCTTGGCATCCACGGCCACCGCTGTGGGCTGGTTCATGGTGCTTGCGGTTGTGCCGGCGGTGGCAGTGGTGAAGCCGGGCTGTCCCAAGACCGTGCTGGCGGTTTCGTCGAAGACGGCGCCCAGAGGAACGGTGTAGATGAGCACACGATTGTTACCAAAATCGGGCACCATCGCGGAGGTCGTGGTGGTCAGGCAGTTCACCGCCACGTTGGTAATCGCCGCGCTTGCCACGGCGCCGCTTCCGTTCGTGACGGTGCAGACCTGCGTCGGATTGCTAGGCTGGGTCAATACCGTAACGCTATACGCAGCGCCAGTGGCAAGGCCGGTCGTGAAGTTGAACGAGCCATTGGCCGATACGGTGAGATTGTTGCCGCCATTGTTCTGCAGGACCAGTCCGGCGCCCACCAGGCGAGATACAGTTCCACCGGTCGTGTACGCCGGGTCTTGGCTACTGTTGCCGTTATTGCTGCTATTGTTACTACTGTTGTTTGTGCTGCAAGCGACGAGGAAGAGAGTGCCGATCAAAGCGGCGCGCAAGAGAAAC
>Ga0302325_10026423_pt1 | contig 12055 bp, 14 predicted proteins | sample Palsa_T0_2_FD_201948 | JGI IMG/M metagenome (GOLD analysis project Ga0302325, IMG submission 201948) | Peat permafrost microbial communities from Stordalen Mire near Abisko, Sweden - Palsa_T0_2 | ecosystem: Environmental > Terrestrial > Soil > Palsa > Peat permafrost | place: Sweden: Abisko...
CACCCTTCTCGTGAGGTGCTGTTCAGCAGTATTGGCTGGCGATGCTTCCCCTGAAGCGCTTATTGCGTTGAATGGCGCCAAGGTGAGAGCATCTTTCGATCAAATTATGAACGGCGTGAAGTACGCTGTGGATTATATGCGAACCAATTTTGCAGCGGAGCAACTCGCTAATCTTCCGTTCTCAACCATGCTTATCCCGCTCGCTGTCTTCTTTGCGGTATCTGGCAATAAAGAGCTCAAGTATACTGACGCACAAAGAGAACAGATCAATCGGTGGTTTTGGCGCTCTGCGTTTTCAAGGCGCTATAGTTCCGGCGTAATTCGTAATCTAAATAATGACATCGCAGAAATACAAAAGCTTAGGGAAGGAAAAGCAAGCACCTTAGGTGATTTTAATTATACAATCGATGAGAGTTTCTTTTTAGACAACACGTTTGGTATGGGTAGTGTCAACACCAAGACGTTTATTCTGATGCTGGCGCAGCAAAAGCCACTTTCGTTTATTTCGGGAAGTCCCATTGACTTGGCCAAGACGCTTAAACAGAGCAATCGCACTGAATATCATCATATGATGCCACGCGATTTTCTCAAGAAAAGCGGCCAGACAGGGGTAAACGACTCCGTACTCGCCAATATGTGTTTCTTGTCTCGCGCTGATAACCGCGACCTCGGCGGAGTTGCGCCCTCGGAATACCGAAAAAAAATGGCCAAAAACACTAAAGAAATAATTGAACGGGCGCTCGGCGATGAAGCCAGACTTTTCCGCGGTGATTACCTGAAGTTTCTTTCTGATAGGGTAGATCGTTTGGTTGCTTTCGCTAAAGGTCTCTGCTCCTAGTGCTGGTGGTGTGCAAAGGTGCTGCTGATGGAGATTGTAGTCTGAAGTGCAACAGGAGCGGCGGTTTCTAATGCGGACCGATTACGTGTGTTATTGTTGAGGTTCGTCAAAAGCGTTCCGAATCTGAGGTAGCCTAATCATCACGAAATCAAGCAACCAAAGGACTTCGGACATTAAACGTACGTCGCGGCCGCGATCAGCTGCATACATTTTGTTGCCGTGAAATAGATTATTGCGAACCTGTTGAGCTGCTTTAATTAGTCTTTTGGTATCTTTGACCGGTTCGGGGCTTGGCCCGAATGCCACACTATTATTTTGAACGAGTAAGGTTTTTGGTGGATCATCGATGAGTGTTGAAGCCTTTCCGCTTTTCAGTACGTCATTAAAAAATTTGACTCCCAAATCATTCTCCAACTTACCCCAATCGGCCCATGCGATTTTACCCCGCCCAGCGCGAAAGTAATCGCAGCGCAGCAGCGCGTATTCGAAACGTGCAAAAGTGGCAAAAAACGTTACGGTAATATTCTCAGGCAATCCATCGAGAATTTGCTTAAGCTGTGTCATGTTAAAATTCGCCATCGATCAACGCAAAGAGCAGGCGGCGCCGGCAGGGGACTACATTTCCGAAGGGCGGCGCGACGTGTGTCTAATATGTAAAATATCTATGGTCCCGTCGTTCACGCGATAGAAAATTCGAAACGGATAGCGAACCACCGTTGCGACACGGACTTGAGATCGCTGGGTTACCTGTGGTGCCGCTTCGGGGTGGCGCGCGATACGCTCGATCACTACCCGCAACTGGCGGCCGATTGCTTCTGCGATCGTAGGGCTGGCGTGAGCGGTGTAATAGGTCGCAATCTGGTCCAGGTCGGCGAGCGCTCGCTTCGAATAGACAAGCCTCATACCGGACGAAATTTTGCGAACACGGTCTCTACTTCGGCGTCGGTCGCAAATTCACCGCGATCGATCGAGGCCATTGCAGCGTCGATAATTCGCAATTCCTCTTGTGTGGCAAGATACTCTCGGTTTTTCAATTCGTTTTCGATCTGATTGGCGACGTCAACGAGCTCATCCTGGGCCTCTTCGGGCCAGGACTTAACGCGATCGAGAAGGGATTTAATATCCTTGGTGGTCATGCCCATATTGTACCACAACTGTGTGAAAATTGTAGCCTGAAGTGCAACATACGCGCGGTCGAATAAGGGTCGCAAGATTTATCTTGTGCGACCCATTTTATATGGCTCTGTTGAGCCATATTTTGGCGACGGCCATTTTTTATGGTGCTTCCCTCGCGCAGATTGCCCGTCATCTGGCGGCAAGTCGGGCTGCACGTGTGCAGGCCGGAACGACGGCGCGGATGAGGGGAAATGCGACACTCTAGGAAAGCGTCTCTAACTTCGTGACGCGTTCTCCGAGCGCATGACGGCGTTCAACTTCATCGTCCATTCGACGGGCCAAGGAATCAACCTTGCCCTCTAATATGTCGAAGCGGCCATCGATAGCTTCAAATTTGCGATCTATGGCCTCAAATTTTTGATCAATGGCTTCAAACTTCGCCGCTATGTTCGCAAATTCGCGGGCGCAAGTGTTGGCAAGCGTTTCGATCAAGTTCTCCATTCGAACGAACCCATCGCTTACGCGCTTTTCGAGTTGATTGAACCTCCCTTCGATTTCGTCGTCCATATCCCCTATTTTACCATGCGCGTGCGAGCGGTGCTAATCACCTGTTCAATATTGAGCTCCTGGCCTTCGCCTCGATCAAGGGAATCAATTCCATTTTGTAGTTCAGTTCGAAGATGCCCGACGTTTTTAACATGGGCAATGAGGTCTTCGGCGATGCTTTCCTGCGCCGCCTCGGGCAATTGTGAGACCTTGGCCATGGCTTCCTCAAGCAGCTTTGTCATGGGTCAAGTATACCATATCGGTTGAATTTTGGCAGCGGGGCGGACTTCCCTCCCGCTAAGCGTCGCGGTGAATACGATAGAACTCGTCCATCTCGTCCTGCGGTGCAAAACTGCCGACTTTAGCAGTATCAATTCCCTGCCGAACGGCCTCTTTCTCCGCAGCCGATAGACGAAGGTTGGCGGAGTCCAATTCAAGTTCGTGCGCCGCTTCTCCCAAGTCTCGCTCCTCCCCTTCCGACGAAGGGTCTATCTGTTGCGATGGCTTTTCGTCTCTGCGCTTCATGGGTAAATGATACCACAGCACGCCAATGCGGGGAGCGGCTGATGGTTCGCGGCAAGTCGGGCTGCAGTATGCAGGCCGGAACGCCGGCGCGGATGTCGGCAGCCTCTCATTGAAGAGATCCTTGGATTTGCTGCGGCGGTAGCGGTGCGATTTTTTGATAATGTTTCGTCAGCGACAAGCTGGTTTGCAATACGCAAACCGTGACGCCGGCGCTGATGAGACGTTATTCACAGCAGAATGTTTGAATCTTGCGCGTCCGGCCCGCTGCGGCAAGCCGAACCTTCGTCATCGATGTTTGGGCGCCGGCGCGAAGGCCGGCGCTAGCAGATTGGAGTGGTAGGGGTGCAATCGCGATGTCCGGTCCTGATCGTATAACAGACTCACCTCGGACTAACCGACATTGCGTGCCGCCATGCGGATTGGATGGGCACGTTCACGAGCAGCACCTGTAGTTTGAGACGGGGAAACGGTCCCCAAGGTGCCACCCAGAACATTTAGAGGTGTGCAGGTCGCCTTGGCCGCAATATAGTGCGCTGAAAGGTTCCCGATCGTCATGAACCAAGACATTCGCTTCTGCACTGCCAACGACGGTGTAAAGCTGGCCTATGCCGTCACTGGCGACGGGCCTCCGCTGGTCATGGCATCGACCTGGCTCACGCATCTTGAGCATCAGTGGCGTAGCCTGGCATGGCGCCCCTGGCTCGACGCATTTCAAAAATTCACTGTTTTGCGGCATGACTCGCGTGGGTGCGGCCTATCAGATCGCGATACAGACAATCTTTCGTTCGAGAACTGGGTAAGTGACTTCGCTTGTGTAGTCGACGCGGCGGGATTTGATCGTTTCCCAATCGTAGCGACATGCTGGGGAGGGCCGGTCGCCATTGAATATGCTGCACGTTACCCGGAACGTGTCAGTCACCTTGTTCTTTACGGCACCTACGCCCGCGGGCGTTTCCAGGTTGGGCAGCCGGAAGTGACCAAAAAGGCGCGGCTGATGCTTGAGCTCACACGGCAGGGATGGGGCCAAGAGAATAACGCCTTCATGCAAGTCTGGTCATCGACTTTTCAACCCGGTGGCTCACTGGATTATCTACACTCCTGGGCTGAACAAATGCGACTTGCGACAACCGCAGAAAAGGCGGTTCGCTTGCTTGAAATTGGCTGGAGCGCGGACGTGTGCGAGGCGGCTCGCAAGCTGAAGTGCCCTGTACTTGCGGTGCATGCCGAGCGCGACCGCGCAGTTCCGATCTCAGAAGGCCGCCTGCTCGCGGGCCTTATCCCGCACTGCCGTTTCGTTCAGTTGGACAGTCAAAATCATATGCCGCTGCTGGACGAACCTGACTGGCCACAGCTGATCGCTGAAATCCAATCATTCCTAGCAAAATCGAATGCAGCGACATCGATGCGCAGCGTCCTGCCGCTCGATGAGCTTACTCCGCGTGAGCGCTCCGTCCTTGAAGCCATTGCCGACGGGCTCGATAACTGCGAGATCGCTACTGCTCTCGGACTGTCGGAGAAAACGGTTCGCAATCATATAACCCGGGTATTCGACAAGATTCAGGTCCAGCACCGCTACCAGGCGATTGTACGCGCACGCGACGCGGGACTCGGAACCCGGGCGGGTGCCCGCTGAAGTCGGGACAACTGTCCTTAGTTTCTGAGAAATAAGTTTATCTGGCCGGGACCTTCGCCCCACGACAAGAGAGGTCTCGATCCTCATTCTGCACGCGAGAGCGCAAGGTGCGCCCTCGTAAACAAGTGGAGAGGATAGATGCCCAAATTCGTAATAGAGCGTGATCTCGCTGGCGCTGGCAAGCTGCCCAGGGAGGAACTGCAGGCGATTTCACAGAAGTCATGCGGCGTGCTGCAGAGCATGGGCCCCCAAATCCAGTGGGTCCAAAGCTTTGTGACTGATGACAAGATCTATTGTGTCTATGTCGCGCCTGATGAGGCGTCGGTGCGGACGCATGCACAGAAAGGGGGCTTTCCTGCCAACAGCATCGCCAGGGTACGCTCGGTAATCGATCCGACCACGGCCGAGGCTGTGGCTTGAAGCTGATCTAGACATCGAAACCGTTGGCCTTGCAAGCAGTGCGTTCGGGCTTGCGAGGCCCTCCAATCCAGTCGAAACTGCTCGGAGATGGGTCAAAATCGGTCCTGACGACCCTGAAAAGCGACTTCCGATATGCCCCCAATGGGAGACATTGAAAGGGTTCGGTTTTCCGAGCCAGCCAATCTCACTGAAAAGATCTCTCTATTTGCTCCCGCGGGCGTGCATATTTTCGCCGGCTGGTCGCAATAACCCGCTCGCGGGCATGGCGTGAGTGGTGCGCCGGCGGCAGGATTTCAATCGGGTATTGGGTGTTATCAACGCGCCGCAACCAGGCGCGGTACGGCCATTGATCGACGAGCTCGTTGGGCTGCAACGGGTGGAATTCGGGCGCCAGGATTTCGGCGTCGGCGGCCGATACCCGAAACACCATGAGCGTACCTACATTGCCGAAAATAGCGTCGCGAACGCGCTCCTGCGCTTGTGTGGTGTGCTGCAGGGCCAGCGAAAAATGGGTGCGGTATTTGCGGGCCTCAGACAATAACCCGGCGAACGCGTCGGTGGTGAAATTGCCGGCCTCGTCCACATGGACGTACACCGGGACGCGCTCGTGGGGCGCCTGTTCGGCGCGCGCCATGGTATGTAATTGGAGATGGGAAATAAGGAGGGAGCCGAGAAGATTTGAGGCGGTTTCGCCGATATGTCCTTTGCTCAAATTGGCGATGAGGATGCGGCGATTATCCATCGCATAGCGCAAATCGAATTTCGGGTTGTGCTGCCCAAGAATATTCCGGACCGTCGGCGAAGCAGCGAATTGCCCAATTTTATTAAGCACCGGCGAAGCCGCTTCCCCGCTGAAACTCCGGTCGTAGCTCGGAAACTCCTGCCGCCAAAACCGCGCAACAATGGGGTCGGTAATCCGGTCGACCACACGATCGCGAAAGCGCTCGTCGGTAAACATGCGGGCAATATCGATGAGCGTCGTGTTGGGCGTTTCGAGCAATGCCGCGGTGGCATTAAAGAGAAAGTGAGTGAGCCGGGGGCCGAAGCTGTCCCCCCACAAATGCGAAAAAGTGGACACGACGCCCGAGGCAGCCAGCGCCCGGCGTCCCGGAGGAACCCCCGCGAGCGGGTTAAAGCCGACCGGATAATCCACGTCAGCGACATTGAAATAGCAGGTGTCGTGAATACGATTGCGCGGCATGGCGTCAATAATGGCGTCGGCCGTATCCCCGTGGGGATCCAGGAAAATGACGCCATGGCCGGCCAAAATGTCGGACATCACGAGGTTGAAAAGAAGGGTCGATTTGCCGCTGCCGGACTTGCCAAAAATGACCAAGTGCTTTTGGCGCTCGTCTTCGTCGAAAATGATGCCGCCGCCGTGGGGCGAAAGCGCTATTGGTGTGCTATCTGGTTGCATAGGCCCGAGGCAGCTTCCGGTGCAAAACATCCGTGGGATGCTGGTTCGGCGCGATCTTGTGGGAGATAAATCGCGCTGATCCGTCGGGCTGCGTATGGTGGCGCGTTGCCGACTTGGTAGCTCGGAAGCTGTCCCGGAGTGCGCAACGATGCCACCCCGTGCCCTTCATTATATCGAATTTGACATCATCAGCCCCGCCACTGGGGCGTCCCGGCGTGTGGATAGCCAAAACCAGTGAGTACTGGTGAGCACTCGCCCCTGCGAGTACCGAGGAGCGAAGCGACCCACCGGTTGCCACCGGTGCTCTACCCCCCGCTTTTTCGTCGGCGACGGACGCGGCTTCTTAGCCGCGCCGTCGGAAGCGCCTCTGGCGCCCGACCCCGTGCCTTCAGCCGGCGTCCGACGCTTCTTAGCGGCGGTTAACAACGGCGGCCTTCAGCTTCACCTCTTTGGCAAATCAAGCTCGGTTGATTTGCAGGTGAAGTGAAGGCACGGGGTCGGGCGCCAGCCCGACGAAAAAGCGGGGGGAAATTGCGAGGATACGCAAGGATTTGTGGGCCTGAAGTCGTCACATTGGGGCAGATACCAATAAGTGCCCCTGTATCTGCCTCGCGGCCGTCTTGTCTTCTTTAAAGAGAACACACAGGAGCTGTCCCTGTGTAGAGGGTTATATGAATATATATGAGCCGTTGGGCGTTCGTTAAAAAAACCTTTTGGCGCTTGATAGAATGGTCATCTCGGCGTCCCGAGTTTTCGGTCAAACCACACGGTTCCTTCGGTCAAACCACACACCCCTTTCGGTCAAACCACACACTATTTCGGTCAAAGCACACGCTGAGAGCGGCGCTTATTTTAAGCTGCGCGGGAGGCTGACCACTGGTCGAAGTCGGAAATAGCGCCCGGATGACGCTCGATGGTGAGACGAAGCTTTTCCATGCGGGTTAGGGTTTGGGCCATATAGTCGGAGACCGGAGCGCCAGAGCTCAATTTCGCGCGCGCCAGGGCCTGGATCGCGGCCTGCTCGTCGGCGGGAAGCTTGTCGAACAACCGCTGGGCCTCGGTGCGGCGGTACTGGTCGTAATCCAGGCGCAACTGGGTTTGGCGCTCCTCCGATTGACGGGCCTCGGCCGCCGTCTTGGCCGCCGTGCGCCGTTGGAGGCTTTGCTGATACGAGTTGAGATACTGCCTGACCCCGCCAAGGGTCTGCAGGTCGAACCGGGTCTTTCCGGCCTCGGCCAGCGCATAGTCCAGAAAATCAGGCATCTGCGCCAAGCTGAGGTGCGCTAGGATCTCCTTGGCGGTCTCCACGTCCTTCGACGACACATAGGCGGTGGCGTCGGGCTTACGACCGGTGCGCTTTTCCATAAACAGATAGGCGACCCGGTGGGGATCGCCTATCGTGCGGTTCTCGTCATGGAACGTGAACCTGACCTCGCCCGAAGAACGGCGCGTATAGAAAGTTTGATAGTCGGCCTTAAATCGGTCGCCGGGCCGGAATGTAAGGACGAAGCCATCCCGTCCTTCCGCGGGTGTCAGCGCATAGGAGCGCAAAAATCCCAAGCCAACAAGTTGATCAAGATGGGTCCCTAACTGCTCCCCTAAAATTTTTGAGCGATGTTTGAGGACGGTAATTCCGCCTAGCCATTCCGTGCAAATATCTTCATAGCGTTTTTTGAAGACGACCCTTTCCAAATGGTGGCCGTCGTAATGTGTGGCGAAGTGATATGCGAGCCTCATATAAAATGCCGCACCAATGGTGCTGAGTTCCTGCATCAGCGCATGATTTAGGCAAGTGAAATGCTTGTCGTTTAGGGACTGAATAATAGGGTCGGCGATTACGATGGTGCAGGCGACAATTGGATCGGTCGGAGATGAGCGGCGTTCAATCAATACCTCATTAAAAATTGAGAAATCGTGTTCGATATACCGGTCTTCTTTTTTGAAATGCGCGAGCACGTGGCTATAGCGGATCTGCTTCAAGGCCAGCGCCAGTTCCTCGCTCTGCCGGCCGCCCATTGATGTGCGGCCGGTCATCCGGATTAATTCGCGTTGCGAGAACGAGATCGCCTTTTGCGCCGGCCGGCCGAAACCGGACTGCTTTCGGATCACGGCCATCGCGACTTTGTGCGCGAACGGGCCGGGCTGCGCGTATTCCGGATCAAAGCGAACCGCAATTCCCTTCTCAGCCACGCCGCGATTAATTTCTATTTTGCCGGTGCGGTTGCGCGCGCGTCTTGGATCGTGGCAAAATGCAACGCCGAGCACGCGGAGCAACGTGCTTTCAAGATAGACCGGTTCGGTAGATTGCTGTCGCAGGTTGTCGGTGGTCTTTGTCGCGTCCATATCGTGTCATAAAATTATGACATGGAAACGAGTCGGGTCGGCCTATCCCTGTGGACTGCTAATCGGACGAATGTTCCTCACGCTCTTCCCCTCTCTCCTTTGGATTTTCCAACAAGGGCTTCAACATTTTTTGCAGGCCGTCGGTAAGAACATTGTTTTCCCGCGCGCGGTCGATCATTTGCTGGATCTGGGAATCTTTCACAACAATTTGCCCGCGCAGAAATTCGTTCTCCCTCTCGATAGCAGCGACATATTTGGAATCTCCTGCTGTTGCTGTCGCGACAGGTCGCGACAGGTCGGTGGTTGTCGGTACCTCTTGTCGCGGCTTGTCGTCTTTATTTTCCGCGGCGACAGTTGTCGCGACAGGTCGCGGCACGTCGCGACTGGTCGCAGGTGTAACCTCCTTGATGTAGGCAATGTGCTTCTCAACGGACGCGAGCGTGATGAGATATTTTTCGCCAAATTCGGTTTCGATGCGTCGGGAGGAAAGATGCTGCTTTGCACAATATCGCTGGATGCTGCGGGGGGTGCGAGGTATGCCGGCCTCCGCGTAGAGGGCGAGTGCGTCGTCGATAGTAAGGGTGAACTCACTGTCGTCGCTGGTCGCGACTTGTCGCGACGTGTCGATGGTTTCCATGGGTTGATGATAACCCGGCGCGCCTCCCACCTCGCGCCGGTTATCCCCAAGCGTTGCCGGCGTAACACGGAACGCGGATGATGCGGGGAAATCGACGCATCAGGCACGCCTCGGTTCTTTCACCTATTGCCCCTAGCTATAGCGGAGGAAAATTGGCGAGGTACTTTCTGTAGGAGCAATCTAGATCGCTATGCACTCGATCAGCTGGTGTGGTACTAATAGATGGCGAAAACGACAATGTGGCGGACGGCGGGCAGCGCGAATGAGTTGGTGCGATAAATTGGCTTCGACCCCCGGGGTCGGATTTCTCCTGTCACCTCATTTTTTTTCTGCGGATACTCTTGTTGAGAGCTTGTCGCCAATACTCGATCAGTGGGTCGATGGGCTTGATAGGCCTACCTTTACGGTTAACCAGCATGCGTCTTTCAATGTCAGTCTAACTACGAAGGATGGTTTTACTTACGGCTTTGACCACAATCGCGTGCACGTCGCGTTTAATCACAGGATCAGGGCGAAACCCGTTAGCGGTGGGCCACCTGTGATGGAGATGCTGTCGGTCCCCAAACCCTACACGGCGCTCTTGGATGAGGCGTGCGAACGATTGATCGAGGCGACATCGTTGCTGCCTCACATCCAGGGCAGGAAGATAATGGGTGCGGGGATCATCACCACGACAGCGGCGGCAGCCGAGGATATTCCTCCCGGCGTGGCTTGGTTTGTCGACTACATGACCAAGCCATGGGGAAGGGAGCTCGAAAGCTTCAACATCAACGTCTTGTCGGTATTGTCTGATTCCGATGTGCTCACCGATAAATGCTTGCATACTGCAGTAAAAACTGACGACTCAGAAAAGCTGCTAACGATTGTTTTTGACTTTCACCGCCGCTTGAAAGTTGGAAATCAAGTTAGTCACGACAACCTGTCTTCGCTGCTCCATCACTGCAGAGACGATGCACTAAAATATTTTGAAGAGCTTGCGGAAGGAAATCGGTTCGATGAGCACGATAACAGCGATACAGAGCAGCTTCTCAGCCGAGTCTGATTTCATCGAGGTTGACGCACCCTTGGAATCGTCCCATTCGAAGAGTTCGACTCTGCAGCAAGCGGGGCGTTGGCCAGGCTTTGAAACGCAGTCGGGAATTTATGCTGTGACGGCTCGCCAGGCTGGCCGGTTAAATGCAACGACCGCGACGGATGGCGAACTGACGGCCTTGCTCAATGAAAGGCAAATGTTGCTAGACAAGCAGTTTGACGGGACTATTTCGAGGGCTGAACGTAACCGTCTGATATATGTTGGCTGGTCGCTTGATCGCATCGAAGATGCTCGATATGGCGGAGCACTGGACGAGCTCGAAAGCGCGGTTTCAAGATATGAGCGCTTTTCCGAAGATCTGGAACTCCTGCAGCGACAGATCAATCAATCGAAGCGGAGCAGTCGGAGATAACGTTTGGGCTCGCCGCCTTCTGTCAGCACCAGTGCGGGAGGCGGCTTAGTAGTCCGTTCTACCGTTCCACCGGGCCGCAAGTATCCCGAATACCGGGAGTTTTTGCGCTGGGATTTTTTGAATTCGTGCGCCTACTGCTCCATTTCCGAAGCGGAAGCCCGCGCGATCAATTTCACCATTGACCATTACGAAGCTCGTTCTGCTCGATCGGATCTAGCGAACAGCTATGAGAATCTGATGTACTGTTGCAACTGGTGCAACGTCCTCAAAGGAGACAGATATCCTCCACAGGCGGCTCGCTCTGCCGGACACCGTTTTTTTCGGTGCGACGAAGATAAATTTGACGATCACTTCCAGCTCGATGGCATCGCACTCGCATCCCGGAGCAAGACGGGCGAATACACCATACACGCTATAGCGCTGAATCGTGGTCAATTGAGGAGGCTGAGAGAACTGCGGCAAAGGCTTCAATCGTGTCACGACGAAGTGGCGCAAGGAGTGCTTGGCTTGCGTAAGGTCAAGATCGACCAGCTTCCGCCGCCCATCCGATCACGTGTGTTGGCGCTCGTTAGGCGTGCACAGGATACCAGCGACCGGATACAGACCGAGATTGACGATATTTTACGCGACCATGCAAAGTCGCCATTCTTGGACCTTCGAGCGGAAACCGACGAGGAACGCAAGACGCGGGAGGCGGCCCTGAAAAGCATTCAGGGGCTCTTTGAAGGGAATTGGCGAGGCCGAGACCAAAAGATTAGGTCTGCCAATCCCTAACTGAAATTCCTTGTACGAACGTGGCGCGCATAGACGCTAACGATTTCTGTGGCAGTGGCCAACGTTGCACGCGCATCCAAATCGGCCTTTAGTCACCCCCGAATTCACACCGCTAGAGCATTCGGTATTCCGCCATACTCGGTCTTATTTGTTGGCCATGCCGGCTGTCAAAAGAGAATTGAGCGGATTTTGGCTACCCCAGCTTGCTTTCGCATTCGATCGTTCGGTTCCCGGCCAGCCCCGCGTCGAGAAATAAATGGCTGCCTGTACATATTGCGAAACGGAGCCGTAATAAGCGATGAGCGCTTTTCGTCGTTGGTGATCACCGAACCGTCCGGCATAAATTGCAGCCACGGCACGT
>Ga0302325_10026428_pt1 | contig 12053 bp, 8 predicted proteins | sample Palsa_T0_2_FD_201948 | JGI IMG/M metagenome (GOLD analysis project Ga0302325, IMG submission 201948) | Peat permafrost microbial communities from Stordalen Mire near Abisko, Sweden - Palsa_T0_2 | ecosystem: Environmental > Terrestrial > Soil > Palsa > Peat permafrost | place: Sweden: Abisko...
ATCAGGGCATCGAGGGGCGAAAGGACGAGCGTCATCCCTGGGAGCACGGCGCCAGGCACCTGGTACGTGAGCGACTTGCCACCCCCCGTGGGCGCGACGACCAACACGCGGCCTCCGTCGAGGAGCGCGTCGATCGCCTCCCTTTGCCAGGGTCGGAACGCAGCGAGACCGAAGCGCTCGCGAAGCACGGCCAGCAGTGGGTCGTGGCTCGGATCGAGCGGGAGATCGAAAGGCGGGGCGAGGGGCGGTGCGGCGGTCATCGAAGCGGCAATTGTAAAAATCTGGCCCTGCTGTGCGTGGGCATCCCTCCCACCCGGAACATCGGACGCGGCGGGGGGATGGTTGCGTCACCACATATACTTCGGTAAGGGGCTGGGCGCGTGGACGTGAGCGGCACAAAGGGGGGGGACGTTTGGTCGTGCCTCCGCTCGGCGTCGGGGCCCCTCGCCCTCGTGTGGGTTGTGGCGTGCAGCGGCGCCGCCAACGGCCCTCTTCTCGAGCCGCCGGCCTCCGCGACGGAGTCAGCTGAGGCGTCCACCTCGACCCACTACGACGCGAGCGAGTCTACGGTAGACGCCTCGACGAGCGACGCCGCATCTCAAGGCCAAGGCGACGAGGCCTCGCAAGACGACGACGCCGCCCCCGACGATGCCCCCGGGGGCGACGATGGGGAGCCTGGCGCAGAGCCCGCATCGCCCTGTCCCGTGTGCACCCTGGGCACGACGTGCTGCACAAAGGCCGGCTCCACGCAGTACGGCATGTGTTACAGCGCCGTCCTCTGCTTCGGCCTCTGCTGCTAGCCGCTGCTGCTAGAACGTGGTGCCCACGTTGCCGAGCGAGATGCTCGGACCGAAGATGAGAGCTCGCGTGCTCGCGGCCTCGGCGCCGCTGCCGGTGATCCGCTGCTCGGCCCAGGCGTGAAGATTGATCGACGCCTGCGTCGGCGAGCCGGCGCCCGCGATGGGGATGGTCAGACCGGCCCCCACCACCGCTCCGACTTGGGTCAGCGGCGCGCCGCTCGCGGAGACATCGCCCGTCAGCCCGAAGGCCATCAAGCCGGCCTCCAGGCCGAGTAGGCCCTCGTGCCCGTCGGTGTCGAGCCACGTGAGGCGCGTCAGGATGCCGAGGCTCAGCGAGAGGACGCCGCTGGTGTTCGCGGTGCCGAACCGATAAAGGCCCGTCGGAATGGCGGTCGTCGCGTAGAGCCGCACGTGACCCGTTTCGAAGCCCATGTTCCACTGGACCATCGGGGCGCCGGTGGGGATGTCGAGCGCGTCGAGGTAGTGCGCCTCGTCGGCCACGTGCGACAGACGCACGAGCACGCGGTCGTAGGGCTGCATGACGCCCTTGATCCATGCGAGGCGCGGCTCGGGACCCGGCCGGAGGATGAGCACCTGGCTCACGTGGCTCTCGGGCCTGGGCGTTCCGTCGAGCTTGTCGACTTCGATCTCGAGGGCGAGCTTCTGCGTGCCGTACTCCGGGGACATTCGCTCGCGGTGCAAGACGAGCCGGCAATCGTCGCGGATCCTGAACGACAAGTGCGTGGGGACGCCGGGGAGGACGCGGTGGTCTTTTTTTGCCTCGTCGGTGCAAATGACCTCGACCAACGGATCCGCGGTCAGCGCCGACATTCCGAAAGGGGCCGGCACGTTGGCCTGCTTGACGGGCCGGTGAAGCGGATCCGATAGGACGGCGAGGTTCACGCCGGCGAGGGGTGCGGGGAGCCCCGCGACGCGGTAGCCGAACTGCAGGGCGACCGAGCCGACGGCGTTGACGTCGCCCCGCACCGTAGCCAGGCCCCCGGGCTCGTTCTTGGCTTCGTACACGTCCTCGAGCGGCAAGAGAACCAGCTCTCCGCCGGGCACGCGCGGGTAGTGCACGACCGCGAAGCGGTTGTTCGGGATGAAGTCGATCGGAGGAAAGCCGGGGATCTCGAGCACGGTGCGGATCGTGGGCGCGGCTCGGGTGTCCGTTCGGGCCACGGCGACCACCGTGTCGCCCTCGCGGAGCGCGGTGATCGTGAGGTTGGGGGCGTCCGTGTTCCCGAGGTTGAGCACCACGTACGCGGCGTCCTTGGCCCCCTCCACCTGCGTCACGTCGGCCGGGCGGCCGCCGGCGAGAAAGCGGAGCGACGCGGCGTCCTGCATGCAGGCTCCCTCGACGCGCAGGATGGTGCGCGCGGAGTCCACACCGCGCAGCGGCGGCCCCGACACGACGGCCATCGGGCAGCGCAGGACGGAGATGTGCAGCGTCGGCTGCGGGTCTGGAGGCTTTTTGCGCGAGTACACTACGCGGGGCAAAAGGCGGAACTTGACGTCGACCGAGCTCACCGAGGCGGGCGGCGACTGGAGGAGGAGCGTCGCCGAGTCGATCCGGCACGTCGCCGGCGCACAATCGACGCTGGTCACGGCCTCGGCGTGCGAGAGGGGGAGCCGCCCGGTGCCCGAGGACACGTCGATCGACGCGTCGGCCGGGACAAGATCCGTGACCTCGACGCGGCTTGGCGTGATGGCGAAGCTCTCGGGCGCCGCAAGCCGCCCTTCGGCGTCGAAAATCTGCGCGGACGAGGCGACCTGGGCCCCTGCCGGCAACCAGCGGAGCGCGCTTTGACTGGGATCGGCGGAGAGCGTCTTGGGCACACCCCACGTGCACGTCTCGACGCCGCCGCCGACGTCGAGGTTGCGACAGCTGTCGGACGCGCGCTCGGCGTCGGTGGGCCAGGTCACGAGGACGCCGTGCATGCCGCGGCCGTGACCCTCGAGGCGCCCGTCGTCGACCGCCAGAACGAACGACGACGCGTCGAGGGCCGGCCACGCAGCCGTCGACACGAGGCGGATCGTCAACGGCGTGTGCGCGCACTCGGCTTGCGAGAGGGCGATGGGCAGCTCCACGGAGACGCCGACGGCGGACTCTGCGACTGGCGGTCGCACGGTTCGCCCGCCGGGCTCCACCTTCCACGGGCCCGCGGACGTGGTGCAGGCGATGACCGACTCGCCGAGGGGAATCGGCTTACCCCCGACGGGAGCCTCGAGAATCTCCGCACGCGCCGGGCCCGCCAGGCAGGCGAGCGCCACGAACATCAAGACGACGGAAGCGAAGAAGAAGCAGGCGGTGCGCATTGGCCGTCAGAGGACGGACAACCCGTCCAGATTTGCGAATCTTCCCAAGAACGCCCTGTGCAGCGCCAGGCCCGGATCGCTTGCGAGCTGACTGCCCCGATAGCCGCTCGAAATGGCCCTGACAAGGATCCTACCCGCTGCCGCGCTCGCCTGAGGCGCGGCGCCTTCGAGCGCTTCGACGCCTTCGACCACGAAGTCCACCCTCCACTCTTTGAGCGCGAGACGCATGCCGTCACCGCGCGGACGGATCCGTCGATACGCGTGCGGCTTGGGGCCGAGCGCCAAGGCGGCCTCGATCGCGGGCCGGAGATCGACCCCTTGCTCGCGCAGCCATGCGAGCTGGTCGGACGCGGCCGAGCCGAACACGACCGTCCATGGCGCGATCGGGTCCGGGGCGGCGAGCCACCCTTCGCGTCCTTCGGGGTGGGCGTCGGCGTAAGGGACGTAGGGCTTGACGTCGAGCACGGGCGTGCCGTCGAGCATGTCGAGGTTGCCCACGTGGATCGAGAGGCCCTCGACGCGTTCGATCTTCACCGCGCTGAGGCCGATGGGGTTCGGGCGGTGGGGCGAGCGGGTTGCAAACACACCGCGCTTGGTGGCGCTGCGTGGGGGCTGCACCTTGGGCCGCCAACCGCGGGCCTCTTCGATGTTCTTGTGGAAGAGAAAAAGAACCCACGCGAACGTCCACTGCTCGAGCCCGTCGAGGGCGTCCTCGTAGCCGTGCCCCGGCAGGAGGTCGATGCGACCCGTGGCTGGGGAGAGAGACGCCGAGGGCTGGCGCGGCGCGGACACGCGATCACGAAAGGGCGAGTGGACGAAGCCAATGGGGGAAAAAGAGTAGGACGGCAAGGAGAAAGGGGGCCATACCACGCCCGGGCGAGGCCTTCGCGAGCGCGCCGTGGCCGCGCCACGACGGGGAGAAACCTCGCGCCGATCAACGAGGGCCGCGCTCGGGTGCGGTCGCGATCCGATAGATTGCGCCCTCGCCTATGGCGTTCGGCATGCGCCCCGGATGATCGGCGACGGCCTGATCGTCGCTCGACACGTACAGGGCTCCGTCGATGGGCGACACCGCGATGCCGACCGGTCGCACGACATTCTCGCCGACCCCGTTCGCCGCCCACCCCCACTCTCCATCCTTGGCGCCAGCCGCGTCGCCGCCGCCGAAGACGACCTCGTAGGGGAACCTCGTCTCGGTCGGCGTCGAGACGGGCATCGGGGCATGGCCCTCGGCGTCGAGAGGGAACCAGACGACCTTGTACCCGGTCGACGGCGTTCGATCCCACGAGCCGTGCGTCGACACGAAGGCGCCTCCCTTCCAGCGCGCCGGCAGCGCGCCATCGGGGCCTTCGAAGATCACGACATCGAGGGGCGCGCTGTGTGCCTCGACGAAGCTCATCGGCTTCGTCATGTGCGCCGAGCACCAGGCGTCGTCCTTGTTCGACGTCACCAGGTGTTGCGGGAAGTGATCGTAGTACTCCTCGGCGTGAAGCGGCATGCCGGCCGGGATGACGGCGCCGTGGGCGACGACGCGCTGCGCGGCAAAGCAGAAGGGCCACCCGTACGCCTGCCCCGCTTCGAGTCGGACGAAGTACTCGGCCGGGTTGTCCTGGTGGATGTCGTCGCCGTCGTAGCGCAGGTCGTCGAGGCCGTTGATGACGCCGTACATGCGTCCCTTCGAGTCGCGGGTGAAGCCGGTGATGTTGCGCGCGCCGCGGACGAAGACTTCGCCGTCTTTCCAGTCGAACGGCTTTCCAGGGGCGAAGCGGGCGATCGGGAAGCGCTTGATGACGGCCCTGTCGGTGACGTAGTCGTCCGGAAGCGAGAGCAGCGTGTTCCGCTCGGACCCGGAGTCGACGTACATCCAGCCGTCGTAGACGTGGACGGGATGGAATGGATGGTTGCCTCCGCCCGGCTGTCCGACCATCACGTCTTCGCCCTCGCCGCCTCGTTCGAGCGCGGGCGAGTACTTCCAGCGTTTCACGCCGTCGTCGGATCCGCAGTAGAGGTAGTCGCCGTCGGGGTGGCAATTGTGCCCGTGGGACCCGCCGGTGATGGCCCAGTCGACCGTCTCCGGCGGCCCCTCGTCGAAGACGCCGTTGCCGTTCACGTCGCGGTAGCGCCGGATGATTCCGTCGCGCCGGACGGCGATGAGGTCGCCGTTTGGCAGGAAGGTGATCTCGCGTAGAGGGCCCTGGGCGACGGCGACGGCCCGCGCACAGAGGCCGGGCGCGACGTAGTGCTGATCGGCGGGCAGCGCGATCCCGCGGCATCGGTCGCCGGAAGGGCGCGTGGCGTCCGCCGCACCGTTCTGAGCTGCGGACGCCGTGGACTCCTGAGGCGTCACCGGCGGGGCGCCGCTCGTGACCAGGTCGCCCCGCGACGGCTTGCACGCGCCGAGGAGCGCCAGCAAAAAGAGCGAGCGCGTGGAAGACGAGCTCCGCACCAGGCGAGTGGTCTTACCCGCCCACGAACCGTCGGCAAGCGTGCCCATCGTGCCGGTCGCGCGGCAGGGATCTCAGGGCCCTCGCCGGCGAGCCGACGGGCGACGAGACCCTCTCTTGACATGTCTGCAGTGTGTATCTAAAGATATATCTAGAAGTGAGGTGACGACGATGCACGGACCCTGGGACCGCGACTGGAGCCGCATGGGACACGGAGGACACGGGGGATGGGTGCGAGGACGCGGGCCGGGCACCGACGTCTGGGCCGCAGCCCTGCAGGATTGGTGGCGCGGCCCCGCGCCGCGCGCCGAGCGAGGGACGGTTCGCTGGCTGGTGCTCGACGCGATCGCGCCTCAGCCCCGGCACGGCTACGAGATCATCCAGGTGATCGGCGACAAGAGCGAGGGCTCCTACAAGCCGAGTCCAGGCGTCGTGTACCCGACGCTGCAGATGCTCGAAGAGCTGGGCCACGCCCGCACGACCGACCGTGAGGGCCGCAAGATCTACGAGATCACCGATGAGGGCCGCCGGGAGCTCGCCGCGCACGCCGAGGAGGTGGCGGAGTTCTACGACACCCAGAACGAGAGCGCCCCGTGGGAAAACCACGCCGAGGACGTCGCGCACGTGATGAAGCGCGTCGGGCGCCTCGTGCGCCTCTTCAAGAAGGCCATCCACCGCGGCGGGATGCGCCCTGTGACGATGCGCAAGGCCCGCAAGGTTCTCGACGAGGCGATGGAGAAGCTCGAGGAGCTGTTGACGCAGGAGGATCTGTGAACGTGGCCTCGCCGGCGCGGGTCATCCCGGCGGCGTGGTCAAAAGGGTGCGGCTGCTGCCGGTCGACGTACGGCCGCCAGGCTTGGGCGGCCCTGCCGCTCGCCCTGTCGCTCCCGCCCGCGAGCGTGCAGGCGTACTTGAGCGTACCGGCCGACTGGACGGTCGAAGTGCGCACCTGCTCCTGCGGCGCGATGCTCGCCGCGCTGGGGTAGACGGGCGGTGACCGGCCGTTATGCGAGGCGTTCCAGGCAGCCCGCTCGCATGAATGAGAGGATGCCGTCGACGAGCTTGTCCTCGTCGTACTCCATCCCGCGCTGCACCATCTGGAACATCACTTCTTTCAGCGCGCCCATGGCGAGCCACGACATGAGGCGCACGTCGCCGGGCCGCACGATCCCGAGCCCTTGCCCGTCGCGCAGGGTCCGTCCGAGCATCGTCGCGATCTCGTCGTAAAACGAGAGGAGCTTGCGATCGAACTCCGGGTCGACGCCGAAGGCGTCGCTCAGCAGGATCTTCGTCGTGTCGTGATCTTCGAGCAGGATCCGGACGACGCGACGGACGTTGTCGCGCACCTGGTCGGTCACCGTGCGCTTGGCGTCGTGAGGATCCACGCGGACGATCGACCCGCTGAGGCGCGCGATCGTGCCGTCGACGATCTCCTCGAAGATCGATCGCTTGTCCTCGAAGTAGAGGTAAAATGTGCCGCGCGCGACGCCCGCGGCGGCGACGATCTCGTCGATCTTGGCCGCGTGGTAGCCGCTGCGAGCGAACACATCCCTCGCGACGTTGAGGATCTGCTGGCGTCGCTCCGGCTTGCCTATGTTCCGCGCCGTCTTCACTTTTTGCTTCTCGTAGCCTTTCGGTTGGGCTACGTCAGGTGAATACCGACTGACACGTCAGTCTAGCTTGAGCAGTTCCGAAGTCTGCAGTGTCGCTCCGGCGTGCTGTTTCAGTTCGCCGCCAGGTTCGCCGTCCTCGACGAGGAGACCGATGCCGAACGAAGACGTCAAGCAGCTCGCCATCGGCATGGATGTGGGCAGCACGACGGTCAAGGCCGTCGTGGTCGACCCCGCCACCAAGGGCATCCTCTGGAGCGACTACCAGCGCCACAACACCAAGCAGCCCGAGTACGTGCTCTCGATGCTGCAGACGATCCTTGCGGCGTTCCCGAAGCACCCGGCCAACGGCTGGCGCATGTTCATGACGGGATCGGGCGCCGCGCCCTTGTGTGCGCCGACGGGCAGCAAGTTCGTCCAAGAGGTCAACGCCGTCACGCTCGCCGTCGAGCACCTGCATCCGGACGTCGGATCGGTGATCGAGCTCGGCGGACAAGACGCGAAGATCATCATGTTCAAGCAGGACGAGAAGTCCGGCGAGAAGACGCCGACCGCGTCGATGAACGACAAGTGTGCCTCCGGGACGGGGGCCACCATCGATAAGTGCTTCCTCAAGGTCAACGCGCCCCCGGAGCTCGTGACCAGCCTGCACTTCGACGACAGCAAGCTCCACCACGTCGCCGCCAAGTGCGGCGTCTTCGCCGAGACGGACATCGTCAACCTGATAAAGAGCGGGATCCCGTCGAACGAGGTGCTCTGCTCGCTCGCCGACGCGATCGTCCTGCAGAACCTCAGCGTCCTCACGCGCGGCGGGACGCTCAAGCACAAGGTGCTCCTCCTCGGCGGGCCGAACACGTACCTGCCGTTCTTGCAGGAGTGCTGGCGCTTGCGCATCCCGCAGACGTGGGACGAGCGCGGCTACGCGTGGCCCAAGGACAGGCCGATCGAGGAGACGATCTTCGTCCCCAAGAACTCGCAGTACTACGCCGCCCTTGGCGCCGTGCTCTACGGCTTGCACGAAGAGGCGCACATCGGCGCGTTCTCGACCGTCGGGCCCCTCGAGGAGTACATCACGACGGGCCGCAAGGCGCGCCTCGGCGAGACGGCCGGTCCGCCGCTGTCGCGATCCGAGATCGAGCTCAACGAGTTCCGCGAGCTCTATCGGATCCCCAAGTTCCAGCCGACGAAGTTCGAGCGCGGGCAGGCGGTCCGCGCGGTCATCGGCCTCGACGGCGGCTCGACGTCGTCCAAGGCGGTGCTCGTCGACTACGAGGACGGCAAGATCCTCTGCAAGGCTTACCAGCTCTCCAAGGGCAACCCGATCCAGGACACCAAGGAGCTTCTCGCCCAGCTCCGCACGTACGTCGAGGTCGAACAGGGAGCCAAGCTCGAGGTCATGGGCTTCGGCGCGACCGGGTACGCGGCCGACGTGCTCCAGGAGTGCGTGCGGGCCGACGTGAACATCGTCGAGACGGTCGCGCACATGCTCTCGGCGGTGCACTTCTTCGGCGACGTCGACGTCATCTGCGACATCGGCGGGCAGGACATCAAAGTCCTCTTCATGAAGAACGGCGACATCGCCAACTTCCGCCTGTCGAACAGCTGTTCGGCCGGCAACGGGATGCTGCTGCAGGCCACGGCCGACTCGTTCGGCGTCAAAGTGACCGACTTCGCCGACGTCGCCTTCAAGGCCGAGCTCGCGCCCAAGTTCTCGTACGGCTGCGCCGTGTTCCTCGACACCGATCGCGTCAACTTCCAGAAAGAGGGCTTCTCCAAAGAGGAGATGCTCGCGGGTCTCGCGCAAGTCCTGCCGAAGAACGTGTGGCAGTACGTCGTGCAGATCCCGCGCCTCGCGGCGCTTGGCACCAAGTACGTCCTTCAGGGCGGGACGCAGTACAACCTGGCCGCCGTCAAGGCGCAGGTCGACTACATCAAGGAGCGCGTGCCGGACGCGCAGGTCTTCGTGCACCCTCACACGGGCGAGGCCGGAGCGATCGGCGCGGCGATGGAGACGCTCCGCGTCGTGAAGCGAAAAGGTCAGTCGACCTTCATCGGCGTCGATGCGGCCATCGGCCTCGAATACACGTCGAAGAACGACGTCGAGACGGTTTGCCACTTCTGCCCGAACGAGTGCAAGCGCACGTTCATCGACACCAAGCGCCCCGACGGGAGCACGAGCCGGTACATCGCGGGCTTCAGCTGCGAGAAGGGCACCGTCGAGTCGAAAGAGGCGATGCTCGCGCTCGTCGAAGAGCGCAAGAAGCTCGCGCAGGAGTTCCCGAACATCGTCGATTACGAGTCGAAGAAGGCGTTCATGCACTTCTACGATCCGGCGCCGATGCCGGCGGCCGGCTCACCCGTCACGACGACGGAGCTGAAGAAGGGCTTCTTCGGCATCCGGCGCGTCGAGGTGACGCGGCCGTTCGAGCGCTCGTCCCCGGAGAGCTGGGCGGCGCGCAAGCGGGTGCGGATCGGCATCCCGCGGGTGCTCAACGTGTACTCGACGGCGCCATGGTTCCGGACGTACTTCGAGACGATCGGCATCGCCAAGCAGTGCATCCTCTTCAGCGACGCGACGACCGAGGAAATGTGGGTCGAGGGCGGCAAGTACGGGTCGATCGACCCGTGTTATCCCAGCAAGGTCGCGCAGGCGCATATCCATCACCTGCTCTTTCACGTGCACGAGCCCGAGGCCAAGAGGCCGCTCAAGTACATCTTTTTCCCGATCCTCACGCACGTGAACAACTTCGTCGCCGACACGATGGACAACGCGAGCTGTCCGATCGTCGCCGGCGCGCCCGACGTCATGAAGGCGGCCTTCACCAAGGAGGTCGACTTCTTCGCGACGCGTGGCATCGAGTTCCTCGATCCGTCGCTGTCGTTCGTCGAGCCGACGCTGATGGCGCGGCGGATGTTCGAGACGTTCGGCCCGCGCCTCGGGATCACCGAGGACGAGAACGACTTCGCGTGCAAAGAGGCGTGGCGCGCCCTCCAGGTCTTCGACAAGGACGTGGAGACCAAGGGCCGCGCCATCCTCGAGACGGTGGAGGCCGAAGACCGCGTCGCGATCCTCATGATCGGACGCCCGTACCACTCGGACCCGGGGCTCAATCACGGCATCCCCGAGGAGTTCCAGGTGCTCGGGTACCCGATCCTGTCCATCCGCTCGATCCCCAAGGACCGCGAGTACCTCGATCGCTACTACAAGGACGAGCTCGAGCAGGGGATCATCAAGAGCCCGCTCGAAATCAACCATGTGTGGCCGGAGAACTACTCGGTCAACAGCGCGCAGAAAGTCTGGGCGGCGAGCTTCGCGGCGCACCACCCGAACGTCGTCGTCCTCGATCTCTCGAGCTTCAAGTGCGGCCACGACGCGCCGACGTACGGCCTCGTCGACGCCATCATCGAGAAGAGCAAGACGCCCTACGCGGCCCTCCACGACATCGACGCGAACAAGCCGTCCGGCTCCATCAAGATCCGCGTCAAGACGTACGTCCACGCCCTCAAGCTGCACGAAGAGCGCCTCGAGGACGCCGGCAAACGCAACCGCGAGCTGCTGAACGCCCTCGACAAGAAGCGCGTCGAGCTCCTGTCGCTCAAGCGCGACCAGCTCGCCGCCCGCAGCCAGCGGGATCCCGTGATCGAAGCGCAGCTCGAAGAGCTGCGTGAGCGCCTCAAGGCATACGAGGCGCCGCCATCGCTTCAGCCGTCGAACGACGGCTTCATCCAACTCGGCAGAAAAACCGCGGACGGCGCCGTCGTCCGGCTGCAAGCCAACGCTCCCTAAACCTCGGAGATCGCGAACATGACCAGCGCCAGCGCAGTCCTCGGCCAGAAGAAGACGTCCCTTCCGCTCGTCGACATGGAGGCGGAGCTGAAGAAGTTCGAGGCAGAGGAGCGCAAGCGCCTCGGTCTCGACCAGAAGACCGACCAGTGGATCGAGGACATGGCCGGCCTGACGTTCACCAAGCGCGAGAAGGCGAAGATCACGCTCCTCGTCGGCGGGCTGACGATGGCGCACGACTTGTTCGTGCAGGCCGGTCTACGGGGCGTCGGATACAACGTCCAGATGCTGGAGTGCCCCACGAACGAGGGGCTCCAGGTGGGCAAGGAGTTCGGCAACCGCGGTCAGTGCAACCCGACGTACTTCACCGTCGGCAACCTCGTGAAGTACCTCATCACGCTCCGCGACAAGCACGGGATGACGGCCAAGGAGGTCGTCGAGAAGTACGTGTTCTTGACGGCCGGCGCCTGTGGCCCGTGCCGCTTCGGCATGTACGTCACCGAGTACCGCAAGGCCCTCCGCGACGCGGGCTTCGACGGCTTCCGTGTGGTGCTCTTCCAGCAGACGGGGGGCCTCAAGCAAGCGACGGGTGAGGAGTCGGGCCTCGAGCTCAACCCCGCGTTCTTCTGGGCGATCGTCAAGGCGATCGTCGCGGGCGACGTGCTAAACGCCCTGGGCTATCGCCTCCGCCCCTACGAAGCCCACGTGGGCGACACGGACGCGGCCATCACGAAGTGCAAGGCGATCATCTACGAGGCGCTCGAGAACAGGACGAACATCCTCGCCGCGCTGTGGGCCTGCAAGCCCGTCATGTCCGGCGTCGCGGTCGACAAGACTCTCGTGAAGCCCAAGGTCGCCATCATCGGCGAGTTCTGGGCGATGACGACGGAGGGCGACGGCAACTACCAGCTGCAGCGCTTCCTCGAGAGCGAGGGCGCCGAGGCCGACGTGCAGCTCGTGACGGCGTGGCTCCTCTACACGGTGTGGGAGGGGACGCACGACACGAAAGACCGCATGAACCTGCGCGGCGCCGACACGGCGAAGTACGGCCTCGGGAACCTCGACGGCGACGTCTTCGGCATCGCGAAGAAGCTCG
>Ga0302325_10026429_pt1 | contig 12053 bp, 16 predicted proteins | sample Palsa_T0_2_FD_201948 | JGI IMG/M metagenome (GOLD analysis project Ga0302325, IMG submission 201948) | Peat permafrost microbial communities from Stordalen Mire near Abisko, Sweden - Palsa_T0_2 | ecosystem: Environmental > Terrestrial > Soil > Palsa > Peat permafrost | place: Sweden: Abisko...
CCAGCAAACCGGCATTTAAGCCGGTGCCACGTATGAGTCACGATTATCACGGGGGAAAAGCGATGTCAACTTTAATCATTTTAATCTCGGGATACCGAGCAGGCGTCCTAATCTGGCATTCTGGCGCGCTCGATTTCGGCATTGATCTCGCCTCCGATCAGAAACGCCAATCCGGTCACATAGAGCCAGACTAGGAGGATCATAACCGCGCCCAGCGATCCGTACGAGGCGCTGTAAGTATTGAAGAATCTGAGATAAACGCGGAACCCGGCGGAGGCAAGCAGCCATAGTGAGCCGCCGAATGCCGAGCCTGGCGTAACCCAGTGCCACTGCCGCTCAGGTATGTTCGGGCCCCAGTAATAAATCACCGAATACGAAAGTATGACGAACAGAATGGCCGCCGGCCACTGAATGATTCTCCACAAAAGCACGGTGGCCGGTTGCAGCTGAAGCTCGGCTTCCAACCAATCGACAACATGCCCGCTCACCAGCACGATAAATAAGGCGCTCAGCAGCAGAGCGGAAATAAGTACCGTCAAGCCGACGGCTATGGCGCGAACTTTGAACCACGAGCGAGTGTCACGGATGTGGTAGGCCTGATTTAGAGCGGCGATGATCGAACTAACGCCCCCCGACGCGCACCAGAGCACGGCGACGATACCAAACGTTAATTTTCTGCCGCTCGCGTGAGCAGCCAGCTCGGCAGCCGTATTACCCAAGAGCTGGAAGGCTGCTGGTGGAAGAAAATCGGAGAAGTAGGACAGGAAATCCGTCTGAAGTTCCGCGCTGCGTGAGGCGAACAACCCGAACAAAGTAACCATCAAGAGAATCAGTGGGAACAGAGCGAACAGGAAATCGAATGCCAGCTCGGACGCCCTCCCGAGAATGTTATTCGCGCCGATCCCGCCGAAGACCCTCCGAGCCAGTTGCCACGGAGTCAGACCCCCCAGCTTCCAAAGTGATTTCGATCGCTTTACGCCGAGGAATTCTGAGTCTGTCATCGATGCAGCCGGAAGTTGTTCCGCCCGCCTTCTACAGAAGGCAGGGGGACGGAGTCGCGCCTCTTCCCCAGAGAGTGTTTCATCGAGCTGGCGACGGCGAGGCGGGCCCTACGCCGGCCATAATTCTCACGATTCCGAGGGCGGCGTCTGCCCTTGCCACTGAACCTTGTGCGTAACGGCAAGCGGAAGATGTGATTCCTCGAAGGCCAGGCGAATGCGCCGGCGCAACTCGCGTGCGACGTCGTCCCGGCGATTGAGAGCGGTGCGAACTTGCAGCCGGAGCACCGCGCCGTCCAGTGAAAGCGACTCGATGCCTAGGACGCGAGGCCCATCCACGAGGGCAGGGGACCAAGCCGCATCGGCCCGGAAATCTCCAGCAACCTTTTCTAGTAGCGCGAGCGCGGCATCGGTCGGCTGATCGGCTGGAACGGTTATGTCGACAAATACCTGCGACCAATCGCGGCTCAAATTGGCCACTTGACCGATCAGCGAGTTAGGAATGGTGACCATGGCGCCATTCAGATTGCGCAGAACGGTGCGTCGCAGGGTTATGTGCTCGACCCGGCCGGTTTCCTGATTGGCCTGGATCATGTCGCCCACCACGAATTGGTCTTCGAAAATGATGAAGAAGCCATTGATCAAATCTTTTACCAGTGTTTGCGCGCCGAAACCGAAGGCCAAGCTGGCGACGGCGGCCACTGCCTCTACTGGCGTGACGTTGAAACCAAATTCGGGGAGGATGGTCAGAATGGCGGCGGCGACGACGAGCATGGCGCCGACGCTGTAAAGGACTCCCGCCATCGTTCGAGTTTGCTGCTCGCGCATCTGCGACGCGCGTGACTGGGACTTCGATATGTGCACTAAGCGCCTGGTGACGGCCTTCAGAAAACGGATTAGAACCAGGGCGATAGCGGCAATGATCAGGATGCGTACGCCGCGTGTGAGGGAGATCGCCAGCCAGTTGGTGAGGGAGTTCGCCATGGAATGAGCGGGCGAATTATACCATTCGAGCGCAGCCGATCAATTTACGCGGGCGTGTTTTGGCCGCTTTAAGATCCGCCGCACAAGCAAAGTACAGCGATTGTAGGGGATTGCTTGGCGCATCTGCGGGGGCAGAGTAGAATCAACGAGCGTGCGCCCGTAGCTCAGCTGGATAGAGCGTGTGCCTCCGAAGCACAAGGTCAGGTGTTCGAATCACCTCGGGCGCACCACTTTTCACGTTTACCGCATACGTTTTCCGGAGCTTAACGACTCGCCAGTTGTGCACCCGACGAAACAGAATAAGTCATTAGCGGGATTTCTTATGCAAGGCTCGGAACACGTGCGGGGCTAGAAATAGGGAATGTCCGCGGCTGCCGTAGCCATGGAAACCCACAGCAGGATCTCGACGAGGCCTGCGACCTTTGCGACCGTAGGCACTTCCTCTGACTGCCCCCAACTGAAAGTTTTCACTTGGACGATGATATGCCAAAGAAGCGCCACGGGCAGAATAGCGAATATCTTTGTTTCGAAGGCTGGATTAGCGATGAACGTCGTAGCCGCAGTCGAAAAGAGCGTAAGGCCGCCGAGGACCGCTATGCACAAGCCTATCCAATTCCAAACGATGGTGGCCTTCAAGAACTGAGCAGAGGTTTGTCTTCTCTTTCCAACCCCCATAAGATGCAGATCCAAGCCTATGTTGGTGCCGAGCCACAACGACAAGCCCGTGAAATGGGTCAGCTGAACAAAAGGATAGATCCAGGACGAGCCGGCGACATACTGAGCGGGCGCCGTACTCTGCAGCCATTCGGCAAAGGCCTGAAGAACGCTGTGCATTTTGAGCCTCTTCGACTAGAGAAACAGATCAGTTAGTGTTGGCAAGCGCGCACGAACAAGCCGTGCCCCAAAAACTCAGCAGCGATAAATTTCTAAGGCACGCCGGAAATCGCGGGGACTTCGAGTGCCGACAAAATCGTTCCCAGCCAAAGCAATATAGAAACTGCGGCAATCAGCTTCGCTCCCAAGGGCGTGCCGGATGGCCGATCCCACGCAGGCGCCATTTTTCGAACGAGCACGCCAGAAGCGGCCGCGACAATCGTAATCAACATGTTGATGCCGAAGACGCCGTTCGTGCAGAACAGCGATGAATCGCCCGCCAGCATCAGCATGCCGGTGACGAAAAGGACAGCCAAGCCGATCCACATCCACGGGGAATAGAAATCAGCGATGTCTGAAACGGATTGGTTTCTCCCCGAGACCCCTAAAACCCGCAGGTCAATCATCACCATGGAGCCGATCGTCAAAAAAACGCTGACATAGTGAGCCAGCCAAATCAGCAAAGAAACTATGATCGATTCGTTGAACCACATTACAAGATGATAATTTTGAATGCTTTGGCAAACTTGAATGTAGGTGTTCATTGTTAGGTGCTTATCACTTTCGCGGCCGTATTCAACGATTTTCGCTCGTGAGCCGCAAGGGTGCAATCCATCTGGAAAGTGCCGCCAGTGTATGTCGGCGAGGCATTAAATTGGTGTAAAATCTTCACATTCGTCCGCTGGAGATGCGCTGTCGTTGCCGAAGAGGTGTATCCTACGCCCCGTTGAGAAGAATCATGTTGAGAAGAGTATCGAACGGCAACTCAGTTTTTGAATTGCCTGGTACTTGCTTAAAAGGAGAACACGGTGGCCGCCCAAACCTCACGTAACGACGATTTACTCTTTTATGTCCTCTCAGCAATTGCGGATGCCTGGGGCCTCACTTGGATTATCCATCTCCTGATAATCACCCATTGATGCGTTTTAGCCGAGGCTAGGCTTCGACAAGCTAAGTTATCTCTCACGAAGGCCTTTCCACCCCCCTGGTCGCCTAAGGTACTTTCTCCCTGTAAAGCCACACATTGCCGTATGGATGCGTCAGACCGTTTTGGCTAGCCTCTTTCCGGGAGGCCGGTATGCAATTGATCGGTGCCTATCTCATCTTTTTGCTGGCGATGGTTGCTCTAACGCTCGGGATAATTCTAGTTGGAGTGGTCGGAATAGCGCTGTATCAAGGCGCGGCCTGGTTCCGGGCAGCCCATCCCATGATTCGCAGAGGATGAAAACAACCCAGCATTAGATTTCGAGAAGCTAGAACCGCATGGCACTAGCTCAAAAACGGCTAGTGATACTCACGCCGAGGTGGAAAACGATGCTGAGAATCGTTCTGATCGTGCTCTTGGTACTGCTCGTCTTGGGTTCTCTGCCTACCTGGCCCTACAGCGCCGGCTGGGGATACTATCCGAGCGGCGGACTGGGCCTGGTACTCTTAATTCTTCTCGTTCTTGCGTTGACGGGCAGACTTTAAATTCAGGCGCGATGGCGGCGAGAAGCCATCAAGCGAAGGCTACCTCGCCGCCATCGCGCCACGACGCACCGCGAGCCGCTTGTCGCCCTGATAATTCCCGCAAGTCTTGAGTCCTACTCTGCATGCAGTTCTTTTCTTTGGCTCACTGCGTCGCCGTCCCCTCTCTTCAATCCCCGGAAAACAATGGTAGACAGGATGGTCATTGCGCCCAGCACGAGAAAAGCCCGGTGGACACCGTGAATAAATTGAGGGGCGCTTGATGTGTGACGATCCGGCACGAAGAACGCTGTTACCAGCGAGGCCGAAGCGACGCCGAAACTCATGGACATCTGCTGCGCCGTGCCGGCGATGGAGCTTGCGCTGCTCGCTTCTTCGTCGGTGATCTCGGCATAGGTAAGCGTGTTCATGCTCGTGTATTGCAGCGACTGGAAGAATCCGTAGCAGAATAACTCCCCGACGATCAGCCATACCGGCGTCGCGCTCCCAATGGTGGCGAAAAGAAGAATTTGCACGCCGATGAACAGAGTGTTGGAAACGAGCACGGTACGATATCCAAAGCGCGCCAAGATCAGAGGCGTGGTCAACTTCAAGCTAATAGCGGCCACGGCCTGAGGCATCATGAGCAGGCCGGATTGAATTGGCGTGAACCCCAGGCCGACCTGATAGAGCAATGGAAAAAGAAATGGAATGCCGCCGATCCCCAGTCGAGTGACGAAGCTGCCGCTGACTGCCGCGCGGAACGTACGAAGCCGAAACAGTGTAAGACGCAGCATCGGATGCGCGGTTCGACTGGCGTGAAAGCCGTACCCGGCCAGCAAAATAACGGAAATCGCGAGCAGCCCAAGAATTTCAGGCACGTTGAGGGTATGTTCGCCGAACACCTCAAGCACGTAGGAAAGTAGCGCGACGCCGGAACCGAAGAGAATCAGGCCTGCCACGTCTAGAGGATTGGTGCGCTCGCGGTAATCCGGTAGATGGAGATACACCATGATCAAGCCAACAAGACCGATCGGAATATTGACGAAGAAGATAAATCTCCAATGAAGGTATCCGACGATGAGGCCGCCGGCGATCGGCCCGAGCATGGGTCCGATCAAAGCAGGGATGGCGACGAAGCTCATGGCGCGAATTAGTTCGGACTTCGCGAAAGTCCTCACCATGGTGAGCCGCCCGACGGGCACCATCATGGCTCCGCCGCAGCCCTGCAGGATGCGGCAAGCGACCAACACATGAAGATCGCTCGATATACCGCAGAGAAACGACCCCAGCGTGAAAATGCCAATGGCCGATGCGAAAACGCGGCGCGTGCCGAATCGGTCTGCCATCCAGCCGCTGATAGGAATAAAAACCGCAAGGCTCAGCGTGTAGCTTGCGAGGACCGACTTCATGCTGAGCGGAGCGACGTGGAGCGCCGCCGCGATGGTCGGCACCCCCGTATTTAGAATCGTGGTGTCGAGCGACTCCATGAAAAATGCGACGGCGATCAACCACGGAAGCAGACGCTTGCTGGAATCCGCGACCGAGGGGGGCGGAGAGGGAGCGCCGGTCGCACTGGGCGGGATCACATTCGTCGGAGGCGGCGGAGTCGGCATCTACGATCGCGTCTTTCAGGTATAAATTTAGCCCTCAAGTCGAAAAATGATTATCGCCGATGCGGGCGGTGATTTCATATCAACCGATCACCCGAGACAATTTGTGATTTCCACGGATGTTAGACTGGAACGGGGTAATCGTGGACGAAGCCAACATCTACCTAATGATCGGCGAGGAAGGCTTTGCGCGCCTCGTGGCGGCCTTTTATCGGCAGGTGCCGGCGGACGAAATCCTGGGACGAATGTATCCGGCGGAGGATCTGGCGGGCGCCGAACAGCGTCTTCGCGACTTCTTGATCTATAGGTTCGGCGGGCCGCAGCGATACATTGAGGAGCGAGGGCATCCTCGCTTGCGGGCGCGCCATCTCCCGTTCCTCATCGATCAGGCTGCTCGCGACCGCTGGATGCAGCTAATGGACAAAGCGTTCGCCGACGCCGGTCTGCCGGCTGAGGCGGAACAAGTGCTGCGGGCGTTCTTCGAACAAATGTCTACATTCATGATCAATCAAGCATAATTGAGGGTAAGCCGGGCTTTCCGGATATCCATATATAATGCAGCGGCCCGAGGAGGGCACAAAAAGATGCGCATGCTACTGAAGGTGTCGATTCCGGCTGAGGCCGGCAACGCCGCGGCTCGAAGCGGCGGATTCGAGCGGACGATCAGGAGCATCCTGGACGACCTTAAACCAGAAGCGGCGTACTTCGCCGAAGAGGATGGGGAACGCACCGGGTACATCTTCTTTGATATGAAGGAATCGTCGCAAATAACGGCCGTTTGCGAGCCGTGGTTTCTCGCGTTCAGTGCGAAGGTTACCCTCCGTCCGGCCATGAACGCCCAGGACCTCGCTGCCGGCGCGCCCGGCATCGAGCGAGCTGTAAAGCGTTACGGCGGCGACGCCACCGCGGCCTAACAAGATGGCGACGCAATACGGCAAATTCCGGCTTATGGGCAAGAATGATTCGTAAGTTTAACCGTTATTTAACGTTTGGCTTGCAGGTTCCGTTGCATTATTTCTTCCACTAGACAGGGTCCGCCGGGTCCATTCCCTCACCCCAAACCTCCCGGCGGCCTCTGTCTCTCAGTTGGACGACACCCGACCGAGCGAACGCACGCTCGGTTCCATCAATTCGATCTCAAATTCTCGATCGATGCGTTATTGGGAGACGGGACCCCTTTTTCCCCAAGCTGCGATCGAGCACTTTCCACGCGAGTATCAGCGACGTGATAGACAGCGTGATGCATCCCGCCAAGAGTACAAGCAAGAGAAGATCCCAGGCGGGGCGATGCCTGTAGAGCCAGGGAAAATTCGTCGAGTGCAGCCCGTGATACAACCAGCGGTTCCGTCGCGAGCGGGAATCGTAGGCTTCGACAATCTGCGCGGTTTTCGGATCGATGTAGTACATCGTGCTTTCCGCGTCGTTTAGCTGGACGAAAATCGCGGGCAGCGGGAGCAAATGACGGCGATCAAGGTAACAGGCGTCGTAGTCCGTGACCGCTCTAACTTGTGCTAGAGCGATGGGGCGCACCGCTTCGGATACGGCTTCGATAATCCTATCGGGATTGAGTTGGCTCGACGGATCGCCGTTGACCGGAACGATCATCGAGCGGTTTGCCGCGGTGGTCGCCAAGTAGACGGGCTCTCCGATGAAAGACGTCAGCTCCAGTTGTCTTGGCTGAACGCCGGAACCGAGCTGCTGCAGGGCAGCGCCAGGCGGCTTCGAGTCAAATTGCGCAAGAGTGGCTGGTGGTTGGCGTAGAGCTTCAGCTAATCGACCAGCGGTCTCCTCTGAGCTTCCCGATTGAAGGTTTGGAAAAGGGTCCATCGAGAGCATTCCACTGAAGGCCCAGGTACAAGCAAGGGGGCCGAAAAGCAGACCAAGAGCCATGTGCCAGCGCTTTGATCCAACATAAGGAATGGCGGAAGGCGCCCCAGCGTAGCGAAATCGCTTGGACGGCGAGTAAGTCCAAACTCCAATGCCCAGCCCGAGGAGAACCACGGCGGTGGCCACGCCCGAAACCCAGATCACGACCCGGCTCCATCTGCTTCCGTGTTTTCTGAGCGGCGTGAAGTAGAGCCAGTGAGGGATGGGACCGAGATACGCGACCATGCGACGATGCGCGGTCGTGTATTGGACGACTTCGCCCGTAACCGTTGAGACGTACACTTGCTCTCCATCCGGCCACGAGTACTTCCTGATCGGGCGCAACCGGCGAAACTCCCCGGAAACGGTCCACTGATCTTCTTCTTTATTTTCTTCTACGGTCGCAATTTCAGAACGTTGTCCGGTCCAGGTGGACGCAATTCGGAGAGTTAAGTCGGCGGCAAACTCGGTTTGAATCTGCCCGTTATCCGCATAGACGATCTGTCTCTCGGGGCCGCTGTAAAATGCATATGCGGGCCGACCGTCAAAGACGCTGACGCGCACGCGGTCGGGCAGAGCGTCAGCTTGTAAAAGTGTGAAGGCTTCGTTCGGAGTGAGGCGAATCGTCGAAGCGTCCAGGGCGGGCGAACGCGCAAGGCGCTCCGCCGATGAAACCATCGGATAATCCGAATACATCATTGCAACACCAGAACAGAACCACGAGAGAAACAGGAGACAAAAAGCCACGCCCGTCCAGCGACGGAGAAATATCAGCGCCGTTTTGACTTGATTGTTAATGCCGCGCATTATTACAGCACTTGGCGCTTGCCGGCAAAGATATCGGAACAAGCCTGGCGGGGAAGCGGTGCGTTATCGCGGAAGGGATCCGATGGTGGTTGACGTCGGAGCGGGTTCAGGCTTTTTGGGGGCGACTTGAGATCTGCGGAGCGGTTGCGCGGTATCATTGCTTTGAGATTCAGGCGCACGGGAGAAGCTGAGAACGACGGCGCGGCTCACTTGATCCGGGAGGCGGATGGTACGGATGTTGAGACGCTTTTCGCCGTACCGGCGCAGAAGGGAACGAACCGCGTACACTAGCAGAGTAAGGACAATCGAGCCCACCAGAACGGCCAGCGATTCCCGCTCGAGGAGCAGACTCAGTACCCATGAATTCTCCCAGGTGGGGGCGAAGCGATCGAGCATTGTCCGCAAGGGACCCCCGATCCAGATCAAACGAGTGAGTCGCACATGTGCGGTGACGTCATATGTGTAGCTCGGATCGTAGCCGGGAATGTCCCGAGTGGCCACTGACCAGACGGCAGGCTCCGCCAGTTCCTCGCGCGTCAGCGGCATACCATCCGGGCCTCGGAGGATGCGCTGGAAGGCAGGATCGACGATAATCCAGCGTCCATCGACGAGAACTTCGGCCACCACATGCTTGGTCAGCCGGTGGGAATCGAGCAGCAGCAGCCGGTGGGCCTTCAGTCCTCCCGAGTCGGCCAGGTTGATGAAGGCATTGGTGGCTGTTCCGCAGGCGTGCAACAATTTAGCGTAGTTGAGGGTCTGGGTGGGATCGCGCTCGGGCAACGAAGAGGTGTCATCGGTATCCTGGCGGGCGGGTCCGTATGAAAACCAGCGGAGAATGGCTTCTATCTTGGCTTCTCCGGAAGCAGATGCCGGAATGATTGCGTCGGCGAAGCCCCTTAGATATCTATCGGTTGAGTACTCCCATGCTGCGGAGCAAACTGTGAATAGAATAGCGGCAACCAGAAGGAAATTGACCGAGTACCAGGCTAGTCGAAACAGATGGAAAGAACGCCTTCGGTCTAATGATCGCGGGGAGGCGAGCGTCACAGTTTTCACGTTCTCTGAAAGGGGTGTCTGCTCAGTCACCCGGCTCCCTTCATTGATACTTGAGCAGCGTCGATAACATCGTAGCTAATTGTCGCCGGAGTATACAAGGGAATTGAAGGTACGAAACCCGACAATGGAGCCGATTTAGCCCTTCCGGTTACGGGTTACTGGTTTGCCCGTTGATGGCGATGCTTCGTAATTCGCCTGCGCGAGATCCGGCAGTGGTGACACCGAACTCCAGCAGTTTCATGCGGTTGCATTTCCGAAGCTCTATTTTGTTCTTTGGCTTTACGGGCAGGAAAAATCACGAACACAGCTCAGGAGGAGCGAAATGGCAGACGATCTAAGCTTGGACGCAGCAGAGAAGATTGTGGCAGCGGCGAAGAAAAAGGCCTCTGAGATCAATACGAAGATGGACATCACGGTGGTGGATGCGGGTGGAAATTTGAAGGCCTTCGCGCGCATGGACGGCGCGTGGCTGGGCAGCATCGACATCTCGATGCGGAAAGCCCGCACCGCCCGCTGGTTCGACATGAGTACGGGTGAAATCGGAAAGCTCTCGCAACCCGGCGGCCCGCTTTTCGGCATCGAGCACAGCAACGGTGGATTAATCACTTTCCCGGGAGGAGTCCCTCTAAAGGACGGAAACGGCAGCGTGGTGGGAGCGATCGGCGTTAGCGGCAGCAGCATCGAGAATGACCATGCGGTCGCCGTGGCTGGCGCCGCGGCTTTGGGGAAGTGACGCAATTGCAGCCCAGCGTGTCGTCAACGATCATTCCGAAGTCCCCGTGATTGACGTCGCCAAGTATTCGATGATGAGTTCAGTCGGAGAGCAGCGGTAGCGCACCCGATGCGCGTGGTTGCCCCCCACAGAAAACCAACGTAAACTGTGTCAGTCAACCGCAACACCTTCGGGGCGTAGCGCAGCCTGGCTAGCGCGCCTGGTTCGGGACCAGGAGGCCGGTGGTTCAAATCCACTCGCCCCGACCATCTTTTCTATCAGGTACTTCGGACTTCTGTCCTTCGTTCTGACCGCTGCAGGCGATTTTGTACATGGTCAGAGCCTCCACAAGCAACCGAGCGGATATCATTGAGGCAAACGCTGCCGTGACAGAAATCCAGCAGGAAGCGAACTCAAGCTTTCAGGAACAGTTCCGCCGAATCCTGTCCCTACCAAAAACTCCGTTCGTCTCGTTTTGCGGCCCATGAGCTGAAGAGAAAGGCGGCGCAGCTCCTCCTCGATCAGATGCTGTTCGGTAATATCCTGCACCACCCCGATGGCCCGCACGGGGATTCCGGAGGCATTCCGTATCGTCATTCCCTGCGTGTGCAGAATTCTTTCCGAGCCGCCCGGTTTGCGAAAACGCAACACGCCGGAAAAAGGCTGACCCTCGGCCCAGGCCTTCTGCATGAAGTGGAAATCACGTTGTTCCGAGTGGTGCAGGAAGCTCTAATGAATCTGCATCGCCACTCCGGCAGCCCCACGGCACAGGTTCGTCTGACTCGCACGAAAGAAAAGCTGATTGTCGAGATCTGCGACCAGGGATGCGGACTCTCCGACTTTCGTCTGCGACCTGGAAGCAGATTTTCCTCTTCGCCCCGAATCCGTTGACGCTGTAACAGCGTGCTATTTTATCGAGCACGTTCGGGATACCCAGGCGTTGGTCCGAAACATCGCACGGGTGCTTCGTCCCGGTGGCAAGTTATTTCTGCTGTTCCCCTGCCGCTACGCTCCTTTTGCAATCATCAACCGGATCATTCCGAATCGCCTGACAAACTGGCTATTGCGGCACTTTTTGGAAGAGTCCCACGGAGGTTTTCCCGCTGCATACGACAACTGCTGGCCGAGACGAATGCAAGCAGTACTCTCCCGAAACGGCCTGTATACGATAATAAGCGAAGCCTGTTTCTACCAATCGCACTACTACGCCAGTCTCCTGCCTGCCTACTGCTTTAGCCTCGCCTACGACCTTTCCATTCGGGCTCTCAACGTAACGTCCCTTGCCGCTTCGGCATGCCTTGTCGCTGAGAAGGGGCGCCGCTAGCCTCGTGCCTCGCACTTTCTTATCGATAAACCGTGTGCCTCGCCAAAACTCTGCGCGGCTTTTTAATCAATAGCTTATAGCGAGCCGCTTCCTTGGGGCTATCTGAGCAAATGTAAGCCATGTTCAGACTCCTCTTGTCCGTACCGAAAGCTCGGTATTGATCGAACCGATTGACATACGGAGTTTTCAGTAGGGACAGGTCACCCAGCGCTCTTCGAATGGACGCGCGGGCCTTGCTATCCTCCGGGTGCACGCATTCCCAGTGGGATTCGGTATTCCAATCTTCCGCGGACTTCATTCCCCACATCTCGAGCAGATGTTGTGAAAAAAGCGTTTCGCCTGTGACGAGGTCGCGTTCCCAGCTTCCAAAGTTG
>Ga0302325_10026430_pt1 | contig 12053 bp, 9 predicted proteins | sample Palsa_T0_2_FD_201948 | JGI IMG/M metagenome (GOLD analysis project Ga0302325, IMG submission 201948) | Peat permafrost microbial communities from Stordalen Mire near Abisko, Sweden - Palsa_T0_2 | ecosystem: Environmental > Terrestrial > Soil > Palsa > Peat permafrost | place: Sweden: Abisko...
ATACGTCTAGTATGCATCGTTTACGGCGTGGACTACCAGGGTATCTAATCCTGTTCGCTCCCCACGCTTTCGTACCTCAGTGTCAGGAGTGGCCCAGCAAGCTGCCTTCGCCATTGGTGTTCCTACGAATATCTACGCATTTCACTGCTACACTCGTAATTCCACTTGCCTCTGCCGTCCTCTAGCATGCCAGTATGAGACGCATCGATATGGTTGAGCCACACGATTTAACATCTCACTTAACACGCCACCTACGCACGCTTTACGCCCAGTGATTCCGGATAACGCTTGGACCCTACGTATTACCGCGGCTGCTGGCACGTAGTTAGCCGGTCCTTATTCATATGGTACCGTCATAATCTTCCCATATAAAAGCAGTTTACAATCCGAAGACCGTCATCCTGCACGCGGCGTTGCTCCATCAGACTTTCGTCCATTGTGGAAGATTCCTTACTGCTGCCTCCCGTAGGAGTCTGGGCCGTATCTCAGTCCCAGTGTGGCTGGTCAACCTCTCGATCCAGCTACCCATCGTCGCCTTGGTAGGCCATTACCCTACCAACTAGCTAATGGGACGCAGGCCCCTCCCGAAGCGCATTACTGCTTTAACCTTGCGGTATTATGCGGTATTAGCCACCCTTTCGGGCAGTTATTCCCCACTTCGGGGTAGGTACCAACGTGTTACTCACCCGTCCGCCACTAGCTCCGAAGAGCTCGTTCGACTTGCATGTATTAGGCACGCCGCCAGCGTTCATCCTGAGCCAGGATCAAACTCTCCAAATATGCTCGCGAGTAAACTCACGAGACTTGGGTTCGTTTGAGCTTGGCGCTCATTCAAAAAAATTGTTTGCTCACGACTTGCGTCGTGGCACGTAGTTAGCCCCCGCTGACGGAAAGCTAACTTTCATCATTACACTGCACAAAAAATGATTTCAAGTTACCTGTCTTTAGGTCAAAATAAATAGCCAGTCGTGACGACTTGCCATCTATCGAACATTTCAAGACCTCAGTATCTTACTTGATTGCCTATCGGGTGTCAACGACTTTTAGCTCTACTAAAGGTTGTAGTACTTACTCCGTAAATAGTCGTCATAATTGCTCCGCTGTTTCTTGCGCAATAGCAGCACCGCCACCAGCACGACGGCAGCCGCCACCATAAGCAGGCTTAGCAGAAGGTCCCACGGGACCGACGTTGCCGTCGAGGCCAGAACCAGGACCGAGTCGGCCGATGCCGTCGTGAAGGTTAGCTCTTCGTTGGACGGACTATACTTGCCATTCTTAACCGCCGCCAGCTGGTTGTTGTCAGATATGGTGTATGGCAACGGATCGACAAAACCCTTAATCTTCGTCTTGAGGCTCATCGTCCAAGACAACGCCTGCGCAAAGGAATCAACCTGGTTGCCCGATTGGTCCTTACACACCAGGCTATAGGGACCAACCATCACGTGATACGCCGTTCCCAAATTTGGGTTCGAATCCGAGTTAACGCTGCAGTCGACCGACTCCGTCAGTGCACCGGAGGGAACCACCACTTGCGCCAGTCCGTCGCTTGAATTGTAGGTCGAAGAGCCCCCTCCCCCTGAACTGGTTCCCGCGAACGTCGGGGTTGTGGCGTTGGCAAAGGCGAAACTCGACGAGTTACCCAGGTCGTCAATCGCCTGAACCTCGTAGTAATAGACCGCACCAAAGTCCGCTGAATTATCCGTATATGTCGTGCCCGTAATATCGGAAGACAAGACCGACCATGCCAATTGGTCGAGGGACCGTTCCAGCTGATAGCTAACCGTACCTTCCGAATCGGTTGAGGCCGACCACGACAGATTCACGACGGCGTTAGATGAGGATGACATTGCTGCAAAACCGGTCGGAGTAGAAGGCCCGTTTGTACTGGTACCGCTGGATCCTCCGCTGCCGCCTCCAGCTCCGCCACCTGCGCTGCCGCCTCCCGAACCACCGCCGGAGCCCCCGCCGCCGCTTGAGCCACCTCCTCCCCCACTAGAACCCCCTCCACCACCTGGTTTAGGAGTTGGCGCAGGAGTGGGAGGAGTCGGCGTGGGCGGACGCGCCGCTACCGTAACCGTGGCGCTGGCACTCCCCGTTCCACCAGCACCCGCGCAATTAAGATCATACGTTGAGGACTGAGTGAGATCACCTGTGCTAACGGAGCCACTAACCGCCTTGCTGCCGCTCCAAGCACCACTGGCAGTGCAGCTTGTTGCATTATTGGTGGCCGACCAGCTCAGAAGACTGCTTGCGTCATATGCAACCGACGTGGGTGACGCGCGAAATGTCACAACCGGCGGCGGTGGTGGCGTGTAGTTCGTCCGGGCCCAGTTCTGCTGGATGTTGGAATTACAATGCCAAATCTGTAACTGGGTGCCATCAGGGGTACCGGGTGTGTGGGCGTCCAAACACATCCCGGACTTAATGTTAATAAGGTGCTCACCCGACCACTCCCAGTTCTGGTCAACACTCCCATCACAAGAAAAAACTTGGACCAGCGTGCCATCGGTAGTCCCACCGGAGAGGGTATCAATGCACATGCCGTTAACTTTCAGTAGCTCACCGCTCGATACAATCTGTTCTCCGGCCAACCCATCACAGGGCCACATCGTCACCTTGGCGTAGTCAACATTGCTGTTCCCGTAGTCGTCCAAACACTGTCCAGCTTCGCCCGACGAAATCTGCGGAGTCGACGTCGCGGCGTGAATCCCGCGAATCTGTAGCCCAGCTACTACAAACAGGCCTACAAATAAAAACATCAGCACAAATTGAAATCGTCGACGAGTTAGCTGGACTTCGCGCCGATGATGCTCAAAATGAGGGTGCTGTAAATGCGCCATTCTACCACTAATTATAGCGCAAAGCGGCTATGTTGACCTTTTGGTTTTCCGCTTGCTCTTCCCCCGACCGAAGTTTAGCCACTTACGCTTACGCGCTTGTGTCGCTTCTTGGGCAATGGCCTCGCGGACGGTTCCGTACGATGCGACAGTTAGTGACACCGCCCACACCAAACCCAGCACAATGACCAGTTCTGGCCATAGTCGCCATGCCATGTAAGTAGCATTTTCGTAAACTAACGCAGCGCTAATCACACCGAGCCAACCAACGGTTTGTGTCATCACTAGCACCCGTTTCGTCAACTTGCGCACCGTTTTGGACTCAGGATGCCGGTGACGCATAACAAACCGGTATACGACACCGCCCACCAGTATCAGAATAAACACGCCCAAGTATCCGGCCAGTTCACTCTTGCCCGGAACCGACTGCAGGAAGGCACCAAACTTACCGAGTTTCTGATAGTTCAGGAGCATGCCCAAGCCGAGACCGAGAAACGCTCCGGCTGTTACCTCCTTGGGTTGATGGCCGAGGATCTCACGTACGTGCGCGTCTGGCTTCTCCAGCCGCACTTTGCTCCGGTCAAGACTGTCTACCAGCATGTTAATAGCTGCCGCTTGCTCACCCGCTGACCGCCTGACCCCGAATGAGTCGTACATGACAATGGCGGCGAATATTATCGCGAAGCCAAAGACCGCGCTGCCCGGGCCACCGACCAACAGGGCGGTCACCGCGAGAGCCGTAACGACCGCTGAGTGGACGCTGGGCATACCGCCCGAAGCGTAGAGATAACGAAAGTCTATCTTGCCCTTAAAGGCCTCTATGGCAAACTTTGTAATCTGGGCGACGGCCCACGTTGCAAACGGCGCCACTATATACGGGTTCAATTCCACCAGTATTCTCCTGCGTTGGTTTGTTTATTTTATCGCCGCTTAAGCTTCTTGTCGATCGAGGTCAGCGCGCCAGCAATAAGCAGAGCCAGTGCTGATAGACCGAATAGGATGCCCATATCCTTGCCATGAGCAATCGAGGCCACGCTCTCCGGAGCCGGCACTTCGGCCGCCGCGGTCAGGACCTTCGAGTCACCAGCGTTTGCGTTCGACACGTTCGAGTTGGAGCCACCACTATTGCTGCCAAAAATTGCGGCAACTGGAGCGAAAATCCCCGACTTCGGTAAGACCGATGCCAGTGAATTGGCCTGTGAAGTATCGCCACTCGATCCAACAGGGCTGTAGCCGGCTACGTTCGGAGTGACACCCGCCACACCGACACTTCCCAGCCAGCTGCCAACCACGTTGATCACGAGTACACCGAACCAGTGCGTCGCGTTGATCACGGAGTTCGTGATGTTGGCCACGCTCGATAGCGCCTGCGCGTTACCCGATGTAACGTTTCCAACCGACGTATTATCATTCGCGTCCGCACCGCCCGACTGGGCGCCGACGTTAACATTATTGGTAATTGAGCCGACCGAATTAGCGTTCACATTCGTGTTTGAGCCATTGGTAACCGTGCTTTGGTTGTTCGAGTTCGGGCCACTTGTACCGTTGCTCGTAACGGTGGCGCCGCCGGTCAGCAAAGCCGATTCAGTTGAGCCGCCAGGCAAATTCATGATCTTGCCTACCCAGTGCCCGGCAATGTTAACAATCACAAGTACTGCGTTGCTGCCAAAGATCGAAGTATTGGCCAGGTTGAACAGACTGTTGACGGTGTTAGCCACACCTGACTCAACATTGCCAGCTAGCGAATTGGACTCCGCCGTGGCATTACCGCTTGCCGCGTTCGTAGATACGTTGTTATCGATGCCTGTGGTAGAAGAACTGTTTAGATTCGTATTGCCGGTATTTGTCGTGGTCGAGCCGTTGGTCGAGCCCGGACCCGTCACCGATGGCGTCGTTGATCCCGTCCCGGACGATACCAGACCATTGAGGAATCCAGCCGGGAACAAGATGTTGCCATTAAGCGTACCAAATATGTTCAGGATGCCGAAGAATGAGCTGCCAGAACTAATGAACGAGTTAATTAAGTTCATAATGTTTACTTCGGCCAGAGCATTGCCGGACGACACATTTCCGGCCGCAGTATTATCCGCCGCCGAAGCGTCGCCTGAAGCTGCTCCCAAGTTAACATTATTAACGATATTACCGGCGTCTTGCGCGTTCACGTTCGTGTCCGACGTGCTGGATGCGGTTCCGCTGCCGTCCGTTGTTGCATTGGCGCCTAGGGTCCCGCCTCCGCCGCTGACCGGCTGAGCAATATCCAGATTAACGTTGCCGTTGCAGGTCATACCGGCGGCGCACAAAGTCTGCGTGAAGAAGTTTAGGTTGCCATTGGACCATGACCAAGCCGAAGCCAGCAGGTTAAACAAATCAGCGATCACGCTAGCCGCGCCGGTCACCGAGTTGCCCACCTGAGTGTTGCTGTCGGCAGCTGAATTACCGGAGTTTGCGTTGCTCTGAAGAGCGTTAATCACGTTGACCAGGCTGGTGAGGTCAACCCAGTTTTGGCCACTGGCCGAAGCCGACGCGTCGTTAGAAGAGTCCGATCCGGTTGAGCCGTTGGGAAGCAGAATGCCATTGACGCTATTGAGAAGTCCCAACGCCTTGGCCATGTTGTAATCCTCGGAGCCGACAGTTAGCGCACCAAGCACCGTCTGAACCACATCTGGAGGGGCGATGAAGTAGCTGGGCAGGGCCGCGATAACGGCGGGAGTCAAAATCTCATAGTATCCATCCTGGGTATCAAAGTAGTACTCCGGCGACAGGTAGTAGTGGGTCGTGGGGTCGCAGGAAAACGAACCAGTGTCAGCTGGCTCCCACAGTGAGGTAGTCGTGTCAAAAACCCATGATGGCGGATTACCATGACAGACGTCCGGTGCTCCCGTGGTGCCAGTAGGACCAGTCGTTGTCTGCGGGCCAGGGGTTGGGCTCGGCGACGGCGACGGGCTGGGGCTCGCCGAAGGCGATGGCGAGGGGCTGGGAGATGGAGACGCGCTCGGCGTCGGAGACGGGCTTGGATCCGGCGACGCGCTCGGGGTCGGAGACGGACTGGGGCTCGCCGAAGGCGTCGGACTCGGGCTAGCCGATGTCTGGGAGCCTTTCGGATGTTTTGTTGAATGCGCGGCCAACGCTAGCCCGGGCAGGACGAGTTGCCCTACCAGCAGGATGGCCGTCGCGGTACTGAATATTCGCCTAACTTGTTGCATATCTACCCCTTCTTAGTAATTTTTTGCCGTCGCGAGCCAGACTCGCATAGTAAATCAAACGTGACAGATAAGTCCAGATAAGGAGCAATGCTCCTTATCGTGCCCCAAACTAGTTGGAGATGGTCACGGACGAGGTGGTGTCGTTCATGTTCGAGGCGTCGCCCGAAGTTACGTCACCTGCCGTGGTGTTGTCCTTGGCGCTCGCGTTACCGCTGACAGCTTCCTGTTCGTTAGCGTTCAGCACGGAAACAACGTTGTCGTTGTTAACTTCGTTGCTGAAGCTATCGTTGGTGCTGACGTCGTTCTGCGACTGAGGACCAGTCGTGGCGTCAAGCGTAGCTGTACCGCCACCCAGGTCGACACCCTCTGAGGGGTCGCTACCGGCAGCAGCGTTGTTTACGGCTACACCAGTGTCAGTGGTGTTGCTGTTGCCAGCAGTACCAGACATCGCGTCACCAGCGGTGGTGTTGTCGCTGGCGCTGACGTTGCCACTACCTGCACCCTGAGAGTTCAGGTTGGACAAGCCGACAAAGTTGTTGTTGCTAACTTTGTTCGAAGCCTTCAACGTGGCCGAAGCCGAGTTGTGTGACTGCGGACCAGTGATGCCACTGATACTTGCTGAACTAGCGGCTGCGAAGCCACCGAGGGCGAGCGTGGCCATTCCGATGGCCGCGTAACGAAGAACAGATGTAGATCTAATCATCTGAAATCCTTTCGTTTAGTTTAATGTGGGTCTTTAGTACCGGGCCCGAAGGCCCGCCAGTCACTGAGTAGTGTTTTGCTCAGAGTTACTGGAAGAGGTGCTAAAGACTTGAGAAGTGGAGAACCCGTTGGAGAATCCATTGGAGTTCTGATTGCTGCTTGAGCTATTGATTTGCGTCATATTCAAGCCGCTGCCACTATCAGGTCCGGTACTGACCGAGACGTTTGAGTTGTTTGGCTTGTTGTTTTCGGGACCTGCACCCCCACTGTTGTCTTGCATATCAACCGTAGTTTGACCGCCTGCCGCACTAACGTGCGTTTGGCTACCTCCGGGTCCGCCGAGCGTCTCGTCGACAGCGCCGCCAGGACCGACGTCAACCTTCTGGCCGTTCACCAATATATCGGGAGCGTCCGTGGGATTAGATGAAGCTTGTGGCTGGACCGAGGAAGTTTGTGAGTCAAGTTTTAAGTTGCGAATCTGCGGAGATAACACGCCGTACTGCACGAGAACTACTGCTGCCGCTCCAAATGCGAGCGGAGCGGCGCGTAATGCATACCGAACTAGTTGGACCCTTGAAATGTTCACCTTTTAAACCCTCCTCTCTTGGCGGCGGATATATATCGCGCTGCCGGCTGCACCGATCAAACTGAGCAGTGTAGCTAAAATCAACATCCCGGCCGTGAAGAAACTTGCGTTCTTCTCGATCGTGCTAGCGGCTGGTACTACCTGGCGATGCCAGGCGTTTTCCAGTGCACTAACGTCAACGGGAACAATGGGACCAGTTACCGGCAAGATTGCCGCACCGCTTCCCGCGCTCGTCGATGCGCCAAGTACACTACCACCGTTGCCGGATTCAGTCGTCGGCTTTGACGAGCTTGACTTGCCGCCACCGCTCGCTCCGCCTTGGCCCGGCGTGCTAACACTCCCGCCACCGGCTGAGCCAGATCCTGGCGCGCCCGAGTTGTTAACCATTAGGGAAGTGTTCGTCGTTGACGAATTACTTGCCGCGCCCGTTCCGACATTGCCAACGGATGTGTTATCACTTGCCTCGGCATTCCCGCTCGATGCCGCCTGGAAGTTATCGTTCACAACGCTCAAAAAGTTCGAATTGTTCGTCGTCGAACTAAATGTGCTGTTGGCTGTAACTTTTTGCGTCGAATTCGGGCCGGTCGTGCCACTTAGGACGGCGTCGGCGGATGCCGTGCCGACCAGAGCCAGGCTGATGGTGCCGATAGCTGAAGCCGCGCCCACCAGCTGAATAAGCTTCATATGCGTGTCCTCCTTTCTCATAGCATTGGGAACCAATTTGTATGCAGATGCGGCGACGCTGATGCATAACTCAACAAGAATGGTGTAGCAAAAATCATTGCGGGCGCTGCTGGCGCGTCACCGCGGGCTGCAGTAACAAAGCCAGTGAGGCGCAACCAGAGTCCGTAGTTAGAAACAACCAGAGAGATCAGAAGAACCGCCAACGTGACGAGCCCGATTGCGAGCCCCGGCAAGTACGTCGTGGCCAGACCAGGCGAGTAATAAACAGGTACGACGGTTGCCGCGAGCACTTCGGCCATGCTGGCCAAGAACCCATTGGCTTTTGGTGGCACGGGCGTCTTAGCAGTAGCCGGTTGACCTGGGGCAGCGGGTGCCAGACCAGCTGGTCCGACGCCAGGGTTCAACATGGTTGGCTGCACTTGCAATATCTGAGACTTAAAGACGATAACCGGCACAGAAGGTGCGGTCGCGGCTGTGGCATTCTGCTGCGCCTGCGTCGGACTGGTGACAATCGGCGTAGTCGGTGACGGCGTGTCCAGCGTCGCAGGTAACGGCAACTGCGTACTACTCAACATGCCCCCAGACAGGTCCGCAGTAACCGCACCGCCTCCGGATGTATTGTCGTTTTGACTAGTGGAAGCCGGTCCGCTGGGAGTAGATCCATTCTCACTACCAGGTGTGGCCGGCGTAGCGGACGACGTGGAATTACTGCTGGAGCTATCGGTCACGTCAGTTGTCGTAGCTGTGGGGGCACCCGGTCCACTTTGGTCGGAGCCGCCCGTCACCACCGTCTGATTTGATTGGTCAATTTGATGAGAAGTCGTCGACGTAGAGCTTTGAGTATTAGTGACCGAGCTGCTATCTGCAGCCAGAGCATTACCACTCAACACGAAAGCGCCACTAACTGCGGCGAAACCAACCACTAATTGGACGGACTTGACCAACCTCATACCACCCTCGGTCCGGATTAGATGCGTGCTTTCTTATCTGACGAACAGTATCAACCTTAGCCCGTCATCCATATACCGGCATTGGACGTTCCTACAAAAGAACTGCGGAATTCGCATATCTTTATCGTGACAATAACCATAATTTCGTACAGGAGTCGCCTATCTAGTCAGGCTTAGCCTCAGTATCAGTTGCCAGATCACTTTCGAGATCAGACTCTCCGACCATCGCAACAGAGGCGACTTTGTCACCTTCGGTCATGCGCATGACCCTCACGCCTTGCGTTGCCCGCCCGATCAACGATATGTCCGACAATGACATACGGATCACTTGGCCCTGCGTAGAGACGACCACGAGTTCACTATTAATGTCACTTATAGCTCGTACATCAACCGTCTTGCCCGTCTTAGCCGTCACCACTCCAGCCTTAATGCCCACGCCGCCACGAGCGTGAGTAACAAACTGATCCACTTGGGTCCGCTTACCGTAGCCATTCTCCATCACGACCAGCATGAGCATGCCGGCCTTCACCACATCCATACCCACCACATGGTCACCACTGCGCAACCTGATACCACGAACTCCTCGCGTCGCCCGACCCATAGGACGCACTTCCGTCTCTTTAAACCGGATCGCTTGTGCTAACGCGGTCGAAATAATGATCTCTTCTTTACCGCTAGTCAGCTTGACCCACTTAAGCTCATCACCCGAATCCAGCTTTATTGCGATTAAGCCGTTGGCTCGAACATTGGCGTAGTCTGACAATGCCGTCTTCTTTACGGTACCCTGCTTGGTAGCCATGAACAGATAGCTTTGGTCCTCTTTGGAATCAAAGGTCACGAGCGAGGTAACCTTTTCTCCCTGGCCAAGCTGAATGAGATTGACGATCGGCTGCCCTTTCGCCGTCCGGGAAGCAGCTGGCAATTCGAAGACCTTCAGCCGAAATGCGCGACCCTTATTCGTGAAGAACAAAACAAAGTCGTGGTTTTGTGTCAACACCAGATGCTCAACCACATCTTCTTCCTTTGTCGTCATCCCCATGATGCCCTTGCCACCTCGACCTTGGCTTTTATACGTATTGGCCGGAATCCTCTTGATATAATTACCCGTCGTCAGCGTCACGATTACCTGTTCGTTGGGGACCAGCTCCTCTTCCGAGAATTTGCCGAGCTCATTACCAACAATTTGGGTTCGTCGTGCATCGCCAAATTTGGCTTTGAGCTCTTCGAGCTCCTCCCTGACCACCCGGAGGATCTCGCTTTCATCAGCCAGTATTCTCTCCAGCTCAATAATGAGTTTCATGAGCTCAGCCAACTCATCTTCGATCTTTTTGCGTTCAAGGCCAGCCAACGTACGCAACTGCATCGCGAGAATGGCCCGGGCTTGGATTTCACTCAGCTTGAACTGCTTGATCAGGTTCTCTCGAGCCTCGTCGGTAGTCTGCGATGCTCGAATGGTCTTAATGACCTCATCGATATGGTCGAGAGCTATTTTCAGTCCCTCGAGCACATGGGCGCGGTCTTTAGCTTTGCGCAGTTCAAACTCAGTTCGGCGCCGAACCACTATCTGCCGATGCTTAAGGTACTCACGCAGCATCATCTCCAGGCTAAGCACGCGCGGCTGGCGCCCATTGTCCACGAGGGCCAACATGTTCAAATGGAAGGCCGTCTGCATGGGTGTCATCTTGTAAAGCTGGTTTAGTATCTTTTTCGGATAGCTATCCTTCTTCAGCTCAATCACAACGCGAACGCCATTTCGCGAACTTTCGTCTCGCAAGTCAGCAATGCCCACAATGCGTTTGTCTTTGACCAGCTCCGCGATCTTCTCAACCATAGTCGCTTTGTTAACCGCGTAGGGAATTTCTGTCAGGACAATAGACTCATGCCCCTTTTTGTCTTCGACAATCTCCGCCTTAGCCCGCACCACAACGCTGCCCTTGCCAGTACCATATGCCTGGCGAATCGAATCGTTGCCGAAAATAATGCCCCCCGTCGGAAAGTCCGGTCCTTTGACGTGCTTTAACAAGTCGTCGAGTGTGGCCTCCGGGTTATCAATTATTTCAACAATCGCATCCACGAGTTCACTCAAGTTGTGCGGCGGGATGTTGGTTGCCATACCCACCGCAATTCCCATTTGCCCATTGAGAAGCAAGTTGGGCAGTTTGGCGGGCAGTACGGACGGCTGCTTCTTGGACCCATCATAGTTAGGCACGAAATCAACCGTGTCCTTTTCAATATCGAACAACATCTCCTCAGCAATGGCGGCCATGCGCGCTTCGGTATAGCGCATCGCCGCGGCTGAGTCGCCATCCATCGAACCGAAATTACCCTGACCATCGACAAGCGGATAGCGCATAGAGAAGTCTTGGGCCATGCGAACCATAGCGTCATATATTGCCGTGTCGCCATGGGGGTGATAATTACCCATGACATCACCGACCACACTGGCACTCTTGCGATACTTAGCGGTGTGTCTGAGCCCAAGGTTGTTCATGACATACAGGATTCGCCGGTGAACCGGTTTGAGCCCATCCCGCACGTCTGGCAATGCTCGCGCCACGATGACACTCATGGCGTAGGCCAAGTAGCTGGTCTCCATCTCGGTTTCGAGCTTCTGGATTTTGACCGTCCCTATGTCCGTCTTAATCTCTTCGGGTTCTTCAGGCGGGTTTTCCAAATTGTCCAGTTCGTTGTCGTCCATACTTCTTCCTTATACGTCCAGATCCGCGTCGCTTAGCGTTGTAGCGCGGCTGGAGATGAAGTTCTTGCGCAGCAACACTTCTTCTCCCATGAGCTTGTTGAAGATGGCATCGGCCTTTTCGGCATCTTCTACATTGACCCGCAGGAGCACGCGGTTCTCAGGGTCCATCGTCGTCTCCCATAACTGCTCGGCATTCATCTCGCCCAAACCCTTATACCGTTGGACACTGGTGACTCCGGCTTGCTTCAAACGCACCTTGTCTTCGTCCATGGCGACGCTTTCCTCTTCACCCTCGTCTTCTAACACGGGTGCCTCGTCTGCAGCCGCTGCCGCCACATTTTCATCTGCAGCTTCCCCGGCAACACTTTCGTCGTCAGCCCCCGCTTGCTTGCT
>Ga0302325_10026431_pt1 | contig 12052 bp, 9 predicted proteins | sample Palsa_T0_2_FD_201948 | JGI IMG/M metagenome (GOLD analysis project Ga0302325, IMG submission 201948) | Peat permafrost microbial communities from Stordalen Mire near Abisko, Sweden - Palsa_T0_2 | ecosystem: Environmental > Terrestrial > Soil > Palsa > Peat permafrost | place: Sweden: Abisko...
CGGGAGCCGTGGCGCCGGCGCGCCGCCGCGAACGCCGCGAAGACTCCAGGCGTCCGCTCGGCTGGCTCCCTGACCTCGCTCGCGTGCAGGCGCACGTCGAGCTTGGCGAGGTGGAAGCCGAAGAGCTCCACCCGTCGCTCGAGTCGCGCGAGTCTTCCCGCGGCGATCCGGTGGCCGCGGTTCTCCTCGAGGCTCCGCCGGATCAGCGCGAGGTCGGCGAGGAGTTCCGCCGGGGTCGGGTAGGCGTCGTGCTCGAGGCGCCAGGAGATGAACGCGAGCTTGCGGCGGTAGGCCTCGCGCTCGTCGCCGCCCCCGCGGCGCGGGGCTGCCTCGGGGAAGTCGCGCTCGTCCCGGGCGATCGACTCCTCGAGCTCGGCCGAGTCGGCCACGAGCGTACGGCTCGATGCGATCGTGATCGCGAGCTCGCGCACATCGGCCAGATAGCGGCCACGCGCCGTCTCGCGCGCGCGCTCGAGGGCGAGCAGGATGGTCTCGCCGTTCACCGCAGGGTTGCCGTCGAGGTCGCCACCGACCCAGCTGCCGAAGTGGAAGGGCGGAGGGGAGCCCGGCATCTTCCGCCGGTAGTCGGCGAGCACGCGCTCGCCGGCGTCGAAGAGGCTCTGCTCGAAGAACCAGAGGGCGTGGCGGATCTCGTCGATGACCTGAGGTCGCACGCCGCGCACCTCGTCTGTCTGCCAGAGGATGGTGATCTCCTCGGCGAGCTCGGCCTCGAGCTCGCCGCGCTCCGGAAGGCTGAGGCCCGCCTCGTCGAGGCGCGTGAGGATCGCCGCGATGCGCGCGTGCGCGCGGAGGAGCGTGCGGCGCGTGGCCTCGGTGGGGTGCGCGGTCAGGACGAGCTCGAGCGAGACGTCGGCGAGGCGCCGCGAGAGCTCCGCGGCGGGCACCCCCGCCAGTCGCTCGAAGGCCTCCTCGAGCGACTCGCGCGGGGCGCGGGCCTCGTGGCTGTACTCACGCCGCCGTCGCAGCCGATGGTGCTGCTCGGCCGTGTTTGCCAGCTGGAAGTAGATCGCGAAGGCGCGCAACACCCGCCCCTGGGTTTCGGGGGCGAGCGCACGGACGGCATCGCGCACGATCGCGGGGTCGCCGATCTCGCGCGAGCGCCGGGCCGCGGCGCGGACGCGTTCCTCGGCGGCGAGGAACGCGGCGCCCTCCTGCTCGACGAGCACGGTGCCGAGCAGCGAACCGAGCAGGCGGACATCCCGTCGCAAGGGGCCGTACGGCTCTTCGCTGCGGCCTGGGTCTCGCATCCGGCCTCTATCTTCGCGGCTTGCGAGGCGGATCGCCCGCTGGAGGGGAAGACCCCCGCTCCGCCGCCCCTTTCCCGGCTCCTTCCGCGGCCGGGCGCGCGCGCGCGGAGAGAGCGGCCGCTCGTCCCGAAGCTCGAGGTTCCTGGCATGAAGGGCGAGCCGGCGCCGAGGTCGGCGCCGCCGCCCGGTGGGTCACGCTTGCCCGGCGGCGCTCCCGCACAGCCTCGGAACCTCGAGCGAGCGCCGGCCGCGTGCGGAGGGCACGATCAGCCCTCGCGCCGGCGGCCCTTGCTGCGGTACATCGCCCGGTCGGCCGCTGCGAGCAGGTCGTCCTCGCTCTCGCTGCGCATCTCGTCGATCGCAACGACGCCGATGCTCGCGGCCACCCGGACCGTGCGATCCCCGGCCGTGACGGTGACCTGGCGAAGCGCCTCCGCCGTCTCGGCGGCGATCTCCCGCGCCTGACGCGGGGTGACGTTCAGCACGAGCGCGGCGAACTCGTCGCCGCCGAGGCGGCCGATCACGTCGGTCGCGCGCAGGCGACGCCGGAGAACCTCGGCCGCGGTGCGCAGTACCTGGTCACCGGCCAGATGCCCGGCTGTGTCGTTGACGAGCTTGAAGTTGTCGAGGTCGAGCACGAGCAGGGCGCCGTACTCGCCGCGGCGATCCATGCGGCGCAGCTCCCGGTGGAGGCCGTCCATGAATCCGCGCCGGTTGAGTAGCCCGGTCAGCGCGTCGTGGTCGGCAAGCTCGCGCAGCTCGCGCTCGGCCTGCTTGCGAGCGCCGATGTCCTCGATCTGGACGACGCAGTAGAGCGGCTCGCCGTCGGCTGCGTGCACCACGGCGGTCGCGGCCGCGACCCAGAGCATCGATCCGTCGGCGTGACGGTAGCGGTACTCGCCGGGCGCGAGGCCAAGCTCGAGGCTGACGGCCGGGTCGCCGGGGATGACGAGGTCGGCGAGGCGGAGGGCCGCGAGCTCCTCCTCGGGGTAGCCCAGCAGGCTCGAGAAGGCGGCGTTGACGTTGATCAGGTCACCCGCGAGGGTCACGACGCAGGTCGCAATCGGCGCCTGCTCGAAGACGAGACGGAACCGCTCGTCGGCGGCGACAGCCGAGCCGTGCGCACCCCGCTGCGCGGTCGCGTCGATGCAGGCCCCGAGCCAGCCGGAGATCGCGCCCTGGCCGTTCCGACGTGCTCTCGCACGCGTCTGGACGAAGCGCACGTCGCCCGCCGGGAGCCGGAAGCGGACCTCGCAGACGAACTCGTCGGCCGCGCTCTTCCCCGAGAGGAGCGCGACGATCCGCTCGACGTCGTCGGGATGGAGCCCGGCCCGCCACCCCGACCCGAGCGCCTCGTCGAAGCTGAGGCCGCTCAGCTCGCACCAGCTCGTGTTGACCCACTCGAAGGCTGCCGCGCTGGAGGCGAGGAAGAGCGCCACGGGCGCCTCGTCGAGGAGCGGGGCGCCAAGGTTGGAGCGGGGGCCGAGCACCGTCACGCGCCGCGCGAGCCCGGTGTTCTCCGGCGAGCGCGCGGGCTCGCTCATGGTGCGGGGGGTCCAACGTCGGGGTGTCGGAGCGGTCGTCTCACCTTTGCTCTTCTCGGCAGGAAACGGCCGGAGCTGAAGCGGCCGGCGCGTGGCCGAAGCCCCGTCCTCGGCGGGCGTCTAGATTCCCGGGTGATGAGCCCGTCGCACCCGAGGAGCTGCTGATCTTGGCCGATTACCGTTACCTGATCATTGGCGGCGGTATGACGGCCGACGCGGCCTGCAGGGGGATTCGCGAGCGTGACGGGGAGGGATCGATCGGGATCATTGCGGCCGAGCCTCACCCTCCCTACAGCCGCCCGCCGCTCACAAAGGCGCTCTGGCAGGGCAAGGCCGAGGCCTCGATCTGGCGCGGCACCGAGTCGCTCGGCGTCGATCTGCATCTCGGCAGGTCGGTGGTCGAGCTCGACCGTGGCGCGCGGGCGGTGATCGACGAGCGCGGCGCGCGCTACGGCTTCGAACGGCTGCTGCTCGCGACCGGCGGGCGCCCGCGCGAGCTCCGCGGTGAGATCTCCGACGAGGTTGTCTACTTCCGGAGCCTCGGCGACTACCGCCGCCTCCGCGGGCTTGCCGACCGCGGTGCGCGCTTCGTCGTGATCGGGGGCGGCTTCATCGGCTCGGAGCTCGCGGCTGCGCTTGTGGGGTCGGGGTGCCGGGTGACGATGGTCTTCCCCGAGGACGCCATCGGCGCGCGGCTCTTCCCGCCCGACCTCGCGGCCTCGCTCAACGCGCTCTACCGCGGCCACGGCGTGGAGGTGCGCCCCGGCGAGCTCGTCGAGGGGGTCGCCTCGGCGGGCGCAGGGCTCACGGTGAGCCTCGCGGGCGGGGCGAGTCTCGCCGCCGAGGCGGTCGTCGCCGGCCTCGGGATAGTGCCGGCGAGCGAGCTCGCTGTGCAGGCGGGCCTGCGTGTCTCCGACGGGATCCACGTCGATGAGTTCGGGGCGGCCGACGCGAGCGGGGAGATCTTCGCCGCCGGTGACGTCGCACGCTTCCCGGCGGCGCTGCTCGGGACCGAGATACGCGTCGAGCACGAGGACCACGCAAACAGCCACGGCTTCGCGGTGGGGGCGAACATGGCTGGCGCCGCGGAGCCCTACCGCCACCTGCCCTTCTTCTACTCCGATCTCTTCGAGCTCGGCTACGAGGCGGTCGGAGAGGTCGACCCTCGACACGAGATGGTCGCCGAGTGGGTCGAGCCGCTCGGGAAGGGCGCGGTCGCCTACCTCGATCGGGAGCGGCGCCCGCGGGGTTTCCTGCTCTGGAACCTCTTCGGCAAGGTCGCCGAGGCGACCGCGCTGATCGCTGCCGCCGAACCGCTGGGCGGCAGCGCCCTGCCGGAGCTGATCGGCCGCTGATCTCGGCGCCCGACGAACCCTCAGCCCGCGCGACGGCGTCACGGCCGGCTCCGTCCCGGGTCGCGGCCTCGCTGCGGGCCCGGCGATCCGGCCGATCGCACGTCGTCGGGCGGCCTCGTAGGCCTCACGTCGTAAAGCGATCCTTCGCCGACTCGACGGCCTCGACCCACCGCTCGGCGAGGATCCCGCCGAGCGACTTGAAGAGTCCACCGCGCGAGTAGCGGCGCTCCTCGACCGGAAGCTCCTCGAGGGCGACCGGATGTTCGGTCGGCCGAGGCCGCGGGTACGGCCCGAGGGCATGCTGAGCGGGCGCGTCGGGCAGCTCGCTCCCGCAGCTGGCGCAGATCACGGGCCGCCCGTCGCGGACGAGCCGCTCCGGGGGGAGCCCGACGCCGGCCCCACAGCCGGGGCAGACGGTCGTTGCCGGAGCGGTGTCGTCATGCGGGCTCATCGAGGCAGTTCCCTCCGGGACGGCGGGTCCGGCTGCCGCGGGGCCTGAAAAACTAGCAACGGCTGCCCATCGCGGGCGACGACCGGAGCTCCGGGGCGGCCGCCTACGGCGGAGCGCTGGTCGTGCCGCGGAGGGGGCGAGGCGTGTCGGGCGGCTTCTCCACCCGGGCGCCCGGCGCGTCTCGCTCTCCTCGCGTGGGCTCCGGGAAGCCTGGGTGTGCGCGCGCGGGAAACCTCTACTCTTCCGGGCATGGTTGCGACCCCTCGCTCGAGTGAGTTCGTCGCGCTCGGACACCCGGGCTCGGATCACTACGCCGGCCTCGAGTGCTTCGCCAATCCCGGCGTCGCCGCGGTCGAGCTGACGAGCGACGAGCTGAGCGCGCTCTGTCCCATCACCGCTCAGCCCGACCTCTACCGGCTCACGATCGCCTACCGGCCGCAGGCCCTCTGCCTCGAGTCGAAGTCGCTGAAGCTCTACCTGGCGCGGTATCGAAACGAAGGCTGCTTTTGCGAGGCGCTCGCGGTGCGGATCCGCGGCGATGTCGCCTCCGCGCTCGAGCTGGAGCCCGACCGGGTGTCGATCAGCCTCGAGCAGAAGGCCCGCGGCGGGATCACGATCACCGCGCGTGTCTGAAAGCGGCGTCGCGGCGGCGGCGCCTACGGTCGACCCAGGCTCCCTCGACGACCTCTCGCTTGCGCTCCTCCGTCGGCGGCGAAGCGCGAAGTGGACGACCTATCCGGCCGACGTGCTCCCCGCATTCGTCGCCGAGATGGACTTCCCGCTCGCGCCGCCGATCCGCACGCTGCTCGCCGAGGCGGTCGAACGGAGCGACACCGGCTACCCCTCGCCGGCGCTCCTCGGCGAGGCCTTCGCCGGGTTTGCCGCCGCGCGCTTTGGCTGGGAGGTCGCCCCGGCGCGCGTCCGCGCCGCGCCGGACGTGATGACCGCCGTCACCGAGTTGCTCCGCGCCCTCACCGCCCCCGGCGAGGGCGTGGTCGTCAATCCGCCGATCTACCCGCCGTTTCTCGGTGTTACCGCCGAGCTCGGGCGACGCGTCGTCGAGGCGCCGCTTCGCCATTCCGAGCGCGGATTCGAGCTCGATCTCGATGCGCTCGAGACGGCGTTCGCCGGCGGCGCCCGCACGTACCTCCTCTGCCACCCCCACAACCCGACCGGGCGCTCCTTTCGCCGCGAGGAGCTCCAGGCCATCGCCTCCCTGGCGCTCCGCTACGGGGTCACCGTCGTCTCCGACGAGATTCACGCGCCCCTGACCCTGCCTGGCGCGAGCCACGTTCCCTACCTCTCCCTCGCCGGGGAGGCCGCCTCCCACGGCGTCGCGGTCGCCGGTGCGTCCAAGGGCTGGAATCTCGCCGGTCTCAAGTGCGCGCTGATCGTCAGCGGCTCCGACGAGATGGACGCGCGGCTCGAGGACGCTCTTCCGAGCCATCTGCGCTACCACGTCGGCCACCTCGGGGTGCTTGCGTCCATCGTGGCCTTCGAGCACGGCGGCCCCTGGCTCGACGCCGTCGTCGCCCAGCTCGACCGCAACCGCCGCAGCCTCGAGACGCTCGTGTGCAGCGAGCTCCCTGGGGTCGTGTACGTCCCCCCGCAGGCGGGCTATCTCGCCTGGCTCGACTGCCGACGCCTCGGCCTCGGCGAGGATCCCGCGGCTGTCTTTCTCGAGCATGGTCGGGTCGCGCTCAGCCCCGGCCCGAGCTTCGGCACCCAGGGTCGCGGCTTCGCGCGCCTCAACTTCGCCACCTCCTCGGCGCTCCTTGCCGAGGCCGTGGAGCGCATGGCCGCCGCTGTCCGCACCTCGGCGGAGGCTCAGAGCGGCTGAGCGTCCGCCGGCCGCTCCGCGTCGGCTCCCAGAGAGACGACCGCGCCGAGGAGCAGAATCGCCCCCGCGAGGACGAGCGTCGCGTGGACACCGCTCCCGAATGAGCTCACCGCCGCATCGAGCACCCGCGAGACGAGCGTCGGATAGGCGGCGACGATCGGGTTCGCCGCCTCGGCGGCCGCAGCGTTGGCCGGGAGGCCGCCGCGGGTGATGTCGTGGATCACGAGCGAGTGGAAGATCGAGGGGACGCCGAGTGCGGTCAGCTTGGTCCCGAGCTCGCTCACCAGGCGTCCGTTGACGACGGCGCCGAGAACCGCGACGGCGAGCACCCCGCCGAGTTCGCGCGCGGTGTTCAGCGTCGAGGCCGCCATGCCAGACCGTTGGGCCGGGACGGCGGCGAGCACGCCCGCGGTGACCGCGACGAGGGCCAGGCCGAGCCCAAACCCGACCAACGCAAGGGCGGCGGCGAGTGGCGCGAGGCGCGCGTGGGGGTCGAGCAGGGAGGCGACGGCGAACATGCCCGCCCCCGCACTGAGGCAGCCGATCAGCATGGGCGCCCGCGGGCCGCGGGACGCGGTCAGCCTTCCTGATGCCCAGCCGGAGACCACCATCGCGAGCGCCATCGGGACGAACTGGAGCGCGATCTTCCAGCCCGTGAAGTGCGCGACGATCTGCAGGTAGAGCGCCGTGAAGAAGAAGACCGCGAAGAGGCCGAAGCTCGTCGTGAAGGCGACGAGAGTCGCGCTGGAGAACGTTCGCCGGCCGATGAACTCGAGCGGCAGCACCGGATCGCGGGCGTGCCTCTCGATCACGATGAACCCGGCGCAGCCCGCGGCGGCGGTCGCGAAGAGCAGCGCGATCCACCACGTCCCGAAGCCGGCGCTCTCGCCCTCGATCACCGCGAAGGTCAGCGCGGTCACCGTGACGGCGCCCGCGACCAGGCCGGGAATGTCGAAGGAGCGGCCCTCGTGGTCGGCACTCTCGGGCAGCGACCAGGCTGCCGTCAAGAGTGCCAGCGCCCCGAACGCGAGGTTGAACCAGAAGATCCCGCGCCAGCCCGACAGGCCGACCAGCAGCCCTCCGAGGACGGGCCCGACCGCGAGGGAGATCCCGGAGACCGCGGTCCAGACGCCGAGAGCGCGAGCACGCAGACGGTGGTCGGGGTAGATCTGCCGGATCAGCGAGAGTGTGCCGGGCTCGCAGCCGGCGGCCCCGATGCCCATCACGACGCGCCCGACGATCAACACCCGCGCGTCGGGGGCGAGCGCCGAGACGAGCGATCCGGCGCAGAACACGACGACGCCCGCGAGCAGAACCCTCTTGCGGCCGAGCAGATCGCCGAGCGTCCCCCCGGTCAGCATCAAGCCGGCGAACGCCAGCATGTAGCCGTCGACGATCCACTGGAGGCTCGCGACGCCGCTTCGCAGCGAGGTCTGCATATCGGCGAGCGCCACGCTCACGATCGTGTTGTCGAGGAAGGTCAGGAAGAGCACGCCGCAGACCGCCGCGAGCGCCAGGCGGTGCGTCGCCGGGGGGCGGGCGAGGACCACGCGGCCACGATAACCCCGCGGCCGAAAGGGGCGGCGCGTCAGCCGATCGGCGCGCTCGCGATGCTGAAGGCGAGCTGCGTCGACTCACCCGCGGTCGCGTCAACCAGTGCGATCAACGTGTGGCCGCTGTCAGTGGGAGCGGGGGTGTAGGAGGCCGCGGTGGCGTGCTTGATGGGGGTGCAGTCGCGGCCGTCGAGGCCGCAGCGCAGCCACCTGTAGGTGTACCCGCTCGGGGGTGACGACCACACGCCTGGCTCGACGGTGAGGGAGCTCCCCGGGCTCGGCTTTCCCGTTATCGTCGGCGGGCTCGTGGCCGTGAGCGGCGCCTCGGGGCCGCTGACCGGTCCGACCAGGCTTGCATAGGCGATCGCCGTCCCGGTCAGGTCGGTGGCGCGCAGCGTCAGCCCGATCGTCTTGCCCGCGTCGGCCGGGCCGGGTTGGATTGTCGCTCCCGTGGCCCCGTGCAGCGACGAGCAGTCGCTGCCGAGGTCGTTGCACAGGTACCACTGGAATGCGAAGCTGACGGTGCCGACACCCTGCCAGCGTCCCGTTGCGGCGATGAGCTGGGAGCCCGAAGCCGCGGTTCCGGTGATCTCGGGCAGTGTCAGCGAGAGCGGTCCATCGACCGTTTTGGCTACGACCGCGGGGGTCGAGGTGCTGAAGGTGTTCTGCAGCGTCGTCGAGTTCGCGGCCTGGACGAGCGCGACAAGCCCGTGTCCGAGGTCCTCGGGGCGCACCCTGTAGGAGCGGCCACCCGCGTCCGGGATCCGCGCGCAGGCCCGTCCCTGCGGGTCGCAGCGCTCCCACGCGTAGCTGATCGTCGCGACGACGGGGCTCCAGACGCCGCTTGTCACCGAGATCGTTCGTCCCACGACGGGCGCGCCCCTCACGACGGGCTGAACGGTCGACACGAGCGGCGGCGCCGCGGTTGCGATCGGCCCCACGAGGCTCGCGTAGGCGGCCGCGGTTCCGGTCGAATCGGAGGCGTAGACGGTCAGGCCGACCGTCTTTCCGACGTCCTTTGCGACGAGCGTGTAGGTGGGCGAGGTCGCCCCGCCGATCGGGAGGCAGTTGGCACCCGCAGCGTTGCAGCGAAACCACTGGAAGCGGTACAGAATCGCCCCCGTACCCGTCCAGACACCGCTCAGGCCCGTCAGCCGCTTCCCGGCGGACGCGACCCCGATGACGATCGGCGCGCTGGTAAGCGTCGGGCCGACCGGCAGAGCTCCGGTCGAGGCCGCCGGACTCGCGAGCGCGGCTGCGCAGCCGAACGTCGCGGCCAGGCCGCGGCCCCTGCTGCCTCTCCGGGCACCCACACCTCAAAGGATAGGCGCCGGCTCGGCGAGGGCGTCGCTGGCGGTGCCTGCGCCGAGACGGCGCGCTTCCGCGGGCATCTGCGCCCACGACGCGCTCGCCGCAGGGTCGCTCGCGCGTGCGAAGATTTAGGGATGTCGAGAGCATTTGTCTGCAGCGGGCGCGAGGGTGGCGGCTCGCCGTTCTTAGAGAGTTTTCAGAGACGTCAAAGGTGATTCCAAGACCGGGGGTGTTTGCTGAGCGTCGTGAGGGTTTCCCGTCTTGTCGCAGCGGCCGCAGGCCTCGCAGTGTCTATCGCCCTCGGCGGCGGGCTGGGTGCGGCGAGCGCGGCGACCGTGAAGGCCGCCCAGCTCGATCCGACGCAGACGAACGTGAGCTCCAACTGGGCCGGGTACGTCGCGAGCGGAGCCGATTCGAGCTCGGCCGTTCCCACCACGTTCTCGAGCGTCTCGGGGACATGGGTCGAGCCGAAGGCGAGCTGCAGCTCGATCTCCTCGACCGGGCCGACCTCCTCGGCTTTCTGGGTCGGTCTCGGGGGAAACGCGACCGACTCGACCGCGCTCGAGCAGACCGGGACCGAGGCTGACTGCACCTCGGCGGGTGTGCGCTATTTCGCCTGGTACGAGCTCGTCCCGGCGAGCTCGGTCAAGCTCGGCCTCAAGGTCGACCCGGGAAACAGGATCTCGGCCTCGGTCAGCGTCAACGGGACGCAGGTCTCGATTCTCATGCGGAACCTGAGCCAGGGCACGACCGTCTCCAAGACGCTCTCGATGGTGTCGCCCGACACGACCTCGGCCGAATGGATCGCCGAGGCGCCCTCGCTTTGCGGCGAGACCTCCTACCACTGCTCCGAGCAGTCGCTGACCGACTTCGGCACGGTCAAGTTCTCCGGCGCGAGCGCCCAGAGCGCCGGCCACAGCGGCTCGATCTCCGACTCCGCCTGGAGCGCGACACCGATCGAGCTGCAGGGCGGCTCCGGCGGCTTCTTCGGCCGCGGCGGCTTCGGGCCTGAGGAGAGCGTCGCCGAGGCGGTTCCGAGCGGACTGACTCAGGACGGTAGCGCCTTCTCGATCACCTGGCGGAAGCTCACGACGCCCGAGCCCTCAGGGGGCTTCGGCGGCGGGGGCTTCGGCGGTGGTGGTTACGGCGGTGGTGGCTTCGGCGGCGGTGGTGGCGGCTACGGCGGTGGTGGCTACGGCGGTGGCGGCGGTGGCGGCTACTACAGCCTCTGACCCGCGCGCGGGCGCCGAGCGTCCAGCGCCGCGTTGATGCGACGAACACCCGTCAGTCCTTCGGCGCTGGACATCTCGTGTGGCCCTTCTGCGGACTCGGCGGCGGCCGGGCGACCGGGCCGTCGGCCTTCCACTGGGACGGGGCGCGACGATCGAGGTCGCTTCCGGGGGCGAGGTGAAGGGCTTCTCGAAGGAGAGCTGTCGCCGGATCGAGACGGTCGTCTCTCGAGCGGTCGTCTCTCGAGCGGTCGCCGACGCTGACGCCGCGGCTCGACCGGTCAGCGGGCCCCTACTGGCGGACGCCGAAGTCGGTCGTGATTACGGTGACCTCGCGCCCGCCGTAGACGCCGGGAGCGTCCGCCGAGGTCACGGCCGCGATTCCGACCTGGCGCCAGCCGGGGAAGAGGATGTTGGCGCGATGGGGCGGGCTCGCCATCCAGGCGGCGAGGCCGGCCGAGGCGTCGATTTGGCCGGATGACCAGAGTAGGTTTTCCCCGACCGACCAGTGGCGGTGCAGCGTGGGGTGGTAGAACTCGGCGATTCGCTGCCAGAAGAGCGCTCCGTCCGAGGAGTCGTGCGCGAAGTACCCCTCCCTGATCATGTCGAGTGAGTGCTGCTTCGCCGCCTCGGTCAACTGGGGGCTGACGGTGAGCGGAACGAGGCCGTGGGCGACGCGGATCTCGTTCAGCCCGAGGAGAACGCCCGAGTCGAACGCGGCGGTCTGGCTCGATCCGGAGGCCGTCGGGCTCGCCCGAACGGCGAGCGCCCCTCCCGGCCCGACAAGGGCTGCGACTGCCAGGAGGCAGATGAGGAGGGGGGTTGACCGGCCGCGTTCCATCGAGTCAGCATCGGTGCGAAGGCCGGCAGAGACTATCACCCGTTTGGGTCATACCTCACCCAAACGGGTGATACGGGAGCTGACAAATACCGGCCCCGGGACGGGGACCAAAAACCGGTCGATGCAGGCTTTCCGGAGTGGAAAGCGAAACCCCGCTGAGGCGGCGACCGACAAACGCCGAGAACTCTATTCCCCTTTCGCGGCCGCCGCACGGGCAACCTCCACGTTGGCCGCCGATACCGTGTGCGTCCCTGAGGGTTGCATGAGGCAGGAGCTCGTCGGGCCGCGAACCGCCGCGCCAAGAGGCCGGGACGGGTGTCGCCGTCTCCCCGGACGTCTCAACCTCATCGTCAGCCGGGCGCCGGGCACGACACGACGTTCGGCCCGTGAGCGCGTTGAGGGCTTTCTCGGCATGGCTCGTCGGGGCGAGCCCGCGCCTCGCATGATCCTCGCCCGACGCGGCTGCAGGAGCGTTTCCGATCGGCCACGGGTCGCGTCGAGGAGGGCGCCGGACGACGTGGTCGACCCGACGCGGCTGCGGGCAGGCTCGCTGCGGCCGCTCACGCTGCTCGTCGCAGAGGCGACGGACGGTTCCGCGACACGACGCCGGCCCGTCGCGGTCGACATTCTTGCGGCAGGAGGACGGGCGAATGCGTGAGA
>Ga0302325_10026432_pt1 | contig 12052 bp, 9 predicted proteins | sample Palsa_T0_2_FD_201948 | JGI IMG/M metagenome (GOLD analysis project Ga0302325, IMG submission 201948) | Peat permafrost microbial communities from Stordalen Mire near Abisko, Sweden - Palsa_T0_2 | ecosystem: Environmental > Terrestrial > Soil > Palsa > Peat permafrost | place: Sweden: Abisko...
CGCGCTGATCGAACAGCAGCGATTCGGCGAACGGCGCCGACATCGATGAATCGGGTTCGTCTGTGTTGCCGGGAGGCGCCCACAAGCTCGGACGCAGGTCCATCAGCTGGCCGAGCCACAGATATCCGGCCAGCAGCGCCGCACCGGCCAGCACTGCCCTGAACGGCACCCGGCCCGACAGCGCGCGCAGCGAGCGCACCGCATAGAGCAACACGTAGACGCCCAGAATCACCCACGCACGGCGGCTCCACCGATTAGCGAAAAAAGTGTCGATCAGCGCAATCGCAATGATCAACAGCGGCAGCAATGCCACGGCGATGAACAGCGTGCAGCGCACGGGCTGCGGCGGGATTGACAGCCGCGCCGTCACGTAGGCCAGCGCGAGCACCAGCACCGCTATCAGCGCCAGCATCGAGATGCCGAACGAGTCGAATTCCACGCCGGCTCCCCACTCCAGCCGGTCGATGACGACCCACAGTGCCAGCGCCACGGCGGCGCAGGCAGCCACCGATGCATCGCTGGCCATGTCGGCCAGGCCATCGACGCGGCGCAGGGTCAGCAGCTGCAGCAGCCGCATGAACCAGTTCGAATTTCGATGAGTGTCAAAGACTTCCATCAGGCCTTAGCTCCCGCTCCGGCAAACGCGAAACTGTACCGATATTGAGCGCGAATGGAATAGCGCCGCCGCCGCTGCAGTGCCACGGCACGGGTGGCTATCCGCTAGACTTCCCGCATGGGAACGGTACATTTCATCGGCGGGGAGAAGGGCGGCGTCGGCAAGTCGCTCATGGCCCGCATTCTCGCGCAGTATTTCATTGATCACGGACTGCCGTTTCTGGGTTTCGATAGCGATCGAACGCACGGCGCGCTGATGCGCTTCTATGCCAGCTATTCGTCCTCGGTGATGATCGATGACTATCAAAGCCTCGATCGCCTCATCGAGCTCGCCGCCGCCGACCCGGCGCGCCGCAGCCTGGTCGATCTGGCCGCGCAGACGCAGCTACCGCTCTCGCGCTGGATGGCGGATTCGCGGCTGCTCGAGCTGGCGCCGGAGCTCAAGATCGCGCTGGTGTATTGGCATGTGATGGACAACGGCTTCGACTCGGTCGAACTGCTGCGCAATTTCCTCGACCAGTTCGGCGGCCAGATGAGTCTGGTGCTGGTACTCAATCAGGTGCGTGGCGAGCGTTTCGAGCTGCTCGAAGCCTCCGGCCAGCGCGCGCGCGCCGAACAGCTGGGCGCGAAGATCATGTCGCTGCAGCGCCTGGCGGATGCGACGCTGCAGAAGATCGATGGCAACAGCCGCAGCTTCTGGGCGGCCATCAATAACGCCCCCGGTACCGAAGGCAACCTGGGACTGCTCGAACAGCAGCGCCTGTGGGTCTGGATCAAGCGCGCTTACGAGGAAATCGAGCGCATCGGCCCATGATCGCGGCGCTAGCGGCCGATCAGCTGGCGGCCCATCAGCCGTGTGGCATCCTGGTCAGTCGCGCAGCATCCCGGTCAATCGCGCGCGCTCGTCGATGAGGCCGCGCTCGAGCAGCCATGAGCGAGCGTCCGCCGCATCCTGCTCGAACCATGCGCGGGCACCGCCGAGACGAAAACTGTACCCCCACAGATCCATGTCGGCATAGATCTGCTCGCGGGCGACGCCGCTGAGTGCATCGCCCATCAGGATCTGCAGATAACACACGGCGCATTCCTCGGCGTCGTCGCCGCCGGCATCGCGGTCGAGCGCGACACGGCGCTCCGGGCTCATGCAGATGAAGTGTGCCGCCTCGTGCAGCACCGAGTGCAGCGGCGTGTCGAATCGAGCGAACAGGGTATTACCCTGCAGCCCCGCTTCGCTCTCGCCCCAATAGGAACCCGGGATCGGCTCGGCTGCGGCCACCAGCCGCAGATCCAGTCCGTAACTGGCAAGCAGCCGCATCAGATCGAGGCGATCGATGGCAGACAGCAGCAGCATGCCCCGCGCGCCCCGCAACCCTTGCAGATCACTGCACCGCGCCGCTCGATGCGCCCGACAGGCTCGACAGCCGCCGCATCACCACGCTCACCAGATCGTTCGCCAGGGCTTCGCTCAAGATCGCCCGCTCGCGCTCCTTGGCCAGCTGCGCACTCTCGCTGTAACTGTAGTCGCGGATCAAATGGTGTTCTTCCGGGGCGATGAGCTCATGTCCGCTTAAGCTCACGGAGAATTTCAGCGTGTAGGTCAGTTCGTTTTCAGTCGGTACGTTCAGGGTCGACACCGTGAGGATTCGCTCGGCCGAATTATCGGTGATGATATGGATGACGGCGATCGATTCATCCTTGCGGTCCTCCTCGACGCGGGTGCCGGCGGCCAGCAGCGCCTTGCGCAGGCCGACGTAGAAATCCGACTGCGTATCATTGGTATCGATGCGCACCACCGCGAGCGATTGCGGCAGCGCTACGCTGCCCTGCAGCCGAAAGCCGCAGCCCCCGATCAGGCTGGCCGCCATCAGACTGGCCACCAGGCTGACCAGTACCGCACCGGGCGCCATCCGGCGGGCTGCCCGCAGCATCGCACCGCGGCCTCTCATATCACCAGGTTCACGAGCTTGTCGGGCACATGCACCGCCCGGCGCACTTCCTTGCCGGCGAGGAAGCGCTGCACGTCCGGCTCCGCGAGAGCCGCGTCCACGGCCAGCTGCCGCTGCGCGCCCGGGGGCAGGCGCACGCGCCCACGCAACTTGCCGTTGACCTGCACAATCAGCTCCACCAAAGCCTGCGCCAGCGCCTCGCGGTCCGGTTGCGGCCAGGGCTCATCGATCACCGCCGTGGCGTGTCCAAGCGCGTACCACAGCGTATGACAGATGTGCGGCACGATCGGTGAGAGCGCGAGCACCGCGATTTCCAGCGCCTCCTGCCGCACGGCCCGGGCGCTCTCGCCGCTCTGCTGGTAGTGACCCACGGCGTTGAGCAGCTCCATGACGGCGGCAATGGCGGTATTGAATGTCCGGCGGCGACCGATGTCCGTCGTCACCTTGGCCAGCGTCTGGTGGGCCGTTCGACGCAGCTCGCGCGCTTCCGGCGTCAGCGCCGCGAGCTGCAACGGCGGCGCGGCCCCGGCTGCCACGTGATCGTAGACCGCCTTCCACAGTCGCCGCAGGAACCGCGACTGGCCCTGCACGCCGTCATCCGACCATTCCAGCGACTGATCGGGCGGCGCTGCGAACATCATGAACAGGCGCGCCGTATCCGCACCGTACTTCTCGACCAGCGACTGCGGATCCACGCCGTTGTTCTTCGACTTCGACATCGTGCCCAGCCCGCCATACTCGACCGGCTCGTGATCCGCCAGCAAGACACCGCCGATGCGTGTCCCGTCCGCGTCGAATCGGGCTTCAACCTCTGCGGGGTTGAGGAACTGCCGCCGGCTGTGGGCCGGCGCACGATAATAGATGTGGTTCAGCACCATGCCCTGCGTCAGCAGCCTGGAAAACGGCTCGGACAGCGTCACCAAACCCATGTCGCGCATGACCCGGGTCCAGAAGCGCGAGTACAGCAGGTGCAGGATCGCGTGCTCGATGCCGCCGATGTACTGATCGACCGGCAGCCAGTATTTCACGCGCTCATCGACCGGCGCGGCGTTCTGGTCGGCGCTCGCGAAGCGCAGGAAGTACCACGACGAATCGACGAAGGTATCCATGGTGTCGGTTTCGCGGCGCGCCGGCCGGCCGCACTTCGGGCACGGGCAGTTGACGAATGCGGCGTCGCGCAGCAGCGGGTTACCACTGCCGTCGGGCACCAGGTTCTCCGGCAGGATCACCGGCAGCTGCTCGTCGGGCACCGGCACGTCGCCGCATTGCTCGCAGTGGATCAGCGGAATCGGGCAGCCCCAGTAGCGCTGGCGCGAGATCCCCCAATCGCGCAGCCGCCACTGCACGCGCTTGCGACCCAGGCCGCGCTGCTCCAGCGCCGCGCTGATCGCATCGATCGCGGCGCGCGACTCCAGGCCGGTGAAGTTGCCCGAATCGATGAGCACGCCGTAGTCGGAGTACGCGCTGTGCCACTGGTCGCCCACGAGCTCGTAGGCGCCGCTCGCGGACTGCACCACCGTGCGGATCGCTATGCCATGGCGCCGGGCGAACTCGAAGTCGCGCTCATCGTGGGCCGGCACGCCCATCACCGCGCCCTCGCCGTAGGCCATGAGCACGTAGTTCGCCACCCAGACCTCGATCGCCTCACCGCTGATCGGATTACGCACATGCAGACCGGTCGGCATGCCGCGCTTGGGCGCCGTGGCGATGTCCGCCTCCATGGTGCTGCCGCGGCGGCATTCATCGACAAACGCGGCCAGCTGCGGGCTGCGCGTGGCTGCAACCGTAGCCAGCGCATGCTCGGCCGAGACCGCCATGAAGGTGACCCCGAACAGCGTGTCCGCGCGCGTCGTGAACACCTTGAGCGCACCGTCGGTGCCGAGCTGCTCGCGTGTATCGCGCTCGTAGGGGAACTGCAGCTCCACACCCTCGCTGCGTCCGATCCAATGTGCCTGCATCACCCGCACGCGCTCGGGCCAGCCCGGCAGGTCATCGAGCGCTGCCAGCAGCTCCTGCGCATACGCCGTGATGCGCAGGTAATACATCGGGATCTCGCGCTTCTCGATCAACGCGCCGGTGCGCCAGCCGCGTCCTTCGATCACCTGCTCGTTGGCCAGGACGGTCTTATCGACTGGATCCCAGTTCACCGCACCGGTCTTCTTGTAGGCGATGCCGCGCTCGAGCATGCGCAGGAACAGCCACTGGTTCCAGCGGTAATAGCTCGGGTCGCAGGTCGCAAGCTCGCGCTTCCAATCGATGGCAAAGCCGAGCGAGCGCAGCTGCCCGCGCATATGGCCTATGTTGTCGCGGGTCCAGCGCGCCGGCGGCACGCCGTTCGCGATCGCCGCATTCTCCGCCGGCAGACCGAAGGCGTCCCAGCCCATCGGCTGCAGCACGTTGTAACCCTGCATGCGCATGAAGCGCGCCAGCACGTCGCCGATGGTGTAGTTGCGCACATGGCCCATGTGCAGCCGTCCCGAGGGGTACGGGAACATGCACAGGCAGTAGTATTTCTGCCGGCTCGCATCCTCGCGCGCCAGGTATGAGTCCTGCTGCTCCCAATAGTCCTGCGCCGCCCGTTCCACGGCAGCGGCGTCGTATCGCTCCTGCATCAGGCAAGAATACACGACGACACCCCCGGCCCCGTAGCTCCAGCGGCGCGCGACACCGGAGCCAACTGGATTACCGGATGGCCGCCATTCCCAGAGGCCGGGGCGACTGTTAGTTGCCAAGGTGCAATGCATCCCCGAACATGCTTGGCGCTCGGTCAGGGAGACGGCGTCGTGGCTGAAGGCTGGGCCACGGAGTGCAACGTCATAGGTTATATAAGCACTGAGTGTCGGACACGACGGCGATAACAATGACGGACTCGGGCACGGCGGATCAGGTTCGGGCAGCCCTCGCGGCCTTTGAGGAGGGAAAGCACACGCTCGAGGAGCTGGAGTCGGTTGTGGCAGCCGCTCTGCACGGTGGGCGGTGGACTCCGGCGTTGGCCATGGACGTGCTACGCAGCGCCGTGGCTGCCGGGCGCGTTCCACCCGATACGCTGCGTCGGCTCGGCCTCGAGGAGGCTGACGATCCCACCGTAGCCCGGCCTGTCGACCGCTCCTCGGAGTCGGTCCGTTACGTCCCTGCTTCCGAGATTCCGCTCGAATTGATCAGCACCGGGCAGCTGCTCGGCGGGCGCTACCGCCTCGAGCGCAAGCTCGGCGAGGGTGGGATGGGAGTGGTCTATCTGGCGAGCGACCAGGACGTCCCAGGCGAGATCTTTGCGATCAAGGTCCTGACCCCCGAGATTCGTGAGCGACCAGACGCTCTGGAGCTGCTGCGCGAGGAAGTGCGCAAGACCCGCACGCTCGCGCATCCGAACATCGTCGGTGTCTATTCGCTAAATGCCGACCGTACCGGCGTGTTCATTCTGATGGAGTACCTGGAGGGCAAGACGCTGCAGGCACTGCTGGACGAGGATTTCGGGCGCGGCATGCGATTCGACCGCGCCTGGCCGATCATCGAGGATCTGGGCGCAGCCCTCGCCTACGCGCACGACCACAGCGTCATTCACGGTGACCTGAAACCGGCCAACGTGTTTGTGACCACCTCCGGTAGGGCCAAGTTGCTCGATTTCGGGATTGCTCGGGCGGCCCGCGGCAGCCGGTGGGGCAGGGATGCGGCCGCGCTCGGGGCGCTGACCCCCGCATACGCGAGTTGCGAGATGCTCGAATACCGACCGCCGGATACGCGCGACGACATCTATGCGCTGGCCTGCATCATCTATGAGATGTTGTCCGGTAGGCATCCGTTCGATCGCCGCAACGCGGTCGAGGCGCGCGATGCGGGCGAGAAGCCGACCCCGATTGCCGCCCTGACCGACCGACAGAATGCCGCCCTGGCGCAGGGACTGGCCTTCGACCGCGCGGCACGCACCGCCGCCGTTGAGATGCTGCTCGCAGGTCTTGCACCCGGGGCGACTGCCAAGCCCCGCGCAGTGTTCTCCAGGGCCACTGGTGTGGCCGCCCTGATCGTCGCAGCCGCAGTGGCGCTGGCCTATTTCGTGGCCGACAGGTTCTGGCTCTCCAAGCACGTCACGGCCGACCACTCAACGGCCGCAGTCACCAACGTGCCCAGCGATAAGTCGATCGCTGTCCTGCCGTTCACCGACATGAGCGAGAAGAAGGACCAGGAGTACTTCGCGGATGGGATGGCCGAGGAGATCCTCGATATTTTGGCGAAAATACCTTCGCTCAAGGTTATCGGTCGGACTTCGTCTTTTCAATTCAAGGGCCGGAACGAGGATTTGCGCGCGATCGGAACAGAACTGGGAGTGGCCTACCTGCTGGAGGGGAGCGTGCGGCGGTCCGCCGACCGTGTACGCGTGACGGCGCAGCTGATCGATACGCGCGACGGGGCTCACTTGTGGTCCGAGACCTACGACCGGCCGACCACCGATGCACTGCTAATGCAGGGCGAGATCGCGATGACTCTCGCCCGCTCACTGGAGATAGGAATCGGCGCCGATAATCTGCAGTCAAACCGACGCCTGATAAACGACGCAGCCTACGACCTATACCTTCGGGGTCGCTACGCGGCCGAGCGTGTTGACGCCGATGGATTGGCCGCCGGCGTTACCTACTTTCGGCAGGCCCTTGATGCAGATCCGAACTTCGCCGACGCAGAGGTCGCTCTGGCGTTGACTTATTACGAGCAGGCGTTCACGAGTTTGGCGCCCAGTGGGATTTTCCAGTTGTCGCGCCAGGCGGCGCAATCCGCTCTAAAACTGAACCCGAACCTCGGTTTGGCACATGCGGTTCTTGGCGGCATTCTTACCGATTACGATTGGGAATGGGACGCGGCAGACCGCGAATTCAAGCAAGCGTTCGCCCTGGCGCCCCACGACGCGCGCGTTCTGACGATCGCCGCGGACCTGACTGTCGCGCTCGGCCAACTGGACGCTGCCCGTCAAATGCTCAAGCAGGCCCTTGCCTATGACCCGCTATTGGCCGACGCGTACTCGACGCTTACGTGGATAGGGTGGTGCTCGGGACGCTACGAGGAGATGCTAGCCGCCGCCCGCAAGATTCTTGAAATAGATCCCGCCTACGACTGGGGACACACCACTGTCGGACTCGCGCTCCTGAATCGCGGTGATCCTGCGGCAGCGATTACCGAGATCAACCGCGAGACCAACCTGACGGAACAGGCGTGGGGGTTGGCCCTGACCTATCACGCTTTGGGTCGCGCGGCGGACTCGAACGCGGCGTTGAAAAGACTTATTGCCGACGGCGCCGGCAACTACGCGTACGAGGTAGCCGAGATATATGCCGATCGAGGTGAGCGGGACGAGGCGCTGAAGTGGCTCGAGCGCGCGTATGTACAGAAGGACAGCACGCTGAAATGGATTCTGCGAGACCCTAGCATGGCGAAACTCGAATCTGACCCGCGCTACAAAGCGTTCCTGCGCAAAATGAAGCTGCCGGAGTAAGAGCGTCGTGTTACAGCAGATCGTCGATTAGAGGCCTGCCGTAGCGCCCAAACGTAGTTATCGCCTGTAGTCCCGGTCCGTCCCGATCCTTGTCCTTGGTTCGGTTACGGGTGCGCTCGCGTTCCTGGCACTTATCCTTTGCGTCCCCCCAGCGGCTGCGAATCTCGTTACTAATCCCTGGAATAGCAAGATGAAGTGCGTTGCGACCCTCGGCGGTCCCGACTCGAAGCCACGAATCGCGTGCCGAAAGGCCGACGTTCCCATCGCCGATCGCAAGTTTGTTACCGCGCGCCGCGTCCGCATGCACGGGCCGCTCCGGCCGCGCGTCACTCAGGCGCTCAGATCAGCTTGTGGGCTGCGATCGGCAGCGATCTAAGACGCTTCCCCGTGGCGGCGAAGATAGCATTGCAGAGCGCCGGTGCCACCGGAGGAACGCCGGTCTCCCCGATGCCGCCGGGCTTTACATCGCTCGGCAGGATGTGGACGTCGAGGTCGGGCGTCTCATGCAGCCGCAGCACACGGTAATCGTTAAAGTTACGCTGCTGCACCCGGCCGCTGCGCAGCGTGATGTCGCCCCACAGCGCAGCCGAGAGTCCATAGACGATGCCGCTCTCGAGCTGCGATTCCACGATGCGTGGATTGACGGTCTGTCCGCAATCGATGACGCAGGTGATCTTGTGAACCTTGAGCTCGCCATCCTCGACGGACACCTCCGCCACCTGGGCGATGCAAGACGTGTAGCCTTCCATGAAGGCGAGTCCCTGATAGCGACCCTTGACTGCATGGCCCCAGCCCGCACGCTCGGCGATGGTGTCGAGTACCTGCAGGTGGCGCGACTTGCCGGCCAGCAGCTCCTTGCGTAACTGGAGCGGATCCTTGGACGTCAGGGCGGCGATCTCGTCGATCGAGCTTTCGATGGCGAAGCAATTCGGCATGTGACTGACTGAGCGCAGATAGCCCACGTCGATGCCGATCTCCTGGCGCGTATAGCTCAAGTCGAAGTTCGGAACCGCATACGGAAAGTTCTGTACGTACTCGATCACCGAATCGAAAGGATCCTTGTTCGTCGGATCGAAGCGGGCCGTGATCGACGGGCTCGTGATATGCAGCGTCCAGGCAGTGAGCTTGCCGTGCTCGTCCAGCCCCGCGCTCACGGCCTCGCGCGCCGGTGGCCGGTAGACGTCATGCGTCATGTCATCCTCGCGCGTCCAGATAAGTTTCACCGGCGCGCCGACGGCCTTCGACGCGGTCACCGCCGCGGGCACGAAGTCCACCTCCAGACGGCGCCCGAAGCCGCCGCCGAGCAGTGTCGTGTGAACATTGACCTGGGCAGCCTTCAGGCCCGCTGCTTCGGCCGCCGCAGCCTGCGTCAACTGCTGGACCTGCGTACCGACATACACATCGCAGCGATCGGCTTTGACGTCGGCGGTGCAGTTCATGGGCTCCATGGTCGCGTGCGCCACCAGAGGCAGCTGGTACACGGCAGTGAAGGTCTTGGCCGCTGCCTTGAGAGCTTCAGTGGCGTGCCCGCCCTTGAGCGCGCCGGCCACATCATCGCTTGAGAGTGCCGAGAGCCCGGGCTTGGTGGCGCCTTCGTTGATGCGCGCCCAGATCGCCGCATTGTCCAGAGCCGCATTGGGACCCGGCTGCCAGTCGATGCGCAGGACATCTCGCGCCTTCTTGGCCTGCCAGAAGTGCTCCGCCACGACGATGACTGCACTCTCGGTGGCCAGCACCCGGCGTACGCCGGGCAGCGCGAGCGCGGCGGCCGGGTCGACGGATCCGACTTTGCCACCAAGCACCGGGCTGAGCGCGATGGCCGCGTGCAGCATGCCGGGCAGCTTCACGTCGAGACCGAATTCAGCGCTGCCATCCACCTTGCTCGGCGTATCGAGCCGTGCCAATGGCTTGCCGATCAGACGAAATTCGTTTGGACTCTTGAGCGCCACATCCTTGGGGACGGGCAGCTTCGCGGCGGCCTCGGCCAGCTGCCCGTACGTCGCGATCTTGCCCTGCGCGCCGATGATGGTACCGTTGCTCGCACGACAGGTCGCCGGATCGACGCGCCACCGCCGCGCTGCCGCCGCGATCAACATCGATCGCGCCTGCGCTCCGGCCGTGCGCAGCTTCTCCCAGGCCTCCGGGACGCTGTTGCTGGTTCCGGTCACTTGACCGCCATTGAGCACGTTGACGTAGGGCTCCCCCACCGGGGCGGCAACGACACTGATGTGAAAAGGATCGACTTCGAGTTCCTCGGCGATCAGCGTCGGCAACGCGGTGTACACACCCTGCCCCATCTCCGAGCGATCGACGAGGATAGCGATGGAATCGTCACTGCCGATTCGCAGCCACGCGTTGAGCTGGCTGCTCGACAGGGCTGCGCCTCGCGAGCCGCTCTGAATCCCGGGCAGAGCGAGCGCGAGCACGAGCCCGCCTCCGAGGCGAACCGTGCGCCGCAGAAACTCCCGACGCGAGTGATCGGTCGGGCAAATCTCGCGCGAACGGCTGCGCGATCCGCTGCTCACGACGATTGAGCCCCTCGGAGCAATTCAGCGGCCCGGTGGATGGCTTTGCGAATGCGCGAGTAAGTACCACACCGGCAGACGTTGCCCGCGAGCGCCGCGTCGATGTCGCCATCACTCGGGGCTGGGTTGTCGCGCAGCAGGGCCACCGCCGACATGATCTGCCCCGATTGACAGTAGCCACACTGGGGCACGTCGAGCTCGATCCACGCGCGCTGCACGGCGTGACTTCGGTCTTTCGACAGCCCTTCGATGGTCATGACAGATTTGCCCTCGAGTGCCTTCACGGGCAGCAGGCACGAGCGCACCGCCGCACCATCGACATGCACGGTACAGGCGCCACAAAGCGCCAGACCGCAGCCGTATTTCGTGCCAGTGAGTCCGAGATGATCCCGCAGCACCCAGAGAAGCGGCGTATCAGCGTCGGCATCGACGCTCTGCTGCTGGCCATTGACGGTAAACCTGACCATGACCGAAAAAGGACTCCCTGTCTTGGGGCCTGGCGATGCTACGCGAATCAGGCGCGAGGCAACACTGCTCGCGCCCGGCCAGCCAACGAACGATGGGAGCATTTTTTCCTGACGATGGCGTATCAGGCCTTGGGGAAACGAGCAGAGGCCGACAATGAGCTGTCAAAGCTGATGGGCATAGCCGGAGATTCCGCCGCGTACAACTACGCGGAAATTTACGCGCAGCGAGCAGAAATCGAGCAGGGATTGCAGTGGCTCAAAAAAGCAGAGGAGCTGCATGACCCCACGCTCCTGATCATGAAAAGCGACTGGATGGTCGATCCGCTGCGCGACCGACCCGAGTTCAAGGCGATCGAGGACAAGTTGTATGTGCCGCCGGCACCTGGTTAGTGCACGGGACTGTGCGTCTTGCTGTGTCTGCACCGGTGGGGCTCGCATGAGCATCCTTCCTTGATGAGCCCGGGCAAGGCGCAACACCTGAACCCGAGCGCTGAAACGAAGGAGTTCTCACTCCGGGATCCGCATGGATATTGCGTCACAATCAGTGCGCTCTCTGCGCGGCATGGCCCGCGAGACGGCGCCCCCAGCAGCGCATGCAACGGGTCACGGACGAACGTCCGCGCCTTCGAGGCCAAAGCGCCCATCGAGAAGCTGCGCCCGAACTCGGGATTTGGACGTGTACAAACGCAAACAGGGCGTGGGTAGGCGCAATCCATAGCGGATTTGAGCCGCGGTGCCTTACTGAACGGCACGAATAACGTTGGACATTACATAACACTCAGCGTAGGGTCATCGGTGGCTCGTGACTCTTTCTTCTTGCGAGTATCTATTGGCTCGGGCGCGATTCTTGCGCCACTCTCGCCAGCCCGCAATCCGACCGGTCCTCCGAACTAGGCAGGCATGCCGCGGTATGGGTCGCCTGCAGGTTAATCCAGCGGATCCCACGCGCCTAGGGCGTGTCCAAGCATCTGCGGGATCATCCTGCTGTATGGCGAGCGCGCCGCGACGGCACGTTCCACA
>Ga0302325_10026433_pt1 | contig 12051 bp, 10 predicted proteins | sample Palsa_T0_2_FD_201948 | JGI IMG/M metagenome (GOLD analysis project Ga0302325, IMG submission 201948) | Peat permafrost microbial communities from Stordalen Mire near Abisko, Sweden - Palsa_T0_2 | ecosystem: Environmental > Terrestrial > Soil > Palsa > Peat permafrost | place: Sweden: Abisko...
CGGAACGGACAAGACCCGCGCGCCGCCGAGTTGAAAGCCGTCGCTGGCTGCCCACGGTGACGGCGGCTCGGCTTGCTCTTCGTCGGAGAGCGTCCTTTTAGTGGCGCTCGCAGCCAGCAAAGACGCCACACCGAGCGCTGCCGCGCCGCGATCCGCTGCCTGCGGTACGGCGCCAAGCTGCGCCAAATTGCGGTCGATGAACCCGGTATCGACCTTGCCTTGGCGGAATTCGGTTGAGCGGCATAGGGCGGCAAGAAAGGCAACATTACTTCGCGGGCCAGCAAGCAAAGTTCGGTCGAGCGCACCGGCAACGCGATCGAGGGCGGCCTCACGTGTTGCCTCGTGAACAATAAGCTTGGCAATCATCGCGTCGTAATAGGGCGTCACTTCACCGCCGGCCTCGACACCGCGATCGATCCGAATATCGGACGGCAATTCAAGTGCCACGACCCGGCCGGTCGACGGCAGAAATCCGTTTTCTGGATCTTCGGCATAGAGCCTGGCTTCGATTGCGTGACCGCTGGTGCGCACGCCTTGCTGCGTGAGCGGCAATTTTTCACCGGCAGCTACACGGAATTGCCATTCGACCAGATCGAGACCGGTCAGCGCCTCCGTCACGGGGTGCTCGACCTGCAGGCGTGTATTCATTTCGATGAACCAGAACGCGTCGGAACGTAGCCCTTTGGTGCTGTCGGCGATAAATTCGACCGTGCCGGCGCCGGCGTAGCCGGCCGCCCTCGCCGCCTCGACGGCTGCAACACCCATTTGCGCCCGAAGCTCCGCAGTCATGCCCGGAGCTGGCGCTTCCTCGATCACCTTCTGATGACGCCGCTGAAGTGAACAGTCGCGCTCGCCTAGATAGATGACGTTGCCGTGGCGGTCGGCAAACACCTGGATTTCGATATGCCGCGGCGAGGCGACGTATTTTTCGAGCAGGACCCGGCTTGAGCCGAATGCCGATCGCGCCTCGCGGATTGCGCTTTCGAGCGCATTTTCAAATTCGGCGTGCTTGTCGACCCGGCGCAGTCCGCGGCCTCCGCCGCCCGCAGCGGGTTTGATCAGTACCGGATAGCCTATCTCGTAGGCCTTCTCTTTGAGGAACTTCGCGTCCTGACGATCGCCGTAATAGCCCGGCACCACAGGAACGCCGGCCTTTTCCATCAGCGCTTTGGCGTGATCCTTAAGTCCCATCGCGCGGATCGCAGTTGCAGGCGGACCGACGAACGCAATCTCGGCTTGATCGCAGGCTTCAACGAAATCCGCGTTCTCCGATAGAAATCCGTAGCCCGGATGGATGCATTGCGCGCCCGACTTCTCCGCGGCATCGACGATCCGTTCGATCGACAGATAGCTTTCGCGCGGTGGCGGAGGACCAATCGGATAGGCCTCATCGCACGACCGAACGTGAATCGCCCCCGCATCCGCGGCGGAATAGACCGCAATGGTGCGCAGCCCAAGCTTCTTCGCGGTTCGGGCGATGCGGCAGGCGATCTCGCCGCGATTGGCAATCAAAACAGAGGTAAACATCCGCGCGATGTTAGCCGCCACGCGCCCCGGCGTCAGCCAGCTCGCTAACTTAAGTCACCGCTCACTGCGGTGACGATTGGGGCATCAGGTGCATTGGTGCTGACGGACTCGATGCGAAATTTGCGGCAGGCGCAGCGGAAACGGCAGGCGCAGCCGCCGCTTGCGAAGCGGGAGGTGCGGGAGTCCAGACCGGGTCGACCGGGGCCGTATCTATGGGCGCTGACGATGGCGCAGGCGGATTGGCAGCCTGCTTCCGCGCTTTCTTTTGCGCACCGCCGGGCTGGCCATCCGCTGCCGGATTGACATTGGCCGCGGCAGTCGGCGCGGGTTTGCCGGTAGGTTCGGGGTTCATGATGCTGACCGCCGGAATCGACGCCGCGGTCGGAAAATCGATATTGACGATCTTGTGGGGCGCCTGAGCTCCAGGCTGCGTCGCGGCGTCAGCGACTGGCGTGTCGGCTGGCTGATTCCAGGCCATCAGGTAGCGATTGAGATAGTCATCGAATGTCGAGGCCTTCAGATTGTCGCGAATGTGGCTGGCGTCGCTAAGAGCCGCCAAGGCATTGCAATCCTGGCTCGTGCAACCGTCCCGAACCACGAGGGCATGGGCCAGAAAACCGAAACGATCAGCCTCGACCGCGCGCCGCAACGGCAGCAGCGTGCTGTCGATGTAACCGCCCCCACGTTTGACATAAGCCACCATGTCAGAGAGCAGCGCGAGCCGCGCCGCAACGTAGGAAGTAGCAACCGCGACCGATGCTGGAGACGCAAACAGCGATTTCTCGCACGCCGTTTCGACGTCATCGCCGGCCACCGCATCAAGGCAAGGCAGCGCCGAGCCCGGCGCAAGCGCATGGGCCGTCAGTTCTTCGGCGCGCAACTCAAGAGCGCGCCGGTCAGCGTCGTTATCGTGTCCCGCGGAACGATCGAGGAAGGACCACGCTATTATCCCGCCGAGCGCCGCCGCTATGACGATAAAGCTTGCACGCTCCAGCGCCTGTAGCGGAGTGGTTTTGGAACGGGCGAACGCCAGCGCGCACGCGGTCACAAGCAGCGCCGCCGAGCCGGCCGCCATCCATAAGCGCAGCGCCGAGCTTCCGACCTCGGGATCAACACCCACCGTCCCAACTCTCCACTGCCGAACGCGAACAGCACCCCAACGCGCCAGAAGCTATCGCGTAACAATCAAGGCCACGCTGCCGCGCGACATGCATCGACAAGAGCCCCCAATTTAGCCCTCATCGTGACCTGCTTCGGACGAAATTCTCGCAGCGGAACTCAGCTCTCGACTTCGAGCTGGCTTTCCTTGGCAACGCGCTCAAACGCTTCGCCCGGATTCTTGATGCGATACTGATAGTCTTCGCCGTCGGACGGAAGCAGCTTCACCACTTCGTAGCTGCCGCTCGCTCCGGGTCGGCTGATCGGGCTTGATGTGTAAAAAACGGTCTGACCGACCTCAAATCTATGCGTCCGCAACGACGGAGCACGGGCCACGACCTCAGCGACGGTCACCGTGGACGCGATCCTTATTGCTGAAGCGATCGCAATAGGCGGCTCGGGCTTCTTGAACGGCTGACGCGCGGGCGTCTTGCGGGCGGAAGCTTTACGAACTGGCGCCTCGCGGCTCGCCGATGCCCGACTCGCTTTTGCGGTTCGGGGCTTTTTTACTGAACGCTTATTCATGGAACAACTATAACATCCAAATCTTTGGCCACGCAAAGGATATGATATCGCGCTCCGCGCTTTGCGAGACGCAGTTAAGCGACAGCATTAAGAGACAAAAATATATTTCTATTCAATATGATATGATGCGTTGTTGTACCGCACCATAAAGACAATTAGGGTTAGGCTTGGCGCTGCCAACGGCCCCTTTCATCGGCCTGCCAGTAGGTAACATCAAACCCCGCCGTCTTGGCTTCGCTCCACCGTGTCCGCGCGGTTTCGACCGCCTCCGGGTCTTCACCGTCAAACAGCAGCACAAGGCGCTGATAGGACGTGGCGTCTTCCGGCATGGCAGCGCCCTCGACCAGGAACCGCACCCCCGCCCCATTAGGGTTTGCCTCGTTTACGGTCAACAGGATCGGGTGCTCAGCGGCCTCACTGTCGCGCCAGGTTCCGTGCGGCAGGAATGCATCGTCCCGCCAAGTCCACAGATGCGCATCGAGCCCGTCGACGCGCTCGTCGGATGACGCTTGCACCACCACGCGCCAGCCACGCTCCAACGACTTCTGCAACAGTGGCGGCAGGACCTGTTCCAGCGTCTGGCCTTTGAGATGATAGAAGAGGATTTCGGTCATACGGTCGGCCTGTTGACATCAGCGCTCGTAATAATCCTCGACCAGACGCTCAAGCAGCCGCACGCCCCACCCGGAACTCCAGCTCTTGTTGATATCGGTTTGCGGCGAGCCGAGCGCAGTGCCGGCGATATCGAGATGGGCCCACGGTGTTTTGTCCACAAAGCGCGCCAGCAATTGCGCTGCGGTGATCGCACCGCCCCAGCGGCCACCGGTATTCTTCATGTCAGCGAACTTTGAATCGATCATCTTGTCGTATTCCGGTCCGAGCGGCATCCGCCAAACGCGCTCACCGGTCGCATCCCCGGCCTTGTTGAGACGATCAACCAATTTGTCGTCATTGGAGAACATGCCGGCATATTCCTGGCCGAGCGCGACGATGATGGCGCCGGTCAACGTCGCCAGATTGATCATGAACTTTGGTTTAAAGCGTTTGTTGACGTAGTGCAGCACGTCGGCCAGCACGAGGCGGCCTTCAGCGTCGGTGTTGATAATTTCGATAGTCTGGCCCGACATCGTCTTGACGATATCGCCGGGGCGTTGCGCCTTGCCGTCCGGCATATTCTCGACCAGCCCAATCGCGCCGACGACGTTGACCTTGGCTTTGCGCGCGGCGAGAGCATGCATGAGGCCGACGACGCAGGCGGCACCGGCCATGTCGCCTTTCATGTCTTCCATGCCCGATGCCGACTTGATTGAAATACCGCCGGTATCAAAGCAGACGCCTTTGCCGATAAACGCGACCGGCGGCACGCCGCGCTTGCCGCCATCCCAGCGCATCACGACAACCCGCGAGTCGTGGACCGAGCCCTGTCCCACGCCGAGCAGCGCATTCATGCCGAGCTTCTTTATGGCTGCGACGTCGAGTACCTCAACGGTTACGCCAAGTTTTGACAACGTCGACGCGCGACGCGCGAACTCGACTGGGTACAGGACGTTGGCGGGTTCGTTGACGAGGTCGCGTGCAATCACAACGCCATCGGCGATTGCTGCCGCCAACGCCCAGGCTTTTTCCGCCCCGGCGGGGCTTGAGCAGGCAAAATTGATTTCGATCTTATTGGGCAGTTCGTCCTCTTTCTTCTTGGTCTTGTAGAGGTCGAACGAATAGGCCCGCAGCCGAACCCCGAGAGCCAGATCGGCGATCTGACCTCCCTTGAGCGCCCCCGATCCGAATTCGGCAATAATCGTCGCCTGCGCGGCTACCGACGGCACTTTGCTCATGGCAATACCGCCGAGCTTGACGATATCCTGGCGCTTGAGGTCGCTGTCCTTGCCGATCCCGATTACCACCAGGCGGGGCGCATTCAGCCCGGCCGGAACAACGATATCGAGCGACGACCCACTCTTGCCGGTAAAGTGATCGGCCGCTGCAGCGCGTCGGACCAGGTCGCCGACCGGCGCCAGCGCCTTTTGGGTCGCCGGGCCGAATTTGAGACTTTCTCCGCAGAACGCAATAAGAACGCCCCGTAATTGGGTCAACGACACGAAACCAAATTTCGGCGCTTCTGCCATGGTTCAAATCCTTGGGTATTGTGAGCCGACCATATGGACCGGACGTGCTCCTCATGCAAAGCGGGTTTGTCGATCAAGGCCCACCGCTTCCACTACGGCCGCGCTCTGCACTCTCGGGGTTTGCCTTGGCCAAGCCATTTTGTGACAACAGAAAAGCGCTTGCAGTGAGGGATTCGGCGGGCCGCGGGGCAGTCATTCCGCGGCCAAGTCTGCTCCGGCGAGGATAATTGATCCGATGGGTTCGCTCACCTGGTACGTCTTCCGGACGACGATGGTCGCATTCCTGATCACCCTCATCTCCTTGACGGTGGTGATCTGGTTCACCCAGGCGATGCGCGATTTCGATCTGATCACCAGTCAACGGCAGACGCTTTTTGTTTTCGTCGGCATCACCGGGCTGATCATCCCGCTGCTGATCATGATGCTCGCGCCGATAGCGCTGGTTCTTTCCGCAGCCCACGTGCTCAACAAGCTCGGTTCGGACTCCGAGATCATCGTCATGAATGCAGCCGGGATTTCGCCGTGGCGATTGCTCTTTCCTTTCCTGGCATCCGGCGTCGTCGTCTCGATACTGGTCGTTGGCATCGCTGCCTATGTGTCGCCAGTCAGCTTGCGTGGACTGCGCGACTGGGCGGCGCAGGTTCGCGCCGACATCTTGACTAACATCGTGCAGCCGGGTCGCTTTACAACGGTAAGCGGCGATCTCACTTTCCACATCGCCGACCGGCGGCCGGATGGACTTCTGATCGGCATTTTTGTCGACGATGGCCGCGATCCGAAAGAGCATTCCACCTACCTCGCCCAACAGGGCGAGATTGTGAAGAACGAGCATGGTTCGTTCCTTGTGATGGAAAACGGCAGTATCCAGCGAACCACAGCGGGCGAACGCGATCCGCGAATCATAACCTTCGATCGTTATGCGTTCGATTTGTCGAAGTTCAGCACCGGACCGCAGAATTCCGTCTATACGGTGCGCGAAAAATTCCTCTGGGAATTGCTATGGCCGCGGCCCGATGATGCGCTCTACGTGGCGCAACCCGACCAATACCGCTCGGAACTTTCCGACCGGCTGGCGGCGCCGCTTTATCCTTTGACGTTTATAATTCTGGCTTGCGCGTTCCTTGGCCCACCGCAGACAACGCGGCAAAGCCGCACGCTTGCGATGTTCGGCATGATTGGGGTGGTTGCTGCGTTGCGTCTTATCGGCTTTGTCAGCGTGGTTGTCGGCGTGCGGGTGCCGGGGGTTCTTTCCATCCAATTCATCGCACTGTTCGGCTGCATGGCAGCGGGTATCTGGCAGATCTCACGGGGCCGGGCGATCGAACATGCCAATTTCGTTTCCACGATCGCCACTGCGATCGGTGAACGAATCGCGCGCGCGACCACATAGGAAGCACCGATGGTAGCCGGCACTCTTTCGCGTTACTTCGGTCTCCGCTTCCTCTCGGCGGTGGTCGGCGCGTTTATCGGCGTGGTGCTTCTTGCAGGCATGATCGATTACGTGGAGTTGATGCGTCGTGGCGCCGACTGGCCCAATGCCACCCCATGGGCGCTCGCGAAAATCTCCATGTTCCGCGTGCCGCAGCTGACCGAACGCATCATGCCATTCTCGGTGCTCGTCGGCGCCATGTCCTGTTATCTCACCCTTTCGCGGCGTCTCGAACTCGTCGTCGCTCGCGCCGCCGGGGTCTCCGCCTGGCAATTCATCGCGCCGGCAGTCATCGCGGCGTTCCTGTTCGGCACCGTGGCGACGACCGTCTACAATCCGGTCTCGGCAGTACTGGAGGAAAAATCGAAACGTTTGGAGTCCGAAGTCGTCGGAGAAGTTCAGTCCGCTCTCCAGAGCGGCTCCAATGGCTTCTGGGTCCGTCAAAAGAGCGCCGACGGCGCCGCGATCATCAACGCCAAAACCAGCCGCGACCAGGGGGCTAATCTCGGCAACCTGACCATCTTCACCTTTGACACCGCCGGTCAGTTTCAGAAACGGATCGAGGCAAGGAGCGCCACACTGGAAGATGGATATTGGGAACTTCAGGAAGTGCGTATTTACGCGACGGACAATCCGCTGGACGTCGAAGACAGCTATCGCCTCAATACGAACCTCACCATGGAACAGGTGCGTGAAAGCTTTGCCACACCCGAAACGGTGCCCTTCTGGCAACTGCCGACCTACATCAAGATGGCGGATCGCGCCGGACTGGAGGCCGCGGGCTACCGGCTGCAATACGACGAACTATTGGCGCGTCCTTTCCTTCTCGCCGCCATGGTTCTACTTGCTGCCTCGGTCAGCCTTCGTTTCTTCAGGTTCGGCGGTGTGCAGAAGATGGTACTCAGCGGCATAACGGCGGGCTTCCTGCTGTTTGTGCTGTCGAAGATCACCGAAGATATGAGCAAATCCGAACTTCTCTCGCCGGTTGCAGCGGCATGGACGCCGATGCTGGTCGGCAGTCTCACCGGCTTTGTTGTCCTGTTGTTTCAGGAGGACGGCTAGGGTTGCCGCCGCCTGGCGTGGGCGAGCTTCTACGTTCTAAATTTTGCCCTGACTTGGTACGATTGTGCCCGTTCACGTCGGCTAGGAACGGCGGGCCCGATCGCTGAAGGAGAGCATGTAGCAATGTTACGAACCACGTCAGGCGCCCTTGGCAGCGCGGCTGCAGCGGCTTTTCTGGTGGTCGCTTGTGTTTTCGCGACGCCCGCCCGTGCGCAAACCGTTGCCGTATTGGTCAACGGTGAGCCGATCACGGCTCTCGATATCGAACAGCGCTCCAAATTCATGCAGATGAGCACGCATAAGGCTCCGACGCGCCAGGAAGTGATCGATAGCCTAATCGACGAAATGCTAGAGATACGGGAGGCTAAAAAATTCAGTATCGAGGTTCCGCAATCGGAAGTCGATGAGGCTTACGCCAGTGTCGGTACGCGGATGGGCGTCGATACACAAAAGCTTAATGAGATCCTGACCAAAGGTGGCGCCAGTCCCGAAACACTGAAGCATAAACTCAAGGCCGATTACGCGTGGGGCGCTTTGGTTCGCGGCCGCTACAAATCGAGCCTTGAAGTCGCGGACACTGACGTTGAAGCTCAGCTTCAGCTGCATAAACCCGAAGAGAAGGACCAGGTTGGCTACGAATATACACTGCGTCCCATTCTTCTGGTTGTGCCACGCGGCGCGGCGGATTCGGCTTTTGACGAGCGCAAGAAGGACGCCGAGGCGCTGCGGGTACGGTTCACGGACTGCGCAAGCGGGGTTCCGTTTGCCCGCGCGTTAAGAGAAGTTGCTGTGCGCGACCCAATGATCAAGTTCTCCGCTGACCTCCCGTCCGCGCAGCGCGATATTCTTGACAAAACGGACGTTGGTCATCTGTCGCCACCGGAGCAGACCACGGAAGGCATCCAGATGTTCGCGCTCTGCGAGAAGAAAGAAACCAAAAGCGATACGCCCGGCAAAAAACAAGTGCGCGAGGAACTATCCTCGCAGAAATTCGGTGCGCAGGCCAAGCGTTACCTCGCAGAATTGCACCGCGAGGCGATGATCGAGTACAAGCAATAGAGTCTTACAAGATCCGGCTCTGTCGCGGGCGAGAGAATTCCCCTCGCCCGGATCATGCTGTACAAGCAGCACCGTGCAACCTTTGGCTTTGACACTCGGCGAGCCCGCCGGCATCGGTCCCGATCTCGCGCTTTCAATCTGGTCGCGACGCTCGGAGCTCTGCATTCCGGCATTCTATGTCGCCGGCGATCCGAATTTCCTCGGTCGCCGGGCTGATCAGCTTGGTCTAGACGTACCAATCGCCATTGTGGCGCCACATACGGCTGCGGCGAAATTTTCATCCGCCCTCCCGGTGGTTGCGATCGACACGCCTGTGACCGCGAAGCCGGGCCAACCGGATCGCTCCAGCGCGCCTGCGGCGGTCGCTTCGATCCGCCGCGCGGTGGCAGACGTCATGTCAGGCGCTGCAACTGCGGTCGTCACCAATCCCGTCGCCAAGAACGTGCTTTACAATTGGGGCTTTGCTGAACCTGGACACACCGAATTTCTGGCCAAGCTCGTTCAAGAGGCGACCGGAAAATCGTTGCGCCCTGTTATGATGCTTTGGTCACCGGAGCTGGCCGTCGTTCCGGTCACAATCCATCTGCCGCTGAAAGATATCTTTGAGCAGCTTTCGACCGATCTCATTGTCGAAACCGGCCGTATCGTCGCGCACGATCTCGTCACGCGCTTTGGCCTTGCACGGCCGCGGCTCGCAATCGCCGGCCTCAATCCACATGCCGGAGAAGAAGGCACGCTCGGAGAGGAAGACCGCGATGTCGTCGCTCCCGCCGTGTCGCGCCTGCGCAACGCCGGTATCGCCGCAAGAGGGCCGTTACCGGCAGATTCGCTTTTCCACGCACAGGCGCGGAAGACGTATGACGCCGCGTTGTGCATGTATCACGATCAGGCGCTGATCCCAATCAAGACGCTCGCTTTCGATCACGCAGTCAACGTCACCCTCGGCCTTCCCTTTGTGCGCACGTCGCCCGATCACGGCACGGCGTTCGATATTGCCGGCACCGGACGGGCCGATCCAACAAGTCTGATCGCGGCACTCCATCTCGCGGCGCGTCTGGCGAAGGCGAACAGCCGGGCGCCGCTTCCGGCGTCGTGACCAGCGCCAAAGACGGCCTGCCGCCTCTGCGCGAGGTCATTCGCCGGCATGGGCTTATTGCGCGCAAATCCCTCGGTCAAAACTTTCTGTTCGACCTCAATCTGACCGAGCGCATCGCGCGCGCCGCCGAACCGCTTGCCGGAATCGCCGTATTCGAGGTAGGTCCGGGACCTGGCGGCCTCACTCGTTCGCTGCTGGTCCTCGGTGCCGCTCGCGTCGTCGCTGTTGAGCGCGACGATCGTGCGATCGCTGCGCTTGAAGAGATTGCGACTCATTATCCGGGACGGCTCGAAATCGTCGCCGCCGACGCGCTTGCATTCGACCCGCGCGAACAGCTCAACGGCGCGCCGGCGCGCATTGTAGCGAACCTGCCGTACAACATTGCAACGCCGCTTCTGATCTCGTGGGTCAGCGCCGAACCCTGGCCGCCATGGTTCGATCGTGCCGTGCTGATGTTTCAGCGCGAGGTCGCCGAACGCATCGTCGCGGCACCCGGCTCGAAAATATATGGCCGCCTGTCGATACTGGTACAGTGGCGCTGCGAAGCGCGCATTTTGTTCGACGTCAATCCATCCGCTTTCGTACCACCGCCGAAAGTCACAAGCTCCGTATTGCGGATCGTGCCTAAACCCGCGCCCGCGCCATGTGACCGCCGGCTCCTGGAAACGGTGACGCAAGCGGCATTCGGTCAGCGGCGAAAGATGTTACGGCAGAGCCTGCGTTCGCTCGACAGCGACACGGCCGCGTTGCTCGGTGCAGCCGGCCTTGACCCGACCGCACGCGCCGAGGACATTTCGGTCGAAAGCTATGTTGCGCTGGCGCAGGCACTCGCGGCGCAACGCGCGAAAGAGTGAGTTTTGAATGACAAAGCTGTTTCGGCAGTCGCTCGTTGCCTACGGTCAGCCGCTTTGCGAGACCGTAGTCGATTGTCCTGCGCCGCGCGGTACCGAAGTGCTGGTGCGTATCGAGCGGTGTGGCGTGTGCCATTCCGATTTACATTTGCAGGACGGCTATTTCGCACTCGGCGCCGACAAGCGCCTCGACATAACCAAGGATCGCCCGCTGCCGTTTACACTCGGTCACGAGATTGCCGGCGTTATCGAAGGCGCTGGTGAAGATGTAGAAGGCGTGGTTGTAGGCAAGCCTGTAGCGGTTTATCCCTGGATCGGTTGTGGCGCGTGCGCCGCCTGCAAGGCCGGTGAAGAAAACCTGTGCTCCAACCATCGGCATGTCGGCATCAGCGTCGATGGCGGCTTCGCCAGCCATGTTTTGATTCCACATCCTCGGTACCTGCTCGATTACGCGCCGCTATCGCCGGATTTTGCCGGTCCGCTGATGTGCTCGGGCTTGACCGCATATTCGGCACTGAAGCACCTCGGTCATCGTTCAGAGCACGGACCAGTCTTGCTGGTGGGACTCGGCGGCGTCGGCATGATGGGACTGGCAATTGCGCGGGCGCTGTTTTCTCGTCCGCCCCTCGTAGCCGATATTGACGCTGCGAAGCGACAAGCCGCAATCAATGCCGGCGCAGCCGCTGCCTACGATCCGGCCGACCCGCAGTCGCGCCGGGAGATCCTGAAATCCACCGGCGGTCTGCTCGCCGTTTGCGACTTTGTCGGCTCCGACCGCTCGCTGCAATTCGCGACCGGCGTTTTAGCCCGTGGCGGCAAGGTCGTGGTGACGGGACTGCTCGGCGGTAACTTCTCCATGGCGGCAGCCATGTTTGCGATCAAGGCGATGACAATCGAAGGCACGCTGACCGGCACGCTTGCCGAAGCGCGCGAGCTACTCGATCTCGCCCGCTCCGGCAAGATTGCACCAATTCCGACCCGCGAGCGACCCTTTGCCGAAGCTCAAGCGGCACTGAACGACCTGCGCAATGGCAATGTCGTCGGGCGGACTGTGCTGAGTTCTTAAAGTTTGGCCTGAAGGCCGCGCACGAATTCCGTAAGGCCGATTTGCCGCTCGCGCTTGCGCCGCTCGGCGCCCAGGACGGCCCTCACTTCCCTGAACGCCTCGTCGATATCGCGGTTGACGACCACATAGTCGTACTCGGGCCAGTGGCTCATCTC
>Ga0302325_10026434_pt1 | contig 12051 bp, 8 predicted proteins | sample Palsa_T0_2_FD_201948 | JGI IMG/M metagenome (GOLD analysis project Ga0302325, IMG submission 201948) | Peat permafrost microbial communities from Stordalen Mire near Abisko, Sweden - Palsa_T0_2 | ecosystem: Environmental > Terrestrial > Soil > Palsa > Peat permafrost | place: Sweden: Abisko...
GGGCATAGCGACCAGGGCGGCCGACTTTATGGCCGGGTGACCGACGAGGACCTCTTCGATTTCTGAGGCATTGATCTTTTCGCCGCCCCGGCTGATGAGATCTTTCGAGCGGCCCTCGATCTGCAGACACGGATGTCCATCGATGTCGATGACGCGCACGACGTCACCGGTCCGGAGAAACCCGTCAGGAGTGAAGACCCGAGAGTTGTGCTCGTTCGAGTTGTAGTACCCCCGCAAGGTATAGGGGCCGCGCACACACAGCTCACCGGATTCCCCGGTGCTGACGGTCCCTTCGCCGTCTGGGTCGACCAGGAGATACTCGTCGGCCGACGACATCGGATAACCGACCGTGGAGCGACGCATCTCCTCGGAGGCATCGAGGGGCTGGCCACAGCAGAACCCCTCGCCCATGCCGAAGAACTGGAATACCGGCACGCCGTTGGCCTTGAAGAGTTCGAAGAGGTCCCCCGGCACGGCCGGTATTGCGAGATTCAGCCGCTTCAGCTTCGCCGTGGCGGCGAGGAAGCCGGCGTCCCCCGCCATGTCCATGGCCAGCGACGTCAGCGAACCCAGCTGAGTGAGGCCCTCCGACTCGAGCATGGCCATGACGAGTTCGGGCGTCCAGGTCGCCCCGAGCACGAGCGTCGCCCCAACCGAGTGAGTGGGCAAGAGGGAGGCATGGATCCCGGCGTTGTGAACGATCGGCATCAGATGTCCGACGCGATCCCCAGGCTCGAGACCCCAGCGCTCCTGCGTGGCGGCACCGTTGTACCAGTACTCGGCGTGGAGCCTGGGAATCACCTTGGGTAGACCAGTCGTGCCGCCCGACAGCTGCATCATGGCGATGTCGAGGGGATCACCGGCGTAGACGGGGGCCGGAGCTTCTGGTGCATCGTCGATTCGGATGCCTCCCTCCGCCTCGGCCCTGATGCTCAGCGTGAACTCGATGGAGGGAAACTCCCGGCGCAGTTCGACCGAAAGGGCAGCAAGGTCTCGGCCAGGGATGTCGGCCTGCACGAGGTGGGCCCGGGCGCCGGTGATGCTTGCAATCGCGCGCAGCTCGTGCTGTCCGAATGGCACCAGGCTGCAGATAGGGATGGCGCCCACCTTCATGAGGGCATAGAGCGCTTCGATCGTCTCGACTGTGTTGCCGACCTGGAGGATGACCGGGTCGCCGGGCACGAGACCGATATCGACCAGGCGTGCAGCCACGGCGTCGCTGCGCGCGTGCAGTTCGGCGTAGGTCACTCGGCGATCGGCCGCCACTACTGCCTCAGTGTCAGGGTGGCGAGCCGCAACCGCTGCGAACTCGTCGGGAATGGTCTTGTCACCCCACAGGCTGGCGTCGCGGTAGCGAGCAACGAATTCGGGGGGGAAAGAAACCATTTTGTCGATGTGGCGGGATGTGTTCATGAGACGAGCTCCACGAGGTCGGTGCGGTTGGACAAGAGACCCAGCGCAAGGTCCTCGCGGACGTCGGCGGGGCCGGTGACGATGGTCGAGAGATGTACCTTGGCCCTGATTTGCTCAGCGGCGTCGAGGCGATCGAGGACAGCGTCGCGGTCGGGTGGACCGACGAGGCGGATCTTTGTGGAGCCTTTTGCCGCGATCGAGCAAGCCTGGCCCACGAGCCCGACGAGATCATCGGCCACAAGCTGTCCTGCCACTTTCAGCGTCGGCGCCGAATCCGAGTCGGTGAAGAGTCGGGTCGGATGCGCGAAGCCGTCTCGCCGCATTGGCAGGCTGAGCGCGCCAGTGACCAGGTCATCGATTCCACTAAATCGACGCCCCAGGCAGTCGGCCAGGAGCGCGGCGTTCGTGTCGACTATGAACGGGAGCTTGACGCCTCCGGTGCGGGTCAGATAGCTGACCATGAGCTGCGGCAGGGGAAGATCGATGCGCGCAGCCAGAGTGCTCCACCAGAGCAGGCTGCGCGCAGCTCGGCGCTGGACGTGTTCGACCGACGGGCGTCTGGTCGCCTCGTAGATCTCGAAAGCTTCCGACGGTGATCCGGCACCCACCAGCGCCTCGGCCAAGGAGATGCCGTCGTCGATGGCCATGCCCGTGCCGGAGCCGACCGTGTAGTGCGCGGTGTGGGCAGCGTCGCCCGCTAAGACGATCCGGCCAGCGGACCAACGCTCGCACGAGACCGTCGCGAACGAGGACCACTCGCGGCGCTTTGTCTCGATGGAATGGCCGCCAAGCAGTTCGGCGAAGTGCGACTCGAGAAACTTTGTCGTGGCTTGGGAGTCCGGTGGCTGGTCCAGCCCCCATCCGGCCAGCGTGTCCCCGTGCGCGTCGACCTGAAAGGTGCACTGCCCCGGGCCATACGGCATCACATGAGCGGCCAGCGGACCGTATTGGGTGTCGACCAGGGCTAGCACCATCGCATCGGCGGCGAAGTCGGATCCACACCACATATAGGCCAGCTGGCTTGTGTCGACCTGTGCGCCGAGCTCGTCGGCGAGGGACGTCCGCGTCGCGCTCGCCACGCCGTCGGCAGCGATCACCACGTCGGCCTCCAGTTCGCCTGCGGTCAACGACTGGCCGGTGTGGATTCGAACGCCGGTAGCCTCGGCGTGCGAGCCCAAAATGGCGAGAAGCTTGGAACGAGCCAGCCCGATGCCGTGTTGGTTGCGCGCGTGCACTTCTTCGCCCTGGCGACGGAAGGTCCACGTGCCAATGGCGAGACCGGCGGCCTCGATCGCGACGCCCACCTCTGGATCGGCCGCGCTCAGACGCTTTGACGAATCGGTCCGTAAGCCGACGCCGTAGCCATACGTCTGCTCGGGCCGACTCCGCTCGAAGACGTCCACTTCCCAACCGGGCTGGCCCACCTTGATCATCCGTGCAGCGGTGAGGCCAGCCGGCCCGCCGCCCAGGACGGCCACACGAAGCGAACGGGACACGCCTCGATGCTGGCATGTTCACCGTCACACTGTCAACATCTTCGTCAATAGATTGACGGTAGTGTCAGCACCGGGCGGACATCCACGTCGAATATTCGACTTACCTGTTGACAGCCCAAGGCGTTGGTGGCACTATTGGGTGCCCGGCTGCGACGCGAGGGCGAAGGACTGCCCCGCCATCTGAGCACCGCGAAGGAGACCTGATCAGTGGCCCTGCATCGTCTGACAAAAATCGTGCTGGGGGTGCCCGACATCGAGTCCGCCACAGAGTTCTACGTTGACTTCGGACTCGAACTTACTGACGCCGGCCACCTCTCGACGCGTGACGGCGGAGAGCAACTCGCACTCGTCCAGAGCGAGCGGCGGGGGCTGATCGAACTCGGCATCGGCTGCGACGACGCAGACGACATCGACTCTGTGGCATCGCGACTCGACGGTTCGGGCTTCACCTTCTCGCGTGACGCAGACCTCCTCTGTGCCGATCCTGGGACGGGGATGATGGTGCGTGTGCAAACCGCCCCGCGCTATGAACAGAGCCCGGCAATCGTCGCTCCGGTGAACGGACCCGGACACATCGAACGCCACAACGAGCGAGCGCCCGCCACCGAACGAAAGGGACCAGTTCAGCCACGCAAGTTGGGCCACGTCGTCCTCGGCAGCACTGACGTTGAGAACAGCGAACGGCTCTTCTTAGACATCCTGGGCTTCAAGGTGAGCGACAGCATCCGCAAGGTCGGCAAGTTCATGCGGTGCTCGAGCGACCATCACAACTTGATGGTGAGCAACGCGCCGGGGCCTTTCCTCCACCACACTTCGTGGGAGCTGAATGATGTTGACGAGGTGGGCCGCGGGGCATCGCAGCTCGTGGCCAAGGATCCGTCCCGCCACGCTTGGGGACTCGGGCGCCACAACGTCGGTGGCAACTTCTTCTGGTACCTTCGTGATCCCGCCGGCAACTACGCCGAGTACTACAGCGACCTTGACATCATCACCGAGGAGTTGCGCTGGGAAGAGCGAACCTGGGGCGCACGCGAGAGCATTGCGGCCTGGGGACCACCGCATCCGTCCGATTTCTTCTTGCCCGACGACGTCGCAGAATTGATGATGAGGGGCGCCTGAGCTTCGGTGAGGCCCGAGCTTGCCAGGGGTAAGCTGTGATCTCGTGTCGTCCCGCTCCACGCCGTTAGAGCCTGAGAAGGCAGCCGTAAGTCGGCGACGCAGCCTGACCGAAGCAGACATTCTCGAGCGCGCTGCCGCGCTCTTCGCCGCCCACGGCTATGCCGCGACCAGCTTGGGCGAGGTCGCCGATGCACTCGGGATGAGCAGGCCGTCGTTGTACCACTATTTCAGCTCCAAGGAGGAGATCCTCGGTCGCATTATCGACGATCTGACCAAGGCGGGGCGCCAGGCGCTGGCCGATGCGGACGTCAAGACCGGACCCGCTGACGAGGCTTTAGCCCGCCTTGTCCGCTGCCTGATCATCCCCATCGCCCAGACTCCGGGGCGCTATCGCATGCTGTGGACGGCTGATGCGACGTTGGTCAACGGCGCGCGCGACCAGGACGACGATCTCCAGCGCGCGGTCATTCGGACCATGACCACGGTGATCGCCAACGGTGTGTCGAGTGGCGTCTTCCGGCGCTGCGACCAACGGTTGGCTGCGTTCTCCATTCTCGGCATGATCAACTGGGCGGCCTGGTGGTACACGCCCAAGCGCGGTCCGTCGATCGACCAGCTGTGCGACACGGTCGCTGATTTCGCCGTTGCCAGCGTCAGGGCCGAAAGCCCTGACGACGGAGGCGATCGCCCAGGCGCTGTCATCGCATCCATCCGGCGGGAACTTATCCACCTCGAAGACCTCCTCGACGACTGAACTGTCGCGGTCCCGGTCGGCGCGGACAGACGCGGCACCAGACGGCCCCCGAGTGGTGTTCGACTTGCCTGTCGGAAATGTGACCCATGTGTTGACATGGCCGCCGCCGACCTCTAGCGTGACGGGCGACAACAGCGGCCGCTGACTGGTTGGGTGGCGGCCGTCCACCGGGGGGTGCCCGCCGCACAGTTGTGCGCAGCCATCGTCCTGCCATGACCCGTGAGGGAGATCACCGATGCCGTTCTCGTCCACCACCGGCTCCTTGCACCGACTTGAAAGCTTCGGCAACATCTTGAGGGCCAGATGGCAGAGCGTCAGGGCGACCAGTGTCGTGGCCGCATTGGCCGGAGCGACCGCTTTGCTCGTCGCCACCTTCGCGCCGGCGGTGGGAGCGGGCGCAGCCCTACGGTCGTCCGGACTCACTGAGGCCAAGCAGGCCGTCGCGCAGTACTCGGGTGTGGCGAAGCCCCCTCCCCCGCCCGGACCCGCCCTGAACGGCGCCAAAGTGGCCGCACTCAAGGGCAAGACGGTTCTCTACGTGCCTTTCACGCTTGCCGGTGCGCCGTTCGTCGATGCACAAACCTCGCTGAAGGCTGCCCTGGCCGACGTTGGCATAAACATGAGCACATGTGACCCGAACGGTGTGCCCTCGAGCGTCTCCAACTGCCTCAACAACGCCAAGACGGACGGTGCGTCGGCCATCGTGACCGGCGACATCCCCTACAACATCGCTCCCGATGCCTACAAGGCTGTCGAAGCCCAGCACATCCCAACCCTGGTCAGCGTAGCCGGGCCCGGAAATCCCGCCGACAGTAAGTATCTGGCTTTCCAGATCGACGATCAGCAGACACAAACGATTGGTCAGGTCATCGCGGACACTGCAATCGCTGACTCGGGCGGCAAGGGCCACATCCTCTTCGTCAGCAATACGGACTCGACCTCGTTGGAGGCCCAGGCGAAGGCGACCGTGGCCACCGTGAAGCACGACTGCCCCGCTTGCCAGATCACGGATCTTCCGTTCTCCATCGCCAACCTCACGCAACTGCCTACCAACGTCAGTAGCGCCATGGTGGACCATCCGGGCGAGAACTTCGTTTTGTCACAGGTCGACATCCTCCTACCCGACGTCGACCAGGGGCTGGCCAGCATGGGCAACGCCCAATCGATCGAGCAGGTCGGCGCAACCGGTTCGCTTTCGACTCTCCAGGCCATGGCCAAGAGCGCCAAGCCGGTCGTCGGCGACGTGGGTCTGGACTACGACTACTCGGGCTGGGTCGCCGCCGACGGGATTCTGCGCATGCTCTTGGGTGAGCCTGTGCCGGCCAACCCGCTGATCCCACTGCGCATCTTCACGCCGTCGAACGTCCAGAGCCTGTCGCTCACATCCGCGGCGGACCAAAACACCTGGTACGGGGTCACCAACATCTCCAAGACCTTCAACCAGCTGTGGGGGGTCAAGTAGGGCACGCATGAGGCGAGGTCACTGATGAACGCCGACGCGGATCGACTGAGGATCGAGCACTTCTCGAAGCGCTTCGGTTCGACCCTGGTTCTCGACGACGTCTCGATGCGCATCGAACCGGGCGAGATCCGTGCGTTGGTGGGCCAGAACGGCTCAGGCAAGTCGACGCTGATCAAGCTGCTGGCTGGCTACCACACTCCCGAGAGAGGGGGGCGGCTCGGAATCGACGGCCAAGAGGTGACGCTGCCGGTGCGCCCCGATCGCATCCGCGACCTCGGTGTCACCTTCGTGCACCAAGACCTCGGACTCGTCGATCACCTGAGCGCCTCGGAGAACATCAACGTCGGTTGGGAGGATCCGTCGCGGATCCTGCGCAGGCTGGACCGCCGGCAAGAAGAGCGCGTGGCGAGGCGCGCCCTCGACGTGCTTGGCGCTGACATCGACCCGACCGTGCCAGTGGTCCATTTGTCGGCGGAAGCCAGGACCACTGTCGCCATTGCCCGGGCACTGCGAGCCCAGAGCGAGGGCGCCGGACTCATCGTGCTCGATGAGCCGACGCGCGCCCTGACCCACGATTCGGCGCAATCGCTCTACGCGATCTTGCGGCGGGCGGCCGACAGCGGCACCAGTATCATGGTGGTCGCCCATTCACTGGCCGAGGTCCTCGCCATCTCCGACAGGGTCACGGTGCTGCGCGACGGCCGGGTCGTGGGCGACGGCCTGATGACCGGAGAGCTGAGCGAACAGGGCCTCGCCCGCCACGTGCTCGGTCGAGACTTAGACGAGACGGCCATTGCCTCAGAACGGCCCGCCCAGTCAGCACACGTCACCGTGCACGGACTGGCTGTCGGAGCGAGTGGGCGAATGGACATTTCCATTTCTCAGGGCGAAGTCGTCGGCGTAACCGGTCGCCAGGGATCCGGATGGGAGGCCGTCCCGTACCTGGTGACAGGGGCACTCCCAGCTCGAACCGGCGTGCTCGAAGTTGGACCTAACCGCATCGACCTGCACCGGGCGAACGTGCGCAGCCTGCTCCGGCTCGGTGTGGTGCTCGTCCCCGAGCGGCGCGACGTCCACGGCCTGGCCACTGGTCTCAGTGTGGCGGAGAACATCTCGCTACCGCGCCTCAGTGCGCGCGGACGACCGTGGTTCTCCGGGCTCAAGTGGCAGCGCGATGAGGCGGCCGACGTCGTGACGCGCTTGGGCGTGCGACCACCAGACCCCGCCATGCCCGTCGGCCAGCTCAGTGGTGGCAACCAGCAGAAGGTGCTTTTCGGGAAATGGATGCTGGGAGAACCTGCCTTCCTGGTCTTGCATGAGCCGACACAAGGGGTCGACCTCGCGGCGCGCCGCGACCTGCTCGGAGCCGTCGTGGCCGCGGCGGGCGACGGGACCTCAGTCCTCATGGCTTCGAGCGATGTGAACGACCTGAGCGCGGTCTGCCACCGAGTTCTCGTCGTCCGTGACGGCACCGTCGTCGATGAGCTGGTGCAACCGGATCCGGATGAGATCGTCGACGCCGTGTTCGAAGGAATGCCGCAGATGGGACGAACCGCGTGAGTACGACCGAGAACCGGGTGGACGCAGAAGCAGCTGCAGCCACGCCCCGCCGGAGCTTCAACGGAGGAGCAGACGTTGCTACTTTCGCGGTGCGACACCACAAGGGACCGTGGCGATCGGCCGAAGACGTGAGCCACCGCCTGGCCGTCGTCGGGCTGTGGATCCTCATGTTCTTCTTCTTCGCGGCCATCGAGCCGTCGAAGATGCTGCAGACGTCAGCCATCAAGAGCATCTTCGACTCACAAGAACCCCTGGTGTTCCTCTCCATGGCCGCTCTGGCCACGCTGTCGGTCGGCGAATTCGACTTGTCGGTGGCATCGGTCCTCGGACTGTGTGCAGTGGCACTGCCGATCCTGGTCGACTCCCACGGGATGAACGTCGTCCTCGCCATCTTCATCACATTGGGCATTGGGGTGGCGGCCGGGGCGTTCAACGCCTTCGTCACCGTCGTGGTCGGCGTCGACGGGTTCATCGTGACCCTCGGATCGGGCACGATGCTGCTGGGGATTGCGTCGTGGATCTCGGGCGACGAGACCGTTTCGGGGCTGCCCAACGGGCTGACCAACGCGGCAAATACACAGTTGCTCGGCCTCCCTCTGACATTTTTTTACGGGGTGGTCATCGCGCTGATCTTCGCGTACATCTCCTCCTTCACCCCGCTGGGTCGCCGCATGACGTTTGTGGGGGCCAACCGCGAGGTGGCCCGGTTGGCCGGCGTGCGAGTCGCCCGCATCCGGTTCTGCTCCTACATCGTCGGCAGCACGATTGCCGCACTCGGCGGCATTTTGCTCGTCGCCAGCTTGGGAGGTTTTCAATCCTCGAGCGCGACGATCTACTTACTCCCTGCCATCTCGGCGGTCTTTTTGGGCACGGCCGTCATCCAGCCCGGCCGCTTCAACGCGATCGGTGGCCTGATCGGCGTCTATTTCCTGGCTACGGGCATCCTCGGCCTGCAACTTCTCGGCCTGGGCGGGTGGATCCAGAACGTCTTCTACGGTGCCGCCCTGGTGGTCGCGGTGGCGGTTTCGACCCTCGTCCGTCGCCGGCGGGGACGATGACGTGGCCAAGCGTGACGACGAGAACGGGATCGACGCCGTGAGCGACAATGTTCATATCACCGAATGGGGCTCGGGCCCGAGAGTGGTCCCGATTCACGGGGGCACCCCCCAGGGCGTTGCGTTCGCCTTTGCGACCCAACAACCCCTTGAGCAGAACTGGCACCTGGTGCTACCGGATCGTCCTGGACACGGCCAGACGCCAAAGATGGGCCGCGAAGACTTCGAACGCGACGCCCAACTGCTCGGTGATCTCCTCGACGGCGGGGCTCACCTCGTGGGCGCCTCCTACGGCGGCATCGTCGCTTTGTACATGGCGGCGGCGGCTCCATCGAGCATCCGATCGTTGACGCTCTTGGAACCGCCCGCCTACTTCTTCGCACCCGACGACCCCGACATTTCGGAGATGAGCCGTCGCGGTCAAAAGATCATCGAAGACCCGGACGCCTCCAGGGTGATCCTCTCCTTCTTCGACCTACTCGGTATTGAAATACCGCTCCCTGACCCCGTACCGGCACCGTTGCTGGGCTTGGCAGACGAGCTGCGGACCATGCGCGGTCCGTGGGAGGCCGATGTCGACCCCGCAGTTCTGAGATCGAGCAGCTACCCCATCCTGGTCCTGACCTCGGGGAAGAGGCCCGGCTTCGAAGCGGTCGCGCGTGCGATGGTGCGGACGGTGGGGGCGAACCACGAAGTGATCGACGGGACGGATCACAGCTTCCAGTCGGCGGGTAACTCGGTGAATCGCATTCTCGAAGCCTGGTGGCGAGCAGCGGCCGAGTGAGCAGCCGACCATCCCGCTTTGCCGTGACGATCACGAAGATATGAGAGTCGGGCCTCCGGGCCACTGATGGAAAAGGAGATGATCATGACGATCAACGACCAAGCCCCTCGAGTCCTCGAGGGAACCGCCTACGGAAGACCTGAATCCGGGCCCGACACCCTCCTCACCGAGGTCGGTCCGACAACCCCCTGTGGAGAGTTCCTTCGTCGCTACTGGCAGCCGGTGTCGGCCTCAGACAAGGTCACCCAGACACCGCGCCCCATTCGGATTCTCGGAGAGAACCTTGTCCTCTTCCGCGACGGCAAGGGCAGGCCAGGACTCCTATTTCCGCACTGCGCCCACCGGGGGACTTCCCTGCTCTTCGGTCACGTCGATGACGACGGCATTCGATGCTGCTACCACGGCTGGCAGTTCGATGTCGAAGGTCATTGTCTCGACCAACCATGCGAGCCCGCGCGCAACGTCAATCGGCGCGTGTACCGGCAGCCCTGGTATCCGGTCGAGGACCGCTATGGACTGGTTTGGGCTTACCTGGGACCACCCGACAAGATGCCCCTGCTGCCGCGATTCGACCACATGGAACTCGAAGAGGGCGAGAGCTACTACGTGCTGGACAACAGTGTGCAGACCCACGCTGATGTCGATGGGCCCGAGGTCGTCCCGTATTCCTGGTTGAACATCAACGACAACTCCATGGACCCCTTCCACGTGTTCATCCTCCATTCGAACTTCGGTACGACGCATTTCAACAAGGACTTTGCGGTGATGCCAACGGTCGAGTGGGAGGAGAATGAACAGGGCGTGATCTATACAGCCGTTCGGTCGCTACCCGACGGACGGACCTTCAAGCGGATCTTTTCGTGGGTTGCCCCGAACATGGCCGTCAATCCCGGTGCCGACCCGGGCGGATCCACGTCACTATCAATCTTCACCGCCGTTGACGACGGCCACATGCGGGCATTCGTGACAATACGGGCCGGCAAGGACTTCAAGGGTATCTTCGAGGGTCTCGGCCTTGAGAATCTCAAGCCGTGGACGCAGATGTCCTTCGAGGAACGACAGGCTGCGCCGGGTGACTACGAGGCTCAGTCCAGCCAGGGACCACACGGCATTCCGCACCATTCCGACGAACATCTCGTCCGGTCGGACACCGGCATCGCCCTGCAGCGCAAGCTGCTTAAACGAGAAATTGCGAGGGTGGCGAAGGGCGAGAATCCAATTAATACCGCATTTGCCGAGGGCACAGAGGTCATCAGGACGCCTTCTGGCAACTTCTTCATCGATGACGAAGATGCAGAGCAAGCACGATGAACAAACTGCAAACTGAATCCTGACCACGCACCCGGGAAACCTCTCGCGCGCCCAGCCCCAGCGCGGACCAGGGGGCCTGGGCGATTCGGGATTTCGGTTACCCAGTTTTCGATGACTGGCTTGAAGTACCTGATTAGGACTACGCGTGCGATATCAACGGGGCAAAAAAAAGAGCCGTTCCAGCATGTTGAGGCATCCGCCGGGTCGACGCGTGAAATGATTGTCCCGGCATCGCCTCTGCAACCAGCGCAAGATTACCGACCGATTTGCTATCTACGCCGCGATTTCTTACTCAGGTTGTTCGTCTATTGGTTTGCACCAATGGCTTCAGCACCAGGATTTACAGTCAACGCTGAGGTTCTGACCGAGTCCTCACATCATCTACTACCAGAGATCCCCGAGCGGCCACTGTGGATCCGATCCCACGTCCGGCGGGAGTTGACCCGGCTCGATGAATTTATCGAAAAAGGATCAAGCTGAACCAACAAAAGAGGACTTGAATCTACAAATGATGGTGGAGGAGACAACAGCGACTTCACTTCTTTGACTGAGCCTTCGGCTGTGCGATTCGCTTCGCAGCGGCGACCTCTACGCAAAGCTTCGTAGCGCTCGATGACTCCTCGGTGACTCCCCTTTTGGCCGTCTAACCTCGGCCATTTGGTGGAGGTGATGGGACTCGAACCCAACGGCCCCTACATTGCGAAAGTAGTTTTTCGGTGCCTCTGACAAGGGTCTCTTCGGAAGAGCTCCTGGTAGAAGGTCCGTCATTCCCTCATCTCCCATCACGTATCATCTCGATTAAGACACATAAAGACACAAGATCGCGAAGCCAGCGTCCAGGCTCAGCGAACTTCGACCCACACCTGCCCCCCTCACCGCCACTGCATCAGGTGCTGGAATCTTGGCAAGACTAAAGAACGGTAAGTGTCAAGAGAGTGAGAGCAGCGAGCCCCTCTTCACGATCGGGACGGTCCAGACTTCCGGTACCGTCACGATCTCCTAATGCCTCGGCCGCAGCGCATGAGCGGCGCCATCAGTGGTGGCATGAGTGGTGTCAGACCTGTCAAGACCCGGTACCCGCTTGACGGAGTGACTCC
>Ga0302325_10026435_pt1 | contig 12051 bp, 10 predicted proteins | sample Palsa_T0_2_FD_201948 | JGI IMG/M metagenome (GOLD analysis project Ga0302325, IMG submission 201948) | Peat permafrost microbial communities from Stordalen Mire near Abisko, Sweden - Palsa_T0_2 | ecosystem: Environmental > Terrestrial > Soil > Palsa > Peat permafrost | place: Sweden: Abisko...
AAGCCGCTCTTGCCAGCGATTGCGTCGACCGGCAGATCGGTCGTCTCAAGTAGCCGCTGCGCGAGCCGCACCCGCTCCTGCACGATCCAGGTCAGCGGCGTGGTCCCGGTGCTGGCCGGGAACCGCCGGGCGAAGGTGCGCGGGCTCATCGCCGCCCGCGCGGCCAGGTCCGCCACCGTCACCTCCTGGTCGAGGTTGGCCTGCAGCCAGCTGATGGTGTCGGCGAACAGGTCGGGGTTGGCACCGCTGCTGAGCGCGGGCAGCGGGGTCTCGATGTACTGGGCCTGGCCGCCGGCCCGGTGCAGCGGGATCACCAGGTCGCGGGCGACCCGGGTGGCGATCTCGGTGCCGTAGTCGCGCTGCACCACGTGCAGGCACAGGTCGAGGCTGGCGGCGCTCCCGGCCGAGGTGAGCACGTCACCCTCGTCCACGTAGAGCACGCCGGGATCGACCCGAACCCGGGGATAGCGCCGCGCGAAGTCGGCGCATTCGGTCCAGTGCGTGGTCGCCGTGCGGCCGTCCAGGATTCCCGCCGCGGCGAGCACGAACGCGCCGGTGCACAGCGAAAGGACGCGCTGCCCGCGCGATTTGGCCAGCCGCAGTGCGTCAAGCACCTCAGCCGGCACCTGGTCCGGGTCCACGGCCGGCGGGATGACCACGATCTGCGCCTTCCCGAGGCCGTCGTCTAGGCGATGCGGGACCTCCATCCGCAATCCCATGTCGGTCGTGACCGACGCCGCCGGACCGCAGACGAGCACCTGGTAGAGCGGGGCGCCGGACGCCGTGGTGACCTCGGTGCCGAAGACGTCATTGGCCGCCGCCAGCTCGAACAGCGTCACGCCCTCGAAGACGACGATCGCGACGGTCGGCACCGTCGCTGCAGTCGGGGCGGTCGGGGGCTGCGGCTGGGCCAACCTCGAGTCCGGTTGGCCGATCACGTTGGCAGTATCGTCGTGCACCCTGTCAATAATGCCACTTACCGTCCTGCCGGGCAACGCGGAGGCTGGAGGCATGAAGAACGCATACTTTCCCTCCTCCGCCGAGGCTCCCTTGCTCGGCGACCCGTTCGTGATAGCGCCCGGCCGACTCGCCGACCGGGTGCTGGCGCGCGTTTACGGAGCATCACTGGACCAGCAGTTGGCCGCGGGCTGCTCACCAGAGTCGACCAGGCTGCTGGCCGCGCGGGCCAAGGACATCGTCGTGCTCCCCCGCCGTGCATCCCTGGCCCGGTCCTGGGACCACCTGCTGCGGGTCGCCCGCCGGGCTCCGGCCCGCCGCACCCCGGCGGTCCCGCTGCGCGTTCCCGCGATCCTCGCCGCCGAGCCCGCCATCCGCGAGCTGATCGAGCGCCTCACCGCGCCGCTGCCGGTCAGCGCCCAGGGCGTCGCCACCGCCAGCGTCCTGCTGACCGACGCCACCTCACCGGTCTACTGCCTGCGCGGCCCCGACGACCTCGCCGGACTGCTGCGGGCCGCGATCAACCAGCTCGACCCGGCCCGGCCCCTCATGCACCGGTGATCGATCCGCGCGCACGGCTGGCTGCTCAGGCGCGGTCCGCATCGGGACGGCGGTTGGCCGCGTGCTTGGATGTGCACATGACGACTCAGGAGACCGAAGAGCGGGTGCTCAGCGCCAGCCGGGAGATCGAGGCCGGGGCGGGGACGATCTTTGAGCTGATCGCGGATCCGGCCCAGCAGCCGCGCTGGGACGGGAACGACAACCTGGCCGAGGCGGCTGCCGGGCAGCGCGTGCACGGCGTCGGCGATGTGTTCGCGATGACGCTGACCAGGACCAGCGGGGTCCGGGACAACCGGGTGGTGGAGTTCGAAGAGGGGCGGCTCATCGCGTGGATGCCCGGTGACGCCGGGCAGGAGCCTGCCGGGCATGTGTGGCGGTGGGAACTCGAGCCGGTCGGCGAGTCGCGGACGCTGGTCACGCAGACCTATGACTGGACCGGACTGCCCGAGGACGCGCCTCCGCCACGGCTCCGGCGCGCCCAGTCGACCACGACCGACATGCTCCGGGCTTCGCTCGACCGGCTCGCGGCGGTCGCGGAAGCGTCCTAACCTGCAACTCTAGTTTCGCGCTGTGGCCCCTGGCGCTAAAAGCCCCCTAGCGTGGTGGCCCATTGCGCTCATAGGTTCGGCGCAGCGGGCCACCGCGCCGGGGGTGATAGAGCGTCGTGGCCCACCGCGCCAATTGGGGGGGCGGGCGCAAGTTGACATGGTCGGCGCTGCGACTCAATCGCTGCTGTGGGTGTCCTCGCGGTCGGCCTGGGTCACTGCGCTGCTCTGCTCGTTGGCCAGGCCCGCGCCGCGATCTTCCAGCGCGGCGCCGATATCCCAGGCGGATCCCTCGACGGCGGGCAGGCCGCCAATGATCGGAACGACCGAGCCGTCCTCGCCGACAGCCTGACCGGTTTCGATGAGGTAACCGGGATCCTCGGCGGCCAAGTCCTCCGGATTTTCTGCGATGGAGTACCCGGGATCTTCGGCTGTCTGGGGACCGTCCGGTCCTGGCCGGGGTAGCGGGGCTGGCTCGGCCTCGGGCGGCGTTGATCCGGTCGGGGCGTTTTCGGTCACGTAAGCATCTCCTCGGCGAGCACATCCACGGGTCCCATTGCCAACTGGGGCTACCCGCCGGGTGCGGACCTAACCGACGGGAAGGAATCTCGGGAGTAGGCGTATCTCGCCATCCGGTCACGGCTCTATCCGCCTGAACAGGCAGCCAACGATTGGAGCGAGGATGATGATAAAAAGACGCCTTCTGCAGGCCGTCACGGCCGGCGCGGCACTGGTCGCACTGGCGGGCGCCGGCGGAGCGGCATTCGCCGCCACGAACAGCCCGAGTAGCCAGCACATCATTGTCACCGGACCAGACCATCAGCGCCTCAGCTTCGTGCTGTCTCCGGGCGGGAGCCTCGTATTCAAGCTGCCAGCGACCAACGACCCGGTCACGATCGACATCGCGTCGCCCTCGACGAATGGCGGTGTGCAGACGCCCAGCGAGGTCTTCAGCGCGCTGATCAACGCCAACGGTAACGACTCAGGAATGAGCTGGATCGGAACCAACAGCGATGGATCGCAGTCGGGGAACAGCACCATTCACAGCACGGACGTCGCCAATCTGGTGTGCGGTCCGAGCTGCGTGATCGCCTGGCTGCGGGTGAAGAGCATCTCGGCCCACACGCTTGTATTGACGGCGAATCCGAAGACGTCAATCATCCGTGAGCGATATGTCGTGAACATCTGGTACTGACGCCTCACGGCGCTTCCAGCTGACCCGGACGGGCTGGCCGCTGACGCGGCCGGCCCGTCCATTCTGCCTAGGGGCTGACGCGGTTTGCTGGGGTGAAGGTGATGGGGACCGAGAGCGGGGCCCGGTTGAAGGTGGAGTGGAAGTCGATGTCGGCGCCGGGGGCGAGCTTGATGTCGTGCAGGCGGCGGACGACAGCGTCGATCGCGACCCGCAGGTTCATCCGGGCGAGGTTGGAGCCGACGCAGCGGTGCGTGCCCGCGCCGAAGGCGATGTGCCGGTTGCGCTCGCGGTCGAGGTCGAAGGTGTCCGGGTCGGGGAACTCGGCCGGGTCGTGGTTGGCGGCCGCCCAGTACATAAGGACCTGCTCCCCCGCGCCGATCGCGTGACCGTCGATCTCGGCCTCGTGCCGGGTGGTCCGGGCGATGCAGATGAACGACCCGTCGAGCCGGAGCAGTTCCTCGACCGCCTGCGGGATCAGCTCGGGGCGCTCGCGCAGCAGCGCGGGGATCTCCGGATGCTCGCAGAAACGCATCATGATCGCGCCGAGCGCCCCCGACGTGGTCTCAAGGCCACCGAGGATCAGCAGGTGGATGGTGCCGATGATTTCCTGCGGGGTGATCGGCCGGCCCTCGATCCATGCATTCATCACCGCGTCGACGACGTCGCCTCGGGGGCCGTCGGCGCGGCGCTGCTCGACGAACTTGCCGATCCAGCCCGCCAGCTTCATCAGGCCTTCTCTGGAGTCCGCCAGGTGGGAGAGGGACGCCGCCGTCGCCCAGTCGTTGATCTGCGCCAGGTCGTCGGCGGGAGCGTGCAGCGCCATGTCGAAGAAGGCGAGGCCGGGCAGCGGGCGGGCGAACTCGGTCATGAAGTCGCACTCGCCGCGCTCGATGAAGCCGTCGATGAGCTCGTTCACCAGCACTCGGGTGGGCTCTTCCCACGGGGCGACCTTGGCCGGGGTGAAGTGGGCATTGACCAGGCGCTTGAAGGCCCGCTGGAGCGGCGGGTCGACGGCCACCGGGAGGATCTTCATCGACGTCTGCGGCGGCTGGTAGGGCACGGTGATGCCCAGCTCCGAGCTGAACGTCTCCCAGTCCTGCGCGACCTTGAGCACGTCCTCGTACCTGGTCAGCACCCAGAACCCGCCGTGCGCATCGCTGTGCGCGACCGGGCAGAGCTGCCGGGCACGGGCCAGCGTGGGGTGCAGCTCGCGGGCGAACTCCGGTGACAGGTGGTCAAAGTGCTTGCTGACCCACTCGTCCGTGAGCGGGCTCGCCGAGCCGTTCGGTTCCATCAACTCTCCTTGTTTAGGCCAAGTTCGGTGTTCAGGCCAAGTTCGGTGTTTAGTTCAAAGCCCGGTGTTTAGGCCATGCCCGGTGTTTAGGCCATGCCCGGTGTTCAAGCCAAGCTCGGTCAGCACGTCTGCGGTGTGCTCGCCGAGGCCGGGGATGCCCGGCCGCGGGCGCGGCTGCGGCGCGGGGCCGAGGCGGGGCGGGAAGCAGGGCTGCTCGGTCAGGCCCCGGTCCCCCCACTGGTAGCTGACCACCCGGCCGAGCTGCCGGTTGACCGGGTCGTCGACGAAGCCGGACGCGAAGCCTTCGCGGTCGGGTTCGGCGACCGGCTCGGCCGGCACGCCGACGGCGCGCAGCTGCGCCACCCAGGCGGCAGCCGGCTGGGTGCGGAAGGCCGCTTCGAGTAGCAGCTCTTCGGGTTGCGGAGCACCACGGTCCGTTCGAAGGGATGGGGGTGAATCGGGCAGCGCGGCGAGCCCAACGACGGACCGCAACCCGCGCCATGCCTGCTTGTCGGGGACCGCGAGTGCGAACCAGGCGCCATCGGCGCCCTGGTAGATGCGGTACGCGGTGCCGTAGCCGGTCTGGCCGGCGTCCAGCAGCGGGCCGCTCACCGGGCCGTCGGCGGTCAGGAACGCGCCGGACTTGAGGGTGAGGGCGGCGCCGAGGAGGCTCGCTGAGACCGACTGGCCGCCGCCGCCGCAGCGCCTGGCGTAGAGGCCGGCCAGCACGCCGCAGGCCGCCAGCCAGCCGCTGGCGGTGTCGATCGCGCCCCAGACCAGGTAGGTGGGCGGCTGGCCGTCGCCGCCCTGTCCCGCCTCGACCCCGGCCAGAGCCTGCATGAGCTGGTCGTTGGCGGGCAGGGTGGCGCGCGGGCCGTGCTCGCCGAAGCCGCTGGCGAAGCTGTAGACGGCGGCGGGGTTGGCGGCGCGCACGGCGGGCTCGTCGTAGCCGAGCTTCTCGGCCAGGCCGACGCGTGAGTTGTGGTGGACGACGTCGGCCCAGCGGTACAGGGCGGCAAGGACCGGCTTGGCGTCCGGTGACTTCAGGTCGAGCGCCAGCGCGCGCTTGGAGCGCTGGCCGGCCGCGAACATCGGCTCCATGTGCCGGTGCACGTCGCCGGTCGGCGGCTCCACCTTGACGACGTCGGCGCCTAGTTCGGCCAGGATGAGCGGGGTGACCGGGCCGGCCAGGTAGGCGGACAGGTCGAGGACGCGGACGCCTTCGAGCAGCCGGGCGCCCGGCTGCGGTGGCGGGCAGTCGGCCCCACTGCTCGTCCCGGCGACGCTGCCGGTCGCGGTGACGGTGCTAGTCGCGGTGACGGTGAGTGGCTGGCCGAGGATGGTGATCGGGCCGCGCTCGGGGTCGTCGACGTCCCGGCTCAGGCCGATCTGCCTGACGTGCGGATCGCCTAGTGCCTCACCAGGACGCCAGACCGGTTCGCAGCGGAACTTCTGGCCGGCCAGGTCCTTGACCCACCAGTCGCGGTCGCGGGTGGCGAACATCGTCGCCCAGCGCTCACCCCGGACGGCCATCGCGTCGCTCATCAGCTCGGCGTTGTAGCCCTGCACGGATGGCGGGTCGCCGATGTGCTCAAGGAACGACTCGAAGGCGCCCTTGGCGCCGAACCAGAGCTGCACGTACCCGCCGTCGGCGCAGCGGTAGGCGAGCGACTCCGACGGCCCCTGATTCTTCCAGAGCAGGGTGGTGGTCGGCGAGTGCCGCTCGACCTTCCCGATGATCATCGGGAGCATCGCCGTCAGGCCGTCGTAAAGCGAGGTCTCCGCCCAACCGCCCGCGCCGGTCGCCTCGCGCTGATAAAGGAGCGCGAGCGCACCGACGGCGGCCGACAGGCCCGCGCCCGCGCTCGCGATGGCCAGGTCGCCGAAGGCGGGGGCGCCCGGCTGGTGGGCCCTGATCTGGCTGAGCAGGCCGGCCCTGGCGTGCACGAGGAGCTCCAGGTCATCGACCGGGCCGAGCGCGTTGCGGCTCGGGCGGATCCGGACCAGGATCAGCCGCGGGTTCTGCTGTGCGAGGTCGTGGTAGCGCAGGCCCCGGCGCTCGATGCGGTCCTCATCGCCGGACAGGATGAGGACGTCCGCGTCCTTGGCTAGGGCGGTGATCGTCTCGGCCGACTCATCGTCGTCGAGGTCGAGGAGCTGCTTGCCTCGGTTCCAGACCCGCGCGAACTCGACCCCGGCGTCCAGGCATGGGGTTGACGGGCGCCTTGACTGCACCCGGACCACGTCCGCGCCCAGGTCCCGCAGCAGCATCCCCGGCAGGCTGGCGGCCAGGCCGGCGCCGACGGCGCTGACGCCGAGCGCGACCTCGACGACGCGAACCCCGGCCAGCGGCAGCGCTGCCGCGGATGCGGGCGGCGGGGGCTGGCCCGTCAGGTCCATGGACGCTCCGATCGGTTCGCTGCAGGCGACAATACCTTAGCAAATGCTCGCTTATTGGTGCTTAAATAGCAAACGTTTACTTATCCTGTTAGGCTCTGGGCACTGGGTCCGTGAGCACCGAGCAGCTGCGCACCGGGCTGCCTGAGCATGTGGCTAGATCAGCACTGCGGCAAACGCTGGAGGGACCGTGGACGACCGGCTGATGTACCGGGATCACTTCTTCATCGGGGGAGAATGGGTCGCGCCCGCTGGCAGCGAGGTCCTCGGCGTGATCTCGCCGTCGACCGAGCAGGTCGTCGGGGAGGTGCCGCTGGCGACGGCGGCCGACATCGACCGTGCCGTGGGCGCCGCGCGGCAGGCCTTCGACGAGGGCCCATGGCCCCGGATGACGCCGGCCGAGCGGGCCGCCGTGCTCACCCGGGTGGCCGGGTGCCTGCGCAAGCGCGAGGCGGAGATCGCCGGCGTCACCGTCGACGAGATGGGCTGCGCGATCAGCCAGGCCCCGCGGGCGCAGACCGGCCTGGTCGCCGCCCTCTTCGACTACTACGCGCAGCTGTCACTGGGGTACGAGTTCGAGCGCACGGTGGTGGACGGCGCCCGGGCTGGCCTGGTCACCAACGAGCCCGTCGGGGTGGTCGCGGTGATCGTCCCGTGGAACGCACCGGTGACCCTGTCCTGCTGGAAGACCGCGCCCGCGCTGGCGGCCGGCTGCACGGTGGTGATCAAGCCCGCGCCCGAGGCGCCGCTGTCCAACTACCTGCTGGCCGAGGCGATGGAGGAGGCGGGCGTGCCGCGCGGGGTGGTCAGCGTGCTGCCGGGCGACCGCGTGGTCGGCGAGCACCTGGTGACCCACCCCGGCGTCGACAAGGTCGCGTTCACCGGGTCGACGGCGGCGGGCAAGCGGATCATGAGCCTGTGTGGTGAGCAGGTGAAGCGGGTCTCACTCGAGCTCGGCGGCAAGTCCGCCGCCATCATCTGCGACGACGCCGACATAGCGACCGTGATGCCCATCCTGGTGCACGGCGCAATGCACCTGTCCGGGCAGGTCTGCGGCGCGCACACCCGGGTGCTTGTGCCGCGCTCGGTCTACGCCGACGCGGTTGCCTGCGCCGCCGCGGCGGCGGCGCACATCACCGTGGGCGACCCGCACGATCCGTCGGTGCTGGTCGGGCCGCTGGTAGCGGCGCGGCAGCGGGACCGGGTGCAGGGGTACATCGGCCTGGGGGTCGAGGCGGGCGCGCGGGTGGTGGCCGGCGGCGGTCGGCCCGCCGGCCTGCCGCGCGGCTGGTACGTCGAGCCGACGATCCTGGCCGACGTGGACAACTCCATGCGGGTGGCGCGGGAGGAGATCTTCGGCCCGGTGCTCTGCCTGATCCCCTACGAAGGCGACGACGAGGCGGTCCGGATCGCCAACGACTCGCCCTACGGCCTGGCCGGCGGCGTCTGGGCGGGCGACCCGGCACGCGGGCTGGCGGTCGCGCGGCGGATGCGCACCGGGTCCATCTCGGTCAACGGGTCCTATCCCCCGTTCCCGCTGGTGCCGTTCGGCGGGTTCAAGGAGTCCGGGCTCGGCCGCGAGCTCGGGCCGGAGGGGCTGGCCAACTTCCTTGAGCCCCGCTCGATCGGGCTGCCCGCAGAGCTCCACGGGCCGGCCTAGTCAATTCCGCCTGATTAGCGGCCGGGTGGGTCGGGGGTTTCGGCCAGCCGGGCGTGCAGCCGGTTCCGGACTTCGTCGGGGGTGTAGGCGCTGCGGCGCCGCTGGTCGCGGATGATCACCACTCCGGTGGCGGCCACGCCTGCGAAGGCGGCCAGTCCCAGCATCTTGAGCCAGCGCATCTGCTTAGGTTAGAGCATGTCCGCCCCGAGTATCAGCCTGGATGAGGCAGTCGAGCTGGCCCGCACCGGTGATGTGTGGGTGTTCCGCGGCCACACTATGGCCGACCGTGCGATCCAGGTTGCGACCAACAGCCCGGTCAACCACGTGGGCATGTCGGTCGTCATCGAGGACCTGCCGCCGCTGATGTGGCACGCCGAGCTGGGCCGCTCCCTGCCCGATGTGTGGACCGGAGCCCGCCATCGCGGGGTACAGCTGCATGACTTGCGCGATGCGGTCAGCGTATGGGCTGGCAGGTACGGTCAGCGGGCGTGGCTGCGCCAGCTTGACCCCGTGGTGACCGGTGAGATGGAAGACGCCGTGCTGCGGACGATCGCGCGGCTGGATGGCACCCCGTTTCCGTCCACGGCCCAGCTCGCCTCGCGGTGGCTGCTCGGCCGAGTGCCGACCCCTGGGCACCAGGACGGCGGCGCCGGACTGGAGACGGCTTACTGCGCGCAGGTGCTGGCGGTGACCTATCAGGCCATGGGGCTGCTGCCCGGCGGCCGTCCCCCGGGACGGTATGACCCCGGCAGCTTCTGGAGCGGTGACCACCTGGGGCTGTCGGCCGGGTTCCGGCTCGGCCGCGAGATCGCCGTGCACCTCCCGGCCGATGATACGGACGGCCGATGAGGTTCCCGGGCGAGGGAAGATGGAGGTATGGGGTATGCGCCGCGCCGCCCTGCGGCAGAAGACAGGCCACGGGAGTGGCTTGCGCTGCCTGGTGGCCGGATCCGGCCTGTTGTCTCGGTTCCAGGCGAGGACGGCGCCCTGGAGTTGCTGTCGCATGCCGCCTGGCTGGCCCGGCCCAAGCGCCCCTGCGGGTGCGGCAGGCCCCGCCTCGGCTCCGGCCGGACCTGCGGAAGCGTGGAATGCGTGGCCAGGCTGCGTGACGAGGATGCGTAGCCGTTGTGAAGATCACGCTTTGCCCCAGCTGCGTCACTGTGAAATGCTCTGTCATTGTTAGTTGATGAATAGCAAGTACTGCGGTCTCAGGTGGGGAGCAGGTCCGTCCAATGACGGTTAATTCTGACGTGGCAGGCGCGCCAGCACGGGCAGAGCGTCAGCTCGGTCCGCACTACAAGTGGATCGCGCTGTCCTGTGCGACGCTCGGCACGCTGATGGCGACGGTCAACCAGTCGATCGTGCTGATCGCGCTGCCCGACATCTTCCACGGCATCGGGCTCAACCCGCTAGGTCCAGGGAATACCAGCTACCTGCTGTGGATGTTCATGGGGTTCCTGGTGGTGTCAGCGGTGCTCGTGGTGTCGTTCGGGCGTCTGGGCGACATGTTCGGCCGGGTCCGGATGTTCACCCTGGGCTTCGCGATCTTCAGCGTGGGGTCGATCTTCCTGACCGCGACCTGGATGCACGGCGCGGACGCGGCGCTGTGGCTGATCATCTGGCGGGTCGTGCAGGGCATCGGCGGCGCGTTCCTGTTCGCTAACTCCGCCGCCATCGTCACCGACGCCTTCCCGGCCAACCAGCGCGGAACGGCCCTGTCCGTGAACTCGATCGCGGCCATCGGCGGATCGTTCGTCGGCCTCATCCTCGGCGGCGCGCTCGCCCCGATCAACTGGCACCTGATCTTCCTGGTCTCGGCACCTATCGGCGTGTTTGGCACCGTGTGGGCCTATTTCATGTTGCACGACATCGGGATCCGCAAGCACGCGAAGATGGACTGGTGGGGCAACGTCCTGTTCGCCGTCGGCCTGATCTCGATCCTGGTCGGCATCACCTACGGCCTGCAGCCCTACGGCGGGCACCCGATGGGCTGGACCAGCCCGATGGTCCTCGGCATGCTCTTCGGCGGCCTGGCGCTGCTGATCATCTTCGTGTTCGTCGAGACCAAGGTCGACGAGCCGCTGTTCCGTATCTCGCTGTTCAAGATCAGGGCGTTCGCGGCCGGGAACATCGCCAGCCTGATGCTGGCGATGGGCCGCGGCGGCATGCAGTTCATGCTGATCATCTGGCTGCAGGGCATCTGGCTGCCGCTGCACGGCTACAGCTATAGCCAGACCCCGCTCTGGGCGGGCATCTACCTGGTGCCGCTGACGATTGGCTTCCTGATAGCCGCGCCGCTGTCCGGCGTGCTGTCCGACAAGTTCGGCGCCAAGGCGTTCACCGTGGGCGGCGCGCTGCTCACCGGATTGGCCTTCCTGCTGCTGCTATTTGTCCCGGTGAACTTCCCCTACTGGGAGTTCGCGCTCGTCATCGCGCTCAACGGCTTCGGCTCCGGCCTGTTCGTCTCGCCGAACTGGGCGGAGATGATGAACGCGGTCCCGGCCGACCGGCGCGGGGCGGCCGGCGGCATGATCGCCACCTTCCAGAACTCCGCGTTCGTGCTCTCGATCGGCATCTTCTTCACCCTGATGGTGGCGGGCCTGTCGAGCAAGCTCCCGGCCGCCATGATCCACGGGCTGACCGCGCAGGGGGTCCCGGCCGCCACGGCCACGCCGATCTCGCACCTGCCACCGATCGGCGTGCTGTTCGCCTCCTTCCTGGGCTACAACCCGATGCAGCAACTGCTCGGCCCGGTGCTCCATACGCTGTCACCGGCGCACGCGGCCTACGTGGTCGGGCGGGACTTCTTCCCGCACCTGATCACGGCGCCGTTCCACAGCGGTCTCGGGGCGGCCTTCGCGTTCGCCATCGCGGCCAACGTGATCGCCGCCATCGCCTCGGCCCTGACCGGCCGTCGCCCGAAGGCAGCTCCCGCGGGCGAGCCACTGAGCGAGCCGCTGGGTTACGAACTGGCTGCCGCGGCCGGGGAAGGCGGCTTCGCGCCCAGCGAACTCGTTGTCCCCGCCGCCCCGCAAGAGAGCACAGAAACGCCTAGCAATCCCGATTGATTAGGCGGCCTGGCTGGTAGGCGCTGGTGGTACGTGGTGTGTCGCGTTTCGGAGGACAGGCTGCGGTTGCTGCCGTAGAGACGTGCTGGCATTGTTTCGGTGGTGAGCGTCCGCCTCTCCGTTCCGCTTTCTGTACTCGATCTGTGCCCGGTGCCGACTGGGGAGTCCACTGGGGAGGCGCTGCGTCGGAGTGTTGACCTGGCGCGGCAGGCCGAGGGGTGGGGCCTCGCTCGGTACTGGGTCGCGGAGCACCACAACCTGCCGGGCGTCGCCAGCTCGGCGCCAGCCATCCTGGTCGGCCAGATCGCGGCGGCCACGTCGGCGATCCGGGTCGGCTCGGGCGGGGTGATGCTGCCCAACCATGCGCCGCTCAC
>Ga0302325_10026438_pt1 | contig 12050 bp, 16 predicted proteins | sample Palsa_T0_2_FD_201948 | JGI IMG/M metagenome (GOLD analysis project Ga0302325, IMG submission 201948) | Peat permafrost microbial communities from Stordalen Mire near Abisko, Sweden - Palsa_T0_2 | ecosystem: Environmental > Terrestrial > Soil > Palsa > Peat permafrost | place: Sweden: Abisko...
AAATTGATATCAAGTGAAAAGTTTCCGCCCTCGTACCTGAGCAGAATCAATCGCGTACAGGGAAGGATATAATACGGAGATCCCTGAGGACCAAGAATAGTTGCCTGCCACTGCAACAAATTATCATCGACTGGCGCTGCACTGCCGGAATCAGCTACAAGTGAATGAGGCAATACCTCACACCAACGGGAGGATCAGCTTGGATGTCCTTGGCCTCCTTGGTCAATCTAACATGTAATGTAAGTACGCTTCATACGAGGACAGCGGGACAGCGGTACCGTTTCTTTGTAGTGCTAAGAAGGCCCCTGGGCATGGCTAATGGCATGGATTTGGTGCTTGCCATGATGGACTGCGAGGGTCGCGGTGCCGGCGATGGAGGCTTTGCTGGGGAATCAGTGTGAGAGGGCTGCGGTGCTGCGGCGGATCGTGATGCAGCCACCGCTGTGCGAGGACCGTGACCCGCGGTTGCCAGGGGGATGTCCAGATTACCCGACCAAAGGAGCCGTCAATAGCGATAGCAACCTAAACGAAGCACTAGTTTCCGATAGTTTGAATTAGTAGTGCTAAGGGGTTGTAGCAAGTGCAATGGCGGTCTCAGATGGAACTTCCTAGAGCTCTTCCCCCCCATCTGGTCAGATCGTCGTGAATTTGCATACCCAAATTTCATCTGACGTTCCCGAACAACGCAATTTTCATAAGTCCTTTCGACCATGCCTTTCACACTTTCACAATCACTCTCTTTGTTGTCAGTCTCTATCAAATAGGGAAGTCCTCAGCTTATCCCTTCATTTCTTGAGACAAAAGACACGTGTCTTAACCTGTCAAAACAACAGTGTGATACCATGACGCCACCTGCTCCGTATCACACTCCTCTCAAATGTTATATATACGCGTCCCCTCCCCTCATAGAGTCTATATCGACACCACTTTGCAACCTTCATCTCTTATCAACCCAACTTCCAGTCATTGTCTCCTCTTAATCAATGTCAGACACGTTCGTATTTGACTGGGCATGGGTTCGCGAGGAGTCCCCGCCGCAATACGAGCAAATGTTGGAGCTGATCGATTTCCCGGAGTCTCCTGACAGCCCTCCACCGGCGACGACATCTAACGCGGACGTATATCCCTCGTACCCGCCTTATCATGAGGAAAGTCCAGAACTGTACTACCACTCGATATTTGAGCCAGACCAGCCATCACGTAAATCGATTTCGCCGCCATTGATCCCAGGAAATCGTCCTCAAGTCTCCCAAAAACGTCCAAAGCCTCCTTCAGTCCTTTCCAATCCGCTCACGATGGCGACGAGTTATTCACCAAACTCATTTCCCATGCCCGAGGAACCCCATCTGCCAACTCGTCCACCGCCTATCCAGCTGGACGGCCGCTACCTCGCACAAAACAACGAAGGCTATCTCACACCACCCTTAACCTCGAAGAGTTTCTCCCCACCAACCGCAACACAGGGTCCATTCGGGGGCTATAACACGCCAACTATTGTCCCCAGCGATATTGTGTAGATCTCCCTAATTACAATCGTTGATGACGAGTACTTCAATAGGTCCCCCGCCACGCGAATTCATGCAGTTCGATGATCTTTCGCCAGAGGATCAACATAACGTTCTTCAAACCCGTCGAGACGGCCGCAGCTTCAATAAAGCGAAACGTAAACGCGTGGCAAGCCTGATTTCCGGCTCACGCTACGTCAGAGCCCCTACAAGGCCCTCGTATCTTCCCAATCGGGGAAACCTACTGTCCTACTACTAATCCCACAAGCAATGGGGGAACAATGCTCGAATGAATAAGTAATACGGGATATAAACTTAACGAGAACATTTGAATGCGAATATTGTATATCATGCTTTTTGAAAACCCTAACTCCGTATCTTGGTCGTCCCTCTGCTTGCTGTCTTAATAAAGAATACTCAAAAATGGTCCTCTGCTTTTCGGCGATTACGGCGCCCTGCTCCGCCTACTTTCTCGGGGAATAATTCCCTCCTCCCACCCTCATCATCTTGTATTCTCTCCAACAGACTCTTCGCACTCACCTTCTCAGGGAACAATTCCACCGTCCCCGTCCGCGAGACTTTCTCAGGGAACAATTCCATAGTCCCCGTCCGCGAAACCTTCTCGGGGAATAACTCCACTGGACCCCGTCCCTGAGATGTCCCATTGGAAGAACGGCGTTCGTCTAGCGTTGGAACAGTGTCCATTGCCGCCCGTTTTGTAGTATCGACTTTTGATGGGAATAAGTCATTACTGATGATATTATCGTCGATTTCCATTCGTCCGCCACGGGCTCGACGGGGTTGATCTGCGGAGGAAACCGTTTGAACGATGTCGTTGAAAATAGGGTGACTGTTCTCGATCCGTCGTCTGGGAGGTGACCGTGACCGAGACCGTGATCTCGAACGTCCGCTTGCATCTCTGTCGATACGACTTTTATTACTGACTTTCTGCGGGAACAATTCGATCCCTGTATTCCGCGGAGAATCATCGTAATTCAGTGCCGGACTTCTCGATCGACGACCTCCGCGCGAATACGGCTCGTAGCGTCTTCTCCCGCCGTCACGACTACGACTACCACTTTAATCAGCACACAAACCCATGAGATATGAGAGAGAAAAAGTACCGTCGGTCATATTCCTCCAAGGGATGTGGATTGAATAAATACCACCGACTCCGATCCCGGGCACCTTTCTCCTTTTTATCCCCCAGCGTGGCTATTCGGATTTTTATCCCATCTATGCTTTTCGGGTCAGTCACTGATTTGGCTGGTCGCAGTGTCGTCAGGGGGAGTGATTCGATGTAATCTGAGGACAAAGCTTGTATGGCCGACGTCGCGATCTCGGCAGACAGGTACACCACATTCAAAGAAGTATCATCAATCCATTCGATCTTGAAGTCCTCTGGGAATAATTGCTTGACATATCCTGTCACATCCTCGGTTGATAAGTTATCCACTCCGCGGACATGGACGGCTTCCGGCCTCACGTCCTCCGGATCTACTATGTCAGCGGGTGTAAACACAGGGACGTACTGGATTCAGAAACAGGTTCTGGCTGTGCTTCAGTTGCAGATATCGCGGGTTTGGGGGGGACGGGTTGGTACTCGTCTAGGTCCATCATCGAGTCGTCCCATGTCACGACGTCTTCGGATTCGGTAGGCTGTTGCATGACGGGAGGAGCTGAGTGACGCGGTTCGGTTGAAGGAATGGGTTGTGAGGTTGAGTAGTGGTCGTGCCACAGCGGTGTCGACATGGTATTTTGGGAATCTTCGCTGCTAGCTCGCTTCAGGCGAAATCGGAATTGTACGGTCAGATTAGACCGAATTCATTGAAGTTCACTGCATACTTGGAGACAATTTAGGAATTGGTCTGAATGTAGAAATGCGCTGGAAAAACAGAGGAAAGGCGGGTGTCGTAAGATCAGATATCTCGTTCAATCTTTATGCCGTCACAGCTCCCAGCCTTTGTTGAAGTTAAAGCGATAAGAAGGTCACAAGATCGTGAATACAGGTAGCTGCTATGCTGTGCCTTCAATAGGCATGAACACAAATCCAATTTCATGATCCATCCCTATTCAATACAGCCCATACGGATCCGAGATGCTATCAAATGACCCAACCCCCATGAACCCAATTGATCAGCCAGTAGGGTATCTCTCGGCTATCTAAGTCCCTGACGCGGACTTCTGGCCAGCTCTGGAATCGATATATTGACCTCTGCCAAACTCCATGAGAGCCGGTCCATGTTTCCCATACGTTCAATTTTGTGGTGTCGATGAGAGAGTAACAACTGCCTCTCAACTTCACAGCAAATCAAAATCATCAAGCTAAACATCAGCAGACTCTTACGTCTCCATACCTTATCAGAGTACTTCATGATATTCCTCTTGATCTTGCTTGAATCCACCCAGGTTACACTATCCTCCAGATTCCTACCCATTAACATGTGTCATAAAGGCAACTTTCCTTGGCACCAAGTAAGCCGGATCAGTAATGACTTCGGGTCCAACTCTGATATGACCCTGTTCCACAAACCTCACTCCCGCGCTAACCGTCTCACACATCCGCAGTCTCGCCATGACAACGGCAATCCGTCGTCTACAAAATGCGCTCACAGAAAGCTTGTTCTCCACCTCGCTGAGCTTGGAAGTGGTGTTGATTACACCCACGGAATAGAGTTTCTGCAGCAGGCGCTGTTCATGGAGGAGGCGGTATGGATCGGTGGGATCTAGCATTGATAATCTGTGGACCAGTTTCTTGCAGGCACCGACTAACCGGTTATACCTACGTTCCGGTCAGTAATTGCACTTGGATCCCGGTGGAGAGGGAGAGGCGGGTACTTGAAGTAGTCTTCTCGATTTTGAATGTGATAGCGACGAATGACTTGGAGGTCTCTGTGGTCTTGATCTTGTTTGTAGTTGAGGAAGTCGACGCGTTTGAGAAGCCGCTGTTCATGGTGCTTTAGTTGTCGCATCTTGAGTAGATATTTGCAGGACAAGTGCCAGGAACGAAAACTTCAGGTTACGAGCGATTTTCATTTTCCTAAGTACCCGAATTATTTTTAAATTGGTGTCACGTGTGGCAGTATTAGCGTTCTCGTAAGCCCAACGTATTTTTCACCTCAGCGGACACGCCTGTATTAATCAAGGGGTGAACGACCCACATTCACTTAATTGACTTATACAGCCTTTCCTTTGATCCAGTCACTTCGTCCGCCCTTCGCCAACAACCGCGACTGTAGAAAGTCTGTACAACAACAATTCAATAGATTTCTCGCCTCCCGCTGTGTTGTCCGACTACACCTAAGGACACACAACGAATTTCCTCCTCGACTCCTCGCCACACAAGTCGCGCAGATGCGTCTCTCAACACTCCTGCCTTTCTTCCTTCTTCCTCTGTTTGCGGCCGCGGCACCCCCTGCACCGGACGTCAAAGACGACAGCGTGCCGTCCTTCACAGAGGACTTGACAGGTGACACGTTCGAGGCCGCGACCAGTAAGGGGATATGGTATTTCCATCCCGTGAGACAAGCCGTGGCTAATATCCCTCAGGTTCGTGAAGCATTTCTCACCGTACTGTAAACATTGCAAGGAGATAGCACCCGCATGGGAGGAACTCGCGGGCATAAAAACCAAGGAATATGGCGGAAAGGTCAAGTTTGGGAACGTGGATTGTGTCGCCGATGGAGACCTGTGTAATGCCCATACGATAACGGCGTATCCCGTTTTACAATGGTACAATCTCTTCTTTCTCGCGGGCTAATTAAAGGTGGGTCGACGGGAAGAAAGTGGATACATATGATGCGCACGCCGACCGGGACTTGCCTTCTTTTGCCAAATTCGTTGATACCAAAATGGCGGCGCCTTCGAAAACTGCTGTCGACCCGGAGACTACCGCGTCACAAGCCAAAGCGAAACCTACAGGTCCACTCCCGAACCCAAGTGGAGTTGTCTTGCAGCTCAACTCTGAAACTTTTACACAACATATCTCCCTTGTTCCCTCGAAGAATACCGGGGCTGGATGGTTCGTCAAGTTCTACGTTCCATGGTGTTCGCATTGCCAACATATGGCAGAAGCATGGACCGAGCTGGCCCGTGAAATGAAAGGAAAGCTCAATATCGCAGAAGTCAACTGCGAGGCTGAAGCGAGACTTTGTAAGGATATCAAGCTTCGGGGATATCCTACGATTATATTCTTCAAGGGCGGAGAGAGAGTTGAGTATGATGGGCTTCGCGGTCTCGGCGATTTAGTCTCGTTTGCTCAGAAAGCTGTTCAGTATGATCCTTATCGTCGTATTTTAATCTCTAGAGCTGGAGTGCATGATATCACGTCCTCGGAGTTTGATATCTATGAGAGGAAAGATGAGGTTATCTTCCTCTACTTTTACGATCAAGCAACTACTTCCGAAGACTTTGTATTTCCTAATGGGTTTTTTCTCTTACTCTTTAGGAAGCTTTGGACCGCACATCATTGAGTTTAATTGGCCATGCTCCACTCCTCAAGACAAGTTCTGAAACCCTTATAAATCGTTTCAGAATAACCTCCTTCCCTAAACTCATCGTCCTCCGCGATGCGAAAGCATCCTACTACACCGCTCTTTCTCCCCGAGACATGCGCGATCACCGTCGTTTACTATCCTGGATGAAATCGGTCTGGCTCCCCATGGTCCCCGAATTATCCGCCGCCAATTCCCACGAAGTAATGCAAGGTCGAACAGTCGTGCTCGCCATCCTGGACAGAACTCTCAAAGATTTAGAGCAGACAAAGCAGAAAATGAAAGCTGCTGCATTAGAATGGCTCGATGTTCGTGCTTTGGAGGATAAAACGGAGAAACAAGAGTTGAGAGAAGATAAGGAGTCGAAAATTGAACAGGCCAAGGAAAAGGGCGATAAGAAAGCTATTGAACGGGCCAAAGGAATTCAAGTTACTCTGAAGCCGAAGAAGGAAGTAGGTTTTGCCTGGGTGGATGGAGTCTTTTGGGGACGATGGTGTCGTGGGACTTATGGTGTTGATGTTCGTGAGACTGGTCCACGAATCATTATCAATGAACAAGACGTACCTTCTTTAACCATTGAATTGTATTGACATGATCAGGAGAAACGATTTTGGGATGTCAATTTACAAGGAAAACCAATTGCCCCGACCACCGAAAACATCATCGAAACACTCCAAGCAGTCCTCGCAAATCCGCCCAAAATCAAACCTGTCTCCACAGTAGGACGACTAGAGACCATGTACCGTGCCTCGCTGGCATTTATCCGATCTCATTATCTGCTGTTCATAGGCTTCATAGTGGCGTTAGTGTTGTCCGCGGCACTATGGACTCGCCGTCGGATGAAGAGGAAATTTGGCGGTGGCTTGACGACGCCGACTTTTGCACTGGGTGAGAAACGAGGATGGGGACATGAGAGTAATGGGTCTGAAGGTCACACTCACCAACGACAGTCTTCCGGGAAGAATGCTGGACAAAGTAAATTCGATTAGTCGAGGCGTTGGTGTGGGCTGTGGCATTTGCATAGTTTGGGAAAAGGTATTGTTATCATAGTAAGCTAGTAAATACGGCTGTGTATTTCCTATTTCATAATCTATGGATTTAAAATATCGCGTCTACCACAGGTGATGAGATTCAGCGAGAGCTACTGTAGCTGCTTGATGGTGATCGGCGTAATAAACTCGGACATTTTCGGCTGCAGAAGAAATCTTGCACAGGGACAATGTTCGTGTCGTCCCTACGCTCCAATGCATTCCACCCTCAATCCATCCTGCGCCCGCTCAATCGCCAAGTAACGCCCTTCAAGAACCCGCAGCGACACATTTGGTTTCGTCGACGGCCCCTGTACCAACCCACCACAACATTCGGCCGCACGTACCTTGTTCTCCGAAATTTGACGCTCGGCGTATTCACCATCTCCCTAGCCACTTTCGGCGCATTTTACTTGCTCGACGCTCGTTCTGCGGCTCATCGCTACATATTTACTCCCGTGCTACGTCTCCTGACTCCGGACCCCGAGGATGCGCACCGCATAGCCGTGTTGGCGCTAAAACACGGCCTCCATCCAAAGGACAACCGGGAAGATGACCCACGATTAGCGGTGGAGGTACCCTTCCATTAACTCATCTGGCTGACAAAGTTATGGGGGCGTCCGCTGTCAAATCCTGTTGGCGTGGCTGCAGGACTGGATAAACAAGCAGAGGCCGTAGACGGATTATTCGACCTCGGTTTCTCGTATGTAGAAATCGGATCCGTGACCCCAGAACCACAATTCGGGAATGCAAGACCGCGGTATTTCCGTCTATCCTCCGACAAGGCAGTCATAAATCGCTTAGGATTTCCCTCCGACGGCGCTATTTCTGTATGTCGTAATCTTCAGGACAGGATCCGCAATTACTTCATCCAGACCGGGACACAAGTTGACTCTACGACGCCCCGTTCGTTGCATGCAGACAAGATGCTGGCTGTCAACCTGGGGAAGAATAAAGATACTCCGATCGCGGAGGCAGAATCGGATTATATCAAGGGCGTCAAGGTGTTTGCTCCTTATGCGGACGTTTTGGTGATCAATCTTTCTTCGCCGAATACCCCTGGCCTACGAAGTCTACAAACATCAACATACTTGAATAAACTGCTATCATCAATACGAGAAGAAGTCTCGCGACTGCCATCCCCGGCGCCCAAACTCGTCGTTAAAATCGCCCCGGATCTCAACGTTTCGGAAATCCGAGATATTGCATCCGCGGTGGTACAAAATAACATTGACGGTGTCATCGTCACAAATACCACTGTACAACGACCCGGGAGTCTTACCTCGCCTGATGAGAAAGTATACGAACAGGGTGGACTGTCTGGTCCGCCTTTGAAACCATTGAGTTTGAGAGCTTTGAAGTTGTTGAGAGGACAGCTGAAACAGATTCCTGGGGGGAAGAATGTCGTGTTGATTGGATGTGGTGGGATTAGCTCGGGGAAGGATGCGATTGAGTTCGCACGTGCGGGAGCGAGTATCGTGCAGTGTTATACAGGATTTGTGTATGATGGAGTAGGTTTTGCAGCGAGAATTAAGGATGAGATTCTGGAGGAGCTGGGATCTCGCAGATGGGTTGATATGATAGGAAGAGATTCATAGTGGGAGAGCATGTAAATCGCAGAGCTTTCTCTATAAGCTCAGAACCCTCAAAGTCCTTTCGGTCGTGGATGCATTTGAGATGACGGTCCTGATCCGGGAATGAAACTTTAAACTGTGCAAATTAAATTCCAGGTTATCCACCAAAGGTTACGCTTATCTCGTTTGCTGGCATTGTAACTATTTCATCCAAAGTGGGTCCGAAAGTTTATGCCAGTCATCCCAAGTTTTCATCTTTTCATCGGAACTCACATGCCAATCGGTTTTCATCGGCTCCACGCCCGGATTAGATATTTAAGTTGATTGATCAGCCACACAGCTCGCCAGGCCGTCACCACAACACCACCTCCACCATCACCACACCATCACTGCTCGTGAACCCTCGCCGCAAATGACTCCCCGGAAACGCTCGCGAACAAACTCATCTAATCCCGTCACCGTCGCCCCGATCCCCAAGTCCCAGAAACCGCCCGGTGAGCTCCTCTCAAGCGAAGAGAAGCGAGCAAACCACATCGCCTCGGTCCGTCTCCGTGCCGCTAACGAAGCGCTGACTGTATAGGAACAAAAACGCCGGCAAGCGATTCGCGAGGGCTTTGATCGATTGACGGAGGTGGTTCCTGGTCTGGGAAAGAATCAAGGCAGAAGCGAGGCCATTGTGCTGGACAGGACGATCGAGTATTTGAAAGAATTGATTGACGAGCGCAAGATGTTGATTCAAGAGGTCGAGAGTCGTGGCGGGAAGGTGCCTGAGGAGTTGGAACGGCTGTGAAGCGGATTCTACTACGGGACGTGTGTTTGTATGCATAGACGGATATTCTGGAGGGTATAGCTACTTGTACATTAATTACCGGTTTAAATATGCTCTATTTCATCATCATGCTCATGCTCGTCCTCCGGATGCAATGTCTCGTGGATCAACTTGTACAACTAAACCATTAGCAAAACCTTTCTCAGACGACTGGGAGATACAGAATGAATAGGAAGACCAACGACATTGCTGTAGTCTCCAACAATCTTCTCAATCAAGACTGATCCGCATTCCTGAATTTTGTACCCCCCAGCGGCATCCGTTCCCTCCCCACTCTCGACATACGCCCGCAACACCTCATCAGTGACAACACGCTCATGCCCAAAATACACCGTCGTCTCCTCCACAGTGGTACGCATACAATACCCGGGATTCATAGGCACTTCGAGAGGCGCTATACATGCCACGCCGGTGAACACTTTGTGGGACTTTACATTGCGCAGATGGCGGAGCATGGCAAAGTGGTTCTTGGGATTCGATGGCTTTTCGAGGATTGCGTTTCCAGAAAGCAGGATTGTGTCTGCTGCAATGACAAGTGCCGGGGGATTCTCTTCCGATAAACTCTACTGTTACACTTGAACTTCCACAAATGCGCGCACCACCAGTTTCTCATACACGTCTAATGCCTTGCGAGTCGCTACAGGTTAATTATCATTACTGGAAACGAGATAAAGTACCAGTTTGTAGACAATAATCAAACGCTCCGAGCCTGTGTTTATCGAGATTCTCTTCAAAGCCCGAAGGCACCGTCTCGATATCAGGGAATCCCTGCCATCAGCACGCGTGGTCAGTCCTTTCAAAGCACCATTTGTGACAGCAATTGTTTCCGTCGCGGACTCGCAGAGGCTAAACTGTTAAATAACGCTTGCAGGGAAAGATACCTAGCACGACGCGCTTTCCATGCAATTCAGAGAGAACGGGAAAGTTTATTGTGGGACGCGCGGGCTGCGAAGCATCGTAGCTGGGCGGAAGGTCGGACATGCTGAAGCTGGTTGCTTGTGCTTTGGCTCTCCTGGTGATCTTTAACCCGTCCACGTCACACCCTATGTGGGCGTCCCTGGTTAAATAGGGCATCAACCCTGCCACACAGCTTGAAATCTCAACTACAAGCAGTCACAGGCACGTTTCCACGCACCAGCATCGCCATGCTCATCCCGCAGGCAAACAGAAAGGCCATCTACCAAGAGCTCTTCAAAGGTATCCCGTGTCTGCTTTACGGAGAGAGAAGCTAACCTGCAGAGGGCATTTTGGTGGCCAAGAAGGATTTCAATGCCCCCGGACATATTGATTTGCACAAGATCCCGAATTTACAAGTCATCAAGGCTTGTCAGAGTTTGACGTCGCGTGGATATGTCAAGACTCAGTTTTCTTGGCAGTATTATTATTACACGCTCACGAATGAGGGAATTGGTATGAACTCCTGGTTACTGTTCTTTTGCTGTTCCCTTCCTCGGATATCTCAAATCGGGGTTCACAGCAATCTTCCTTTGACCCCCTTCGTCTACTATTTCCTTTGAAACCTTCCTTGTTGCTGGATATTGCTTTACGCCAGTGTCTAACGAGTAGAATACCTCCGCGAGTACCTACATATTCCCGCCGAGCTAGTCCCCCTGACTCACCGCAAAGCCCCCCGACCACAACGAGAACCTCAAAGCGGCGGCGGACTCAGGAGACGGGACGATGGTGGTGCATATAGACCTCCTCGACGAGAAGGCGGAGACGAATATAGAAGACGGACCGATGGCGAGGAACGGCCTCGATTTGGAGGAGGGTTTGGAAGGGGACGTGTTGCTGCCGAGTAGATTGCACTGTTCGAATGAAAGAGTTATATCCTATCATTGGCATTCCGCTTCAGTGACTAAGTTGTTATCCATTGACGTGTCCCTGGAAACGCTAAACCATTCTCATCAGATTTGGTATTACTTTGTTGTTTCTGCACCTGCGGCTCAGCGGTTATCGTCTCGTGTCCAATACACGCTACGGACAGTGCGACCTTTCCAAACGTTTGAAAATTGTGAATGTACATACACTGAACTCGCCCAATCTACTTTTCGCTGACTAGAAATGCTATTAATTAAATCAATATGAGCCAAATCCTGGTATGGTATGAATAACAAGCTAACTACCCATCGCGCTGTCTCTTCAATCCATGAGGTCCTCCTCCCTGGTCCATCATAGGCGGGACATAGCCCATTGGCTGGCCCATCATCATGGGTGGATATCCCTGCCACTCGCCGTTAGGAAAGAATCCGCCGCTGAAGCCTTGGAAGCCGCCTTACAAAAAGTTAACCAACTCGTACACAAGGGTTGCAGGGTAAACAAAAGAACAGCGGAATCGGGACAACGAGACCAATGATTGGAGTGGGGGGTGTACCAAAAGGAATATTCATAGGAGGTTGCGGAGGCATTGGCATCCCCTGATTAGGATACCCCCCTCCCCCCCCTCTCTGTCCCCCTCTCCCCCCATGTCCACCTCTATACCCAACATTATACCACCCTCCTCCTCCTCCTCCGCCGCCATTACCATAATTCCCGCCCCCTCCTCCACGGGAGTACCCTCCACTGCCCCCGCCCCCGGATCCGGAATTCCCGCCCCTGCCGCCACGAATATATCCGCCCCG
>Ga0302325_10026439_pt1 | contig 12050 bp, 11 predicted proteins | sample Palsa_T0_2_FD_201948 | JGI IMG/M metagenome (GOLD analysis project Ga0302325, IMG submission 201948) | Peat permafrost microbial communities from Stordalen Mire near Abisko, Sweden - Palsa_T0_2 | ecosystem: Environmental > Terrestrial > Soil > Palsa > Peat permafrost | place: Sweden: Abisko...
CCGGTCTACCTCTTGCCCCTCGATCGATGTGACGATATGGTTGCCCTTCACGGCCACGGCCACGTGGTACGCGGTGTTGGCGTGCACCATCACTTCCATCAAGGGCGTCTCGATGGGCTTGCCCGCGTGGCCATCCGTCACCGCATAGTGCACCATGGCGATGATGGGGCGCAGGCCGCCTTGAATGACGGTGAACTTCATGGCGTAGTAATTCTTTGGGTCCTGCGCCCGCACGGCCCATCCCATACTTTTGGACTCGATTTGTCCGAAGAATTCCAGGCGGTAGTCGCTGAATTTCATCGAGGGCTGGAAGAACGCCAATTGGCCCGGCTGCACGTAGCCTTCCGCATGACGCGTCCATCCCGGGGCCCATGATCCGGCTTGCCCCCAAGCTTCCATGCCGTGCTTGAACGCATCGCTGACTTCCACCGCCGCGCGGTTGGAGATCGCGTGGCGAACCCTCTCCAGCGGGCCTCCCACTTTAGTCGCTGGAGCGACAGCGGCGACGGCATCGCGCTTCACGTCCGGCGTTTCGGTTCCGATACGAGTGGCGAAACGCGCGCCGTAGCCGATCAAACTGGCTAAGAGGACTCCGGCGGCCGCCAGCTGCATCATACGCGCGGGTACGCGGTTGCGTAGGGCTTTGGGCTTGGCAGCCGGAAAGAATAGCAGCGTCTCTTTTTTGGCCGGCAGGTCTTCCAGCTTGTCCTCGGCCACTTGCATCTCGAGCTTGGGCAGGGCGCATACGGGCGAGCGCCAGGTCCATTCGAGCGTAAGAATGGGGGCTGCGCTCGGGCGCTCGCAGTAGTATTCGAGAGCAAAGAAACCGGCTTCGGCAGGAACTTGGTCCGCGGTTGGCGCCTCCTCGACCGGACTGAGCGCCAGCGTTGCCGGCAAGGAAAGCGCAGTGGCTTGTACAGCGCTGACCGGGACCAATGCTTCCAGGACCGGCTGACATACGCGATCAGCGGCTTGAAACGGAAGCGCCATGGGAGCGGAGCCGGGGTCGGTATCGATTACCAACGGTAAGCCCGGCGCGGCGAGCGCATGGCCGGCGGCGAATTCCATTGGGGCTAGATCGGCGCAAGCGGGGACGATGTTTTCCGCGGGCGAGATCGCCGTAAATAAATCCGCGACGCCCGTCTGGTATTCTAGCTCCACAAAATCGCTTGCGGGGGCCTGCGCCGCGAGTGGCGCCTCCTCGACTGGATTGAGCGCCAGCGTCGCCGGTAAGCAAAGGGCAGCGGCGGGAACGGCGTCCGCCAGGACCAATTGGTCCGGAACCGGCTGAAATTGGCGATCGGCCGCTTGCAGCGGAAGCGCCATGGGAGCTAAGCCGGGGTCGGTATCGATTACCAGCGGCAAGCGCGGCGCGGCAGGCGCGAGGCTGGCGGCGAACTCCACTGGGGCCAGGTCGGCGCTGGCGTGGACGATGTATTCGGCGGGCGGGATGGCCGCAAATAGGTCCGCAACGCCGGTGTAGTATTCGGGAGCAACGAAATCGCCTTCCGGCGAAACTTGCGCCGTGGCCAGCGCCTCTTCGACCGGATCGAGCGCCAGCATTGGCGGTAGGCCGAGGGCAGCGGCTGACGCGGCGTTGGCCGAGCTGGCGGCGAACTCCATTGGGGCCAGATCGGCGCTGGCGGGGACGATGCTTTCCACGGGCGAGATCGCCGGAAATGCAAGGCCGGCGCCGGAATCGACAGTGACGAAATCGGCTTCCGGTAGAACCTGTTGCGCCTCTTCGACCGGATCGAGCGCCAGGGTCGCCGGTAAGCAAAAGGCGCATACGGCGCCGGCCGGGACCAATTGGTCCAAGACCGGCTGAAATTGACGATCGGCTGCGCCAAATGGAAGCGCCATGGGAGCGAAGCCGGGGTCGGTATCGATTGCGAGCGATAACCCCGGCGCGGCGGCCGCATGGCTGCCGGCGAATGCCATCGGGGCCAAATCGGCGTAGGCGTGGACGATGTTTTCCGTGGGTGAGACCGCCGTGAATACGCCCGCAATGCCGGTGCGGTAATCGGGCGCGACGAAATCGGCTTTCGGTAGAGCCTTTTGCGCCTCGTCAACTGGATTGAGCGCCAGCGTTGCTGGTAAGGAAACACCAGTGGCTTGCACAGCGCTGACCGCGACCAACGGATGCAGCACCGGCTGAAATTGGCGATCGGCCGCTTGCAGCGGCAGCGCCATGGGAGCGGAGCCGGGGTCGGTATCGATTACCAGCGGTAAGCTTGGCGTGGCGGCCGCATAGCCGGCGGCGAACTCTATCGGGGAGAGATCGGCGCAGGCGGGGACGATGCATTCCGCGAGCGAGAGCGCCGGGAATCCGCCCGAAAGGCCAGTACAGTAATCGAGTGCGGCTAAATCGGCGTGCGCTGGAACTTGCGCGGCGGTTGGCGCCTCTTTGACTGGATTGAGCGCCAGAGTTGCGGGTAAGCAAAGGGGAGCGGTGCGCCATGTGGAAGGGGCCAATGGGTCCAAGACCAGCCGAAATTCGCGATCGGCCGCGTTGGGAGGAAGCGCCTTGGGACGGGAACCCGCGATCGCGTCGATGGTCAGACAGAGACGCAGTGGGGCGGGCCCGTGGATGTTGCTCCATTGCATCGGGGCCAGATCGGCGCAGGCGTGGCCAAGGCTTTCCGCGGGGTTTCCGGCGGGCGCTATCGTCGTGAAGAAGTCCGCGACGCCGATGGCCTGCAGATCCACCATCACGCCCGCCTGATTCAGCGCTTTTTTCAGCCGCACCCGATACAGTTGGCGATGCCGGTTGGTGCAGAATTCGTTGTCACGAAGTAATCGTAACGGACCGATATCTTTACCGCACAGCATGCATCCCATGTTCGTCGGAATTACCCTTTAGGAGTCTCATAGAGTGACAGCGGCGGCTCCACAACCGGCGCTTCGGTGAAGGCTCTATAATAGTCCTGGTACCATCATACGGTCGGACTTCTTTGTTTGACTGATCAATTACGAGGATAGTAGTTCATAACTAAGGTTAGTATTTTCGCCTCTGTCTTACTTACACTCGGCGCGGCAACTGGCGCGCGGGCGCAGCGTAAGCTGTTCAGCCCGGACGATCTGTGGCTGTGGCGCAATATTTCCGAAGTGCGGATTAGTCCGGATGGACATTGGGTGGTTTATGCGGAGAGGTGGAACGACCGCAAGGCAGATTCGGTCTACTCCAATCTTTGGCTGGCATCTTCGGATGGACGCGAGCGCCGCCAACTGACGGATGGCGCGTGGCGGGACTGGGCGCCGCGCTGGTCTTCCGGCTCCGAGGCCATCGCTTACGTTTCCAATCGTACCGGCAGCGCTCAGATACGCGTGCGCCGGATGGCTACAGGTCAAGAGTCGCAACTCTCATCGCTTACCGAGCCACCCATCGCCCTGGCATGGTCACCCGACGGCAACGCCATTGCGTTCACGGCCGTCCGTCCCTCCCAAACCACGGCGCCATGGGCTCCGGAAGCCATCGTGCGATTCCTAAAGGGTCGGGAGGCGCATCCTCAGCTCTTCCTGATTCCGGTATCCGGCGGGAATGCCCGCCAGATTACCGTCGGCGATCTGAACTGGCTGGGCGAGCCGGCCTGGATGCCGGATGGCCGCACGATTCTGTGCGCCGCCGCGGCCGATCTCGGGCCGGAACATCCGCTCGAAGGCAGCGAAATCTTCAGCGTCCGTCCTTCCGATGGCGTAATGAAACAGCTGACCCAGCACGAAGGGCCCGACGAGCTGCCTATGCCTTCGCCGGACGGTACGCGGATCGCATGGGCCTCGGCCGACGCAAGGGCGCAGAGCTATACCGTGCGCCACCTTTATGTAATGAATTCCGATGGCAGCCGGATCACGCCGCTCACCGGCGCCTTCGACCGCGACGTGGCCAGGCCCCAATGGAGCTCCGATTCGCGTACTCTCTACTTTCTGGCCGAGGATAGCGGCGCGGCTCATGTGTATGCGGCGCGGCTCAACGGCACGGTGATCCAGGTGACCAAGGGACAGGAGCGGCTGCGCGATTTCTCATTGGCTGATAATGGGCAGGCCGCCGCTATTCGGTCGAGTTCCACGGAGGGCGGCGACGTAATTTCCTTCGCCGCCGATCTGCCCGGTGGAGTCACCACTCTAGCCGCGCCCGACGAACACTTGTTGGCGGAGCGCCACATCGGCGCGGTGGAAGAAATTCACTTCGATTCCAGCGGTCACTCGATTCAGGGCTGGCTAGTCAAACCTCCCGGCTTCGACGCGTCGCGGAAATATCCCTTACTGCTCGACATACAGGATAATCCGCGCGCTATGTACGGATATGAGTTCCAACTTAGAGCGCAGATCTTCGCCGCCGCGGGTTATGTGGTCTTACTCGCGAACCCTAGAGGATCGCCGGGATATGGTGAAGAGTTCGGCGACTTACTCAAGTCCCGCTATCCGGGAGACGACGCCGACGACTTACTCCGCGGCGTGGATTACTGGATATCCAAGGGTTATGCCGATGGGCAGCGCCTGGCTGTGTCCGGCGGCCTGATCGCCGCCTGGATCATCGGCCATACGGACCGGTTTTCGGCAGCGGTGCTGCGCGATCCGGTTGCCGATTGGCTGACAGATATCGCCACTCGGCCGGATGGCTTACGCCGCGCGGTCTCCTGGATGGGCGCCCTGCCTTGGGACGACCCCGATCAATATGTAAAGCATTCGCCGGTTTACTTCGCGGGGAACTTCAAGACGCCCACGCTGGTGCTGGGCAACAGCGCCGAGAGTGACGAACTCGATTTCGCCTTGAGGACACGCAAGGTGGATTCGGCGCTGGTACGCTTGCCGATCGGGGGTGGCCCCGGCGTGGACGTTTTGGAACTGGAGTCTGAATTGGCATGGCTCGGGCGGAAGTGAACGTAGCGCGGACACCAACGGGGTCCTTGTGCGATAGACCAATTGCCGGAGCCAGAGTCAGACGTTTTTCAGGGCGAAAGCGCACAGATCCACTACGCAACACTCGCCGCAGTTTGGGCCGTTGGTCTTACAGATCTCTTTTCCGTGCTGGCGAAGTAGTAAGTGGGCGCGAGTCAGCGATGCGGCGTCGCGGGGTAACTGGCCTTCGAGAGCCTTTTCGATGGAGCGGTACATGGCGCCGTAGTTCTTTTGCTCGCGGCCGAAGCCGATCCGAGTCAGCACGCGGCATCCGTTCGATTCGAGCGGCAGACCCGAGGCCATGCCGCATAACATGAGAATTTTTTCCGCGCCCGGCTCACCGATGTTGGGAAACTGACACAGCGCCTTCTTGGCCTTGGCATACGGCTCATCGAGGATGCAGTCCAAATCGCCATCGAATTGATCGAGGGTGATACGCGCGATTTCGAGCCAACGGAAGACCCGTGTTTCGGGACGCATGCCGCCCATCGCAGCGAGCTCGTACAGCGTACTGCGGTCGGCGGCGCGGATCGCGCCGGCGTTCAACCCGACACGCCGGCGCAAACCTTCGAACACGGCGGCGCGGCGCGTGTCCGGCAGCAGATAGCACGCATTCTCCCAAAGAACCAGCTCGAATGGACCCTCGGCCGGCGGCATGCCGGGCTCGCCATAGTGGCGCTGGAGGCGCGCGGCGAGCCTCTTGAAATCGGACACGCCTCTTACTTTACTTCAATATACGGCAGTAAAACCGCGGAAGACCGCTCGCATTTACTTTGATTTTTTATCCTTGGGGACAGTCAACTTCGGAATATCGAAGTGGCCGCCTAGCTCCGCCAGCCCTTCCAAATCGACAGCGCCAACGATATTCACCACGGTCAACTCGCGCGGCTCGCCTTCGAGGATGGCTATGCCGGTATTCTTGCCGTTTTCAACATGCAAATAAATCTCGGCGTTCGATTTGTCTTCGCCGCTCTTGACGCCGACGATGCGCTGCCATTCGGGCGCGTGGAGCTGGCCGCGGACGCGGTCGAGGTCGCCCTGGGTCCATTCGCCATCATGCTTGAATTCGAAGTGCTTGATGTAGATGCCTTGTAGCCCTTCGATAAGCTTCTTGATCTGGGCTTCTTCGGGATCCCCCCCATCCAGGAACTTGGCGGCGAAGCGTAGCGTAGATCCACTGAGCGAGAGGTCGACCGCGTTCGACGCCTTGGCCGCCAGGTTGTCGAGATCCAGTTGGAACTGCTGCGGCGCGGCCCATGCCATCACCGCGGCGGCCAATACCAAAAGATTCGTTTTCATCGGAGCACCTCCGTTTGAATGTGGTTCACTTTCGTCGCCGTGATGCGGAACGCCAGCAGCACTTCTTGTTTCGCTTCCTCCCCTCGCCGGCACCGGTATCCGTAACCGGCGCCGGCGATTGCCAGCACAGCTGCCGCCGCCACAGCCCAGCGCGGGAACTGGAGCCGCCAGCCCTGGGCAGCCCGCGCGATGGTGCGCGCAGCGAAGCCCGGCGGCGGTTGCTGGCGCTCGAAGGCGCGTTTTAATTCGTCGTCCAGCCAATCCATTTACAATCTCCTATGCAGCTTGGCCCGGTTACCCCAGGCCGCGGCGCTCGATCTTTTCCCGCAGCAGCGCCAGCGAGCGCTGCAGGTGGCTCTTCACCGTCCCCAGCGGCATACTCAAAGTCTCGGCGATTTCCGAAGGATCCATATCCTCCTGGTACCGCAACACCATCACCATGCGCGGCGCTTCCGGCAGGCTCGCTACCAGCCGCCGCAGTGTCTCCTGCAACATCGGGTCGCGCGCCGGCTCGCCGGCCGCGGGCTCCGCCACAAGCTCCAGCGCCACGCGCGGATGCCGCATCCGCCGGCGCCCTTCGTCAATCGCTCTCTGCGCCGTCACCTTCCGCAGCCAGGATACGGCATGCGCGGGCGATTCAATGCTCCGCAGGTTCCGGTGCAGGCTCAAGAACACTTCCTGCGCCACTTCCTCGGCCAGACCTCGGTCGCGGAGAAACCGCCAGGCGATGCTGTAGACCATGGATTGGTGCTGTCTCACCAATTCGCCGAAGTCCAACCCGATCTTTTGCGCCGCTACCAAGCCGATCACTGTTTGTCGACGTCAAATGCCAAAGTGCTGACCACGTCCGTGCGCCGGAAGTCCCTATTCTTGAGGTTCACGGAGATGGTTCTCTTATAGAAAAATACCGCACGCACTTCGAATTCGCCCCCGAAGCTGGCGGGGAACCAGACGCCGTCGGCCATGCGTTCATAGCTTAAGGTAAAACCCACCCCGCGCACATTGGTTCCGAGCACGGTTCGTACGGCAAATGGGATATCCCACGCAAGATCCGTGGTGATTTGCACCGGTTGAAACTCGGCCGCATCGATGAGCGCCTCGCCTTTCCAGGAGCCCTGGTCCCCGTCCTTATCGCGATGGTGATTCGGCCGGAAACTGATGCGATAGACCGTGCGCCCATGGTAGGTCTCACTACCCACCATTTTGTAGCTGTATTGGAGCTGCTCGCGCGCCGTCAGTGGGAACAGATCATGGGGGATCCCGTCGCTGCTGTCGTCCGCGAAGGCAGTTACCAACCCGGCGTCGATGTCGATACTTTTCTTTTCAAATCCAGGGCGATAGTAACTGGCCAGTTTGCCATGATCGTCGTACCTGCCCTCAAAGGACGTCATGCGCTTGCGCTCGCCCCGCGCATTGGGCGTGACCGAATATTGACGCTTCTCCTCGCGCGCCAGTTTGCCATTCGAGCGGTGCAAGCGGACCAGTTGCTCCTGCTCATACACATAATGTTTGCGCGCTTCCACCGACTTCGCCTGGTTAGCTGCCACGCGCGCCATGATTTCATCGATCGGCGGGATCTGGGCTAGAGCCGGCAGAGCTGTCAAAGCCATCCATATCACAAGCTTCATACCGGTAATACGCGGGCCGGCAAGGCAAAGGACGCACTTTTTGCGCTTGCTGCGTTTGTGGGCGCCCGCCGCTGCGCGAAGCCGGTCCTCCGCGGCTCCATTCCGCAAAGAGTGGTTCCCGCCCCGTTCCCACGCGTGCTTTGAGGGGGCTGGCCGTGTGCGGCTAGAATAAATCGATGCAGAATGGCGCATGGTGCATCCGCCCCGCGGTGATTCTAGATTCGCGCGCCATCGCCGAGGTTCACGTCGAAAGCTGGAAGAGCACCTATCGAGGCATCTTTCCCGAGGCTCTTCTCGATGGATTGTCCGTGGAGAAGCGTGAATCCTTTTGGCGGGATTCGTTGGCCGCGCATGAGCCGTCCTCAGCGATAACACTGGTCGGCTGTGACTCCCGTGGCAACGTCGTGGCGTTCATCTCGGGTGGCAAGGAAAGGACTGGTCAGTTGGGGTGCGAGGGTGAGATCTACGCTATTTATCTCTTCCAGGAGGCGCAACGAAAGGGACTGGGAGCCTTGCTAGTCCGGCAATTCGTGCATAGCTTGGATGCGCGCGGATTTGGTTCCATGGCCGTGCGGGTTTTAGCCCTCAACCCCTCCAGGAGATTCTATGAATGCCTCGGGGCGAAGGTGATTGGGCAACAGCAGATAGAGCGGGGAGGCAAGCCGTTCATCGAGGTCGCATATGGCTGGCAGAGTTTAAGCGCCTTCCTCTAATTGCGGCGCGCGGCCATTAGCCAATTGAGGATATACTCCCCTTGGATGATGAATGGCCAATCTCAACGTCGTGCGGCGGCGCTGCTGGAAGTACTCGGAGTATACCTCGCCGGTCCGCTCGCGATGTTCGAGATAAGGCATCTGCTCGGGTTGTCGCTCACCAATCCGCTAAACAACTTGACTGCCCACGCGACCGACGCCGAACTGGTCACCGCTTCGCGCCAAATGTTCGTTCTGCTCATGTTCCAGTACGCCAGTTATTTCATGTTCGCCGTCCCTCTCAATTGGTGGTATCGGCGGCGAGGGAAGGCCGCGTTTGGCCTCACGAGGGCCGGTCACCCATTTCTAACGTTGCTTTTGGCCGGCTTCGGAGCCGCTGCTTTAGTGGACCTGCCGGTCCTAAGCCTCAGTTTGGCCAATTCAATCCACCCCAGCCCGACCGCCCCGTGGCGGCAGGCCCTCATGGCCTTGTCTTTGCAGCGCTGGCAAGTCTGGCTATTCACCGCAGTCTCCAGTTGGGCGCTCATACCCTTCCTGGAAGAGCTCTTTTATCGTGGATACTGTCAGCGGCGGCTGGCCGAAGATTGGGGCGACGGGCCGGCGATTTTGGGAGCTGCTTGCCTCTTTACGTTTACGCACACCCAGTATCTGATGCCGAATGCATACAGTATCGGCATGGTGATCGGCCTTCTCATCTCCGCCCTCGGCTTCGGGGTCGTGTTCGCCTGGACGCGGTCGCTGATTCCATCGATGATTGCCCACGCCTTATTTGACATTCCAATGACGACGCTCTGGCAGAGCGTTGTTGTAGCCGGCCTGGCGATAGGAGCAGTCTTGGTGTCGCCGCGGGCAGTGCCTATCGTAGAGCAAATCTTCTCGACCGCGCGCCCCGCAGCATGGTTAGCACTGGGGATCATCGGAGCGGCGTGGGCAGTGCTAGCTTCGCGCGATGAGCCGCTGATTTATGCGGCCGCGGTCGGTATGGTCCTAGTCGCCGTTGTAATTGAGGTGAAGGATCGGCTGCGGCGCCGCGCAGGGAATGCGGCGTCGGCATGACTGCGATCGGCGGTTCGCCGGTGTGCGTTACCGAACTCCCGAACCGGTGTACGAGCCTACCTCAGGGCCTAGAATATAGTCTAAAGAGAAGGAGCGGCATTTTATGGACAAAGCCAACGACGCAAAAGTGGAATGGGATTCCGCCAAAAAGCGGTGGGAAGTGCATATCGAAATCGGCGCGGAAACGATCAAGCGGCCGCTTGACGAAGCGACTGTCGAAGCGGGCGATGACGCCATCCGTAGCGCCGCCGTGGCAATAGCAAGCGATGAAGGCTACGATCTCGACCCGGCCGACGTGCAAATCGTAAACAATGCCCATTGACGCGCACGCCGGTCAGGCGCCCGGCCAGGAAATGCTGGCCGATATCCCGCGGCTGGTCACCGCTTACTACGCCTTACATCCGGATGTATCCATCGCCGCGCAGCGCGTCAGTTTCGGGACGTCGGGCCATCGCGGTTCTTCGTTGAGTTCGGCGTTCAATGAAGATCACATTCTGGCGATCACGCAAGCCATTTGCGAATACCGCGCCGCGCAATCCATCGACGGTCCTCTGTTCCTGGCGAAAGATACGCACGCTCTCTCCGAACCCGCATTTGCCACCGCTCTCGAGGTTCTGGCAGCCAACGGCGTAGACACGATGGTGGACCCGGAACTGGGCTACACGCCGACACCCGCGTGCTCGCACGCAATCCTCGTGCATAACCGCAAGGGCGCGCGGCGGGCGGACGGAATCGTGATTACGCCTTCGCACAATCCTCCGGAAGATGGCGGCTTCAAGTACAATCCGCCGCACGGCGGACCGGCCGACACCACGGCCACCAAATGGATCGAGGAACGCGCGAATGCGATCCTCGGGGCCGGTCTGGGCGGCGTGCGCCGCGTGTCCTACGCGAAGGCCCTGGCCGCGCCCACTACCCACCGGCACGATTATATTTCCGAGTTCGTGGACGGCCTGGATTCGGTAGTGGATATGGATGCGATCCGCGGCGCCGGCCTCGACCTTTGCGCCGACGCGCTGGGCGGCGCGGGGCTTGCCTACTGGGGCCGCATCGCCGAGCGGTACGCCTTGCCGCTAACCATTCACCACGCGTACGCCGACCCTACCTTTCGTTTCATGCGCCTCGATTGGGATGGCAAAATCCGTATGGATCCTTCGTCGCCCTATGCCATGGCCGGCCTGATCGAGCTCAAGGACCGCCACCGCCTGGCCTTCGCCTGCGACACCGACCACGACCGGCATGGCATCGTGTCGCCCCGCGTTGGATTGCTCAACCCGAATCACTATCTGGCGGTGGCGATTTCGTATTTGTTCCGCAACCGCCCCGGCTGGCGCTCCGAGGCCGGAATCGGCAAGACTTTGGTATCGAGCAGCATGATCGACCGGGTGGCGGCCGACCTGGGGCGGCCGTTGGTGGAAGTGCCGGTTGGGTTCAAGTGGTTTGTGGATGGCCTGCTCGACGGTTCGCTCGGGTTCGGCGGCGAAGAAAGCGCGGGCGCATCGTTCCTGAATCGCCATGGCGAGGCGTGGAGCACGGACAAGGACGGCATGATCATGGGGCTGCTATCGGCGGAGATCCTGGCGCGGACCGGGAAAGATCCCGGCGAGCATTATCGCGAGCTGACGGTGCGCTTCGGCGCGCCGGTTTATGAGCGCATCGATGCGCCGGCTACGCCGGAACAGAAGGCGATTTTGCTAAAGCTTTCGCCGGATCAGGTAAAGGCTCACGAACTTGCCGGCGAGCCGATCGAAGTCATGCTCACCGCGGCGCCCGGCAACGGCGCCCCGATCGGGGGCCTGAAGGTAGTGACCAGGAACGGATGGTTCGCGGCGCGCCCCTCCGGCACCGAGCATGTCTACAAGATTTACGCCGAAAGTTTCCTGGGCGAAGAGCACTTGCATCGAATCCAGCGGGAAGCCCAGGAGTTGATCTCAAGAACGTTTGGGGCATAGGAGGCTTGGGGCAGGTTCGGCCCCCACTCAGCCGCCGGCCCTTAGCGTCAGCACGTTCTGCACGCTGCGCAGCAGGCTCTGCACCGTGAAGGGCTTGGTAAGCAGGTTGAAACCCTGGTCGGTCACGAAGCGCTGTACCATGTCGGCATCGTGGAAGCCGGACATGAACAACACCAGCAAATCCGGCTGTCGCGCGCGGAGTTTTTCCGCCACCACCGGACCCGTGAGATCCGGCATGATGACGTCGGTAAGCAGCAGATGCACGGGGCGAACGGCGCTATCGAAAACTTCGATGGCGCTGCGGCCTCCGTCGGCCAGCAAAACGCTGTAACCGGCGCTCTGCAATATGGCCTGTACGAGCCCGAGCACGGTGCGGTCGTCGTCCACCGCGAGGATCGTAGTAGCGCCGGCGGATTGCGTTTGCGGTCTCGACATCCCGGTTCCTAGCGGGATGAACTTCTGCGCCAACATGGCGGTCCCCCTCGCATATTACTATTATAGAA
>Ga0302325_10026440_pt1 | contig 12050 bp, 8 predicted proteins | sample Palsa_T0_2_FD_201948 | JGI IMG/M metagenome (GOLD analysis project Ga0302325, IMG submission 201948) | Peat permafrost microbial communities from Stordalen Mire near Abisko, Sweden - Palsa_T0_2 | ecosystem: Environmental > Terrestrial > Soil > Palsa > Peat permafrost | place: Sweden: Abisko...
GGTAATCTCCGCTGTGACGTTCTGGAAGAAAATCGAGCGTACGATAGGAAAGCCGCCCTTCGCTGTATCCAAACCACTCATCCAGCGGCCCCGTGTAGAAGGTTTGGCCATAGGCGAGCGCAACCTGTCGCGAAACATTTGCGCCCAGGAATACGCGGATATTGCTGTGATCCAGCAATCCGGCCACAATGTGCGTGTAGCCTTCGACGGGCATGCCCTGATACTTGCTGTCGTAATAGTTATCGTCGTAATTAAAACGGATCGGCAGCCGCTTCAAAATGCTTGCCGGCAACTCCGCCGGGTCCACGCCCCACTGCTTGATTGTGTAGCCCTTGAAGAACGCCTCGTAGAGCTCCCTGCCCACAAAGCGCAGTGCCTGCTCCTCGAAGCTGCGCGGGGTTTCGATTGTGCGATCGCCGATGGAATCCAGAAACGCCCTGGCCTGCTGAGGAGAAAACGTCTTCGCGAAAAACTGATTGAGCGTCAGCAGGTTGATGGGAAGGGAAAACACGCGGCCCCCGGCAATCGCCTTTACGCGGTTTGTAAACGCGGCAAACTCCCCAAATCTGCGGACGAGCTTCCATACCCTTTCATTGTTGGTGTGGAAGATGTGCGGACCAAATGCATGCACCATCACACCGGTCGCTTCGTCGCGCTCGGTATGGCAGTTGCCCGCCACGTGCGGGCGGGCCTCGAACACATCGCACTCATAGCCGGCGCAGGCCAGTTCATGAGCGATCACTGCGCCGGAAAAACCAGCGCCCACAATGCAGACTCTCTCCATGGTGATCAATGACCTCGAAATCCCGCTTCAGTGAAGCACTTCGCACCGCTCGCTCTCCGGGATGAAGCTGCCCAGAAGCTCGGTGATCTTCTTCCGGTTTGCCCCGTAATAGAACGTATTCAGAAATGTCTTCCGGCTCCCCTCCGAATACGCGGGAACGTCCTGCCTCATCTTCTCTGCCTGGCGCAGCATGGCGCCAAAATCGCCGACCGAATCGACAAATTCTCCATTGACTCCGGGGACAACATACTCGGGAAAGCTTCCCACCCTGGTGGCAATCACCGGCGAACCGGCCATGAACGCATTGGCCATCACGCCGCTTTGCGTGGAGCGCCGATAAACCGCCCAGACGCAAAAGCAGTCCAGGTAATGCAGATTGATTTCGTCGTTGGAAAGCCCTCGTCCATGTTGCACACGAATTCGGCCCTCGCTCACCAAGCGCGCCAGCTCCCGGTCCTCGGCCAAAAGAGAAGTAAGATCGACTTTGGTCGCAATCGCGAACGGCATCGGACTTCCGCATCGGATTGCATGCTTGGCAAAGTCCACAAAGATATCGAAGCCATGCGATTTGCACGCCGTTCCCACGAATCCAAAAAAACGCTTGTCGAACCGGGCCTGCTCGACGCGCTCGCTGCCGATCTCATCGTCGAAAAGCAGCGGCATGGCGTGGACATTGCTGTTGTGCCTGAGATAATTCCGCTGGTAGAGCGCAAGGGCGCACGAAGAATGCACGATGACGCCGCTCGCCCGGCGAACGGTGACGATGTTGAAGCAGCTCGAAATCACAAATCGGATCGTCTGTCTCCATCCCTCAGAGAGAAAATACTTCCAGCTCCACACAGGCCCCGGCTCGTGGAAGAGGTAAAAAACGGCCGTTCCCCGCGTGCGCAGATCGCGGACCAGCGCGTGATTCCGGGTGGCGCAGTTGCAGAAGAACGCTAGATCGAAGGTCCCGACGCCGGGATGGTTCGAAATCCCGCCCGCGGTCATCGCCTCCCCGATGGTGGCGAAGTCGGCGATGGGAAGATATCTCTCGTCGAGAACGAACGTGACGGCGAATCCCAGGGTATCGAGCAACTTTCCCAGCGCCATCATGTGCGACGCGTGGGCGCAGGAAAAGTGAAGTGAGACGATTGCAGCCCGTCTCTTTCGTTGGATCGTCCGAGTCGCGGTTTTCACTTCAATTCCCATCCGCACCCGCGTCCTGACGCCTGGTCGCCACGCAAATGTACGCCTCGCCCAGCTTCCACGGAAAATATCCGAAGAAGAAAGTTGGAATCCAATGGATCAATCCCAGCGGCATTTTATTGAGCAGCGGAATTCCCGACAAGCCCGTGGTTCCGTCGCGGGCAATCTCGAATCCGGATTCATCCAGCATCGCGCTCCAATACGACGGCCGATGCAGAGAAATGTGCGTCGGGTCGCTGAACCCGATCCACTTGCTGCCCATGACGCGTGCGCCCAGGCTCGCGGCGTTGGGCGTGGCAATCACCAGCATTCCTCCCGGTCGCACAACCCGCCGCGCTTCGGCGAAGAACTCTCCCGGCCGCGCCAGATGCTCCACAACATGGAGTGCGAAAGCGACGTCGGCCGATCCGTCGGCGAGTGGCAACGCACAAGCGTCCCCGAGGAGAGCCTTCATCCCTTTGCACCGCAATTGCGCAATCTGGAGAAGCGCCTGGCTTTGGTCCACACCAACCAGTTCCGCGTTCTGAAACCATCGCGCGAAGCATCGAAGCAGGAAACCGGGGCCGCATCCTATATCGACGATGCGCAGCCGCGACGCCGGATGCTCCGCGGCGAATCGCCTGAGTTCCCGTCCCCACAGGTTGTATTGGAGGCGTCTGAAAAGGTTCTCGGCACTCCCGCGCAACGTGCCTTCGGCGCGCGGCATGTAGAGCTGAGCTTGGGTCACCGGCATTGTTCCTCCCCGGACGAACGAGATTCAAGTTGGCAACGCATCCAACGGCTACTTCGAAGATAGGAAAAAATCGCGATCGGCTTAGTAATCATGTCTGCACAACTCCGGGGAGCAATACCTTCACCAGCTGAGGCGCGCGCTGTTCCGTTTCCGGTATTTTCATTTTCGGCGCCAGCAGCAGAAGCCCCAGGACCACCCATCCCGAGGGATCGTACTTGGAGAGAATGAACCATGAGGCCAGGTACATCATGAGCCAGGAAACTCGCGCCGGCGGCAAAGAAGACAGGCCTCGCAGGCCGATCGCCATTCCACCTATGAAGGCAATCAAAGTCAAAAGAAGGCCGGCAGTCACGCCCCCCGCCGCGAAGATCGAGTAGGTGTTTTCAAGCCACGCAAACACGGGACTCATCAACGCCACGGAAGTCTTGATCTTGGCGCGAATCTCGGCTGGATTTCCGGGAATTAAAAACGCGCTGTAATTAGAGACAATCGCGATGTCGGGAATATTTCTCCACGAGCCGAGCGAGCTGGTAATGAGGTCGGTCATCGACCCATCCGCATCCCCAATGGCCGCCTTGATGCGATCTCCTAAAGCGGAGACGCCCACGCCAACCGCCGCAAGCAAAGCCGCCCCCGTGAGCAGGACGTGCTTGCGCCGCATAAACAGCACCGGCCCGAAGCAGGCCACGGCGATAAGCACGGAAATGCTTCGCGTCACTGCCACAGTCGCTAGGATGGCCCAGATCGCCTCCCACAAAAGAGATTTCCGCATAGTGAGCGGTTGGTGCGTCGCATCCAGGCTCTCCATCCGCACCGCCAGCAGAACCAGGTAAAGAGAAAGAAGGCTCGCCAATTGAGACGGCTCGTATTTGAGACCAGCTCCACGCCCAAAATCAAGAAGCATATGCGGAAACAGCGCGGCCCAGATGTACGGGCCCGTGATCGCCTGCACCGCCGCAATCACAAGTGTCACCGCCATGCAGCTCCGGGCAAAGCGATGCAGCCCGGCGAGATTCTTTAAATTGAATTCGTCGCATCGCGAGACCGACCATGCGATGGACAGGTTTGCCGTCAGGCAGAACAAATTGAACGCGAAGTAGCCATAGGTCTCGGTCGCAATCAGCGGCATCAGTCCCACGGCCAGCCAGCCAACAGGAGACGGAAACACCCATATCCAGCAGCATAGCGTCAGCAGTTCTCCGACGGGGTAATCGAGAGGATAAAGAAGCCCGTATGGGAAAAATGTCAACAGCAGTGCGACGGCGAATCGAACCCTGAACGCGGGAAACAGCGCCCTGGCCAAGAATCCGCGCCTGCGGTGTGCGCCGCTGTCTTTGATCGCCTCGATCACTTTGCGTCCCCTTCCAATCCGCAGGCCTGGAATGCAACCCCGGCGCCGCCGCAGATCGCCACCGTCGGGAACACTGCCTCAGGAATATCCTCTGCGGAACGTCCGCTCTTCCGCCGCAAATTTCTCTGCGCACGAAAAATGACCGCCGCCCACGGCAAGCCCACCACGCCGCTGACTGCAAAATAGAGGACCGCGGCTGCGCTGCTTCCCCAGCGCGAGGCCGTCAGCAGAACGCCGGCCACGGTAAGGCCGGCAACACCCATCGACTGGATCAGGTACGGCTCGCGCTTGAACGATCGAAGGTAGACCGCCATGCTCTGCACCACGAAGCTGGCGACGGCCGCCGAGAGCAGCAGCGCGAAAATGGACGGGGCCACCATGCGCAGCGCCATCTTCGGGAAAAGGGCCTGGACGCCGAGAATCGCCGCAAAACATGCTGTCGCCAGCAGCAGCATCATCGCCATGCCCTGTTTGAATGTTTTGAAGAAAATGGCATCGAGTTCCGATAGCCGGCCGCGCTTCACGAGTTGGCCAAACGGCGCCGCCTTGGGGGTTATCCAGCACAAGGCAAGAATGGGAAGGTATCCGACAATGCTCAGGGAAAGGCCCATTCTGCCCGCTTCCTGCGGGCTGCGGAAGACGAAAAGAATGGGTGTGAAAATCTGCACTGCAAAATAGGAGCAGAACCAGCTGACTGCAATCTTCCATTGGAAGGGCCAGATCTCCTTTCGCCAGGAAATGTTGTGTTCGCCGGTAGCGAAACTCAGCAAAGACCGGAGAAGCCTGTGCCTGCGGGCGAAGAAGACCAGGCAGACTACGATCCATCCCACGTTGACCATCGCACATGCATAGAGCCCGCGACCCGCTGCAATTGCTCCCCAGGACAGGACCAAGACAATCGCCGCCTGGACCATCCTGAGTCGCGCTACCGGACGCACCTGATTACAGCCTTCCAGGAACGAACACAGCGGGGTGAGGAAGAACGTGACGGATGTGGCAAGAACCGCCGCGATCCACGGGCCGAGCCACAGAACATGGTCCGCGGCGTGAGCTTTCCGCGAAAAGAAGAGGATGCCAAGAGGCAAAACCAGGACTGCGAATGCAACTGCGGCGCGAAGATACCATCGCAAGGTCAATTGCAGCACGGAGGCAAGCCGTGCGTGCGCAATTGGGTCTCCCTCGATGCGCCCGTCCGGGAAGATTGTCAGCAGTGCGGATTCATGCGCGGCCAGTTGCAGAATGACAAAGGAGAATCCGAGTTCGAAGACGGTTTGCAACGCCATCAGGCTCAACAGCGTGTAATAGTATCCCTGCTCCAAAGGCGAAAGGAAGCGGACGATCAGCAGCACGGTTCCCGCACTTCCGGCGATTTGAAAGAGCCGCGCCGCGGCCGTGAAGGCGATCGAACGGTCCAGACCGATCACCCGCTTCACCCATTCGATGCGCTCATCGTGCTTCGTCATCCGACTCCATTCGCGTCCGCGAAACCCTTTTTGCGATGCCGGGGCAGCTCTCATCGCATCCGGCGAGATCACTGCGCATGCGCCTTCCACAGTTCCTCGAACGTCGCGTCCCATGAGCCGAAGCTGCGGTGGACGCGGCGCACGCCGGCCACTCCTTCCGCAGCCTGCGCGGCCAGCAAAGCCAGTGGCAGCGCCATCAGGAGCGCGCCCAGCGAAATCCAAAGCTGGTAATGCGTGGGCCGGTCCGGAACGATGGCCGGGTCGACCACCTGGATCAGCGCCCCCTGGCGCGCTTCATCGACGCGCGCACCTTCATACTGGCGCATGAGAAGATCCTGCACCGTCTCGCGATACTTCACCTCGCGCAGGGAACGCGCAAAATCCAGTCCGGATTGCGTGACCGTGCCTTTGGGTGCAATCAGGTCCCCGCTCTTGCGGTCGGTGGCCGCATCCATCGCCGCCAATTGCCCCTCCATGCCCGCGGCCTGCTGCTCTGCCCGCTGCAGGTCGGGATTCTGTTCCGCCGCAAATTCGCGCATGGCCCTGATCTCGATCTGCTTGGCGGCCAATTGCCCGCGCAGCACCGCGGCTGTGGCAATCATGCTGCGGTCCTGGCCCTCGATATCGATCACGCCGGTACGCAGTTCGGTCTGCTTCAGGTCTTCTTCGGCATGCGCCAGGTCGGCGTGCGCCACGTTAAGTTCCCGCTCATAAAAGAGCCGCCGCTGCGAGGCCTCGGTGAGGGCAATTGTGGCGGTGAAGCGTTGGTACTCTTCCACCCAGCCATTGGCCATCTCCGCCGCCCTGCGCGGATCGGAGTCGGTGACCGAGATGCGAATCAAGCCATCTTTCAGGCCGTTGTCCACTTCCGTGCGTTTCTCCCAGCGCTTGCGTGCTGTCGACAGGTATTTGCGGTGATACAGCTCGAGCAAGCCGAAACGCTCCACCATCGCGTCCTCCACCTTGCGGCTTTTTAACAGAGCAACTTGCTGGTCATTGGGATTCTTCATGCCCAGGCCGGCGCCGGCCATGGAGGCAATCCCTCCCATGTTGCCCATTTGCGCCATCATCGCCGCTGCCGTCGAAGTGGTTTGTTGCGGCGGCAGAATAACCACCGTTGCCGTGTAGTGATTCGGCAGCAGCAGCCCGATCCCAAGCGCCAGAGACACAACGGCGAGAGCCGTGGAACCCACCAGTTTCTTCCACTTGATCGTCACCCGCAGCCACGTCAGCATCGATCCGCTGGAAGACGGAGGACTGCAATCGATCGCTTCTTGTTGTTGCGTGGGCACTGTCTTACCTCGGGAATTCAATCGAATCATTGAGGGTAATGCGCATTGCGCTCAGGAAGATCGGATACGAGTCGTTCAGCGGGCGAGCAAGGGAGACTGAGTCCCAGCCTACCGTGGTCAGGAAAAGTTGCGGGCTGGAAACATGCGCGATAAGCCGCTCCGCATCCGATATGGGACGTTGGTCACGGGGATGTCCACATTTGGCACAAGGCTTCCTTTTGCGCCCGCATTTTGACCGCGATCGAGCAATGGATATGCGAACAATTGGGGGTCATGCGAATCAAAAGACATGCTTGCTGTAGCTTTCCAGGGGCCCGATTTTGCCTGCTCGCCGTGGTTGCGGCCCTTGCTTTTAATCCCCGCGTTGTGCATGCGCAGTCGTCCTGCGCGGACGGCAGCGATCCCGACACACTCGGCTGCGCGGCGCAGCAAGCTACACCCCAGCAATCGGTCAGTTCTCCATCCACGCTGAGCGTTGAGGAGCGCCCCCAAAACGATACGCCAAGCGCAGACCGCTCCACCAACGCCTCGGCAAAAGGAAGCCTTCCCGGCGGAGCCAGTTACACAGAAGGTGCGACACGCAATGGGCGAAGAGAGCTTGAGCCGCGCTCCAGCGCTCCCGAACCTCCCAGTGAATTTCAGACCTTTGTGGCCGCCACCAGCGGAAAGATGCTGCCTGTCTACGGGGCCAAGCTCTTTAGCACGCAGCCGGCTTATTTTGGCCCCATCGACCACGGGCCCGCGCCGGGCGAGTTGATCATCGGTCCAGACGATGAACTGCGCATCCGCATCTGGGGCCAGGTCAACTTCAGCGCCAACCTGCGGGTCAGCCGCGAGGGAGAGATCTACCTTCCCAAGGTCGGCGCGGTGCATGTTGCCGGCATGCCCTTTTCCGCGATTCCCGCTCATTTGCGCAGCGTTATGGCGCGCGTCTATCGCAACTTCGAGCTCAGCGTTGACCTGGGAGAGATTCACACCATTCAGATTTACGTCACCGGCATGGCGCATCAGCCCGGCGAATACACCGTGAGCGCGCTCAATACGCTTGTGGATGCGGTCTTTGCCGTCGGTGGTCCTTCGGCGTCGGGGTCCATGCGCCACGTTCAGTTGAAGCGCGCGGGCAAGGTGGTTACCGATTTCGATCTTTACGCGCTTCTCGTCAGCGGCGACAAGTCCGGCGACATGCAGTTGCAGCCAGCCGATGTACTGTACATTCCCGTCGCCGGACCGCAGGTTGCGCTCATGGGAAGCGTGAGCGAGCCCGCCATCTACGAACTGCGCGGTGAAGAGACCATCGAGCAGCTACTCGACACCGCCGGCGGACGCACCGTTATAGCTTCCGGTGCGCGCCTCTCCGTAGATCGCATCGAAGATCGCACGCGCCGCCGTGCTTTTGCTGTGGCCTCCGATCCCGCTGGTCTGGCCACTCTGCTCGCCGGCGGCGATATCGTCCGCGTCGATCCCATCCTCTCGGACTATCGCGACGCAGTCACATTGCGCGGCGCGGTCGCCAACCCCGGACGCTTTCAATGGCATCCGGGCATGCGCCTCAGCGAGCTGATGCCTGAGCGAGATGCGCTGCTGCGCCGCGACTACTGGTGGAAACGCACCAGGCTCGGCATCCCGGGCCCCCAACTCGCCGAGCCCGATGCATCGGAGAACGGGGCATCGAAACCCGATGCCGTACAAAGTCCCGCCGCGCAAACCAACTGGAACCAGGCGGTCATCGAGCGTTTGGATGCTTCCACCATGACCACCCGGCTGATCCCGTTCCAATTGGGCAAGCTGGTGCTTGAACATGACGTCTCCCAGGATCTTGAGCTTCAGGCTGGAGACGTCATAACCATCTTTGCGCAGCAAGACATCCAGCTTCCCATCAAGGAGCAGACCGTCTACCTGGAGTTATCCGGCGAGTTTGTTCATCCCGGCATCTATAGCGTCTCTCCGGAAGAAACTCTGCGTTCGGTGGCGGCGCGGGCGGGCGGGTTGACCGAGCGAGCCTATCTTTATGGGTCGACCTACACCCGCAAGAGCACCAGGGCGCTTGAACAACAGCAGTTCAATGAGTACGCCGACCGGCTCGAACATCAGATTCAGCGCAACAGCCTGGCTCTTGTGAATGAATCCGGCGGCTCCGGTCAGCAATCCGGATCGGCCGCCGGACAGCAGGTCGAAACCATCGATCGCGCGCTTATCGCGAGAATTCGCCAGTTGCGCTCAACCGGACGCATCGTGCTCAAAATGAACCCGGGCAGCACCGGATTAGATGCTTTGCCGGATATGCGCATTGAAGACGGCGACCAGCTTCAAGTTCCCTTTGCTCCGGAAACGATCCAGGTCGTTGGCGCGGTATTCAATCCGCACGCGTTTCTTTATGGGAATCGCGCTCGGGTCGACGAGTATCTTCATCTGGCCGGCGGCCCCAGCCGCGAAGCAGACCGCAGGCACATGTTTGTCTTGCGGGCCGATGGGTCGGTTGTAGGCCGCGACATGGGCAAATCTCTCTTTGAGGCTGATCTGAGCAAGCTGCGCCTCTACCCCGGCGACGCCATCGTAGTTCCCGAAAAGGACGTGCGTCCATCCGGATTGAATCAGCTCATGATCTGGACCCAGTTTCTGGCCCAGTTATCCCTGAATTCTGTGGAGTTTTCCGTTCTCAAGTGACCCATGTAGCCGTCGCCCCCTACCGCTCAACCCCAAGATCCCATTCATCGACTGTTTAGTCTCAAACCCCATCGAAAACAACCGTCACACCAAACCCCAATTGTTTCCAGGAGCCTGAATGAAACGTGTACAAAACGGAATTGTGAATGAAGGTCGCCGCACGATGTTTATGGGAGATATGGTGGCATCGGGAGGCATCTATGCATCCGTGTCTCCGGAGTTAGCGGAAGAGCCTGCGATTTCGCTCCGCTACTTATACGTGAAACGAGGTCTGGATATTGGCTTCTCTCTTCTTGTAATTCCGGCCTTCCTGATTCCCGGGCTCCTGATTGCGGCGGCGATTCGCCTGACATCGAGAGGAGATATTTTTTATCGTGAAGAGCGCATTGGCCGCAATGGACGCGCATTTCGCATATGGAAGTTTCGCTCGATGCAGTCGGACGCACATCAGAAGACCGATGCGCCACTGGCCCCGCCCGATGGGCACAAGCTGCATTGGAGAATGCGGAAACATGTGAGAGATCCGCGAGTTACCGCGCTGGGCAGCTTTCTTCGTGCCTGGAGCCTGGACGAAATTCCCCAGTTCCTGAATGTCCTTTGCGGCGAAATGTCGCTCATCGGTCCCCGCCCCATTGTGCACGGGGAGTTGCCCCTCTACGGCGATCTCCTCCCTTACTACCTATGTGTAAAGCCTGGCCTGTCGGGCCTTTGGCAAGTGTCTGGCAGAAGCAATCTGGATTACGCGCGAAGAGCGGAACTCGATGCAACTTACGCCAGAACCTGGAGCCTGTTCAGCGATATTCGCATCCTCTTCCGCACTATTCCCGCAGTCCTGCGCCGCGATGGATCATGTTAGAAAGTAAATGGCGAAGCCGGCGGGCAGCAACGCATCCGGAGCTCATGGAACGGGAGATCGGTTAGAATCCTGTCTGTGAACAACGATCTCTCGCAAATCGATGCTCTCAATCGCCGATTCGAACTTCCTGAGATTGCAGCCGTGGTTCCCGGCAACGGCGGACTTGCGAAGGTACGCGTAACCACCTCGCTCGCCGCGGGAGAGGTCTATCTGCACGGTGCCCAGGTCACGTCGTGGAAGCCGGCCGGCGCTGAAGAGGCGATCTTTCTATCGCAGCATTCGCACTGGCAAGACGGCCGCGCCATTCGCGGAGGAATCCCCATCTGTTTTCCCTGGTTTCGAGCGAAAGCAGACGATGCCCAGGCGCCGGCTCACGGCTTCGTTCGCACCAGGGAATGGCAACTCGATTCAGTGACCGCCGAAGGAGACGGCTGCGTGGCCGTGACCTGCTCAACAGGAAGCGACGATGCGACACGCCGCTGGTGGCCGCACGAGTTTCGACTGGTCCATCGCGTCACCATCGGGAGCTCGCTTCATCTCGAATTGACTGTCACGAATCTCGGATCTGCTCCGTTCGTCTTTGAAGAAGCACTGCATACCTACTTCCGCGTCGGCGCCGCTGAAAGAGCGCGCGTGCGCGGTCTCGATCAGGTCACTTATCTTGACAATACCGACGGCAATCGCGAGAAAGTGCAATCTGGAGATGTCGCTCTGACCGCGCCGACCGATAATGCGTATCTCAATACACGCAGCGCCCTGGAATTGATCGATCCCACCCTGCACCGCATCCTCCGCACGAATAAGCAGAACTCCGCGACCACCGTTGTCTGGAACCCATGGCAGCAGGGAGCAGCCACTCTCGCCGATCTCGGCGCCGACGAATGGCGGCTGATGACCTGCGTCGAGGCCAGCAACATTCTTCGCTCCGCTGTCTCGCTCGCGCCGGGCGAACAGCATGCCATGGGCGCAACTTTGAGCACCGTCGCACAGTAGATCGGCAATTCGATCTAACGTGTAACTTTGAGTTATATCGAACGAGGGAGAGACAGAAATGGCCCGAGTAGCGGTTGTAGGAGTGGGAGCGATCGGCGGTGCAGTCGCCGGTCTGCTCGAAACCACGGGACAGCACGAGATTCTGCTCTGCACACGGCGGCCATTGGGCGCGCTTACCGTGAAAACGCCCGAGGGTGTTGTGCGCGTAAACGCCCGCAATCTAACCGATCCAGCGCAGGCAGAAGCTGTGGATTGGGTGATGATCGCAACCAAAACGTATGACTCCGATGGAGCGGCAGTGTGGCTCCGGGGGCTTGCCGCAAACGGCGCCCCGGTCGCGATAATTCAGAACGGCGTAGAGCATCGCGAGCGGTTCGCCCCCTGGATTCCGCAGGAACGCATTGTGCCGGTGGTGATCGATTGCCCGGTGGAGAAGCACAAGGATGGGGAGGTCGTTCAACGCGGTGTTGCGCGCATGAAGGTGGAAGAAGGCCGGCTCGGCCGAGAGTTCACCAAGCTATTCAATGGAAGCAGGGCCGAGATTGAAGTTACCGCGGACTGGAAATCTGCGGCGTGGCGGAAGTTATGCGTGAATGCGGCAGGAGCGCTGAACGCAATCACCCTCAAGCCCGCCGGCATCTTCGCGAATGAATCCGTAGCGCGCGTTGCGATGGGCATGGTGGAGGAATGCGCCGCGGTGGGACGCGCCGAAGGCGCGCATCTCGA
>Ga0302325_10026441_pt1 | contig 12049 bp, 18 predicted proteins | sample Palsa_T0_2_FD_201948 | JGI IMG/M metagenome (GOLD analysis project Ga0302325, IMG submission 201948) | Peat permafrost microbial communities from Stordalen Mire near Abisko, Sweden - Palsa_T0_2 | ecosystem: Environmental > Terrestrial > Soil > Palsa > Peat permafrost | place: Sweden: Abisko...
GGGACATAGACCGGCTAGCGCACGGCTCTCTGATCAGATCAATGAAAAGAGTTTACAGAAGAAACCATCTGTGGCTGCATTCTCTCAATTCCCTTCTGGCCAGGCCGATTCAATACGAAACCGTGCCCTTGGAGCAAAAACATCAATGCCGGCGCTTCGAGCAACTGCATTACAATCTCCCGCTAAATCTCGTCCCCCACCTGTACCACCAATTCCGACAATAATACAAGAGCGTGCAAAATCTCGGGCAGGCCGGACTTCAGAAGCGAGTTCAAGGACAGAAAGTCCTCGCCCGCGTTCTCCAGAGGCCACCAGGAATGATTTGCAATCTAACCGACCGGCATTCATCCCTGGAGGCGCATCGGTTGCTTCGTCACATCATGTTGCGGCACTTAAGGCACCACTGCGACAAGGCTCAATATCAACGATAAGGTCAGCTAGTGGTAAACGAACTCCTATGTATGCTCCGGAAAACTTAAGACGAGAAGCGATGCGCACTAAAGTACTGACTACCCCACGGCGGATACGAGATTTTGGCGATGGAAGTGAACTGGACGCTTTTGATGATTTACCGGTTAGCCATGCCACCGAGAAAAAGTATCGGGTGCAAGCAAAAGGTGTTGGTACACCGAATGGAGCTCACCGATTCAATACACCAGGCAGTACTGTAAGAAGGCCAACAGATGGTTTGATCTCAATGGGGTTTCGCTTATACTAGAAAATCGAAGGGAGCCTGTCTCGCGAATAGATTGGCGAAATCCTGCACCGACACGAACACAACCGATGGCGACGCTACAAAAGCAGCCTAGAAAGCTCGCCCCGAGTAGTAAACAGAACACCATAAAAGGCCGACCAAAACCTCCTGGAAAAGGACCCACCTTAATCAAAAACTTGAATTCCTCGCATGAATCCAAAGGTACCTTGTATTCCGATAAAGCTAACAACAGTCCATGGAAAGATGACGTACAACCCACGCACGCACAGATGGGATGGTAATGAAGACATTCTGCGAGATTTCGAAAATATCGCACCACGAGATGTTTTTACGCCTCCGCGACCCGCGTTGATTAGTAACATCAAAAGTGGGTCGATCCGAGGCGTCCAAGTTGTTGGAGGCATGATATTTGATCCTCAACGGATGTGCTGGCTGAACAACACAAGCGGCGAGAACTCAGATGGCATGGAGGAGGAGGATCCCTTCGAGGGCTTGGAGGATCTCAAAGATGATGATACATCTACTTTCAGATTTGGATCATCCGAGGGAGGAATTCTTGAGAACGACGATACTGTCATGCTCGGTGGCATGGGGAGTGATTTCGAGGTGGATGTCGCTTGGAAGGAGAAGCAGGTGGAGTGGGAGACTAGATGGAGAGCAACGATGAAAGGGTGGAGCGGCGGTGGCAGCGTTGAAAGGAGCGAGGAGCGGAGACGAACAGACTTATTTGATATTTGGCATCTTGCTAACTTATCAAAGCGGTAATAATATAACTTCTAAGTTAGCCTGTCCATATTAGATCAAGCGTGGAGTATTGGTTTGGGCGTATTAGAGCGTTAGTGTATATCATAATCACCTTCTTGATACCTATTATATGTTTATGCTTCAGATTGATCTTTTTTACATTTGAGATAGGTATACACAGGACACGACTACATAACCAAAATACAAGACAATCCTCGGCTTCCATACAAAACTATCCAAAAATGAGAGCGAAGGTAATATCATACTACTATCTGTCCAAATTCCAAGTTCCATCCCACATCCGATAACTCCTTACGCCGTATTACGCGCCAGCGCCGCCTTGCTGAGATCTTTGACAAAAAATCCAAACAATCCAGATCTGGGCCTCTACAATCTAAGCGGCAGTTGTCGCCGCCGCAGGCGCAGCATCGACCTTGGCCTTCTTGGCCACCTCCTCCTTGGCAGGGGTTGCTTTCCGTTTGGGCGCGGCCGCGGGCTTCTTGGCTTCTGCCTTTGGTTTCGCAGGTGCTTTGGCTTTCTTTTCTGTCGTCTTGGGTTCTCCCTCGGGTTTCGCTTTTGCGATCTTTGGAGAAGTGGGTTTCTTTGCTTTTGGTGCGGCGACAGCCTTCTTCACGGCGGCCTTTGTTTTTGCGACCTTGGCCGAAACGGCAGAGGTCGACGACTTGGTCGCATCCCGAGGGGACCTGCGCGTCGGTCCGGTAGCAGCTTTTTTCGCGGGCATTGTAGATGTGGAAGACAGATGTTACGATTGATGGAGCGGCGACGGAGGGTTCTTTGTTATTCTTGACGGTGAGGGAGGCGCGACGAAGGGAAGGCAGCCAAATCAGCTGTCTTTGTTTATTATGGGCTGTGACTGACGTTTGTGTGTGTGGGAATTAAAAAACGCCGCACACATTAAAGAATGCGCTCGCGGCTCGATCGCTAAGCAGACCAGGCCAGCCAAACAACACAAAAAGAAATTAACCCAAAAAGGGCGGGTGTCCCATATCATATGCGCCCGGCGCACGGATCGCCTGGGCGGAAAGAAACACTGGGAATCTGGGATCTCCACGCTGCCTGCCGAAGGGTTTCCCGCCCAACGTTCATGCAGGGTTATCTGATCCCGTAATTCCGGGAGGTGGCGTCGATTTGGTCGGGATAGCTCTAAGATCCCCGGATCAAGGTCCAGCTTCCGTGTGTCCCTCTCGATCTGCCAGCAGCTCCCAATGACCGCCTCGGACAGCGACAAGGAGCAGCTTGTCCAGAATCTGGCTCCTTCTTGGAATCTACTGTATGTGCATGTCTTAAATCAGTGACTGACCCGATAGAGATTACCGGCAGCGACGAATACGAGAAGACCCCATCAGTGCGGCCAAAGATGCCCTCGAATTCTATCGAGGAACGGTAATCACTCTCTCATCCCGAACTAACGCACAGGGATGGCGAGGCTTCAAGCAATACATTGTCAGGCGGCCTTGGTAACTTGTCTGACTTTGTAGGGACAGCCAATGTTCTACGAGGGATTCTCCGCAAACATGAAACAGGAATTGATCACAAGTGACATCGGTCGATCTCCAATCCGCCTCTCTTACAAGTAGTTCTGGCGAAGATCGAAGAACTGGCCGACGTTCAATTGAGACAGGAAACTTTTACAGATCCACTAGCGGAACAACAACGCCGAATACAACTGGTTTCTCAACTCCGAGATGTTGTCTCGGACATGACGGACCGAATGATCGCTCGACTAAACTCCAACTCTTTCATTAGAGTATATCCCTCGCTGTCAGTTCTTACTGTAGTTCGCTGCTTGTACGGTAGGTCAAATGATGGCTTCCGTCTACAATCAGGGCGTGCATGTTGATCGCGCAGAAGTCGATCGTCTCAAGGAGATTGCAAGGAAAGCAGAACGAGCGGGACAGTCGCTGATATTACTCCCTCCACACAGAAGTCACATCGACTATGTCACTCTACAATGGACCTTCTTCCGCTTAGGAATCTCAATGCCTTTAGGTACGGTCCCTATTCAATCTCGTTGATAGTAGTTGTGGCCGGGGATAACCTCCGGATCCCTCTGTTGGGAGAGTTCCTGCAAGGTGCAGGGGCGTTCTATATCCGCCGTGCATGGGGTGATGATGCACTTTATGCAACTGTAGTACAAGCTTATATCGACATCCTTTTATCCAAGGGATATAATTTCGAATGTTTCATAGAAGGCACAAGGAGCAGGACAGGTTCGTGGGCTGTATATCCGATCTCATGTTAGGAAAACTATTGGTACCGAAAGTTGGGATGCTTCGATTATTATGCAACACAATTATGCGGGGGAAAGCGTCAGACTGCTGGATATTACCTGTCAGCGTCCAATATGATCGAGTCATCGAAACGGAGACCTACGTAGACGAATTATTGGGCAAGCCAAAGGAGAAAGAATCATTACGACAATTAATAACAGGAGGTAGCAGTAAACTACAGCTAAAATTGGGTACTGTTCTTTGAGAAGTGGGTTAACAACAGGACGGATTGATATCCATTTCGCCGAGCCTTGGAGTTTGAAGACATTCCTCACGGAACAGTATGCCACACGGGAATTTGACAGAGTTTTGCATTCTCTCGGATACAAGATTCTTAACGATATAAACGCCGTTACAGTCATAATGCCAGGAGCTTTGATTGGAACCGTGATACTTACACTACGAGGCAGAGGTGTAGGGCGACGGGAATTGATACGACGTGTAGAATGGCTTCGGGATCGTATCATTGCCAAAGGCGGCCGCGTAGCAGAATTCGGTAATCGAACGACTGGCGAAATTGTTGATCGGTATTCCATGTCACTTCAATGTCTAATAGTAGAGCACTGGGGATTCTGAAGGATTTAATCGGAGAGGTCAAGGGTCTCGCCGAACCGACTTTCTTCGCGCGAGACCGATTCCAGCTATCCTTCTACCGAAATCAAGTCATTCATCTCTTCGTATCAGAAGTCATCATCTCCGCCGCTCTATACACTAAAATAAAACAAGGAGGCGGGCCGACAAATCAAAAGATAAGTTATCAAGAATTATGGAATCAATGCGAATTCCTAAGTCAACTCTTAAAGACCGAATTTGTCTATCAACTTGCAAGGACCTTGACAGATAATATAGACAAAGCGCTCCATGGTCTCGAAAAAGACGGGGTTATTATTTGGAATAAGAAAGCTGGGACAATTGAGTTGAGTTCTGAAGAGCGGGGATGCGGCAGGGAAAATTACGATTTCTATTGTTTCCTGATATGGCCTTTCATTGAGGCTTATTATCTCAATGCAGTCAGTTTATTCGCTCTGACCCCGGTATTGGACGTACAGGCGGCAAGAAAGGGGGATCTGTACGACGTGAAAGACAGTCCTCTGACGTGGGTCAGTGTAAAAGCGTTCCTAGCGATGGCGCAACAAATGGGAAAGACCTTGTTTCACCAAGGAGATCTGTCATACATTGAGGTTCTCATTCCCTAATTTGGACTAACCTTAGGCCGTGAATATGGAAACTCTTAGAAATGCGCTGGGTTTCTTTGAGGAAAACGGACAAATAATCGTCAAGAAGAATAGGTCGGGACGACAAGAAGCCGCAATGACCTTACATCCCAATTGGACTCCAAAGTAACTCCATTACATTGACCGTCTAATAATAGGCGTCTACCTGACGGCACCATCTCAGGCGAAGGCAAACTACTGAGCCTTGTAGAAAGGATCTCGATCTCACGACGTGAAGGAAAGAACAGGTTCAGCCGTTATAATGTCTATTTAATGGTAGGCGAGATAACCCAACCGTTTCAGGACGGGTATTGGAAATGGCGGATTGGCTGGGTCAATCTCTGGAAAAGCAAACAGCAAGCCTGGAAGTAGTTCTTAAAGGTGGTGCTGGCGATGTTTTCACCACCAAGTCTGTCAAGTTAGGACGGAAGGGCCGTGCAAAGGCAAATTTGTAGATTAAGCGTACTAGATGGGGCGTTTAGGGGTACCAGAAGTCTTAAAACATAATTGAAATGAGTCACAACGATTGATAGGGTCAACTCCAGGACTTTGCGTGAACAGTTCTTTCTTTGAGATCTCAAAACATTTTTCTGCACAGCTTATCTCTTGGCTTTCTTGGACACACAACCATCAACTTACTCGCAAGTTATTCAATAAGACGGGGACGACTTTGGGTGCTGAAGTGGAAAGCAACTTGAAGCCGATTGTATTTACGGTATATATCCAATTCCCAACACAATTTACATATCCTTCTACGGCAGCATTGGATATTTCCCTCAATCCACAATTGTGATGAACTGTCCGGCGGTGAGTTGGTCAGAGATATTTGTGTCTTGTGCAACGGTGACCTGCAAAAACACCACATTACCGACCGTGATGTTATTAGAGATGGTACAACCAGTCGACGGAGTAAAAGTGGTATAGAAAGTATTCGATCCAACGCTGAAAGCGCAGAAAAGCTGACTCACACCTGAGGGGGGTACAATTTGTGCGCCTCCGACATAGGAGAAGAGGAACGTCGACGTGATCGAGACTTGTTGAAAAGACGTAACTTGAATTGGCGGGACTACAAACGCTTGTGTGTTGAATCCCAGGGCTTCAAGCACTGTTCCACTGGGGACTGAAGCGATGAAAGGAGCGACGAGAGATACAACTTGTTCAACTGACAAAGGTGTTTCGAAAGCGGAGGAGAAAGCGTTGATGCCCAAAATGCTGTTGACGAAGCTTGATTGACGGGCTTCGATGGACATAATGGAGGCTGCTGCTGCGAGGAGTTCCTTGCTTTGGATCAATGGGGCTGCTCCGAGGTATGCCCCTGTTGCGATCCTGCATATTAGTCCAACCCTGTGTCAGGGCAGTACACTTCCTGGACAGCAAGCTGCTCAACGAAATCTACTGGCGAGGAAAAGTGAAAGAAGAATTGAGGTTGTGCAAGAGGTTGAACTCCAAGAGTGTTGAGGACAGTGACAATGGTCTCGACGTGCGTTAACTCAATGATGCCCCCATTTTGCAGTTCGATGACTTCTGATTCAGACAGACCGACAGAAACCATCTCCTCGACACTGAACTGGCTAAACGCCTGTTGGTAAAACAACGTCTGTTCGATCTGAACGGTTAGCCCAAGGACCTTGGGGGGCAGACCTCAAGCATCAATGCGAACTGAAGGATGTTGACATCGGTCACTTGGAGACTGACTGAGTTCAGCGATCCAAATTGTCCGACACCAAGCTCACTCGAAGGTGCACTTGTGCTGAGACTACCGAGATTGAAGTCTCTTTTCGCGAGAGGCGCAGAAGCGGCCAGACCTGCAAGGCCGAAGAACGAAGACCATTTTAGGATCGAAAGATACATAATAAGTGCTGACTTGCAGACCTCTTTACGACTAGCGTTGGAACAAGGAAAGAGAGAAAAAGTAATGTCGCCTGGACGTCAAAAATGTGCTACCTAGAAATGGTGAGCACTGTTGAAGAAGATATGGGGGAATTACCAGAGCAACGAAGGAGCGAATGCGAGAAAGAGTAATAGATTAACTTTTGTTCGATGATGAGATTATCTCCGGGGGGAAGGTGAAGATTATATGTCGGGAGGATGGGCCTCACGTTACTCTAACCTAGTGGTTGACAGGATAGAAGCCTCATATTGAACACGGGGCTTGGAGGCACTGTTGAATCAAGTCTATTTCCTCGTGCCTGGAAAGTGTTGTCAAGGGTGTACGTGTGTTTCAAGAACTGTAATCCTGAACCTCCTCGTGAATCGTCCATTTTAGCAAACAAACTTAGCAACGCTCCGCTAAAGTGCATTTAAATCGCCTCCCGAAACTTAAAAGAAGGAGACGACAACAATTAATTACAAGTCTAAAACGTATCTGGCCCCAGAGATTGTTTCGGAGTAAATGAGTGGACACACAACCACAACAAGATTTACTTCACGCCAGTTGGTGCACGTGGCTGATGAAGCTTAAGGAGTTTACCCATTTCGTGAGCGCTACTGGGTTTCGAGCGCTACTGGGTTTCATTCTAGCGAAATTCCTGGAACCTTTGGAGATCCTGAGACTTAAATTGATTTTCAGGGGTCGAAACGGGCACGGGCCCATTATCATGAGTTGATATCCATTTTTAGATTTCCGATTCGAGCAATGGACGCTGTTTTCAAGAGTAAACTCAGTGCTTGCGTCAGTATGATGGCAAGCAACTGCAATTTTAAACTTGGGTCTCTAATCATTAGTGCTTGATCCGCAATATGATCGACGGCGGAAATGGCGGAGAGACCGGGTTTCACAAGCGATAGGAAGAATCTTATCTCTCACTACCTAGGTCCTGCACACAGCAAAAAGAGGTCCTTCAAAATGAATACTTCGTAGCTTTATGGAACGGTAAGCGCCTTACCTCGTAGGGAGGCGCCTAAAAGAATCCGCGAACATCAACATCTGACGTTCACCAAGATGCACTTTTTAAGACGAAAAAGTCAGTCACTAATCCGACCAAGGGATTTATTCAGTCTTAAGGCCCTATGAATGACCTTCTTGCAATAAGCTCTGACATCTATGCTTACTGCGTGTCCTTTGAATCCATCCCGTTGCAGGCGGCCATGCATCTGACGCGCATTTTAGGATCGACGCCTGGGTTAGGTTTCCTTCATCTTTGTTGTCATCACCAAGCGCCATTGTACCGTGGAAATTTCGAGTTCCTGAATCCGCGCGGCGATGCCATCCCAGCGCCTCATCCGCAGGCAATCCCTGGCCCAACGCCTATCCTCGTACCCTCAAGATCTCCTTCTCTCCCTGAACGAGACATACGAGCTCCTTGAATGGGACGCCCTTTCCGATACGTTGTCCATCCCAATCGGCATTGTCCTGAACGCCATATATCTTCTTGCGCGACTTGATCACCAAGGCCATTCAAGTTCGTATCGCGACAAGGATATTTTCACAGGGAGTCGTGTTAGGGATTCGGGTGTGTTTATTGGCAAAAGCGGTGGGATTCATACTCTTGTAGGACCACCTCTGTTTCCTTTTGCATGCGATTCGGGGATGAGGGCTTATGGTAGTTGTATTTGTTCTCTTGGGGACTGGTGGGGTTTAGTATTGCGAACGGGGTGTATTGTTTTACTAAACGAAAGAATTATCGCGCTTTCAATTCAAAGCCAAATGTAGTGATCCTCCAAGCAATGTGGGCTTGTTTAACGGTAGAATGAACCTGCGACGCCGAACGCGAGGAGAGTTACGATTGATTCGCCCGTGACTTATTCTCCGGGATTCTTTTCTTCTTTGACGTATGGATCTCGTGATGCTTGGGTTGATGTAGACAAACTTTACGTCCTGCGACGCCGACGTTCTCAGACGATGGGGGCAAGGGACAGGCATGGCAATTGACAATTTGGGACCCCACCACATTCTCCCTCAATACCTTCTGGTATGTCTCTGTCCTTGCCTTTTATTGACAGCAGTTGGTTTTCACCATTACATTTGCTCATCATGGAGTATATTGCACCAGTCTCTGTTTTCGCAACAATCTGCATTCTGATCCTCAACACCGCCCAAGTACCTCCATCCCACAAACCCACGTCTAACATAGTTATCCCTTCTAATAACCTACTCCACCACCCAACAAAAAGACAAAACAACGCTATACGCCCAAGTCCTCTCGGAATACAACACAAAGTTTATCGAACCACGCATCTCAGTCCGAAAACGAGATATCGGAACCTCAACACCCACGTCAACGACCCCTCAAGACTCGCCCCTCTCGGAGGCAGGGACAGTCGAGGCCGCGACGCCCTCTTATGGCGCCAGTGGAGCCACGTTGGCTTCCTTTCGACGGAAATACGGGCCCGTGGAACATACCCCGTTGAGACCGCAGAGTCATAGTATGGGGATACAGCATCAGACGCCCTTTACACCACGACCGATGATGAAGAATTCGGCGACCTCGTCGTTCGATCTTTGGAATGCCGGAGGAAGTGATTTTCCTTCTCCGCAGAAAAGACAAGCTAGTCCGGCAAAAACAATGTACCCCCCCTCTCTCTTGTGTCGTTAACGTATCTTCTCTGATGCTCGATTTTTTGGTTCGGGAAAAGCTAACGATTAGGTCGAAGAGTATTTCTACGCCCGCGTTTCCGAGACCAATGAGTAGAGGACCTACGTTTGTGAATAATTCGCCCATTAGGCCGGCGGTCAAGAAGAGACATTCTGGGGGTGAAACAGAGGACGGAGTGCCTGGGATCAGCAGATGGTGAATGTTCCGAGGAGAAGGAAAACGATGTGAGGCAACTTTATTTTGGGCATTCGATTGGGATTCTGTGCATAGCTATGTAGTTTCTTTTGTGGCGGTGAGAACATTGTTCGTTATGCATATGGTGTTGGTTGTGATATGGCCTCCTTCTAATCACAGCAATATAATCAATACCAATTTCAAGAACGCGCCTTCATCTCACAACAATATAACATACAAGGACAGAAGATCTGGAATAACATTTGAGAGCATCAATATCTGCGACTATGGTGTATGCAATCTCTTTCGCAAAAAAGCATAGACAACCAAAGAACAAAAGTATGGAATAGAATAGTCTTCCTCATCCCATCTATGAACAGCCGAAACGCCGGCTGAAATGACCATACCAAAAGGTATCAAGTAGTACGTACACTAACAAACAATGACTCGCTGAATCAAATCTTTAAAACGCCGGCATTCCCATATTACACATCCCCCTAGTCAACCATATAATAATCATCATCCTCGGTCCCCTCATCCTCAGTATCCATCTCCTCCTCCTCATCTTCCTCCTCCTCCCCAGCAGGAACATATTCCACGAAACATCTCGCTACGAAATCCTTCGATCGAGGCAACGCATAAGGATCAAAAGGATACCAGTCCTTTGGAGCCTGTGCCTCATCGTCTGGATTGTCGTCCTTGGTAATTGCATTCACGGAGTGAATGGTGACCATTTCGCCGTTTGCGTCTGATTCGATGCGACGTGTCTTGGGACCATGTTCGTGGGCGAGAAATCCTGCTACCATGCCCTTGCGCGCGTTCTCTTTGAGTATCGAATGGACGAAGATATGCTGCAAATCATAGGATCTCTGAGCAAACTCTTGCGCAACGTCGAGTGAAATATGCTACTCGTTAGTCTCTCCGAAGATAAAAGCAAAGTACAGCCAAGGGATTTAATGGCGACCAGGCCATCCTTTGAATGACATTTAACTGAGGCAACCATATATGTTCTCCGCTCTCCTCGTCAATAGTCTGTAACTCTCTCCAGCGGAAACAATATATATAAATGACCGCCTGAAATACTGCATAAACACCATCTAATCCTTTATTCCCCGCGACACCACCGGGTAGAAACTTGCCCTGCGCAGTGATAGGCATATCCTCGAGCACTCGAGATAGATATACACATAACATTTCGACGACCGTTTTGATGGTATCGGAGGTGAGGGATTTAGCTCGCGCGACGTAACTTGCTAAATATGCGGATGAAGCTCTTCGGCCGATGTTTGAGATTGTGGGGTCCAAAGACCGCTCGATTAAGAGGCCGAGGAATTTATCGAGAAAGAGCGGGTGGGATTGAGAGGTTTTGAAGACGAGGAATTGGGCGTGGCGCGAGTGGTATGTCGCAAGGATATGGAGGAGGAAGGTACTTAGTAAAGAATCGAAGAGTTGTTCTGCTTCGAGGGAGGGATCCGAGTCGGTCGGGAATAATGGTTCGAGGTACTTGAATAGAGTGGTCATTAATGCATCGTGGGTGGTTATAGTGTCGCGAAGGGTTGTTAGAGAGGTATTAGTGTCCAAGATACCAGAAGATGTTTCTGTTGCGTCGTCGATATTGGCGGGTTCCGTGTTGATATCATTTTCGGAGGAATACTCCATGCCCTCAAATTGACTCCAAAGGAGCTCCTCTTCAAGATCATCGTCCAATCTATCCAACTCAAACTGAATTTGAACCTATTATCAGAAGAGTTTAGATCCGGACATACATCAATTTGCACAGCTCTTTGCACACAGAGAGACAAAATCTCTCCCTTGAGATTCTCGGCATAGTGACCCATGCGAATGAGATTGAAGACATATGAGATTTGTTCTCTACGGTCGGCAGTTGGATGAGGAAACGATTCTCGGATTAGTCGATGGAGAATGCTACTTCCACTTGGCACAACGTCGAGTAAATGTTGGATAGCCCAATGTGCATTTAATTGCAGGTCCGTGCGCATTGCATTTGGCGAGGGGGCTGTCTCTGCAAGTTCGGCAAGGAGCTGTTTGAGCATCATCGGGAGGTAAGTCGTCTGAGCCGTAGCCAATGAGCACAGGAACTGGACATACACCTGTAATAGTGCAGGTGGATACGCAAGCCAGTTTAGCGATACTATTGCCCTCACAAGGGACGTGAACTGCGGCGCCTCCAGTCGGCTACAAATTAGGCTTAACTCATGAGTTGGCAGATACGTTACAAAGTGTGTCAGCGCAGTAAGATACTGACTCAACTCAATAGCAGACGAGTCCGGAGAAGTGAATTTGGCACACAACTCATCATATTTCGACGAACTCCCCGATATTCGATCATTGATAGCAACCTTGACATTCGCCTTG
>Ga0302325_10026442_pt1 | contig 12048 bp, 6 predicted proteins | sample Palsa_T0_2_FD_201948 | JGI IMG/M metagenome (GOLD analysis project Ga0302325, IMG submission 201948) | Peat permafrost microbial communities from Stordalen Mire near Abisko, Sweden - Palsa_T0_2 | ecosystem: Environmental > Terrestrial > Soil > Palsa > Peat permafrost | place: Sweden: Abisko...
TCTCGACCGGAGCGTAGCGCAGTGGAGAGATCTGCGGTTCCTCACCGGTACTCGGAGCAAAACCCAGGAGCACCCTGTTGAATCAACCCGCACCCACGTTTAATCTCATCCACAATCATCGAGCAGGCATTCTGAGCATTACAAGGCGGATGCGTCGACGGAGAAACCTGCAAGCACTCGTTTACCAGCTGCCGTGACCGTTCAATCCCGACCGCATTCAAGCAAGTCCCCCGAGTACTAACCGCCGCCAAACCCCGCGGAGCCAAATAAGGTTCCGGCACTCCATAAGCCTGTGCGATCTCGTGCAGTTCGCCGCGTAGCTTCTCCCACTGAGCAGTTGTCTGCGCATTCAACTGCAAGCTATAGACCAGGGGATCAATCTGCGCCGCCGTAAACACCTGTTCTTTAACCGCATCATCCGCCTTGTGTCCATGCTTAAAAATTTCCAGCGTTTGGTTAGTCTGTTTCGCAAATGTATCCGCCAGAGCCCGTGCGTCTTTCTCCCGCGTGGTCTTTCGGATCGAACTATTCTTCAGCGCATTCCCAAAACTCTGGCGAAAAGGCTGTGCATCGTCTTTCAAATTCTGCATCAGTCGTTGCAGGTCTTTATCGCTCAACCGGCCTTGTGCCTGTGCTCCTGACAAACCGGCCAATAAACAAACCAACACAAAACAGAACCACCGCCGCATGCGTTCTCCTCCGGGTGAATCCAGTATCGACGATCGAGCAGCCCGGCAACAGGCGTATCGTCTAAAAGAAGAAATGTCCACTCCAGTCCCCGCCGCCCCTTTTCTCACCGACAGTTACATCTTCGACTGGAGAGCGCAATCCTTTCGTGCGGATCTCATCTTCGTTCTTCCCATGGCCATTTGTCTGATCCTGGGTATCTGGCTAGGTCATCCGGGAGCCGCCCTGATCGCCACCGGCGGCGCCTTCAGTGTCGGCTTCGGCGCCAAGCAGCATATCGACGAATCGCACCTTCTCCCCATGATTCTGGTAACCCTGGGCATAGGCACAGGAACCTTCGTCGGCATGGTCGCGGGTCACACCAACTTCATCCTGGTGCTCCTGGCTGCCGGTGCAGGCTTTGTCTACGGAATGCTCTCCCTGCGTGAGGCCGGCGTCAGTTGGGTAGGGCAGCAGTCCACCGTCTTCCTGCTGGTCGCCTCTGCCTTCCCCTTTTCCCCCCGCGCCGCGGCCGTTCGTTCGGGACTGGTCATGGCTGGCGGCGCACTCCAGATCATCATCTCCAGCCTCCTGCTCCGCGTCTTATCGCAACTGCGTGTAGACCTGTTATCCATAGCTCGCCATGTACGCGACGAGCACCAGGCCCTGCGCCAGTACATGGAGCAGGCTGCCCGTGCCATGCTCAAGCGCGACACCGCGCCCAGTGCTTTGCCCTATGCCATCCGCCTCTCCATCACCCTTGGCGTCAGCACAGAAATCTACCGCCACTTCGGCTTCGCCAACGGATACTGGATACCCATGACCGCCTTGCTGGTCCTCAGGCCGGGACTCAGCGACACGGCCAATCGCGCCATTGCCCGCACCGCGGGCACCCTGGCGGGCGCCATGCTGGCCAGCTACGCGCTGGCTCATCTCCAGCCGGCGCCGCCTATCCTGGCAATCCTGGTCCTGCTATTCGCCTGGCTGTCGTTCTCGCTCAACCTGGTGAACTACGCTCTATTCACCCTGGTTCTCACCGCCTACATTGTCTCTTTGCTGGCGTTGAACGCTCTCCCCGGCAATCTGGTTGCCTACCATCGCGCCATCAGCACCATGATGGGGGGAGGGCTCGCGCTCACCGTGAGGTTGTTGGTGATTCGCTACCGCAAGCGGCACTCGGCGCCCGCCGGTTAGGGAAAAACCGGCGGATTCATTACTATCATTATGAAGACAGCGAATTGCCCCCGAGGCCCCTTGCATGAAGAAATCCGAAGTGCTGCACGCCTGGCGCAGTATCCTCACCGGCCAGAAACCAACGCTTTCGATCGAAATCACCCGCGAATGCCCGCTCCGCTGTCCTGGTTGTTACGCCTACGAGCCCGAGCATTTAGGCACCGGGGTCAATCTGCGCCAGCTGTCTGACTTTAAGGGAGACGACCTCGTACGCCGTCTGCTCGCCATCGTCGATCGCGAGCGTCCCATCCACCTCTCCATCGTCGGGGGAGACCCCCTGGTTCGCTACCGCGAGCTGGAGCTTCTTCTGCCTCAACTGGAGCAGCGTGGCGTTCACGTCCAGTTGGTCACCAGTGCCTTCCGCGCGCTCCCCGCCGCCTGGAACACCCTTTCGAAGCTCAGCCTGGTGGTTTCCATTGACGGCCTGCAACCGGAGCATGACGAGCGCCGCAAGCCGGCCACTTACGAGCGAATTCTCAAGTCGATCAGTGAAAGTTTCGTGACCATTCACTGCACGGTCACGGGGCAGATCGCCGACCGTCCTGGCTACCTCGAAGAATTTCTACGTTTCTGGAGTGACCGTCCCCAGGTCAAGCGCATCTGGGTCAGCTTATTCACTCCGCAGCAAGGAGCCGAAGGCCCGGAAATCCTGACCCCAGCGATGCGCACAGCCGTACTGGATGAGCTGCAACGTCTCTATCCGTTGTACCCAAAATTCCAAATGAACCGCGAGATGATTGAGGAGCTGCGCCATCCGCCGCAATCGCCGGAGGACTGCATCTTCGCCCGAACGACTACTTCATTGTCGGCAGATTTAGAGACGCGCATAGGCCCTTGTCAATTCGGGGGCAACCCTGACTGTTCGCAATGCGGCTGTGTAGCGTCGATGGCCTTAGCGGCTGTAGGCCATCACAAAGTATTGGGAGGGTTGACCGCGGGGCATCTGATGTACGCCTCCGAGCGAATAGGAAACAGGATAGGCAAGCTACGTGACCGCTTCACCCCCAAACCCGAGCCGGTACAGCCCTCGCCGTTGACGGTAATCCAGTAGCCGCGCAGTGGGCGTCAAGCCCGCAGCGGTCTCCACAGATCCGTACGGGTGCCCTACGTTCGCACCAGCGTACGTGGGCCGAAAAAGAGGGGGCGAAGCCCTATCAAAGCTTTGTCTTTTACTCTCGCATCCACGAGCTGACGAATAATTCCACTCCTACTTGGAAAAGCATCTCTAGAGGAAGGGCACGGCTTCAGCCGTGCCATAAACGACACTGCTCTTGACGGCTTTAGCCGCTGGGGTACGTTTTTTCCATCCTCTAAATTCTCTTATGCGTTGATAAAAACATCCCCTCAGCGGCTAACCAGTCCCGGCTTGCCGTGGAAGCCGTCGTCCGTGCGCTTTTTACGGCACGGCTGAAGCCGTGCCCTATCCTCCAGAGATGCTTTTCCAGGAAGAAGTCGAAAATGTATTCAAGGGCCAAAAAACAGCAAAGGGGAGAAGCCAAAGCTCCTCCCTCCACGCTGAACCCCGGCAAACCTAAAAACTAATCCGCCCTGTAATTTCCACATTCCGGGGACCCGCCCCTTCCGCGCTTTGCAGCCCGGAAATCGTCCCAAACCCTGAATCGTCCACGTACTGATTCGGCACATCGTAGTTCCGATGGTTAAGCGCATTAGCCGCCTGCGCCCCAAATTGAAACTGTAACTGTTCCGTAATCTTGATAGACTTAATCAGGGAAAGAGAAACCGCATCCGTGCCCGGGCCCACTACATTCCCCACCGAAGACGTACCGAACCGTCCCGCATTCACAGGAGGCAGTGTGAACGCAGCAGGATTGATATAAACCGGCCCAGCCGAATTCGTTAATCCGTGAACCGCCCGAGGATTCACCCCCGGCACAATATCCGCCCGAGCCGAACCCAGCGTATTCAAGATCCCCGTATTCGCGGAGTCGACCGACGCCTGCCCGATGGTCAGGAAAGCCCCGCTCTGGAACACCAGCACCCCACCCAACTGCCATCCACCGACCGCCGCATCCAGCAGACGGCCGCTCCCCGAAAGAAAAGTCGCTCCCCGTCCGAACGGCAGCTGATAGAGAGCCGTTGTCAGCACGCGATGTCGCCGATCGAACATTACATTGCCATAGTCCAGCCGTGGATTGTTCTTATCGGAGACCCAGTTGCCGCCCGCCGGCGCGAACGCGGTAGGAACCGCGCCCCCGGCGTCTGAAAGATCCCGGGTAAGCACGTAGCTGCTCTGGAACTGCAGCCCGTGAGACATCCGCTTCTCCACCAGCGCTGTGTAGCTGTTGTAGTTGCTGATACCCTGGTTGACCACGCTCTGGATAATCCCCCAGATGGGATACTCCAGCGGCGCAGGATTACCCGTATTCGCGGGCACCTGGTTCAGATCGTTAAAGTTTTCCAGGTTGCTTCCATGGCTTCCCACATACGACAGCCGCACCCCGATATCGTGCCCCATATCATGCTCGAACGTCCCATTCCACTGCTGCACCGTGGGATCGCGGTAATGAATAGGAAAGGCATACTCGAAGCTGGCCGTTCCCACCTGATTCAAATTGGCAGGAAACGGAGAAGGGAAACTAAGCAGATCCCCCTTACCTGTGCTCTGGTCATAAGTGGAAGAGTACAAGGGAACAAAGCTGGCGCTCACCGCCCACCCGGAGACCAGGGAGAAGCCCAGTGGAGACTCGATAAATCGACCCCACCCTCCGCGGATCACAGTCTTGTCGTTGCCACCCGGCCGCCACGCTAACCCAATCCGTGGACCGAAGTCTGTCATGTCGGTGTAGCGCAGTTTCTCCGGCAAGCCGGCCTGCTTCGCCGTGAGGATAGGCGTCGGTGCAATCGATGCCGCAAAACCAGGATTGGTGTAAGTAAGGCCCTGCGCATTCGGCACCGCCACTCCGCCATGAATTCCGTCCACATCGTAATCCGGCAAAAACGCCGCCGTGTTGTAATGCGTATCCTTTAACGGCGGATGCAATTCGTAACGCAGCCCCACGTTAATCGTCAGGTGCGGAGTAATCTTCCAGTCGTCCTGGGCAAACAAGGCATAGGAATAGCCCAGCCCGTTCATCGCAGGATTCGTTACCTGCGCCAGTGTGACGTTATCCGGGTACCCTAAAAGGAACTGGGTATAAGGATCGCGGATCGTTGTCCCCACCGAGCTGGTACCGTTAAACACGTACTGTCCTGCCCGGTAGTTCCCGAACACGTTCTCGTCATGGTCGGTCAGCCGGCGAACATCCCCGCCGAACTTGAAAGTATGTTTTCCTTCCACCCAGGTCAGATCGTCCAGCAACTGGATCACCTTGCTTTGCTGTCTCGTCGTGTTCAGGCCGCCCGTTCGTTGCAAGCCGACAATCTCTATATCTGGAACCGTGGGAACCGTGGCCACGTCGGGAATCCCCGTGATCCCTACCTCGTTGAGCAACGTCGACGAGTTAACATTCGCATTCAGCTGATCCCGCAGAGAGTTGAAGCCGCCGCGAAATTCATTGATCAGCTTGGAACTGAAGGTGTAGTTGTAAGCCACGGTCAAGCCGCGATCTTGCTCCGGCTGGTCGATGCCACCGAGTAAGGGAGACAAGCTGGTATCGCAAAACCCGGCGCAGTTAACTGTGGGCGCAGTCGTTACCGAGCGATTCTTGAAGGTGTACCGCCCATAGATGGACTGCTTGGAAGTAATGTTCTGATCGATGCGGACATCGAACTGGTTGCTCGAAATCGGAGCCGGGAAGTTCGTCGAATAATTGTTCTGGAAAGAGTCGGCGCTCCCGCTGTTGGGAACCGGCATCAGGTACTTGATGACGTTTGCCGCCACCGGAGAGACCGGCACCGTGCAATTGGTAGGACCCGTGCAGGGAATCGGCGTGCCATCGTAGTTGTTGATCGTAGGCGTAGCTGTCCCCTGCGTGGTCGACAAATAGTTGTACAAATTCCCGGCCCGCATATCCAGGCTGGGGAAGCTTTCCACCAGCGGAAACTGACGCGGCAGCCGCAGACCCTCATAGCTGCCGAAGAAAAACGTCTTATCCCGGCCATTGTAAAGATGAGGAATGCGCACCGGGCCGCCCCCGAAGCCCCCAAAGTCATTCATGTGCAGCGAAGGCTTGCCGGTGAATGGATTCCCTGCCGTGAGAGCAGTGTTCTCCAGATTTTCAAACACGCCCCCGTGATAATCGTTTGTCCCGGCCCGCGACGTGGTGGTCACGTCCGCGACACCGCTATATTCCGCGTTGTTATTGCTCTCGCTGACCCGGATCTCGGAAATAGAATTGAAGGAAGGGAAAAGCTCGTTAAGCGGCCCGCTGTTTTCCACGTTCACGCTGCTGATGCCATCGATGGTGTACGACATCAGAGCCGGCGTGGTCCCCGCGACCACCAGGTTGGAATTGTCATCCACCTGTACCCCAGGCTCTGTGGTCAAAGTCAAAATAGGGCTGGTTGATCCATTCGACCGGGAAAAAACAGCAACCGGCAGATCCACCAGCTCATGGCCGGTCTTGGTGGATGCCAGGCTTGATTGGTCGGTTGTGATCACGTCCCCGGCCGCCTGCACCTCAACCGTCTGTGACTCTGCGCCGATGGCCAGGCTGGCGTCGATACGCTGTGTATCGCGGGCCTGCAGCACCAGGTGGTCGAACACCTGGTCCTTGAACCCGTTGGCTTGAATTTCTACTTGATAGGTCCCCGCATCCAGGTTAAGAAATTCATACGTTCCCGACGCACTGGTCGTCGCCGAGTGTTTCGCGGAGCTCCCCTGGTTCACCAGCGTTACGGTCGCGCCCGGCACCACCGACCCCGATTGATCCTTCACCGTACCCACAATCGATCCAAACGTGGACTGGCCATACGCGGCCATGGTTGACGACATAACACAAGCCAGCAGGGCCACCAGCGCCCGCTTCGCAAGAAAGGAACCGGTCATAGCTCACCTCCGTAAATTGTGTAACCGTCACTGAACGTGATCCCTGTAGATACAAGTGGGTGGCCCAGGTCTCGCTTTTGAGACCTGGGTTTCTCCCCGGTGGAAATTAAGGCTGCATCGGCAAGTCCATCAAAGGACTCTTGGAATAGAAATCAAACGGCCGTATTGAAAAGTCATGCCACATGGTCGGCATCTGCGGCCAATCCTCCGGCCGCGGCACATGGTGAAACCCCATGGTGTACCACGCAACAATATCCGTGTTCATGATGTTCCGATTCTGTTTCACCCAAACCGGCAACCCATCTGTGCCCTTGCTGCCCGACACATACACTCCAGCCGCGTACCGTTCTTTCGCGTCGTAAGGGGTCACCCACAGCTGGTGGTCTGAAAACCCAGCCCGCTTCTGCGGCCAGTCATCCAGCGACAGCAGGGAAGCCCCTGTCAACCCGGGCATAATCTCAAAGCTGGTCGGAGACCCCAGTTCATTCTTCACATCAGGATTCACAAACCGCCACATCGCCGGGTGTTGCATGCTGATGTCCTGCATCGCTGAGCCTTCCGTCCCGATGCAATCCGCCTTCATCGCCCAGATCGTTTTCCGCGCGCTGTTCGCCGGCAGCTTGTACTGCACCAGCTTGTCTACTTCGAAGTTATTCTTCGTCCCATCCACATCGATATCCAGCCGGAACGAGAAGAAGTGGTCATGATCCACTCCATCTGTATTCGGCGCCACCAGGTGGCCGAACTCCACCGTATTTCCCTCGGGATCCTTCCCCATCATGGCCATCTTGTCCTTCACCGGCTTCACTTCCAATTCACCGGTAGCCCCGACCGCAATCGTGATCGCGCCCTCCTGCTCAAACCGCCAATCGAGGATGTAGTCATAATTCCCGACCACAGCGATCGTGCGGAACACCAGCTCCCGGCTCGGCCGTCCCATGATATTTTCCTGCTCCGCATGTCGCCACGCCGGATCGCCCAGCGTGCGTTCAAACAAACACGCGAGCTGCGGACGCACAAACGGAGTCCCATTTTCATGAAAGAACGTTCCGCTGAAATACGTGGCGTAGTCGGGGCAATCCACACCTTTGATCAGCGGCTTCGTAATCCCCAACCCGGTGTTCATGAAGTATTCCCCGGCATCCAGAAACACGTGCGAGTTCCACGTCTCTTCAGGATCCATATAGGGCACATACATCTCAGAAAGCGAGCCCTCATACAGCACCGAACGCCGCTTGCCCTGGTAATCGAGCGCAGCCTGGTTGATGATGGGACCACTCCGCGGATCGACTCGAAACCTGAAGTGCCAGTTCTGCCAGCTCACTTCTCCATCCTTGATGGTGAAGCTGGGCCCTTCCGGCTGCGACACCGCGATGGGCTTGGTTCCCGGCAACGCCGGCCCGCCATCCTGGTCATACTTCTCGCTCACCGGCGCCATGGGCGTCATTCCATAGTCTTCAAACCGTGTCAGCTTCTTGCTCGTCATATCCACGGTAAAAAAGATGCCGGCTACTTCGCGGTCTTCGTATCCATTTTCCGCATCGATGTTGTACAAGCATCCGCCCCATCCAATCCGCCGTCCATCCTGTTCTTTCAGGCCGATGTACCCGCCCGGCGTCGCATAGCAGTACACCAGGTTCAGATCCGTGATGCCGCGCTTCTTCAGTGCGTCCACCACCCGTGGATCGTGCTTGATCGCATCCTCGATTTCTTCTGATTCCGCGGTGGTGAAAGGCGCCTGCGCCCCCTTCAGCTCTTCGAACGACTCCACCTTGGCGGTCGAGATATTCACCAGCGCCGCATACGATTTGCCTTTGTAATACAGCACCACGTCTGCCTTACGCTCGATCGGCATGCCGGGCTTCCAATCCAGCACCGTTTGCTTTTCCGGCTCGTGCAGCAGCACGCTCGCGAAGATGGTCTTTTCCTCCGTATGCCCGGCATCGCGCACCGCCTTATACACCACCCAATATTCCGCAGGCGTGAGCGCATCGAGAGGATGGTTAACAGCCGGCGCGAGGGCCGCAGCGGGCAGCGAGAAAAGCAGCGTGGTTACCCACGCGAACGTCAATATACGAACGATGGATCGAGGCAGATACACAGCGGACGTAACCTCCGGGAGCAAAGGGGGGCCGAAAAGATGACTGGGAGCCGGCCCACGCGGGCACATTGCGCGAGGGTAAAATCCAGGCAAGTTCCATTGCTGGAACAGCGAGTTAGCGACAGGGCTATCGCAGGATTAAGCTGACAATAGCGAAGCAGCCCCGCAAAGTCAACGACTATTCATCCCCCGCAGCACGAGCCCGCGGCTGTCTCTGCAGGCAGATCCATCGCCGGGTTGGCGGTGAAGAAGTTATTCGGCTTGAGCATAAAGCCCGCATATTCCACGGGCATGATAGGAAAGTCCTCTGGCCTGCACACATGGCTCACCCCGAAGCAGGGCCACACCACGATGTCCTGGTTCTCGATCGACCGGTTTTGTTGCACCCAATGCGGCAGTCCATCGCCGCCCGCGTGCTGGTTAGGATAGTCTCCCGTCGCATAGCGCTCGTCCGCTGTCCACTGCGTCACCCACAGGTGCTTAGTGGCAAACCCTCCGCGCTTATCGATACTGCTGCCTGGCTGGGCCAGCATCAAGGGGCTCGGCTGCGCCACCAACTTATACCCCGGATGTTTGCCCACTGCATTCACGTGATTGGGGTTGATGATCTTCCAGAATCGCCCTGTCTTGCCATCGGCTTCGCGGCACGCGTCCAGCTCGCGGTGGAGTGTCCGCGCCGTCACATCGAACACATTGCCATAAGGATTGTCTTTACCCCAGGGCCGTGGATGGTACTCATGCTCGGTGACGCTATTCCCCTCACCATCTACATTCATGTGCAGCCGGGCACAGAAGAAGTGCTGATGGTTCGGACCGCCCAATCCCTCGGCCACCATGCCCCCATAGGGATAATCCTCACCAGGAGCGATCGCTGCGGTCTGGATAATCCCGGTCAGCTTCGTTTCTAACTGGATCGTCCCATCCTGGTACAGATACCAATAGAAACCGTAGTCATAATTGCCCACGGTAGCGAAGAAGCTGATGACTAATCTTCGTGAGCGCCGCACCTGGTGCAGCCCGGTACGAAAGTCGAAGTGTTTCCACAGGATGCCGTAGTCCTCCTCGTGCATGCAAACGGCATTCTTCATGAGGGTGACTGAGCCCTGGTCTTCGACCATGGGAATATCGAAATAGTGGATGAGCCCCAGGCAATCGCATCCCAGTTCGAGCGAATTCGCCAGCTTACCCAGTCCATACTCGCCGCAATCGAAAGCATTCTTCCAAAACTGGCTGGTCCCGCGATCCCCATAAGGCACCACCATCTCGGTCACGCTGGCCCGGTAAATCAGGGGACGTTCCTCGCAGGTCAACTGGTGCAGCACCAAACCCTCGCGCGGAGTAAACCCTACCCGGAAGCTCCACTTCTGCCACTTCACTTCCCAGCCATCGACCGAGAAGCTGGCGCCCTCGGGCTGCGAGATATGCAAAGGCTTCAGGTCGGCACGAGGTGTTCCGAGAGACGCGGGATCGTAATTATGTTTCTGCTTCGGAACGGGGATTATCTTCTCGTCGTCCACGAGGTGGAGCACTCGCTTGGCAATTAAATCGACCACCGCGACCAGTCCTTCGATCGGGTGGGAGTACGCGTTATCTGACAGAGCACTGCGATAGTAGCTGACGGCCCGCACCACGCGCTTTCCCTCTTCCAGAGGGAAGCCAAAGTTGCCGGCGGAGAAGGGATCCACCTGCACCAGCTTGATATCCTCATCGGTCAGGCCGCGTCGCTTGACTGCGCTGCGCCATCCCTCATCTGCCTTGACAATGTCGGCGCAATGGAAGAAGTCCTCCACCAGCACCGGAGGCTGTCCGTAGGGAGCTGTCTCGGTAGCATGGTGTACCCATGAAACGACGGTGCCCAGCGAAAGATTCACCACGGCCTCGTGTGTCTCTCCGGTCCGCGAGTCGAAGACCATCAGGAAAGCGCATCGTTCAAAAGCGTCCCCGGGCCGAAAAGCAAGGACGGAGGCCTTCACCGGTTCATGCAGCTGGACCATAGCGAACCGAATCTCAGGTCCCAGCTTCTTCAATGCAATCAGCAACTCACAAGCCCGCCCGATCTCCAACGCGCTCAAAGGATCGAGGGGATGCCCCAAACCCAAAGAAGATCCCATCACCGGAGTAAAAGCCGCAACACTCATAAACCCTCCTGAACCTACCTAAAAACAAACCCACACTACCCTTGTCATCCCGACAAGCCCTCCACAAACCTACCTAAAACGAAACCCCTCTACCCTTGTCATCCCGACCGAAGCGAAGCGAAGTGGAGGGATCTGCAGTGCGCCCTGCGGTCTCAACAAATCTCAAGCCGCGTCCTCCACAACCTCGTCCACCGCCACCCGCGAACCCCGTCGAGCCGTCCCCAACCCAACACCCACAACCATCACCGCCAACATAACCCAGGGAAAACTCCGCACCAACCCATCCTCGCTCCCGCTCAGCGCCGGCAAATTTACAATCAGTAAATAAAGCGCATAACCCAGCCCTGCCATTCCCAGCACTGGAGCCACCACGGTATTCCAAACCCGTTTATCCAAACCATTCCGCCAGAAGAAAACAATCACCGCTGCGCTCACCATAAACTGCAGTCCCACGATCCCAATGGTGGCGAACGCCGAAGTCCAGCTAAACACCACGGTCAAAGGATCAGCTCCACTCCACACCGCCAGCAGCAGCCCCAAAGCCGCGCAAACCGTCTGCGCATAACTCGCTTTATAAGGAGAAAGAAATCGCGGATGAATCCCACACAAAAACCGCCACAGCAAACCCTCCCGTCCCAGCGCAAACAAATACCGTGTAATGGTGTTATGGAAAGCCAGCACGCAAGCGAAGATGCTGCTCAGCAGCAGAGCCCGCATGATCCCAGTCCCAAACCTGCCCAGGTACCGGTCGCTCTGCGCGAACCAAAAATTCCCCGGGTCTTTCAGCGCGGCCGCAACCACATGATCCACGCCATACGCGCTGATAATCGCCCACGTACTAAACGCAAAGAACACCATGATGATTGAAACCGAGGCATACGTCGCCAGGGGAACCGTCCGCGTGGGATTCCTGCTTTCCTCCCCATAGATCGCCGTAGCTTCAAACCCCACAAACGACGCCA
>Ga0302325_10026443_pt1 | contig 12048 bp, 10 predicted proteins | sample Palsa_T0_2_FD_201948 | JGI IMG/M metagenome (GOLD analysis project Ga0302325, IMG submission 201948) | Peat permafrost microbial communities from Stordalen Mire near Abisko, Sweden - Palsa_T0_2 | ecosystem: Environmental > Terrestrial > Soil > Palsa > Peat permafrost | place: Sweden: Abisko...
GACAACCGTGTCTTTATCTGCTCGCTTTGGGCTTTGGACTCGGTCCCGTCTTTCGCCAAGCCGGCCATGGCAGCTACCTGCAGTTTATGGCGCCGGGAGTGATAGGGATGACCGTGCTCTTCAGCTCGGTTTTCTCCGGCATCGCCATGCTCTGGGACCGTCAATTTGGATTCCTCAAAGAAACCCTGGTGGCCCCCGTACCGCGCATCCAAATCATGCTCGGCCGCACTCTCGGCGGGGCCACGGTCGCCATCATCCAGGGTTCGCTCATTCTGCTTATCTGCCTCATAGCCGGCTTCCGCCCACATAACTGGATGGCCATCCCGGCTGCCTTTCTCTTCGTCGTCATGATTGCCGTGGTCTTCGCCGCCCTGGGCACGGCGATCGGATCCGTCATCAAGGACATGCAGGGTTTTCAGCTGGTCATGAATTTCCTGGTAATGCCTATCTTCTTCCTTTCCGGGGCGTTATTCCCGTTGGCGAATCTCCCTGCGTTCATGGCGGCGATCACGCGGCTCGATCCCTTGACCTATGGCGTTGATGGCCTGCGCGGCGCGCTGATCAATGCATGGCATTTCAACGCTGCCTTCGATCTCTCGATACTGGCCATGATCGCCGCGGTGTTTGTGACCACCGGTGCCTACCTCTTTTCTAAAATCGAAGTGTAGATCCCACCGATGGCGAAACATAAGAGCGAGCGAGCGCACAATCAGGTCATTGAGGCGGCGGTGACCCTGTTTGCGGAGCGTGGCCTTGAGGCCACCAGCATGGACGCGATAGCCAAGGCATCAGGAGTGAGCAAGGCTACCATTTATCGCCATTGGCCGGCCAAGGACTCCCTATGCCTGGAGGTGCTTGGCTACCTCCACGGCCTCGACAAGGAGCCGCCCGTCTTCGACTCCGGCGACTTTCGCGAGGATTTGATAGCGCAATTGCAGCATGACCCGGCGGCCGACCGTAAGCTGATGCGAGAACGCATTATGCCTCATCTGATTGCCTACGCCTCCCACAATCGGGTCTTCGGAGATGCCTGGCGTTCCCGGGTGATTGAGCCGGCCCGCAAGGCTCTCGGCAGCATGATGGCGCGTGGCAAGCAGCGCGGTATTCTTAGGCCCGATCTAGACCCTGAAGTAGGATTCGCGCTTCTGCTCGGCCCGCTCATTTACCGCAACGTCTTCCTCCGCAAACTTGGAGCGAAAGCGCCCAAGGGCCTTGAAGTAGCCGTCGCCGATTCGTTCCTGGGCGCGTCCGGCGTCAAACAGACCCGCAAATCCGGCGGATGAGAAGCGGATACCCGAATGCAACCGTCTGACTCGGGGAGAATTCAAGAGCAAGAAGCGGAGTGATGCCTGTCTCGAATCTCGATAGGGTTAAGTATCGAGAGTGAGAAAGGAATTCGTGATGAACAAGGCAATTGAAATAGAGAATCTTGCGACCGTTACAACAAGCGACCCCATACACTTCGCAATTGGGGAGTGCTCCTTAGGCTCGATCCTCGTAGCCAGGAGCGAGCGAGGCGTTTGCTCTGTTCTTATCGGCGACGACTCGCTTTTGTTAGTAAGCGATCTTCAAGATCAGTTCCCGAAGACGGACCTGATCGGAGACGAGAGCGGCTACGACAATTTGATCGCAAAAGTGGTCGCTCTCATCGAGAACCCAGGCGTGGGTCTTGACCTACCTTTGGACATCCGAGGCACCGTTTTCCAACAAAGAGTCTGGAAGGCGCTGCAGCAGATTCCGGTGGGCTCCACGGCTAGCTACGGGGACATCGCGAAGCTGATCGGCAAGCCGAAGGCGGTTCGCGCAGTAGCGCAGGCCTGCGGAGCAAACTCGCTTGCGGTCGCGATCCCGTGCCACCGCGTCATCAGAAATGACGGCAGTCTTTCCGGCTATCGCTTCGGAGCGGAACGCAAGCGCGCATTACTGGAAAGAGAGGCACGGGCATGAATATGCTTTACGCAGAGGAAGTCACGGCCACGAAAAGCGAAGTCACAGGCTCCATCTCCGCTGATGAGGCGGTCGCCCGTGTCGACGCACTCGATTGGCAGCAAATCTGGACGGATCTGGACGAGCAAGGGAACGCTTTGCTTCCGGGCGTCCTTTCTGCCCCCGAATGCGGCGCACTCGCCGCTCTCTACTCAAGCGAGTCCATATTCCGCAGCCGCGTCGTCATGGGACGGCACGGCTTCGGACGCGGCGAGTACAAGTATTTCAACTACCCATTGCCCAACCTGATCCAGGGTCTACGTACCGCGCTCTACCCTCGGCTCGCGGTAGTCGCGAATCGCTGGAACACGGCCATGGGGATCGAGATTCGCTACCCGGAGAATCACCAGGATTTTCTAGAGCGATGCCACAATGCGGGGCAGCAACGGCCGACACCTCTGCTCCTCCAGTACGGCGAGGGCGATTTCAACTGCCTGCATCAGGATCTTTATGGAGAGCACGTCTTCCCGATACAGGTCGCGATCCTGCTTTCTGAACCGCAGAGAGATTTCACCGGCGGCGAATTCGTACTCACCGAGCAACGGCCTCGTATGCAATCGCGGCCGGAGGTGGTTCCGCTGCGCCAGGGGGACGCGGTGGCGTTCGCGGTGCACCACCGCCCGGTTCGAGGAACGCGGGGAACGTATCGCGTCAGTCTTCGCCATGGCGTAAGCCGCCTTCGGTCAGGACAACGACACACGCTTGGTATCATCTTCCACGACGCCAACTAGGAGGGAATCATGACACCTAGTCTCTTCGACAACATCTCGGAAGAAGGGACTGTGGACACCAGCTTGGGGCTGGGCACGGCGATTCTGCGCGCTTTCGCACGGAAGCGTGAAGTCCCGCTGCTTGATGCTCTGTTCGCCATCGCTGCGCGGTCGCCCTTTCGCCACATGGTGACGCCGGGGGGCTTCCGCATGTCTGTTGCCATGACCAATTGCGGCTCTCTCGGCTGGGTCACGGACAGGAAGGGCTATCGCTATGACTCCGTCGATCCCGAAACTCGCGCGCCATGGCCGCCCATGCCCAAGCCGTTCCTGGAGTTGGCTCATGATGCAGCAAAGGTGGCCGGCTTTCCGCAGTTCGTTCCCGATGGATGTCTCATCAATCGCTATGAGCCAGGTTCGAGACTCACATTGCATCAGGACAAGAACGAACGTGATTATGACCAGCCGATTGTGTCGGTGTCGCTTGGTCTCCCTGCGGTGTTTCTCTTCGGAGGCGAAGAACGCAGCGACAAGACCAGGCGTGTCCCGGTGGATCACGGGGATGTTGTGGTCTGGGGTGGACCCGCGCGGTTGCGCTATCACGGAGTCATGCCACTCAAGACCGGTTTGCATCCCCTGGCGGGCGCATACCGCTTCAATCTCACGTTTCGCAAGGCGGCATGAGTCGCCAACGGTGTACTCATTTTCGCAGTCAGCGTCTTAACCAGACGTTGGAATCGATCCCATGAGCAGTACTCGTCGCCGCTTCCTGCGTAACGCCGCCGTCATCGCCGGCGCCACCTCCGCTGCAGGGCACGTTGCTCTGGCGGCCGTGGAGGAATTGGCGCCCTTTCGTACACCCTATAAATACCCCAGGCTCATTCTTTCAGCCACCGGCCGCAAAGGCGATTTTGACCAGCGCAGCATCGACGACCCCATCGTCTTCTTCGCCAACGGGGCCTTCCAAATGCTTTACATCGGCTGGGATGGCATCGGCTACCAGACCGGCCTCGCTCGCTCCACCGATCTCCTCTACTGGACGCGCACCGCTCTCGTGGCGCCGCGTGACCCGGCGGCGAAGTATACAAAGTACAACCTCGCACTGAGCTCCATTTTGCGCGACAAGCAACTCCGGTCCCGTGGCGAAGCCATCAAGGTCAACGGCAAATATCTCGGAGCCTGGAACGCTTATCCCAGCGCCGGCTACGAAGAGGGTGCAGCCGTCATCGGCCTTGCCACCTCAGACGATCTTCTTCACTGGCAGCTCACCGAGCCCATCCTCACCCCGCAGGACGGAGCTTCATGGGAGCACGGCGGTCTCTACCGCCCGGACCTTCTGCTCGACCGCGGAACCTACTATCTCTACTACAACGCCAAGACCGACACTCTTCCGCCGAGCGAAAGTGGAGGCTGGCACGAGCAGACGGGTGTCGCGACCTCGAGCGACCTGAAAACCTGGGTCCGCTACAAACAAAATCCCATCGTCCCCAACGGTCCGCGTGGCAGCGCCACTTACCCCGCTACGAATCCCATCTCCGCAACCCAGCCGCCCACACCCGATGCCCGCGACAGCCGCTTCGCCTCGAATCCCTTCGTCGTGCAAAACGGTAGCGGCTACGCGATGTTCTACTATGGCTTCCGCTATGAGCGCCCCGGCCGCGCTTGCGAGATGCTTGCCCTCGGCTCTACGCCTTACTCCTTCGTCAAAGCTCCTGAAATTCTCATCGACACGGGAGCTCCCGGCACCATCGACGAAACCTTTGCCCACAAGCCTTCCGTCATCACCCACGAAGGTGTTCTGTATCACTTCTACTGTGCTGTCAGCGGCACATATCCCAACGAGGTGCGTGGCATCGCCGTAGCCCGTTCCCAGCCTTGGTAGCTTCTTGAAGCTGCGCTATTCGGAGCGGAGAGCGACGGCAGGATCGACTTTCATGGCCGCTTGTCCGGGCAGCAACGAGGCAACGAGAGCGACCAACGCTAGTAGTATTGCGACCGCGAGAAAGCTGAACGGATCGTGAGGTCCGACGTTAAATAGCATGCTCCGGAGGAGTTGCGATATTCCGAGGGCTGTGCCGACTCCAATCAAGCCGCCCAACACCGTGAGACGTGCTCCCTCCCAGGTGATAAGCCATAGTATGTCGAGCCGGCTCGCACCCAGAGCCATGCGCACGCCGATCTCCTGCGTGCGGATGGCGGCGACAAACGAAATGATGCCATAGAGCCCGATGACCGACAGCAGCAATCCGGAGGCCGCGAAAAACAAGACCAGCGCCGTAACGAAGCGTGGGCCATGCGCCAACGCATCGACGCGCTGGCGCATGGTTTCCATGGTGAAGGGTACGGTCGCGTCGACGGCGGATATCGCCGCACGCATAAACTGAGATGCCATTTGCGGCGGCAACGAAGTTTTCAGAAGAATGGCAGAGGAGCCGTCCCAATCTTCGGCCCGGTTACGCCGGAGCCGGTAGTATTCCGGTTCGTCTTCACCTGCCAGGCCGCCATTCTTTACGTTCTGGGCGACGCCGACCACGGTATACAAAGGCCCAGTGAGCTTCGGCACCTGGATCTGTCGCCCGATGGGGTCTTCTCCGGGGAACAAGCGATCCGCAAGCAGTTTACTCAAGACAACGAAGCGCTCCGAGGAACTGAGCTCTTCTTCACTGAAGCCTTGGCCTTTGAGGATGGGAATGTCCAAGGCGCGAAAATACTGCGGAGAAACCCAGCGCCAGGTAACCCGTCCTCCCGTCGGTCCGGACGGCACTGGTTTTCCTGCGACGCTCATGGCCGCATAGATATTGTCCCGGTGATTGCCTCCGGGCGGGAGCGTGTCGCTCAATGCGACCAGGCCGGCACCGGGGAGCTGCCGCAAACGCGATTCGACCTGTTGAAAGAACGCCATCTGCCGTTCCGGCGATGGATAGTTCTTCTGGCCTAAAGTGATCCTGGTGGTCAGCAGGCTCTGGGTCTGTATGCCGAGCGATTGCGATTCGAGATTCATGAAGCTGCGGGAGAGGAGCATGGCGGCCGCAAGGAGAACTGTGCTGATGGACAATTGGGAAACTACCAGCCATTGCCGCAAAGTAGTTTTCCTGGCAGCCATCGCTGAGCGCGCGGTGAGTGCTTGCGAGCGCGGGCGTTGCCATGCGGACGCGACACCAAAGAAGAGTCCACAGAAAAGTGAGACCAGAATGGTGAACAGGATAATGCGAAGATCCAGCTGCACCGTCCTAAGAAAGGGAAGGTCTTCCGGGGCCATCGCGAGGAAGAAGCGCAACAGTATTTCCGCGACTGCACACCCCATCACCGCTCCTGCCGCGGATAGAACCAATGCCTCGGTCAGGAACTGGCGCGTCAGCCGGGCGCGGCTGGCCCCCAGTGCGGAACGGACTGCCAACTCATGTTCCCGGCTTGCACCCCGCGCCACCAACAGACCAGCAACATTTGCGCACGAGATCAGCAGCACGGCCAAGACAGCCCCTAGCAGGAGCCACGCCATCAGACGCACGTCCTGCATCTGGCGATCGCGCAGGGAACGAACCCTTAGGTGAACCTCATTCCGAAACGCCGGAGGAGCCAAACTGAGAGAGTAATTGAACAAGGGTTGCAAAGCGGACTTGGCCTGCTCGATCGTCATTCCTGGCTTGAGGCGGGCAAAGGAATACAACACGCTGCCGGAACCAACTTTGCGTTCCTGGGCTTCATCGAGTGCCTGGGGAATGATTACATCCGCGGCTTCCAGCGTCGGCATCTCGAAATCAGGAGGTAGTACGCCGATCACTCGCGTTTCATGGCCGTCGATGTTGACTGTCTTGTCCAGGATCCCCGTGCTCGCGCCGAAGCGGCTCTTCCATAACCCGTAAGTGATAAGGGCAACTCCCGGTACATTTGGACGGTCTTCAGCGGAGGTAAAGTTGCGGCCTAAGACTGGGCTGATGCCGAGTGTCGGCAGGAAAGTCGATTCCACGCTGGCGCAACTTAACCGCAGCGGCCGCTCCTGGGTCAGGTCGCAGGAGCTGGTGCCGATCTCAGACGTGAGCGAACTGAAGGGTGTTTGCTGGTCTCGCCAGTCATAGTAGGAGCCGCCGAGCATAAATTCCTGTTGAATGATCGGCGCCACAAGGCCGACCGAAACCAGGCGATCGGCATGCGCATACGGCAGGCTGCGGAAAAGAATGGGATCCACCACACTGAAGACGGCGGTCGTTACCCCGATGCCCAGGGCGAGAGTCGCGACGATGGTGGCAGTGAACACGGGATTGCGCCGAAAACCGCGCAGAGAATAGCGCAGATCCTGGCGTACCGTTCCCATCCACCATCCAGGACGCTGCTCGTGGCATTGCGCGCGCGTGCGTTCCAAGCCACCAAATTCGATCAACGCCTTTCGCCGTGCCTCTTCAGGTGTGATCCCTTCTGCGATGGATGCCTGGACGGACTGCTCAATGTGGAACTGCAGTTCCGCGTCCAGCTCGCTGCTGCGCGTCCTCGACAGGAAGAAGCGTAAGCGAGTCAGCAGCTCGTTGAACATAAAGGCACCTCTCAAGCCTGCCCTGCCCCACCGCCGTAGATCTGTTAGACAGACTTAATTTACCCTCCTGTCGAATGTCAAGGGGAAAATTAAAAAACGGCCGGCTTGTTTCTTGTCAGCGTGGTTCAGCGCTACGCGCGGGCTACCGTCCAGCCAGGCCGGAAGGCGAGCGGTGACGCGTTAGGAGTACACTTCGAGCGAGGGTCGGCCATGAGACACCTTCGAGCGCTGCTCTGCGCGGCTGTGCTATTGGCTGGTTTTTTCTGCCAGAAATCAACTGCTCAAGGTCAACAAAGACTCTCCGATACCCCGGATTTCCTGTCGAACTCGGTGGCGTTGGCAGACTTCATGCGGCTTTCCTTACCGAAAGCCGCACAGGTGGGCGTTGGTGAGGGTAGCACAACAGGAAATCCGGGTACGCCGACGATCCAGGTGACGTCGCGTCTGGTCTTCCTCGATATCACGGTGCTGGACAAGAAGGGCCGCCCGGTGGTGAATGGGCTCGCCAAGGAAGACTTCAGCATCACCGAAGATAAGAGGCCGCAAACCATCTTTTCCTTTGAAGCACCCCAGGCGCACACGATCCATGAGATTGCCGGTGACGATACTTCAGATGGGAAGGCGCCGGTGACCATCTTTGTGCTCGATCTGCTGAATTCGAGCTTTGAGGATTTTGCGTTCATTCGCTATTCGGTTCGAAAATATCTGGCCGCGCAGCCGCTGCTATTGAGTTCTCCCGCTGAGATGATGGTGATCGGCAACAAATCTTTAGAGCTGATGCAAGGCCCCACCCGAAACAAGGAAGACCTACTCTACGCCCTCGATCATTTGCCGCCTGTGATCCCCTACAAGTGGCAGGCCGACAGCTTCGATGGGGAGCGTTTCAACCAATCGCTCGATGCCCTGCAACAGATCGCGCTCCAGAATGAAGGCGTGCCGGGACGGAAGAACATCGTTTGGGTGGGTCATGGCAGTCCCAGTTTCAGCCCGTGGCGTTTGACTCAGCCGGTGATGCATGAACTACAGCAGTATATGCACGCCACGACGAACATGCTGGTGGATGCGCGGGTAAGCCTCTTCGTCATCTACCCCGGCTTGAAGGTGGGACACTTTGTAAACCTGAGCGGGAGGTCCCCGTTGTCAATCGAAGCGGCGGACGCACAAGCCAACATTGACAACGATCATCCTTTTGCGGAAAGCATCAACTTCGGCGTGTTTGTGAACGAGACCGGCGGCCAGCTCTTCTACAACCGCAACGATGTTGACGCCGAGATCGGGCGATCGCGGCAACTAGGATCGGAGTACTACACGCTCACTTACCAGCCTCGCGGCGGAGACGCGAACGGAAAATTTCGCCAGATCCGAGTCACCCTGCGCGACCACAATCTGCGGGCCGTGACCAAGACCGGCTACTATGCGCCGGACAAGAGCGCGCCTATCGATCCTCACCGGCTGACCAACATCAACTTTGCCGAGGCCGCCCGGTCGACGATTCCCTTTTCTTCCTTGGACGTCAAGGTCTCCGGCATCGTACGCCATCCGGAGAACCGCACGGCGGACATTGCATTGCTTCTGCAATCGAAAGGCATCGACTGGCAGGCGATCGACAACGGAAAGAGCACCGCCGGGATCACCCTTGCCGCAGTGAGCATAACGGGTAGCCGGGAGGTTATGGCTTCCAAGGTGGAGAGACTGATCCTCTCCGTGCGCACGCAGGACCCATCGCATCTGGAAAAACTTGTGACCCATTTGCAGCTCACGGTACGGGTTCCACCCGAGACACAAAGCATTCGCGTGCTGACAGAGACGGCAGATGGAGGACGGATCGGAGCCGTCGATCTGGACCGTAAGGCCATCGAAGCTGCACCCGCCAGGCCGGCGCCGGAGCCGCAATTACTTTGCCACCAGCCATGCCAGGTAAAGCTTCCGATCCCACCCGAACAATAGCAATCTGGGTAAAAGCTCCGCCTGAAAATTCAGGCCCTGGAGCGGTACCTCCTCTCACTCCTAAATTCTTAGTTGACAAGACAAACGGTACGGCATATTGTCCTAAGCAATTAGGAGAAGGGCATGGGGAAGACGCCGAACAAAGCCGGCTTGACCAGGCTTGAACTCCGGATCATGCAGGTGATCTGGAAGTCCGGCCGCTGCACGGTCAGTGCCGTGCAAGAAGAACTGGAGCCACCCTTGGCCTACACCACCGTGCAAACCATGTTGAACATTCTTGAGCGTAAGGGAAAGCTCAAACGTGAGCTACGAGGCCGCGCCTACATTTACAGCGCAACCATCACCGAGGCCAAGGCATTGGGCCAGGGTCTTCGCGACCTCATCGATCGCATGTTTGGCGGCTCCAGCGAAGAACTGGTGATGAGCTTGCTCAGGAACGGACAAATCGATGCCAAGAAATTGGCAGAACTTACCGATCGATTCAACCAGAAAGCCAGGAAGCCATGAGAACCCTCGAGTTTTGGACTTGTGCCTACCTTCTCAATTCCTTGTGGCAGGTTCCCCTGCTGTTTGCTGCAGGCTGGCTTGCAGCGCGAGCGCTCCGTTCTGTTGGCGCCGAGGCTGAGCACCGCGTCTGGGTGGTTTGCTTGCTGCTGCAGAGTCTCCTTCCAGCCTGCTCCATTTTCCCCTGGGAGTGGCTGCATTCGTTCTCCTTTTGGGGCTGGCACGCAGGCAGGGCGGGGGAAGCACATGTATCGGTGGTGATGGATGCGGGAACCGGAATCAATGTGCTCCAGTTGCGAGCGACTCTGCTGATAACGATCGCGATTCTGTACGTCGCAGTGGTCGCATATTTCACCGCCAGATTCCTATGGCGAGGAATAACCGTCTCTGCCATGCGGCGAGAAGCCGCGGCGGTGCTCCTTACCGGGGAGGCGGCTCTTTTCTGGGCTCGATGCTCGCGACGGTTTGAGGTGAACGAGGTATCGATTGCGGCTTCATCCCGAATCTTCTCGCCCGTGACCATGGGACTGCGCCGAAAACTGCTCTTATTGCCTGTTAGCATGGTCGACGTCTTGCCGGAAGCGGACCTCCATACCGTCATCGCGCATGAGTTCGCCCACATGCGGCGAAAAGACTTCGTGAAGAACCTGGTCTATGAGTTCCTCTCGTTGCCAGTGACCTATCACCCGCTGCTATGGCTTACCCGCGCACGAATCATGGAAAGCCGCGAAATCATTTGCGACCAGATGGCGGCAGCGATGACGGAACGAAATGAATACGCACGATCTCTCTTGCGGCTGGCGTCCCTGATGGTAGCGGGAACGCTGGGCAACACACCTCATACCATCGGAATTTTCGATGCCAACGCGTTCGAAAGGAGACTTATGAACCTCACGGAGAAACACCAGGAGATACGAGGCGTGCGCCGGGTGGCCGCATTCGCTGCTTGTGCTGCATTGGGTCTGGCAACTTGCGGATCAGCTCTGGCGCTGGGCATCCATTCAGATTCGGGCTCAGCAGCAGAAAACAACACTCCGTCAAAAGCACCCAAGCAGCTCACGGTTCCTGCCGGAACCATGGCCGGGAACCTCTTGAACAAGGTCATGCCCGTATATCCGGAGGAGGCAAAGAAAGAGAAAATTCAAGGAACCGTCGTGCTGAGCGCCCTGATTGGCAAGGATGGAATTGTAGAAAACCTGCGCGTCCTTTCCGGCCCGAACCAGCTTCAGCAATCGTCCCTCGACGCCGTGCGGCAGTGGACGTACAAGCCCTATCTTCTGAATGGGGATCCTATCGAGGTAAAGACGACGGTGAACGTGGTCTATTCGCTCAAGCAGTAACGTGTCAAAAGCTGGAGGGCGAGCAGATCTCATTCGCCCTCCATTCTTCTGTCGGGGGTCTCACGCGAAGGCCATGTGGTCAAGAACATCGGCCAGCTCGTTTGTCTCCTGCTGAAGCCGATCTAGAAAGTTTTGCAATGCAAAAAATCGCCTGAACTTCTCCGCCTCGCGTGATCGCAAAAATCGCGCCAACAAGTCATGAGTGTCCAGCATGCGAAGTCTTAGCCTACGTTTCTGCCCATCGGTGAGTGACCCTAAATAATCCTGTGTGAGGAACGGCACGAACTTTTCCAACTCCGTAAACGCTTTGCTCAGACGGTATAGCCTTACGTAGCCGTTTGGTGTTTCCAGGGCCAGGATGGCATAGGCTAATGCCCGATTCGCGCCGAACTCGATTGCCCCAAAGTCAGCTTCTGCGCTGTTCATAAGTAGCTTCGTGGCCTTAGGCGCTGAAGCCCACCTCATCGCAACCGCCGGCAGGATCGTCGTCCCTCCTATATCTTAATGCATTAAGACATGTTGAAAAACTGAAATCTTAATGGGATAAGACATGTGCTGCGATGCGCCTACGTGTCTGGCGCAAACCAGCCCGAGCCGTCAGTGAGAGACAGTTGGCGGTGAAATGGCAGTCCAAAGGACTACGCCTGGGGCTAGTGGCGATCAGCCCCGGACACCTGGTGATAAGCACCTAGCGCCGCAGCCGCGGCTTGCTGGAGGGCTTGCGAGTGATCTCCGGACTTACTTGCCTGGCCAGAAGTTCCGGCATCTGACAATGCTACGACCTGCTGCTTTCCACTGTTGTTCCCAGCCGTGGCAGAAGCCGCCGGCCGCCGGAGCAGTCCTGGAACATCCGAGATCGGAGTAGTGCCCTCGGCTTTGACATACGTCGAATCGGGCGTAGGTTGATCGGGTTGGCTGGCTGCTGCCTCGCTCTGATTTGCAACTAGCGGCTTTCTAAATGCTGGCAAAGACGCAGATCGAACCTTTCTAGCTGCTTTTACCTCAGTCTTCGTCCCCTGCGAAGCCAAAGTTG
>Ga0302325_10026444_pt1 | contig 12048 bp, 10 predicted proteins | sample Palsa_T0_2_FD_201948 | JGI IMG/M metagenome (GOLD analysis project Ga0302325, IMG submission 201948) | Peat permafrost microbial communities from Stordalen Mire near Abisko, Sweden - Palsa_T0_2 | ecosystem: Environmental > Terrestrial > Soil > Palsa > Peat permafrost | place: Sweden: Abisko...
CCTTGGTCGTTGGATTGACTTGTGGTTATAAAAAAATAAAAAGCGGTTCCTCGACATTTTCAGTGGATCAGTAGCATGGAACCTGGAGTTTGCCCGCCACGAAATAGAGCATGGCAAGCAGGTTTTTGGTTGTTCGATAGCCCCGCGCTTTTCGCTTGGTGGCTGAAAAGAGACTGTTCAAGCCTTCCAAGAAGGCGGTGGTCAGCCCTTTCTTCCAATGGGCCAGAATGCCCTTGAGGTGACGTTCGACCATCTCGGCCGCAGCGACCATCGGTTGCAGCAGATCGTGGCCGTCTTTGGCCGCCGTGGTCTTGACCCAGTCGCACCAAGTGACAAAATCCTTCCGGGCTTGGGTGACGCTGGACACCCGGTAGATGTCTTGCAGGATGAGCCGCATTTGATACGCCGTCGCTATCAATAAGTGCTTCCAATCCATCTGCTCCAGCCGGGCCAGTTCCTTGTCGGTGTGGTTCTCCGGGTTCTTGCGGAAAATCCACTGGCTTTTGGCCAGTTGCTGGCGCTTCATCTGGTCGGACTGCGCCTCCAAACGCCGCACCTTTTCCACGCCCTCGTTGACCGCCGCAATGACGTGAAATTTGTCAAACACGATAGCCGCGTTGACCAGGTGGTCCTTCACGCCCCGGATGTAGGCCGGACTCATGTCAATGGCCACCTGCGTGATCGCCTTGGGATGCCCGTTGTGCGCTGCCAATTCCTCGGCGAAAGAGGACCAGACTTCGGCTCCTTTGCCCTCCACGCCGAACAGCACCCGCTTCTCCACCAAGTCCGCAAATACGGTCACATAATTGTGCCCCTTGCGACGGTTCATTTCATCGGCCCCAACCCACACCACTTCCGACCAGTCGGCCCGCTCGCGCGCCGCCGCCACATGCGCGTGCAGCATCCGCCACATCCGCTGGTCGGTCTCTCCCAAAATCTCTCCGGCTTTCTTGACCGGCATCTCCCGGGTCAGGGTCAGCGCAAAGGCCTCGAACTCCTTGGTGAAATGTTTGCTCCGCCCCTCCCACGGCGGCGTCACCCGATAAACCGCCCCGTCGCTCTTGCGCTTGCCGCGGGGCAGCGCACTGACGATCACGCATTCTTTGTTGAACACGTTGAGATGACGCCATTGCATCGGCTCGACGTGGTCGTAGCAGATCACTTCCTGGCCGCAGCGTTGGCTTTCTTCCGGCCAAAGCCGGTCGGTCTCTTGCACGCAAATCACAAAGGTCTGCTCCTTCTCCTCAAACTCAGTTCGGATCACTTTCCAACTCTGACCCAAACCCAATAATTGATGAAACGTTTCTTCTGGTGTCATCACCCAATGCTGACCAAATCCAACCTATCCATCCACTGAAAATGTCGAGGAACCAAAAAAGCAAATCGCCGGGCGACTGACCAACCTGTTTCTCCAGCAAATCCTCCGGCAGTTCAATCACGGTCAGATTGACGCCACGGATGCTGCCCATCACCTCCAGGTCAGCCGAGCCCATCTTTACCGGCTCCGCACTCGTTTCCTTAAGGAACGCTCCCGCTTCGCCGCCAAGCGCTCCGGCGGGGACCATTGGCCGGATTGGCCGCCCAAGGCCATGGGCTTCCTCAAGGAGTTCCTGCCCCTGCAAAAACCTCCCAATTTTCAACTCGTGGCGGATGAACTCCAAACCCGCATTGGTTTCAAACGCCACCGCCAATCCGTGGCCGCCTTTGCCAGAACACGCTTTCCCAAACTGATCCGCCAGTCCGAACCGCGTCCCAAAGCCCGCCGACGATGGGAACGCTCCAGCATCGGCGAACTCGGGCAGCACGATTCGTCCATCCACCAGTGGTGGCCGGCCGAGGAAAAGCAAACCCTCTTGCTCACCGTCGATGATCATGCCCGCAAACTCTTGGGTGCGGTCTTTGTCCCCACCGACACCACCTGGAATCACTTCGAACATTTTCGCCGACTCTTTCTCCAGCACTTCCTGCCCATGGTCGTGTACACCGACGGCCTCAGTCTCTTTGGTCATGATTCCATGGCCGATGATCGCGACCCGTGCTCCGAGTTCCAGCGCGCTTTCTCCGCCCTCGGAGTCACCCATCTAGTCGCTCCCAGCCCCCAGGCCAAAGGCAAGATCGAACGCCGTTTTGGGACCATGCAAAATCGTTTGGTGGCGATCCTCGCTTATGAAAAAGTTGGAAATTATGCCGCTGCACAGATCGTGCTGGACCGGGAGCGTGAACGACAAAATGCCACCGTCTGCCGCACCACCGCTCTTAGTCCCAACGCACGCTGGCAACAAGCCTTGCTGGAAAAGCGCACCGCCACGCGTCCCTGCCCGCTCGCAACGCTGCTGGATCTGCACCTGGCGCTCCATTGGCCACGGCGCGTCAACTCCGACAACCAAGTCCGACTTTCTGGGCCGGAGTTGGCACATCGCCCCAACCAAGCGATCCACAGTCACGCTCATTCACCACCCGTTCCGACAGTTCTGGGTGGTGACCGAACCCCGACCCATCCACTCAATGTCTGGCCCGAAATACTCGGAAATTACTCCCTCTAACCGTGTCTCCTTTTGTCTTCACACAAAAAGTCTCCTTTTGAACTCCCGCCGACACAGAAAGCGGTTTGATTTGCATCTGCGGAGGTTAGAGGTGTAATATGAGGCTTAATGGATGTTGTAGAGAATCAAGTTGTGGCCCGGCCTTCTGCGGCGCGACAACCGTCATTTTGGACGGAGTTTCAAGATTATTACGCTCGAGTGCCTGACAAATGGCTCTTCGTCACGCTTTTGGGCGGCTGGGCTGTTTTGTTCCAATTTGTTGGGATCAGTTCATTCAACTTCGGCACCACCGAGCCTTCGTTGTTTGAATGGCTTTATAACGCCTGGAACACGGTGGCGCTCGATTGTAGTCAGGGGAATTTGATTCCGTTTGTCGTGTTGGCGTTATTTTGGGTGAAGCGGCAGGAATTGGCGTCCTCAATTTCCGGAGTTTGGTGGCCGGGATTAACGCTAGTGGGGCTTTCTTTGCTCGTACATGTGGCGGGGTTTTTGGCGCAGCAACCCCGGCTTTCGATGATCGCTCTTTTCGCCGGTATTTGGGGAATTATCGGTTTGGTCTGGGGGCGGCGGACGTTGCGGGCCAGTTTTTTCCCAATGGTGCTGTTCGCCTTTTGCATGCCGCTAGGAACTTTTGCTCAGCCAGTAACGCTTCCTCTGCGCATGTTGGCCGCGACGTTCACACGCACGATTTGCCATGGTGTGCTGGGGATCGACGTGGTGCAGCAGGGAACATCCCTCTTGGATCCGCACGACGTTAAATTTAATTACGATGTGGCCGTGCAATGCAGCGGCATCCGCAGTTTTGTAGCGCTGCTGGCGGTGGCCACGGTGTTTGCCATGTTATGTTTGAAGTCACCCTGGAAACGCCTCTTGATGATGGTTTCCACGGTTCCCCTGGTGGTTTTTTGCAATGTCCTGCGCTTGGTCGTGGTCATCCTCATAACCCAAGCCTACTCGCGGAAAGAGGGGATGTGGGTGCATGAGTGGTTTGGGTTTGTAACTTATATGATAGCCATAGGCTCGCTCTTGGCGATAGCACATTGGGTGCGGGAAAAACCGTTGCCGGCAAACCCATGAAGACGCGCACCTGGCCGGTTTTGGTGTCGGCTTTGGCCATGATGGCCCTTACTGGAGGTTACTTGGAGCATCTTCACGTACGCCTGGGCACGCCGGGGGTTAAGTTGGGCGCCGGCGAGCTGTTTAATGAAAAAAATGATTTAGTGGCCAAGCAATGCGTGCTTTTGCCGGACTCGGTATTGGGGATAAAGGGAACTCCCATGCCAATAACACAAGGCGAGGTGGAAGGGTTGCCCAAAGATACAACCTTCGGGCGAAAACATTATTCGGGAAAGAATTTTAGTGTCGTTACCAGCGTCGTGCTGATGGGGACCGATCGCACCAGCATTCATGATCCGCAGTTTTGCCTTGAGTCGGCGGCCTGGCACATCGAGCAGAAGGATTTGGTGCAGTTGCCTATGGATCGCCCGTACCCGTACGAGGTCCCCGCTCTCAGAATCACTGCGGCAAGGACCGTGTTAAATCAGTTCAAGGAACCCATCGAAGTGCATGGGATCTATGTATATTGGTTTGTCACGGACGACAAGATCACGGCTGGGCAAGGAACCCGAATGTGGTCCCTGGCCAAGACAATGTTGCAGAAGCGCGAGTTGGAAAGGTGGGCCTATATCTCTTATTTTGCCACTTGCCTTCCTGGACGCGAACAAGCCACATTCGAAGACCTTGAACAATTCATCCGCGCCTCCGCTCCGGAATTTCAAACAGTCGCCGGCCCGCCTTCGGCACGGCCATTGCCTGTCGCAGCTCGTTAGGATAATGCCTTGGTTTTCCGAAACACGGTTTGAGACTTGTGCCGACCGGGCATTGATTTGAGCCGATATGTTGCGTCGTGATCGCCAACTCCGCGTCCAGGTAAACCAGTTGATAGATGGAGGCGTCTTCGCTTTGGGAGTATATCTGGCGTGGGCGATCCGATATTATTGGGCTTACTTTGGGCCACCATGGGTGAAAACCGTTTTTGGAAAAAAAGGGGTGGAAGTTCTTCTTGGCACAAAGGAGGTGGCTTCGATTTTTCATTCTTACGGCGTGGATAAGATTGCGAACTTCCCTGATTATTTTTGGTTGTTTCTGGTGATGATTTTCATGACCCCGGTGGTTCTGGAATGGCAAGGCTTTTACGAACGTTTATTTTTTTCACCCATCAGACAGATGGCATGGCAGTTGGCCAAAGCCTGCACCCTCTGCGTCGTTGGGCTGATCGTCGTTGACTTCATGGTCAAGAAAGGCGAACCGTCGGCGCGAGGCGTTTTCGTGCTTTTCGGTTTTTGCAGCTTTGGGCTGATGTTCCTGAAAGAGGAATTAATCCGCGTGGCCTACAAGACTCAATTAGGCCAGGCGCAATATAAGCGCCGCATCATCCTGGCCGGCGCACTCAAAGACACCCGCCGCCTCCAGATGGACATTGGCAAATGGAAGGAAGATTTGGAAGTGGTGGGAGAGTTCGACCTTAATACCAAGCCGGTTGAGGAGTTGGTGGCTTCGTTGCACGAACACTCCGTCAACGCTGTGGTGATCGCGGCTCGTCATACCTTTTTTGACCGCGTTGAAAAAGCGATTCGGGCTTGTGAACTGGAAGGCATAGAATCCTGGCTTTTGGCCGACTTTTTCGACACACAGATTTCCCAAACGAGTCTGGACCAATTTTACGGGCGTCCCGTATTGGTGTTTCGGTGTGGCACAGAGAATTCCTGGCCGCGCCTCATCAAACAACTTATCGACTTTACCGGAGCATTGGCGATTTTGGCCATATGGTCTCTACCCATGCTGGCCGCGGCCTTGGCCATCAAATTGACTTCGCGCGGCCCGGTCTTCTTCAAACAGGAGCGGGCCGGATTGAATGGCAAACCATTTGTCATGTATAAGTTTCGTTCCATGGTCACCAATGCCGAGCAAATGAAGCAGGAACTGGAACGCTTGAACGAGATGTCCGGCCCGGTCTTCAAGGTGACTGATGACCCGCGTGTGACCAAAGTGGGACATTTGCTCCGCAAATTTAGCCTTGATGAATTTCCTCAACTTTTCAACGTGCTGCGTTTTGAAATGAGTCTCGTGGGGCCTCGCCCCTTGCCCGTGGACGAGGTGAGACGATTCGATGACGTGTCCCATCGGCGACGCCTAAGTGTAAGACCCGGTTTGACCTGTATTTGGCAGGTGTCGGGGCGAAACGATGTTAAAGATTTTAACGATTGGGTGCGAATGGACCTGGAATATATTGACAACTGGTCCTTGTGGCTTGACATGAAAATCCTATGGCGCACTATTTGGGTCGTACTCCTGGGCACGGGAGGACGCTGACCCGATTTCGCTATAGTTATGGCCAAACAAAGAAAGATTAAAAAACCGCAGCCCCGGTCCGTTGTGACCGGCGGGGCCGGCTTCCTGGGATCCCATTTGTCAGATTATTTGCTGGAGCGCGGCCACCACGTCGTTGTTCTTGACAACCTTGTCACCGGCAGTGTGGAAAACATTGAGCACCTGGCCGGGCGCCCGGATTTCCGGTTCATCAATCAGGATGTCACGGAGTTCTTATTCCTGGACGGCCCCGTTGATTATGTGTGGCATTTCGCCTCGCCCGCCAGTCCAATCGATTATTTGGAACTGCCGATCCAAACCTTGAAAGTAGGATCGTTGGGAACGCACAAAGCGCTGGGACTGGCCAAGCAAAAGGGCGCAAAGTTTTTGTTGACCTCGACCTCGGAGATTTACGGAGATCCGCTCGTACACCCGCAGCGAGAAGATTACTGGGGCAATGTGAACACCATCGGGCCGCGGGGCTGTTATGATGAATCCAAGAGATTCGCGGAAGCGTTGGTCATGGCCTACCATCGCCAGCATGGCGTCGATACCAAGATTGTGCGTATTTTCAACACTTATGGGCCGCGCATGCGGCTCAACGACGGGCGAGTGGTTCCAGCCTTTATCGGCCAGGCTTTGGCCGGCAAGCCGCTGACCGTTTTTGGCAAGGGCGACCAAACACGCAGCTTTTGTTACTGTTCGGATCTGATCGAGGGCATCTATCGCTTGATGATGAGCAAGGGGCACGACCCCGTTAATATCGGTAATCCGAACGAGATGACGATGTTGGAATTTGCCCGCGAAATTATTCAAGCAACAGGCTCGCGCAGCAAAATCGTATTCCATCCGCTCCCGCAAGATGATCCGAAGCAGCGCAAGCCCGACATTGGGCGCGCCAAAGCTCTGCTTGGCTGGGAACCCAAAGTGCCTTTGGCGGCAGGGATCATTAAAACCATAGAATATTTTCGAGGGAGAGTTTGAGTAAATCAGGTGCTTTATGGATGCGGGAATTTCACGCGTTATGCGTGATAATCCTGCCTAAAAGTGGGTCGGCAAGCCCCTCAGGGTTTCAGCAAACGCCCTGTGTGAGGGAGTCAAAAACGGTCACGCTTCTGGCATGTGTATAGCTAGAGATAAGTTTCTCGATCAAAACAATTGACCGATTAACCAATTTACAGTAACTAGCACCCACTTTTTTGAAAATGTTTAAGCCATGGAAGCGAAGCAAGCGATTTGATCGCGCATCGCAGCAGCAAATTAAATGCTAAACTCGAAATCATTCTTAGCCGTCGATTTTGGGGCAGGAAGTTTGAAACTGGCGGAGTTTGAACAAAACGATGCCGGCGGATTGCGTCTTAAGCAATACGGAATCAAGCCTTTGGGCATTGAGGGGTCTCAGGAAGCGACCCGCGAAGCAGCCATTCAAAAGGGGTTGGTTGAGTTGCTCAGTGAAAAGGCATATTCCGCCCGGCAAGTGAACGCCTGTGCGCCGGGCTTTCATGTTTTTTCCAAATTTGTCAAGTTGCCTCCGGTTGATACTTCCAAAGTCACTCAAATCATCCGCTACGAGGCGCAGCAAAACGTTCCTTTCCCGTTGGACGAAGTAGTTTGGGACTATCAAATACTCGGCACTTCCGCCACTCAGGAGCTGGAGGTTTTGCTGGTGGCGGTGAAGTCCGAGATCGTCGAAGGCCTATTTCGAGTGGCCGAGGGCGCGGGTTTGCGGATGAAACTGGTGGACGCCTCGTCCGCCGCTCTCTGCAATGCCTTTCGTTACAATTACGGTGACTTGGAGGGCTGCACCATGCTGCTGGACATCGGCGCCAAGACCAGCAATTTGCTTTTCTTTGAGAAAGGGAAGGTTTATTCACGCAGCATCAATATCGGGGCCAACTCCATCACCCAGGATTTCGCCAATGAATCGAAGTTGAAGTTTCCGCAGGCCGAAGCCATTAAGATTGAGAAGGGCTCGGTTAGCCTTGGCGGCGCTTACGAAGAGCCCGAAGACCCCCAGTCCGCAGCCATCGCCAAGATCGCCCGCCAAGTGATGACGCGGTTGCACATTCAGGTTAACCAGACCATTCAATTCTATCGAGGGCAACAAGGAGGCTCAGCGCCGCAACGGCTTTTTCTTTCCGGCGGCGCTTCGATCATGCCTTATACCGCGCAGTTTTTCGCCGAGAAACTCAACGTTCCGGTTGATTACTTCAATCCTTTCCGCAATATCGAAATTGATCCTTCGCTCGATTTGGAAGAGCTCTCCAAGTTCGCCCACTCTTACGGGGAGGTTGTAGGCCTAGGATTGAGGGAGTTGGCGCATTGCCCGGTGGAACTGAACCTGATGCCCAAGAGTTCCCTGCAACGCCAGGAGTTTGGGAGCAAAAAACCCTACCTCATCGCCTCGGTTTTCAGCTTGGCGCTGGTTCTTTTGGCCATTTGGAAGGCGGAGCGGCAGATCGGCGATCTCTACCGGAGCAAGTTGGGCGAATTCGAAGGGCCGTTGGCCAAACTGACCGACCAGAGCGGACGCTTGCAAAAGGCCACCAGCGAACGAGACCAGGTCAAGAAGCAGGCTGACGAAATGAAAGGCTTGGCCGAAGGGCGATTTTATTGGATCGGAATTCTGACAGATTTGCGCAAGGCAATGATCCAAGCCGAGGCCTTGGAAAAGGCGAATTTAAGGACGCCGGAAAACGGTGGAACCAATACAGATGAAGGCGTTTGGGTGGAGGAGTTTACTCCCGTCATGCCGGAGTCCTTTTTTGCCGGTGTGCAGTCCGGCCCGAGTGATGCCGGGGGAGGCAGGCGAAGCGGGGTGGGTTCAAGCGGCGGACGCTTTGGCCGAGGTGGCCGAGGCGGGCCTGCCCCCGATCGAGGCCCAGCGGCGCCGCAGGAGACAGGAAAGGCTGCCGTAGCCGCGCCCGGCGTCAATGAGGTTGCCGGCATTAAGCTTACATGCAGAGGCATCAATCGGCCGGGCACGGCCAATGCGGATTTGGCTTACGCTGTGCAGCAATGTTTGACCAACAGTCCAAGCTTTACCAATGCGATCCTGGGAACAGACTTTACGACTGATTCGCAGGATCCGAACACATTTAAATTCGAGGTAACGGTGGACCTGCGCCACCGCTTCAAGCTCTAAGCATGGCCTGGATCAAACGAAACCTATACTTCGTGATCACTGTCGCCGTGGCTCTGGGCGTCACGGGCTATTGCGGCTATTTGTTGTATTCCGTTTTGAACGAAAACGCCGAAGCCTCCGAAAAATACAACAGCTCCAAGAGCAGCTTGGATGGACTGTTGCATCAAACGCCCTTTCCATCGCCCGAAAATATTAAATCAGCCGAAGCCGACGCCTCTCGACTGCGTAATTTTCTGGCGGAATTTCGCAAGCCTTTTGCTCCTTTTCCCCCGCCTCCTCCGGCGGAGGGCACCCAAGGATTCAATACGTATCTTACCAAGACGATTGCCTTATTTGGCACGGAGGCCACCAACGCTGGAGTGGGCATTGACCCTGGGTATGCCTTCTCGTTCTCGCAACAACTCCCCAAGCTTACTCACCCTCTTGATGCAATCCCGAACTGGATGCAGGAGTTGGAAGAAATCAGGGCTATCTTACATATCCTTTACACTGCCAAGATCAATTATTTGGAAAGGATCAGGCGAGTTTCGGCCAACGCGGATGACGTAGGAGGCGACGATTACATCCAATTCACCAATACCACCACGGCTTGGGGGACCGTGTCACCGTACCTGATAACCTTTCGTGCTTTCAGCGCGGAAATAGCCAATGTTTTAGCGGGTGTCGCAGCCTCCAGTAACTGCTTCATTGTCAAGGCCATCTATGTGTCGCCTTCGAGGGTGCCTTTGCCGGATGCCGCCGCCCTGCAACAGATGGCGCCTGCGCCAGTCGCTCCGGTGCGTCAAATATTCCGCCCACCTCCCTCGAGTGACTTCCCAAATCCCAGCCGACAACGGGGCCGAGAAGGCGAAGGACTTCGACCGCGATTTGCGCCGCCGCCCCAGGCCATACCCGTTGAGGCCACAGCCGTTCCGGCTGGACCGGAAACCATTGAGTTTGAGAAGCCTTTGTTTGTCACCATCTACCTTGACGTAGTTAAACTTAAACCCACAGAAAAACCAGCCGCCGCCGCAGCTCCTGCAGGCGCTGGTGGCGAGGCACCGGCCCCAAGGGGCAGGAGGGCGAGGCCGTGATCGATTTTCTTAAGAAGCACTACGAAAAAATCATCCTGTGCCTGGTTCTACTGGGCCTGGCTGGGGCGGCTCTGCGGATGAATTCCATCATTCAGAAGGTCCGGGATGATTTGCCTCCAGTGGACACCACGCCACCAGCCAAGACTGCGCCCTTACCGCCTGTTGACATCTCCGCTGACGAAAAAGCGTTGACGCAAATAACCAATCCGCCCGCCGTGGTGTTATCCGGAGAGCATAACCTCTTCAACCCTGTCACTTGGAAGCGCAAGGGCACCAACGAACTGATTAAGATCGTCAAAACCGGTCCCGACGCTTTGGTTCTGACCAATACCGTGCCCCTTTACACGATTATCACATACGACCGGCCAACGGGCAGTCCAGTGTACGTTATGACCTGGATTCAACATACCGATATTCGGCAAAACCGCCGGGGTACGGTCGAGCATTCCCACCTCAATGATAAAGTAAAAACCGTGCCATACATAGTGCGCGGCATCAAAGGTGCTGACAATGATCCATCGGAGATAAATTTGGAAATTGTTGACACAGGTGAGACGAACGTTTGGGTGTCCACGAACAGCCCTTATAAGCGGGTGGACAGTTACATGGCGGATCTGAGGTACGATCCCGATCCGACCGTTTTGCTCAATAAGAAGATGGTGAATGACCAATTTAAGTTGGACAACGACCCTTATAAAATTGTTGAAATCACCAACAATGCCGCTAGAGTGCAGTCCGAACGAACTACCAAAGTGACAGAAATTAAGTTGACTCAGTCCCCATAATGGGGTCTGAGCGGAAAAGATACGACGCCATGACATCAGCCGCAAAAAAAAGCACGCGATGGGCCTTCCTTCTCGCCTTATCGCTGCAAGCCCAACCGGTCCCGGTGGAAAACCCGGTGGACATCGCCAATGACGAAGCCGTGCGCCGCCAGGAGGCCACCGTCCAAATGCATATGGAACTTGAGCGCGCTCGCGACGCCGTCAAGAAAAACCATTTGCAGGAGGCGGCCGCGTTTTACCAGCAAGCCGTCGCCCGCATTCCCAATGTGCAAGTCGGCAGTCCCACGGTGGAACTTGAAAAGCAAGATGCGCTGGCTGGATTAGACGCGGTCAGGGAGAAGCTGGCGCGTTTGGCTTTGGCCGCCGGCGATGTGCTCGAAGCCAAAAACCAGGTGGATTCGGCTTTGAAATACGATCCCAACAACGAGGGTTTGCAACTGCTCCGAGCCGAGATACGTCAGCGCGAAGTCGAACAGCTGGGCCGAGTTCCAAGCCCGGAAGTTATCAAGCGCGGGCCAAGCCTTGAAAAAGAGAAAATTGACATCGCCACTCGCGTTCAAAACGCCAAGTTCCTTTACGAGATGGGCAAATATGACGAAGCGGAGGTCATACTCGTTCAGGTTGTTAAAAACGACCCCAGCAACCGGAGCGCTCCTTATTATTTAGATTTGATCAAAGAGGCACGATACATGGACCGCGCTCGCCGCCGCGAATCAGGAGCCAAAAGCTCCATCGGCGATGTTGAAGCTGATTGGATTGATAACCGCAAGCGCGACTCTCTGCCCGTTCCAAACCCGATGTGGGACACAAACCTCGTCTATACGACCAAGGGACGGCAACAGATCAAGTCAAAGCTCGACGCTATAAATCTCAACGAAGTGACTTACGATTTGCAGCTTAAAGACGTGTTAGTGAAGCTGAGGAAGGAATCCCAGGCACGCGACCCAGACGGTGTCGGCATCAATTTCATGATCAACAACAACGTCGAATCGACCCCCTTGGTTGACACCAGCGGAGCGGCTGTTCCTCCGGCGGTCGGTTCGCAACAACAGGACATCGGAGGTGATGTGACGATTCGCATCACCCCTGCTCTGAGCAACCTGAAACTCAGCGAAGTGCTGGAAGCCATTATC
>Ga0302325_10026446_pt1 | contig 12048 bp, 12 predicted proteins | sample Palsa_T0_2_FD_201948 | JGI IMG/M metagenome (GOLD analysis project Ga0302325, IMG submission 201948) | Peat permafrost microbial communities from Stordalen Mire near Abisko, Sweden - Palsa_T0_2 | ecosystem: Environmental > Terrestrial > Soil > Palsa > Peat permafrost | place: Sweden: Abisko...
GTTCTCAATCGAAATAAAAGGCGGAACTGTTTTCACGAGTCCAATTCAACGCCTGTTTGCAAGGTTTCGTTCGTCATAGTTTTGTAATCTAAACGATAAGAGCGAATAGCGAACGAAAATGGCTCATTCACGTCACTGGCTCACACATCCCAGAGAGCGCCACCAAGTATGACGCCTATGGGGATATCTACCTGCTTACCTGATATGTCAACGGGCACCGATGGGATCATTCAGCTGACCATCGGGATAGAATGACTTGGCAATCTCCACTTTCGCAATCTTGAGTTCGTAATACTCGTACCAGAGTTTCCATCCTCCGTCGATCGCTATGCCGTGCTCGAAGTCTTGGCGCCACTTCGCAACATGTTCGAGTGTCGGCCAATATTGAACTCCTATGAAGCGACCGTCTTCGAGCCGAACTGCGTCCTCTCCCATGAAACCAAACTCCCAGGCCCTCTTCGTAAGAGCTTCGGCTCGTTCAAAATATTGTTGCAAGTCGCAGTCACGAAGCTTCGCGACAAAAATGACGGCGTAATACGGCGGCTTGGGCGTACGAATCGGCATGTTCTTCATTGGGATCACTCCATTTTCTTCTGCAGTAGATTTACGGGCACGCGGCTTGTCCGCCGGGTACGACAAAGCTGTGGTAGGCACCTTCGAGCTCTGCAGATCAACTGCCGGTAATAGCTAGTTCCATCCCAAATAGCCGTCAGCCGAAGGGATTATGATGGAAATATATCCCGGCATGAAGGAGAAGAGTGCGCTCAATTGCTTCCTAGATCGGGAAATTTTCTCGTTTCAAGAACAGACAACATGCCAATCAAAAATCCTGAGCTTGATCAATTTGACTATGCCATTCTTAGGCGCCTCCAGGAAAACAACGCCATACCGCTTCGCGCCATATCCAACCAGATAAACCTCTCAATCGCCGCAGTACAAAGACGTGTCCGGCGTATGGAGGAGATCGGCATTATTCAGGCTAATGTTGCTGTGATTGACCCAACCAGGATTGGACTACCGATCACCATCCTCGTCGAGGTGCATGCCGAGCGCACGCACCTCGAAGATCTAGGCGCGATGAAGGCTCATCTGTCTGGGCCGGAAATTCAGCAGTGCTACTACGTCACCGGCGATGCCGACTTTGTGCTGGTCGTTACTGTTGCGACCATGGCAGACTACGAAGCCCTCGCCAGTCGTCTCTTTTACGAAAACAAAAACGTTAAGTGGTTCCGATCCATCGTTGTGATGGACCGGGTCAAGGTCGGACTCGCTCTGCCGATCACTGAGCCGTGACTACTTAGAAGAGCTCGGGCAGCGTCGGAGCACACCAGTTCGCCACATCATTCGAGGTCGATCATCGGCTAAATGAAGACCGCGCGACCCCATCGGTCATGTGAACCACGCTTGCTGAGCTGCGTCCGATGGGGCATCACGAGAACACGATCGACCGCCGGCCACCGATGGAAGACAGGCTTCCTACAGTGGAGATCGATCTTCGATATCGCTTGAGTGCGCTCCGAGAGCGTCAGAAAGACTACGCGTAACCTGAATCATCAGGTCCGGAGTATTTCTCTTGAAGCCGTATACCCATTCAGGAAAATTTAGTGGCTCCTGAATGGTCCATATTTGATCGTGCTGATCCGGAGGCAGGATGCTCGCCGGATCTCCAACGGCTACCCAGCCGATCGGCACGGTTGCTTTCGGTGCGAGCCTGGTCCGCAAATGCACCGTTGCATGCACACGCACCTCCGCTCCCTGTCCAATGTGGGCTCCGTGAAAGATCGCCGCTCCCGTTGCAACGAACACCTGGTCCTCAAGAACAGCGCCTACAACATGCGCATTTGGGCCAATCAGACAATGATCGCTTATCATGCATGGATGGCGATTGCTGGCGCGAACAACTGCGTTTTCCATGATGATGCAGTTAGCCCCGATCCTGATTCTTCCACCGCCCTCACCGATGACGCGGGCCCCATACAAAATGCGCGTTCCTGGCCCAATGATCACGTCACCGCATACTGTGGCGTCCGGCGCCACCCAGGCGGAGGGTGCTATCTCTGGAAGTTTGCCCGCGTGAGCGATCAACATGATCTTCTTCCTCCTCGGTCCCGCAACGGACCGCAAGTTCGAGTCTGACTAGCCAAGTATACGTGCGGCTTTCCTGACATCTGTCATCGCCGCGCGGTCCATTGCAGCAGGATAAGCGAATAAGCCTGGCAAGCCGCCGGTATGCAGCCAGACCACGGTGTCATCGGAGCTGAAGCGGCCGGCTCGTATCAGACCAATCAATCCTCGCATCCCCTTTCCTGAATAGACCGGATCCAGAAGAAGCCCTTCAAGACGGGCCGCCATACGGATTGCCTCGAGCGTTGGCGGGTCAGGAATGCCATACCCAGGTCCTGCAAAGCCGGCAACCACTTCGACAAGTCCGTCGTTCCAGCTGCTCCCGGCTCCCAGTCGACATGCCGCCTCGCGCCCTATACGACGGACATCGGCTTTTACTCGCTCGGCTTGCGCGTCAATGTCAATGCCGATGCAACGCATCGGCCAATCTAATACCGTCAGACCGGCAGTGATACCGGCTTGCGTGCCACCACTCCCCGATGCGTGAACGATGAAATTCGGGGATATCCCCATCGCTGCGCATTGGTCGAGAAGTTCCACGACCATGGCGGCGTAGCCCATAGCGCCAACGGGATTCGACGCCCCATAAGGCACCAGGAAAGGCTTGCGTCCTTCTCGGGTGAGACCGTCCCTGATGCTTTCAAGATGGGTGTTGCGATCCTCACTCCAGGGGATCTTATGAATGGTGGCACCAAAGAGACGGCTGAGCAAAAGATTGCCCGAAACTTCATATTCAGGCTCAACATTTGAAACTCGGCCGTACATGACTCCAAGATGACACTCAAGGCCGAGCTTGGCGCAGACAGCTGCCACTTGGCGTGATGTGTTGGATTGCGGGACGCCCCCGCAAACGACGCAGTCTGCACCTTCGGCGAGTGCTGCCGCCATGACAAATTCCAACTTTCGAATCTTATTTCCGCCCACGCCGAGGCCGGTGCAGTCATCGCGTTTCACGAGCAGGCGAGGGCCGCCAAGCTCTGCCGAGAGTCGAGGCAGAGTCTCAAGCGGAGTGGGCAGGTGAGCCAACGGTATACGCGTGGCGGCAGCAATTAATTCAGACAGTTTCCTCAACCCTGGCTGGGAAGTCGTCACAGCGTTCCTTTCATGGTTCGACACCGTCTTGAACCACTGCTGCACGAAGTACGTCCGGAGCATGATCGACAGCCCCACCGACTGCCGCCCGTTGCCCGCCTTCGCATAGTGCGGTCGCACCAGCCAAGCGACTGCATAGTCGCTCCTGAGCACAATTCTCTCTTAGCGACACGACGGAACAGTTGGCTGATCCGGTTCACAGAAAACTCCTATTCGGATCGCAGTGCCAACATGGGATCAACGGCTGCTGCCCGGCGTGATGGCAAATAACATGCCAGCAGAGCGGCTATGACCACAGCACACGTTATCGTGATGTAAGTAATCGGGTCCTCAGCACTGACGCCATAGAGAAGCGAGGACATGAAACGCATGGTTGCGGACGCAACCACCAGGCCCATTGCGATCCCCATCACGGTTAACCACATGCCTTGTCGCACAAACGCCCCCACCACAGCTCCACGCTGCGCCCCGAGCGCCATTCGAATCCCAATTTCGCGAGTGCGCTGGGACACGGAATATGCCATGACTCCGTAGATCCCTACAGTCCCGAGAAGCAGCGCTATTCCTCCGCAGACGCAGAGCATCACAAGCGTAAACGATGTTCGTGCCATTGATTGCGTGTAGAGGTCACCTAGCGTTTCACTGTTCGCCAAAGGCACGTTAGGGTTCACCATCCCTACTTGTTGCTGGATAGCTTTCATCAAAGATTGCGTACCCGCGAGCTGACTCCGCACCACAAAGACCGTGGCGCGTTGTAACCTTCGTTGCATCATGAGAGGCCAGTACACCATTGATGGAGCAGGTTTCTCAACGCCGTCGTAATGGACGTCCTCCGAGACGCCTATGATCTCACGCCAAGTATCGGTACTCCCCACACGTATTCTTTGCCCCAGCGCGTCTTGAGGCCGATGCCAGTACTCGCGAGCAAAGCTTTTCGAGACGATGACGACCGGCCTCTTCTCGTAGGTTTCCGTCCATGTGAAATCCCGACCAGCAAGCAACCGTGTGCCTAGCGTAGAAAAGAAGCCGGGCGCCAGGAAGTTGAAGCGCCTCGCCGGAGGGACCTCACCGCCTTCATAGATACGGTTCTGAACGAATATAGGATTGTTGTAGCTGTTGTTGTCCATCGGCACAGAACGGCCAATGCTCACCGAAGAAACACCGGGAATAGAGGCGACCTTTTGCATGATCGCCTCGTCCATGCGAATCACAAGCTCTGGAGAGGTATCGGGGATTTGGGTGTCTGGAATATAGAAGCCGAACGTTTGAACGGTTTCAGGGGACGTGAATCCGGGCGACACATGCATCATCGCGCGAAAGGTGCGAATCACAAGCCCTGAACAAATCAGCAGGACTACCGAAAGCGCGACCTGAATCATGACCAGTGCTTTGCGGGTGCCCTGCCCTCTTCGGCCATCACCCACTCCGCGCCCGCCATCCCGAAGATCGCTTATCAGGTGCGGGTTTGTGCTCTTAAGAATCGGAACACAGGCAATCAAAAGGCTGGCGAGCACAGCAATGGCGACGGTGAACAACAGCACAGATGGCGTGATGGCAATGTCGCGGATGCGGGGAATATTGGTGGCTCCAAGCCCCACAATGACGCGCATCGTTCCTAATGCGAGCAGTAGCCCAATCAGGCTTCCCGCAAGCCCAAGCAAACTGCTCTCGAAGAGAATATCGGCGGAAATTCCTTTCCTCGCCGCGCCGATGGCATAGCGGATGGCAAACTCATGATGCCTACCTTCGACGCGAACGAGCAGGAGATTCGCAACATTCGCGCACGCCACCAAAAGCACCAGGATGGTAGAGGCCAGCAGAATCCAGAGAACATTCTGAACATTTCCAATCACTTCGTCCTTTAGGGGCATCAGGCTAGGAGTACAGTGCATCGATTGATAGAAGCTGACGCTAAGGCCCTCTGGCGGCGGGAACGTTCTTGCTACTACCGGAAGCAGACGCTGCAGATCAGCAGTAGCCTGTTGTACGGTAACCCCGGGTTTCAGCCTTGCTATAGCGTTCCCGTTGAAACTTCCGAGGGTCGTGGTGGCACGATCCCATTGCATCGGAAGTATCAACGATGGGTCTTTCTGATCGAGGAAATGGAAGGTTTGGGGAAGAACCCCAACGATTTCCCTGGGCACGCCGCCCACCGTAATCGAGCTGCCGATGACAGATGACGCTCCACCAAACCGTTGCTGCCAGTATGGATAAGTGAGTACGACAGTTTGCGCAGCTCCCGGTGAATCATCTTGTCGAGTAAACAAGCGCCCTAATACCGGGCGAACACCTAACAGTGGCAACGTCCCATCCGTGACATCGAGAATACGAACGTGTTCTGGCGCTCCGGCACCAGTCACATCAAGCTCATCATCGTCATAGGCACCTATGTCCGCAAGGGTCGTATTTTGCTCGCGATAGACAAAGTAGATCGACGGAGCGATGCCCATTTTCCTGAAGCCCATTTGCTGCGACGAGTGATCAACAGCAATCAACCGATCCGGGTTGGGATAGGACAAAGGCTTGAGCAGCACGCCGTTGACGACGCTGAAAATTACGGTGTTTGCACCGACTGCTACCGCGAGAGTGATCAGGGCGATTGCTGTGAATAGCGGTGCGCGCCTCAATCGACGCAGAACATGTTTCGTATCTGCCCACAGAGATTCGAGCGTGGGCCACTGCCAGACTTCACGACTGCGCTGTTCAATCAGAGTCACATTGCCAAACTCGCGGCGTGCGACTTGCTCCGCTTCCTCAGACGTCATGCCGCGATCCATCAGGTCGGCGATCTTTTCGTCGAGGTGCTCGCGGATTGATTCTGAAAGCTCGTCATAGCGACGACGGCGGGAAAACAACTGTCCGAACCAACGCATGAAGCCCTCCTACTGTCCGGCCAAGGCAAGTACGCGGGTGACCCCGGCGAACATCTTTTCGACGCTCGCAAGCTCCTGTTCCAGGTGTTTCCTGCCTGCTTCGGTCACTTTGAATATCCGTACCGGACGGTTCCTAGCTGAGAGACCCATCTCAGTTTCCAGCCAACCGGCCTTCAACATTCGCTGCAAGGCGGGATACAAGGACCCTTCCTCGATCTGGAGATAGTCCTCCGAAATATCGGTCAGCCGCTGTGCGAGCGCATAGCCGTGCATCGGCCTCCAGCTGAGGCTCTTCAGAATCATCAGTTCCAGGGCGCCGGGAAAAAGATCGCGGTATTCAGGTTTCTTCATGCGGCTTACAATAGTATTTTGCAATTAGTATGTCAAGTATAGTAATCCTGTCCGTTCAAGCCCGTCGAGCGGGTGAGGCTGGCCCGACGTCGACGCCGGCACATTCAAGGGCCGGGAAAGACGGGCAGAAAAGAGACCCTGCCCATAACCAGAAACCTACTCACAGACGTCTACCAATTGCCCATCAAGGCAGGGCTAGGCAGTCGCGTGTTCTACCGCTTGTAATCGACGCACTTTCACTTTGATCTCAATCCGCGATCCGAGCCGATTGATGATTGACACCAAACGGTCAAGAGTGAATCGTCTGAGGTCTGCGTTGCGGATACGGGAGAAATCGGCGGCAGCAATGCCTGTGCGACTGTGAGCGCCCCGCACACTCAGTCCTTCCCGATCCAGCATCTTGATAATCTCAGCCGCGAGAATTGCCTTGAACTGTTCGACATCTGCCTGTTCGTGTCCAAAATCGCGAAACACGTTCCCACTGCCGCGTACCACTTCCATCTGTTCACTTTTCATCAAAGCATCTCCCTCAACTTCCGTAGTCGATCCTTGACCAGCTCAGATAGGGCGGGTTGCCTGGTCATTTCTCCACGCCTTCACGTTGTCAAATATGACAACAGCTGTCAATGGGTATCGTACCGAATCAAAGCAGAACACAATACGCCTATGTTGCTTCTGTCATTTGCGTGACTATGGCAGGTCGAGCGAACGCAGGAACGTTTCCACGGCTTCGGTATAGTTTCCGGGCAGTCCGAGATCTTCGTTGATCTGGGCGTGCGTCCTATTCTCCGGAAGGACAGTCGCTCTGCCGCCCAGCGATGCGACTTTGGCAGCGAATCGCTGCGCTTGAGGACAGGGATTGTCGGGCCGGCGGGTCGAGCATACCAGCAGCATCGGCTTCGGAGCGGCTTTGAGGCGATGGAGGGGAGAGGTTTCTGCCCAATAGGCCGGATCTTTCCCGAAAGCAGCGTCGTAGAAGCCGTAGTGTCTTCCTCGCATGGTCTCCTCAATGTCGAGGGTCGCCGTATCCAGCGACACGGTGCCGAGCCAGGGCTTTGCTCCTTCATGAAAGGCAATCTCAGGATCGGCGGCGAGCAAGTCTACGAGGTGCGCGCCGGCTGAATGGCCCATGAGGACAAACCGCAATGGATCGCCTTCCCAGGACTTGGCTTTGCCCTGAGCGAAGGCCAAAGCCTTTGCCACATCATGAGCCTGTTCCAGGGGGCCTGCCGCGGGCAACAAGCGATTGTTGATAGAGATGAAGATGTATCCCTTCGGCAGCCAGTAGGCCGCTTTGTTGGTGACGACTCGCCCCATGGACTTATCCCCCACGATCCACGCTCCGCCATGCACCATCAGAATCACTGGCGCGTTCCGCGGATGAGGGGGCAAGTAGACGTCCATCGTCTGAGCACCGTTCGGACCATAGGCCAGGTCCCGAAGAACGTTGGTGCTGGTTATGCCCTCCCCTTGCTGAGCCAATGCCGGAAGCGCGAACGGAACAGCGAGAAGCAAGACGGATAGTGACCGGTGAAGGAATCCCCTCATGACAATGCTCCTTCCATGGGCTGTTGGCACCCGATGCATGGAAATCTCGGCCAGGGCAGATTGTGCCGACATCCCATTGGAACCGGATAAACCAAGTGGGTTGCGCTTGTAATTGTATGGAAGTGTAAGAGCCTGATCACTGGATCCCGTCGCCAACCATGAAAGCGTCACGGTGCAGGCGCGGAGATCAAAATCGTAAATCTTGCCCTGAACGTCTATTTGGAAAGGTAGTTTTCGATTACCTCAGAGGTAATTGCGAGTGATTCCGATAAGGGCGATATTGAGAAAGCAGCAGATCGATATCAACTCAGGAGTACACAATGACAACCCTAACAATCACGAAGACCGCACCGCCGGAATGGCTGTTGGCTTTTTGGAAAGAGATCGATGAAAAGACCTTCGGCAAAGGTTTTGATTGCTTTGTAGAGGACGCGACGTGTCGCCTTGGCGTCGCCGAATGGGATGGACGTGAGACGATCCGTGAAAACCTTCGCGCGTTCATCGACACGGGCTTTACCGCACACCACGATGTTGTCGAATACTGGGATGGAGGATCGATCAAGATCTTCCGTGGCATTGTGACCATGAAGCCAGATGACAACACCAAGCCTGTGGTGAAGCCCGTCATGACACATTTCTTCTACATGGACGAGGCCGATCCGTCCAAGGTTCGTAGCTGGATTGGTTCGGTAGGCCCGGTGCAGTTTTAACATGCTGGGTAAACCGTGGTTGCTAACAACTCGACGTCAGGGAGGAGTTGGATGAATGCTTCAACATTAATTCCGCAGCAACCAGAGCATGACCTCGGCGCCTTCTTGCGCTACTGGAGACAGCAGCGCGGGAAGAGCCAGCTCGATCTATCTCTGGATACCGGAGTCTCGCAACGCCACATCAGCTTTGTGGAAAGCGGTCGCAGTGTTCCCAGTAGGGAGTTGCTGCTGACTCTGGCGAAGACGTTGGACGTTCCTCTCCGCGAACGGAACGTACTGTTGCTTGCGTCCGGATACGCTCCGGTTTACCTCGAAAGTACGTGGGATGCTCCAGAGATGGCTGTTGTGAACAGGGTTATCGACCTCATGCTGAGACAGCATGAACCGCATCCAGCCCTCGTGCTCGATCGCTACTGGAACGTCCTGAAGACGAACGATGCCTCACCGCGCTTCTTCGGCTCCTTCGTGGACCTCTCCACAAGACCGAAGCCGAGAAATCTACTCCATCTCATGTTTGATCCGGATGGCATGAAGCCATTCGTAGAAAACTGGGAGGAGGTCGCATCGGGGCTCTTGCAACGGGTTTATCGGGAGGCCGCCGGACATGTCACCGACAAGAAAACGTCCGAACTGCTGAACGACTTGAAGAAATATCCGGGAGCCAAGGACCTGAGCGTGGCTCGGACGAGTCAGGTCCCGGTTTTGCCGATCACCTTCGTTCGCGGCAGCGAAAGAATTTCGTATTTCTCGATGATATCGACGGTGGGATTACCGCAAGACATTACGGCGCAGGAGTTTCGGATCGAGTGTATGTTTCCGAGTAGGCCGTAAGTCGGGAGCGACGCGGAAGTGTTGAGCTTGTACGAAGCTCAACGAGTGCATTGGCTATGATGCGCTCGTTGACGCCCGGTGCGAGATGGAAGCGGCGTTTCTCGTTCTTAGCTATGGATGTTCCCGCCAGTTACCAACGCGATCTTCTTCGCGATTGTCGTTTGACGGGAACTTCTCCTGCCTTCATCCTTTCATCTGCTTCGCTAATGGAAGGTATAGATCCTATCCTTATTCCTGATCCGGAGTTCCATGGGCCAGTTGCTCAATCCACGCCGCCATCGATTTCTTCGGATCGCCCATCGCCGCGTTCGACACGTCCTCCCACGCTTCCCACGTCTCCAGCCGCTCCGCATATGCGGCACGGGCCCTGGGCAGAATAGAAGTGCCCAGGCCAAGTCGCAGCGGAGGATTTTCCGCGTCCACAAGCTTCAGGATGGCTTCTGGCGTCGCCTCCGGATCGCCGCGTTCAACATTCGCCAGATGCGTCAGGAACTGCTTCCGGAATTCCGCGTATGGTTCCAGCGCATCCGCGATCTGTGAGGATTTTCCGAAGTCGGTTGCGTAGGCTCCGGGTTCAACAAGTGTCACCTTCAACCCGAACGCGCTCACCTCCTGCGCGAGGGATTCGTGGAGCGCTTCGACAGCCCATTTCGTAGCGCAATAGAAGCCGATGAGCGGCAATGCCGTTATCCCCAGCCCGCTCGAGACACCGAGAATGTGACCGCTCCCTTGTTTCCGCAACAAAGGCAGAGCCGCTCGGAGCACTCGGACCATGCCGAAGTAGTTCGCATCGAAGAGGCCGCGGATCTGCTCATCGCTCGCTTCCTCTGTAGCCGCGAACAGGCTCGCGCCGGCATTGTTGACAAGGACGTCCAGCCGGCCGAAGTGCGCGAAAGCCTGATGAACTGCCTGCTGCACCTGCGCGGAGTCGGTGACGTCGAGGGCAAGGGGCAGCACCGTGTGGCCAAAACGTTCCGCGAGATCGGCTACGTCTGCCAGTTTGCGGGCGGTCGCTGTAACCCGATCCCCGCGTTTAAGAGCAGCCTCAGCCCAGATGCGGCCGAACCCGCGCGAGGCGCCGGTGATGAACCATGTCTTTTGCATTTCGATTCCTCCGTGATTGTGGGGTTAAGTTCAGACCTCGGAATAGCGCATGTTCCCGAGATCGGTGAGAAGGGAGGGGCCTGTTGGGTTCCATCCGAGCTTTGCACGGGTCTGCGCACTGGAGGTCAGAGGGTCCCTCCCCGCGAAGAACCCGAGGAAGCCGAAATGTTCCTGGGCATGTTCCTGCGAAACGGAAAGGACGGGCACATTCAGCCCACGGCCGACAGCGGTGGCGATGTCTTTGAGCGCCACTCCCTCTTCTGCGACGGCGTGGTAACGGGCTCCCGCTGTGCCCTTCTCCAGAGCAAGCAGGTAGAGGCGTGCGACATCCGAAACATGCGCTGCAGGCCAACGGTTGTGACCATCGTCAACGTACGCCGAGACTCCCTTAGCGCGAGCCACCGCAATCAGCGGTGTGACCAGGCCCTGCTTTACGGTGTCGTGGACCTGCGGCAAGCGCATCACAGAGGCGTGGACTCCGCGCTCCATGAGTGCGACAGCCGTCGCCTCCGATGCACGAGGAAGGGATGGGGAAGAAAGCGGCGGATCGTCCTCGGTAGCGGCGCGCCCCTGAGCCACTCCGACCCCGGAACTGACGATGAACGGACGGCTTGAACCCTGGAGCACGGCGCCGATGGTCTCGATGGCGCGCTTGTCCAGCTCGCAGGCCTCCGCAAACTTCGACCAGTCATGCCGGAATGCGGTGTGGATGACGGCATCCGTCGCGGCTGCTCCGCTGCGCAGACTTTCCAGGTCCTCCAGATCGCCTCGATGCGCTTGGGCACCCGCGGCTTCAACCGACTTTGCGCCGGCGTCCGATCGCGTCATTCCAAGTACGTGATGGCCTGCGCCGACGAGTTCTTTCACGATGGCGGAACCGATGAATCCGGTAGCTCCGGTAACGAATACGCGCATATGTGCCTCCGTGATCTGATTCGAGCTAAGATTGACGAAAGGATGCCGCCTCGCCTAAAACGGATACATCCTCCGTATTAATAGATAATCGGAGACAGCCTCCGGTTGCAAGAAACTTTTGAGATGACGAAGAAGCGTTCGACGACCACCCGGAAACCACGCTCCGACGCGCTGCGCAACCGCGAGCGCATTCTTGAAGTTGCGAAGGGCGTCTTTACCCGACAAGGCGCCAATGCCAGCCTGGAGGAGATCGCGAAGCAGGCGGGTGTGGGAGCAGGTACCCTCTATCGCCATTTTCCTACGCGCGATGAGCTGATCGAAGGTGTTTACCGGAACGAAGTGGAGAAACTCGCGGCGGCCGCGGCCGGTTTCGCCGAGACCATGTCCCCTCTCGAAGCGCTTCGAGCCTGGATGCTGCTGCTGGTCGATTACATTGCGGCAAAGCACATCATTGCGCCCGCTCTCAATACCATTGCCGGAGGCCCGTCCAGGCTTCATGA
>Ga0302325_10026447_pt1 | contig 12048 bp, 4 predicted proteins | sample Palsa_T0_2_FD_201948 | JGI IMG/M metagenome (GOLD analysis project Ga0302325, IMG submission 201948) | Peat permafrost microbial communities from Stordalen Mire near Abisko, Sweden - Palsa_T0_2 | ecosystem: Environmental > Terrestrial > Soil > Palsa > Peat permafrost | place: Sweden: Abisko...
GCCCAGGCCGGCCGGAGGACAATTTTGCGCGGCACAGACCAGCGACTGGGACGGGAAGGTCAGGGCGGCTGGAGACAATGTGATCGGCTGCTGGCAAGCGGTTGAGTTGTTCAACGCCAGACAGATGTACCCGATGTCTCCGCCCTTGCATGACTTGGTAGTTACCTGGTATCCCACTCCAGCAGAGTGCAGGTAGTATCCACTCGACGTGGAGAGGAAGGTCACTTGATCGAGATTCTCCGAATTGGGGACCTGGCTGGCCGGTATGCCAATCTGCCCGTCACTCGATCCGTCGGTCCCGATGAGCTGCAGAATGAGCGTGTCGCCGCTGATTTGGCCATTCACTGAAACCGAACCACCGGGGAAACATGGATAATCGCTTAGAAGCGTTACCGGGTCGATAAAGCTCAAAGTGCCGGTGACGGTCGCGCTGCTGGCTCCCAGGTTCTGGCCCTGAGCAAAAACGCCCGTCACGGGAAAATCTTGATTGCTGTACGCAAAAAGGCTGTGGAAGCTTCCTGTGAGTGGTCCGGTGAGCGCCGGTACAGAAACTGCGCTCCACGACAGGGCCGTTTCAGCGGTTCCGCATGGTGTGCCACCGGAAGGGGTAGTGACCGTCGATGAAGACTGCGAGGAAACGCCGCTTATGGCGAGGCCGTTGGCGGTGGAACTCAGCGTTCCCGTGAGCATAAACGTAGTATTGTTCGATGAGGTACCGGCCACGACCGTCAGAGTTACGGTCTGGCCGCTGATCGTTCCCTGCGTGATGGTGGCCGACCCGCTGTTACACACAACCTGCAGGCCGTTTTGGGTTTGGTCCAATGCGATGGAGTAAACCGCTTGTCCGGTCACCGAGCCTTTGTTCTGCAATAGAAAACCACCCTGCAGGCCATATTGCGCAGAGGAAGGGTAATTCGGATCGGATGACGTCATCGTAAACTGCCAGTTGCCCGAAAGCATTGCGCTCTGCTGCGAATCGCCGGAAGAGCCGCCCCCGCAAGCCGAAAGCAGAATCGTGCCAGCGAGCAATGAAATCCAAAGACACTTCACATGGCCGCCGTACAAACGCTGCGGGAGCGATTGACGCTTCCTGACCCGAAGCGTCGGATTCTTACCCAGCCGGTGTCTAGTTATTCTCAGCATGATGTTCTTCGTCCTGTAATGTGCGAGCGCTTGAGTTTGCGATGCTCCGCGCGAGATCTCCCTTCTGTTTGGTGAACCGCGGCGCTTGCGGAACGCTGGCTTCCAAAAGCCTCTCTGTGCCGAAATCGAATTCGCCGACCGCTGCTGCGCTGGAGCTAACCTGGCCCGTAATAGGAAGAGTAAAGATCGCATCGTTATTGGGACTTGTGACAATTAGCGTCGCGGCCAGACACGGGGCCGGCGGAACTACGCCGGCACAGTCCTCCGGCGGAGGAACTTGCAGGGGAGAAAATGCAACCGTAATGACACAAGCCTGCTTCGAACTGAGAACGAACGGCTGTCCCAGCGAAGAAACACCTCCGGCGCCGCAGGTGTCGGTCTCCGTAAAATTGGCCTGACCGGTATTTGTTAGCGTCACCGTCAGCCCGCCCAGCATTGAACCGTAACTGTTCGTCATGGTGATCGTCTGAAAGGTCGCAGGCGAGTCGATGGCTTGAGCGGGAAAATTCAGGGCGGACGGAGTCAGAGTGATCGGTTGCGAGCAACCAGTTGTGCCGTTCACGGCAAGACAGATATTCCCCTGATCCGCGGGGTTCGCGAGGTCCCCGCCTCCGCAGGCCGCCGCGTACACTGCGTATCCTGTTTCACCCGATGACTGGAGGACGTATCCGTTCGATGTGGACTCGAGGGTGACGACTTGCGGTCCCGGGCCGACCAGCGGACCATTCTGGCCAATTTGCCCAATGTTTGATCCATCAGTCCCGATGAGCTGCAAAAACACGGAATTGCCGCTGATTTGGCCCGTCACAGACGCGACTGAAAAGCAGGGGTAGTCGCTGAGATCCGTTATTGTGCTTAAGAAGCTTAGGTTGCCGGTCACAGCGGCGCTGCTTGCTCCGGTATTCGCAGCTTGGTTAAGTGCCCCCGTGACGAGGAAATCCTGCTCGTTCAGGCCCGCGGCACCACCGCTGCTCTGAAAAGTTCCCTGCACCGGCCCCGTGATCGGTGGTACCAGGACGGCGCTCCAGTTCTGCGCCGCTACGATCCCGCAACCTGCTCCGTCTGTCGAAGTGTAGGAGCCTGCCATAGTCGAGGCGTCCAAACTCAGGGTTCCGGTAAGCGTGAACATCTGTGCGCCAGTGGATCCCGCACTGAGGCTCACAGTCTGGCCAGTGATCGTTCCGGTGATCTGATCTATTCCACTGTTGCACTCGGTGGGATTTCCGCCGCTTCCGGACGGAGGCTCAGTCATGATGGAATAAACGGCCTGCCCCGTGATCGCGCCATTCGTCTGCAGCAGAAACCCGCCCTGAAGGCCACCTGTGAATGAAGGCTTGCTCTGATCGGGGCTGAGCTGCTCGCCCATGGTGAACTGCCAGTTGCCCGAAAGCGTTGGAGGAGGGAGCGGGGTGCTGTTAGAAGTGCCGCCGCCACACGCCGATAAAGCCATAATCCCCGGGAGCAACACGAGCAACAAACACTTGACCGGCCCTACGCTAAGACCTGGCGAAACCGATTTCCGGTTGATTCGGCGCAACGTTGGCTTTTTAGTCAATGTCTGCACGACCATATCAGTCCTAAAACCCTAGCTTCAGCCCAAACTGAATAGTGCGGGGGCGATGCGCATCGAGCGGGTGTAAAAAGGAAGCGCCCGTAACACAATCAGCGCCGCCGCCCCTAAATCCGGCGGAATACTCGGGACCTGCGTAGCAACTGATGATGTTGTTCCCACTGCTGCCTGGGTTATCGGGGTCGTAGATCCGGAACTGGGTGTGATTAAAAATATTGAACGCTTCAGCCCGGAACTCGAGGTCGCCGGACTCCCGGATTTTGAAATGTTTCAGCAGCGCCATGTCGAAGTTTGTGCGCCTTGGATTATTCAAAAAGTTCCGACCCGCGTCCCCGAAGGTGAGACCCCGGGGAGCCACAAACTCGGAAGGATTGTCGATGAGCGGACCAAAACTTCGGGCGTTGTTCCCTGGTGAGGGCAATCCACGCATTACGTCGGGGTAGGAGGCCGCGATGCCGAGTCCGCTGGAAACCCCAGCGTTGTCGGTGACTGAGATGCCGGTGTTACCGGCGCTGTTGATGACCGTGAAGGGCACACCCGACTGAACAATCGTAACTCCTGAAAGCTCCCAACCATCGAGAACGTCATTCGCAAGCCTTGAAGCTCTGGGTGCGGTCTTATCCGTTGGCCGTTCGTTGGCCCAGTCGCTGAGTCGACGAGGCAAATCCTTGAGCGGGAGCTTATACACGTAGTTGAGGTTGAGCAGATGACGTTCGTCAAAATTCGAACTTGCCCGGTTCTCGCGCAGGTCGTACGAATTAGCGAGAACCGGATCACTCCGATCCGATGCATCATCGATAGAGTGACTATAGGAATATGAGATCCCGGTCGTCAGCCCTCGGCTGGTGTGTTGCAGCGTGGCCTGAAGTGCGTGATAGTTTGAGTCGGCCACATTCTGCAACGAGAGAACTCTTCCCAGACCCGAGTATGGCCGGCCCGGAAGAGAATTAACGTTCGGGATTCTTGGATTCGTGCATGCCGCTTGCAAGTACATGTAGGCGGGGTTTTGCGCGGTCACCAGGACTCCACTCTGGAGCAGGAACGGAGTCGTGCCATCTCCGGGAGCGAAACCGCTGAAGCCAGGGGGAATTGCGGTGCAGTCCGCGATGGTAAGTGGCTCGTTGGGGCCGAAAGGATTTTCATCGGCCGGTAATGGATGTAACTGGTTGAGCTGGCGCTCAACTGTCAAATGGGTTCCTTTGCTTCCCACGTACGCCAGATTTACCACTATCGCTTTCGGGAGCTCCCGCTGAATCCCGAAACTCCACTGCTGAGCGTAGGGCCAAATTGCCTTGGTGGGAATTGATGCGACGTCGATAGGAAATGCGTCTCCGGGGGCGGGCTGCACGGAGTTCGGATTCAGAGAGGCAAAAAGACTTTGGCAAGGATTGATTGCATTAAATGCAGGCCCGTACCCGACATTACCGATGCACGGGTAGCTGAGGGGAAGTGGCTGCGTCATGCTGAGCACCAGAGGTGCGCTAGCCTCGAGCGAGCCGGTATTAGCCTCGTTACCGGTGCCGTGCTCAAAGAAGATGCCGTAGCCGCCACGGATTGAGGTCTTGCCGTCCCCCCGCGGGTCAAAGGCAAAACCGACTCGAGGCGCCGGATTAAACAGATGCCCCGTCATACAGCCCACGGGAACGCCATGGACTCCGCACTGCACCAAACCCAATGCGCTCACAACGTCGTTTCCCGGGACTAAGTCGCTGATCGGTACCGGCGCACCGGCGTTCAAGAGCTCGCCATAGCTGGGATCAACCGTAAATTGATTTGGGATGTAATTGGCAGGCACCCAGTTCCACGCGTTCTGGTTCTTCTCCCGGTAAGTCCCAAACAGGCTGATTCGCAATCCCAGGTTCACGGTGAGCCGGGGGGTCACTTTCCAGTCATCCTGGAAATACGGTTCAGCAATCTGGTAACGCTGGTAGTACCGGCGTTGAGCTGAATCCTGCGTAAAGCTCTGAATGAATCCCTGCGGCTGATTTGGAGTGATACTGCTGTTGAGCTGCTGAATCAGGAAATCAGCAAAGGCATTCCCCGAACTGTTGGCGAGATTGCTGAAGGTTAGCAAGCCTTGCAGGTCGCCAGAAGCTGCGCCGATCGCGTTGTTCGTTTGATTGCGCTGCGAGTACACATATTGCAGTCCAAATTGCAGTGTGTGTTTGCCGACTGCCTTGCCGACGTCATCGCGCAGCGAGTAGGTCGGATCCGTGTGGCCCCACGGCATGTAAGACGGGTCGGCTGCAAAGCCTTCACCGCCGTAAGCTGCATTGGTGCCAAGAAACTGGACCCCCGGCATTTTGCCGCCAAATCCGTTATTGAAGATGTAACCGATGGCGCACTGCGGGATGCCGGTGATGGGGTTGATGCTGATGAGTGGGTTGCACTGTCCGGGAGACGATGGATCGGTAACCAGCGGTTGATCGATTGCTGGATTACGCTGGAACTGAGCTCCCCCCGGGCCGTTCTGGTCCGTCAGCGTGATGCCCGAATTGACGTAGCTGATTACGAGATCGTTCAGAAGCGTCGGCGATATCGTGTCCGTCAGTCGCGCCACCAGGCTTACGCCCGGTCCATTGAAGGCATTCTGCACCGTGGGAAACGTGTTGCGTACGATGCCCCACTGCGGCGTTAAGACAGTTGTATCCCATGCGTCATGGATATAGCGAAACGAAGCCCTTATCTCGCTGCTCACTGTTTGGTCTATGCGAAACAATTCCTGCCGCCAGTAGGTAGAAGGGGAAACGGCAGCGATGTAACAATGGTTGGGGTCTTGCGGATCCAGGTTCGTTGCATTGGCGTTCAGATTTGGCAGACTATAGTTGCAACCGTACGGAGCATTGGGTAGTGGTATCAGGTTCGAGTTCAGGATTGCCACCGCGTTCTTGTCCACACCTAAGGCAATGCCCTGCGTGGGGGGCCCCCCCAATGTGGTTCGGGGAATGCCATTCACGACCGGGCAGTCGGGATACGACTGGCGGGTAAATGTAGCGCCGTTCGCTGGACAAACGTCGCTAAAATCGAAGTCCTGGTAAAAAATGCCAGAGCCTGCGAACGTGGGCTGGATGTTCTCCACGACCCCCTCCGAGGTCTGGACTTGAGCACACGGTGACAAGCAAAGTCCACGCTCCTTCAGCCCCGGAACCGCCTGGTTGTATTCGGTCGGGGTTTTCTCCAGGCGGAATTCCTCGGAGTAAAAGAAAAAGGTCTTGTCTTTCTTCTTATTGAAAACACCAGGGATGTAGAGTGGACCTCCGATGGTTCCTCCGAAATCCTGCCGGCGATAGAGTGGAGCATGGTTGCCAAATGTCTGCCCGCAACAGGTTTGTCCAAGCGGAGGCGGAGTTGTATATTCCACATCGAAGTAATTGCGCGAGTTAAAAAACTCGTTGCGGATGAACTCGTAGAGGTTTCCGTGCCACTGCGGGAGTCCCGACTTAGTAGTGACCTGCACCGTGCCGGATGCCGTCCGCCCATACTGGGCACCGTAGTTCGACGTGAGCACCTTCACCTGCTGAATCGCATCGAGGCTGGGATAAACCACGAGCGTGCTCGCGGCGCCGTTCAGGCCGGTGTTGAGCACGTCGCTGCCGTCGACTTCGAAGGTGTTGTACTCGACCCGGCCTCCGTTCACGCTGTACTTCACGCTGCCTACTACACCCACCTTGCCTTCGTCCTGTCCGGTTTGATTACTTACGCCGGGCGCGAGTGCGATGAGCTGCGTGAAATTGCGGCCGTTGAGTCCGATCGACACTACTTCTTTTTCTGAAATCGTTCCGGAAACGGTGGCGCTCTCGGTCTCTACTTGTCCCGCACCGCCACCTTCCACGTTGACTTCGGTTTTTGCGCCGGCCGGCTGCAGCGAAGCGTCCATGGTTAGTTCAAGCCCCGCGGTCACGGTAATGTTGTCAAACATCTGCGCCGCAAAATTGGGCGCAGTTACCGTCAGGGTGTAAACGTCGGGCTGTATTTCAAAAAAAGAATAGACGCCCTTGGCATTGACTTTCGATTCAAGCTTCGTCCCGGTCTTGCCGGTAAGCACAGCGGTAGCATCCGGGATGACGGCTCCGGTTTGATCAGTCGCCGTTCCACTGATGGCACCCTGGTTTCCTGCAATTTTGCGAGCAGCAGCGGCGGGGCCTTGTTCCGCCTGCTCCGCGCCGCTTGCCTCGACTGATGGTTTGGCACTCGGTGGCTGCAGGGTCGCGTCCAGGGTCAGCTTTTTGCCGGGTGTCAGCGTGAAGTCACGGAAGACCATATCGGCGAGGCCGGACGCCGAAACAGTTAAGGTATAAGTTCCGGGGTAGAGTCCGGTGACCGAGTAGAAGCCCTTCTCATCGACCGGAACGGCGAGAGTTGCGCCTGTCTCGCTCCTGAGCAAAGCCTGTGCATTTGGAACGACGGCGCCGGCTTGGTCGGTCACTTTACCGCTGATGATGCACTTTTCGGCAGCCGTCGGCGAGGGTTCCTGAGCGGCGTTCGATGCCGGCAGCAACCAAAATGCGAAGAGCAGTAACGTCAAGGCAAAGCGAGAGTAACGCCGCAGAGCGCAGACGTTCTCACCCTGACAGCTCCGGGAAAATTCCTTTTCTGACAGATGTAACCCCATGAAGGATGTTAGGCGAAGCGGGGATTCTACCGGAGCGGACCAGCCCGGCAAATTAAAAGAATATGAATTCTGCGCCGGTTTCGGACCCGCCGTTGTATCCATTCCGTAACAAACTTATCGCCAACTTTTAATGATCATCGCTTGGCACCCGCAGCTATACTGCAACTTCTCTTGGCAAGAATTTTCAACGTGCGCGCGGCAAGAATGAAGTCTTGGTGTTCCACAGTTGACTTCGCAAGACGGGAAAATCAGGTCGCGGGCCGGAAGCGTTTCAGCTCCTGATCTCAGCTCATCGCTGGGCAAGATGGCTTGGATGCAGATATCTGCGTGCCCGCGCCCGTTCATAGAATTTTCACCAACTTATCGCGGACATTTAACATTTGACAACCAATCGAACCGATACACTTCACTCGAAATTCAGATAACTTGGCCGCGTTCAGTCGCTTCTTTAGAAGTACTAGGTTGCGTGGCTAACCATCCACTATCAGTTAGCGGAACCATCTTTTCGGGTAAGAGGATTTGTTTGTTGGATCGCTCTTGCGTGCGACGCTGCGGGGCGCACGTCAACCAAAACGAATGTCGAGATCAATTTCCCAACGAAAGGAATTCACTTATGTCGCGTATGAAATCAGTTTTCGCGGTCCTAGTTGTGGCCGCGATCGCAGGCATTGTGCCTCTGGCGCATGCCACAACTCCAGAATTTCCGGTAGTCATGGCGGGTTCGTCTGCCCTGTGGCAGTCTCTCGCTCTTGGCGCTTACAATGACAACAATGGGGCATCAACCTCGACGGCGATTGCCGTTCCTCCGATGTTTCATTGGACTCAGTCCGGATCGCTCAATCTGCAGGATTGCCGTCCACAGCTCTCTGGCGCTTCCGCCTGCAACGAAGATGCCGCCACTGTTTGGGTGGTTTATGACAGCGCGCCCTCTCCGCACGTCTGGGTGAACGCGAAAGTTGACTCCGTTGTTGGCGACCGCTGCTTCTTTGCCAAGCCCGCGTGCGCCGTTGTCGATCTCGCCGCCGGTAACGCCACCTGGACGTCTGCAGGCGCGAATAAGATTTCCTCTACCCTCTGGGGCGACAACTCTGTTGACGTAACCGCGCTCCCAGCTTCCGTCCTCGCTGTTGTTGAAAGCGCCACTCTTGATGTCGTGAACGTGGCAGCAACGGACATTCGTCCGGAAGACGCCGAGTGGGCAATCGCCCGCGTGAACTCCAAACTTGGCTCCAGTGCGGTTGGCGGCGCCAGCTCCGACGGTCTTGACGGCCTCGGATACAACGCCAATAACGCCTCAGGAACCAATGAATTTCATGGCACCAAAACGGGCACCACATGTAATCGTGTCTCGCTCGCTGACGGCGTCGGGACACCAATCTATAGCGCCGAAGGTCACACTGGCACATCCACAGATGCAGCCAACGTTCTGGCGTTCAACATCTCCGGCAACGATCCGTTTTCCTGCACCGCAGTTGGGGCTTACACGGTCAAGGCTGTGGGAGCCGCTCCCATCGTTTTCGTCGCCTCTCGCCAGAACGCCCTGGCGAGTCTGACGAATGCCTCTGAGTTGCAACTTCAGAAGGTGTTTTCAGGCACCACAAATGCCAGCGCGTTTGGTCTAGCGTCTGGTGTCATCAATGCCTTCCTGCGCGAGCCCCTCTCAGGCACCTACAACACGACGGAAGCAACCGTAATGCGTCGCCCCACGACCTATCCTGCCCCCATCCTTGGCATCAGTATGGAAACCGGCGTTAATCCCGCCGCGGCCGGCGGGAACCCGCTCAATGCTGGAGCATCTTGCAGTAGCGACTGCCGGTATCGCGGCATTGGCACTGGCGAAGAAATTGCCGAGGTTCTTCACTCCAACGACGGCACCTACACCAACATCAGCCAGCAGGACGGCATCGGTTACACGTTCTTCAGCTACGGAAACGTGAGCAGCCTCGCCGACAACCCCGGCGGTAAAGCTTACGGCTACGTCCAGCTGGACGGCGTAGATCCCATTTTCACTTCGTATTACGCTGGTGGCTCCATTGATCCTGGGCAACCCGCCGCCGCCGCCGGTACAATTCCGAGCGCGGCTGATGTTCCGGGCGGCAAATTTCCCGCCTGCGAAAACACGATCTGGGGCAATGGCGGGTTCTCTTTCCCGAACGTCCGCAACGGCACTTACCGCGCATGGTCGCTGCTGCGGCTTATCTACCTCTCAACTCAAGCAACCCCGATCACCGACCTGGTCACGGCCTCGAACAGATACGCCGTAGGCGACGTGCCCGACTACATTCCCTTCGCTGCGGTGACGCTCAGCGCCTCCACTACTCCAGCCTGCGCAACGACGGTCACAGACACTGGTCTGAAGCTGCTGCGCTCGCACTATGACCAGTTGAACGGCGACGGCTACGTTCTTGCCCAGTCCTGCACCACGGGCGGTGGCGTCTCGGCAATCACTGGGTGCAAAGCACCTGAAAACGAGCCAACCGAGTACGGCGGCGACATGGGCGGAATGATCATTCCCACCACGATCGGCCTCACTCTTGAAACCAAGACGCAGGTTGTCCAGAGCAGCACACCGGACGGCGGGCTTGGACCAGCTCCGCGGCCGTGTCCAACAGGAGTTGCATGTGCGAACTAGCCTGAACGCAAGTAAGCGCTCAGCCAATTAATTGGGAAGGGGCGGGCTTTCTTTATCAGCCCGCCCTTTTCTTAATGCCCTTTTGCCCATCCGGTATTGCAGATACTAAAATTGTAGAGGTAATTGATGTTCAGGTTATTCGTTCCGGCGCTTGGTTCCGGGCTTTGCCAAATCTCCTGCGTTTTAAAGCACACCAATTCAGGAAAGAATCATGTCCAATCGATTTTCATTCCTTTTTATCTTTATTAGAACGCTGGCCCTTGGAATTGCGCTGTCTTCAGCATGGATTCTGGCACCCATCGCCGCCGCGCAGTCGCCGGCTTCTCCGCCGATTGCCGATCCAAACGATAAGCGCTTTGTCGATGTTACGGAAGACTGGAGCACGCCCGCGCTGACGACGAGCCACCTGAAGAGTGTGCGGCCGTTGTTCATGGTGGACGACAGCCACCCCGACTATACGGTCGAAACGATTCACTTGCAGTGGCGCTGGGGCGATCCACTCGACATTTATGTGATCAAACCCAGTGGAATAAAAAGACCTCCCGTGATTTTGAATTTGTACGGCTATCCCGCGAGTGAGGCTCCTTACAAGAATGAGGCGTTCCAAAAGGCCTTGGTCAAAGACGGCTTCGCCGCCGTGGGCATTGTTTCCGCGCTCACGGGACACCGCTATCACGACCGGCCGCTGAAGGAGTGGTTCCTCAGCGAGCTACAGGAGTGCCTGGCGACCTCGGCGCACGATGTGCAGATGATTCTGAATTATTTGACTGCTCGCGGCGATCTGGATATGAACCGAGTAGGCATGTTCGGGCAAGGTTCGGGAGCGACCATCGCGATTCTCGCTTCGGCGGTCGATCCGCGCATTAAGGTGTTGGATGTGCTGGATCCGTGGGGGGATTGGCCAACATGGATCGCCACGTCTCCGTTTGTGCCGGAGGACGAACGGGCGGACTATACGAAACCTGAGTTCTTAAAGAGAGTGGCGCCGCTGGAGACGCTCGACTGGTTGCCGAAGATCCAAGCGAAGAGATTCCGCATGCAGCAGAACATGTTCGAGTTGGACACGCCGACGGTGGTGAAGGCAAAGCTGCGAGCGTCGGCGCCCGCGGGGACGACGTTCGCCTCGTACCAGACAATTCAGGAGTTTATGGGAGTGTTCGGGAAAGTGAGCACAAACCTGGATTGGGTACGGCACGAGCTGCAGATGTTGCCAGAGGCGGCAACGGCGCCCAGTGTGAACGTGGCGTCTGAGAGGAAGTAGATAAGTGTTTAGATAGGGTTTGCGGGAAACGCGCGACCCAGGCTTTCACCGGCCGGCCTTCCCAATTTCAACCTTAGCCTCTCCTCCACGCGATCGACTGTGTAGTAGGGAGTTATTGCCCGCCGCGTCCTAAAGCTTTCAATGCTTTCTGTGCCGGAGTGAACTCCGGATCAAGATGGAGGGCTTGCTCGTAGCTCGAGCGCGCCTCGGGAATCTGCCCCGCGCCCTCCTGCAAAAGTCCCAGCTGCAAATATGACGCTGCTGCAGGGCGGGCGTTGACGAGCTTAGTGAGTTGCCGAATCGATTCATTGACGGAACCCGCGTCGAGGCTTAGCGCACGCGTTGATGCTTCTCGCGCTCCTGCATAATCCCCCAGTTCCCGATAAATGACACCGAGGCTCGCATAGGCATGGGCCCGAGCCTTTGCGTCGACACCGGAACTTATTACAACATCGTAATCCAGGATCGCAGCCTGAAAATCACCTCGATCCTGAAGAACTGAGGCCAGCACTCCGTGGCTTAAAGGATCCCACGGCGCGATGTCCGCTGCAGCCTGGTAGTAACGAAGCGCTTCGGGCCGACCTTGCTCCATGAGCAAATTGGCCACATTGTCGTTGGCCATGAAATTGTCTTCGGTGACCGCCAAGGTATGCGTCCAGAGGGCATAACTGCTGCGCCAATAGCCGATCTGGCGGACAGTCAGCAAGCACAACACGACCAGAATCGTTAACGCGACTGCCGCGGTGGTCCGAACATTCAAGCGCCGTTCCTCGGCCCAATCGGCGACTCTCCACACCAAAATCAAAAACAGACCAGTGGCCGGGAGATAC
>Ga0302325_10026448_pt1 | contig 12047 bp, 10 predicted proteins | sample Palsa_T0_2_FD_201948 | JGI IMG/M metagenome (GOLD analysis project Ga0302325, IMG submission 201948) | Peat permafrost microbial communities from Stordalen Mire near Abisko, Sweden - Palsa_T0_2 | ecosystem: Environmental > Terrestrial > Soil > Palsa > Peat permafrost | place: Sweden: Abisko...
ATTTCACATCTTGCAGCACGCCAACAAGGCCATCGATGACGATCTCGACGCAGTTCCCGTTCCGCCCGCTCCGCCTGGCGCTTCCTTTCCCGCGCTTCCTCCTCCAGTTCGGCTTTGCGCTGCACGCGCCATTTGTAGCTGCGTACGGTGTGGCGAATAGTCGGCGAGGCCGGCAAGCGTACAGGAAGGGAAATAGTGACTCATGACAATCTCAGTGTGCACGTCGTGGTAGCGCTGGCCTTACGCAAGCCGATGGGTGGTTACTTTGGAGTAGTCGCACTCAGAACAGAAATTTCAGAGCCAGTTGCACGATGCGACCTGGCTGGGCCGATTGAATCTGTCCGAAGTTTGGCGAGTTGATATCGTTGATCGGTAACTGGAAATTCGCGTGGTTAAAGATGTTGAAGAATTCCGCGCGGAATTGAATGGTCTTCGATTCATGGATGTTGAAGTTCTTCAACGCAGAGAAATCCCACTGCTGTATACCGGGACCCGTGACGATGTTTCTTCCTTCGTCTCCAAACTGGCCCGCTTGGGTATTGGGATTCAGTCGCTGAAATGCGCTGCCACTCACCCACTGATTCGGCGTGTGCGGACCGGAGTTTGGATTGCTGATTGCGTCTGGCCGGTCGCTGGGAAATCCAGAGATCTCTGGAGCGCTTCCTTGCAAGGAAACATTGGCCGAATCATAGACCGTGAACGGCGTGCCCGTCGAAAACGAGGTGATTCCATTGACCATCCAACCGCCAAAAAGAGATTGATACCAATTTTCCGGATGATTGAAGAACGGCAAATTCCACTGGTAGCTGAATACGAAGCGGTGCCGCGCGTCGAACATCGAACGGCCATGTTCGGCAGCCAGGTCCATCGGATTCTGCGCCAAATCGTTTTCACCCGCGGTGCTTTGCGACGCTGAACCGGTAATGTTGAAGCTGGACACATCATCAAGCGTCTTGGAGAACGTGTACGAGGCCAGGAAGGATAGGCCATAGCTGAAGCGTTTCCGCAGGCTGGCCTGCAAGGCGTTGTAGGTAGAATTGGCAATGCCAGCAATTTCCCCGACGGAAGAAAAAGTGCACGGCGGCGACGTGGGAGCAACGGTGCAGCCCGAATAAAGCCGCCGCTGATCCGAGAGATTCGCATTCTCCGTTGGCGACAAGCTCGGATCGTAAATGCTGGGGTTGGCTTCGATAAAGCGGGGGAGTCTGGTTCCCTTGGTTCCGACGTAGCCCACCTGAAAAAGCCAATCTTTGGCAAATGAGCGCTCGACATTGAGATTCCAATCCTGCGCGTAAGGCAGTCGCAGGTTAGGCGAGAGCGTCAACAACGTCATCGGCATCGAGTAACCGTTGACGATCGGAGTGCCGTTAATGTATGGATTGGCGAAATTCGGGCCGCTGATCTGGGGAGTTTGCAGAAAAGGCGGCGCGCTGATTGGGGACTGTAACGGTCCGCCCTGACCGGTGTAATAAGGATCGTAGAAAATCCCATAGGCAGAGGTGACCAGCCATTGCCCACTGCCGGTGGGATCCCAGGCGAAACCAACGCGAGGTGCGAAGGCCGTTTTTTGCGTAGGGATGAGGCCGCGGGGAACTCCCGGGTCGCCGGGATATAGCAAGCCTGTCGGCGCGTCTGGCCGGACGACCGACTGACGGCCCGGAATCCAAAGGGCGTTGCGATTCATCACTTCGGTGTACGGCGATGGAATGTCGTAGCGCAGACCATAGTTCAGCGTCAGTCGAGAGGTGACTTTGTAGGTGTCCTGCGCATACATGTTTACGGTATGGCCGCGCAAACCGCGTGGGAAATCGCCGCTTCCTTGCAAGAAGACAACCGGCTGGCCAAACAAAAAGCTGGCAAAAGGATCGGTAAAGGGAAACCCGGCAAAAACGAAGAACCCGTTCGTGGCAATGCCATTAAGAACGTTGATTTGGTCATACTCATAGCCCGCTCCGAATTTCATCTGGTGGTGGCCGCGAACCCACGTTACCGAACCGGAAGCGTCGAAGGAGTTTTGATAGGTATTACGTGGACCGGTGATCGGGTCGCCGACCGACGCATATCCCTGCACCTGAATGAAGGGAGGACCAATCGCCGACTCCAGAGAAGGTTCGTACTGAAATCCTAAACTGTCAGGAGTGGTGTGGTTGATGTGCTCGTCGAAGAGAAATTTGTTTCGCAGAAAAGAAAAACGAGCGATACCTACAACGGATGGCGAAAAAGTATGAGTTTCCTGGGCGATAAAGTTCTGCGATCGCTGATTCTCGCCCACAGGAAAACCCGGCACGTCCGCACCGGCGATGGAGAGCGGATCGGTCTGCGCGCCTTGGCTGAAGCTATAGCGGAAATTGAGCATGTCTTGCGGCGTCAAATAGTGGTCCAGCCGAACCCCAAATTGATTATTGTCGGAAGTCAGGATTTGCGTGTCCACATAGGTGTTCAGGCCCTGGTTTGCGTGGGGATAAAAGTTCAAGAGATTGGCGGAAACCGGATTCAGAACAGGCTGCTGGTTGAACGGAACGGGTACGGGGGCATTCGTGAACAACACGTAAAGTTGCCCGGCGGGATTTGAACAGTTTCCGGCGCCGTCAAATGTCCCGCCCTGCGCGGTGCAGAGCTGGCTAAAATCGCCGCTTCGCTCTGCGTCCGAAGGCACGGTCGTGCGGGCGGTTTCACCCTGGCTATTGCGGATGCCTTCGTAATAGGCAAAGAAAAATGTTTTGTCTTTCTTAATTGGGCCGCCGAGAGTGGCGCCAAATTGATTGCGGTGCAGCGGCTCGACAGAGTCGGCAAAGAAGCTCTTGGCATCGAACGCGTTATTTCTAAAAAACTCCCAAAGAGCTCCGTGAAGACTATTGGTTCCAGATCGGGTGACGATATTCGTTGTGGACCCTGTGCTATGGCCAAATTCCGCATTGGCCGTGTGGGTCAGGATTCGAAATTCCGCAATGGCATCCACCGGCGGCTGCAAGATGAACCCACCATCCACACCGTTGAAATTGTCTGCGCCATCAATCAGAAAATTATTCGATTCCGGTCGCTGGCCATTTACGGCATAAGCCTGCCCATCGCGCAAGGATCCACCCGCCTGCGCGAGGCCCGGAGTAATTGGGGCCACTCCGGGCTGTAGTAAACCGAGTTGCGTAAAGTGGCGCCCATTCAAAGGAAGATCGAGAACTTCGCGATCGCCAACGGTGGTGCCCAAACTCGTGGTCGTGGTTTCGATCAGATCGGCGTTGGCTTTCACTTCCAGGGTGTCCGTGATGGTTCCCACTACCATGCGCACCGAGACCGTAGCCGGCTGGTTTACGTTGAGAGTAATGCCCTCCTGCGAGTACTTCCGGAAGCCTTTGGCTTCGACATCCAAACGGTAGTTGCCGACGGGCACCGAGACGAGGAGGTAGTCACCCTGGGCATCCGTCATCGTAGAACGGCTGAGGCCAGTGTCTACATTGACGGCCGTAACCGTTGCGACGGCGACAACCGCACCGCTCGCATCGAGCACATTGCCGCGCAGGCTGCCGGAAATGTCCTGGGCCCCGGAAATGCTGGCGCAACAGAGCGGTACGGACAGGAGCAGAATAAGTTTTGCGAAGGGGTATATGCGCACCAGCGGTCTCCCGCAGTGTGCGGCTCTTTTTGTTTCTCGATTGGTAAGATCCGTGGTGAAGCAGACATCGGGCGCAAAAAACATTTCCTTCGGCACCTCAGTTAGTTTTGTGGCACGCATGTGGCCCGCGTACAGACACACCCGTGCGCCTTCCTCAGAACATCGGGAAGCCAGTAAGACATTCTTTTTGGACCGCGAGCAGCAACACCCCGGCTGCTGGCACACCCGCAAGCTTCGGCGAGAATAAGGACTCACTTTGGAACTGACAATAATGGGAAAAGATTAGTGGAGCGCTTAACTTTTTTAAAAACGAGCGCGTTAAAAGAAAGGGGCGCTGACATAAGAATCAGCCTCACGCAGACGAGACGAAAAACGAGTCGAAGAAAGATAAAAAACGAAGAAGCAGGAGCTTCCGATCACTTCGTCGGTATCGGCACGGTTTCTGGTTCGCGATTCCCCAATCTGAGTTTAGAAGTTCAGCCGTACGAAAAGCTGAATCCATCAGCATTTCTGAATGCCTGAGACCTCAATTATGACTGTGAGATGGCGGCGATAGTGCAAAAAGACTAGAGATGGCAAACCTTAAGTCCTGTACTATTTTCCCTTTTGCACTTCTGATTGCGTTGTGTTTAGTTCGACGACAGCGTTGCTGACACGTCGGCGTCGCGAAGAAACGGTGAAGGTGGCCGCTCACCCTCAAAAAACAGACACAGATACGATGCAACGCGTCGAAGAGACGCGCGGCTTCGATGAATTTGATTCTGGCTATTACGGGTGGCGGGTAGTCGTTGCGGCGTCTCTAGGCGTGATGGCAGGATTTGGCTCGTTATTCGTTTATACCTTCTCCGTCTTTGTAAAACCGCTGGCGGCGGAATTCGGCTGGAGTCGCGAAGCCATTTCAAGCGGCTTCGCCATCGCTGCCGTCACGCTGGGCGTCATTTCCCCATTGCTTGGCCGGTGGATCGATCGCTTTGGCCCTCGCCGCATCATTCTGGTTTGCGTGACGGTGTATGCGTGCGCCATCGCGTCGTTGTCTCTGTTGGGTGCCGGATTGGCGCAGTTTTACGTGACTTGCTTTGTGCTCGGAGTTGTTGGAAACGGCGCGGCTCATCTGGCGTATTCGCGATCGATTTCCACTTGGTTTCATCGACGTTTGGGTATGGCTCTAGCCTTCGTGATGGCCGGCGCGGGCCTGGGCTCCATGATTTTACCCCTCGTCGCTCAATCCATCATCAGCCGGTCCGGCTGGCGCGTCGCCTACGCGTCTCTCGGCGGCCTTGCATTATTACTCGGCCTGCCCCTCAGTTGGCTTTACATCCGCGAGCGCGGGACAACCCGAAACAATGCCGCTCCGGTCGCACATTCTGGAATGACGTGGCCCCAGGGTCTGCGTTCTTTTGCCTTCTGGATTATCACTGCCATTCTTTTCGTGAGTTCGATCAGCATGAACGGAGCAATCACTCACCTGTCCGCGTTGCTGACGGATCGAGGCCTCACAGCTGTAAATGCGGCAATCTGCGCATCCATACTCGGTGGATCAAGTTTGCTTGGCAGAATTGTGGTGGGATCGTCGCTGGATCGATTTTTCGCGCCGCGTGTCGCGCTGGTCATCAACCTCATTACTGCGCTGGGAATCTTCCTTCTCGCCCGGGCAGCCAGCTTTCCTGCGGGCTGCGTTGCCGCTGCACTGATTGGTGTCGGCGCTGGAGGCGAAGCCGCCATCACACCTTACCTTCTGACGCGCTATTTTGGGTTGCGCGCGTTTTCCACTCTCTACGGCTTCACCTGGACTTTTTACGCGGCCGCTGGAGCCATCGGCCCTGTAATTCTGGGGCGTGCGTTCGATGTAACCGGTTCCTACGCTTCTTTATTGACGCTCCTCGCGGCGGCGCTGGGCCTGGCAGCCGCGACAAACCTCCTGCTTCCTCGTTACGCAAATTCGTTCGCGTTCAAGACGCAATAGGGCAGAGGGTCGTCGGCGTTCGTGGGGGCTGGTCAAGGTGTCATGTTCCCGGTCCCGAGGTAGTCCTGGGAAGGAACGCCGAATGCGTCAGCGACGCGGTTGAAAAATGCGAACATCGCGGTGATGTAGACAGCTTCCGCGATCTGCTCTTCTTTCCAGCCCGCGTCTCGAAGTTTCTGCACATCTTCGGCCGTCGAGCGATAGGCGGCGTCCGTGATCAGCTTGGCGTAATCCAGCAACGCGCGCTCCGCCCGAGTAAGGCCCGCTTCGTCAAGTTTGCCTTCGACGATGGCTTTTACACATTGATCAGGTGCTCCCTGGACACGCAGGAAGTAGGCGTGGCTGTCCAGTCAATAGGGGCAACGATTCAAATAGGAGACATAACTCGCGATTAATTCTTTGTATCGCCGTGAGAGATGCCCTTCCGAGAAATGGACGGTATTCCCGAATTCAATCACCCGGCGCAGAAAGTCCGGGCGCGCGCCGAAGCACTTGATGATCCCGGGAACTTGTTGTCGCCCAGACCCGGCCCTCCAAAAGTCATAAGCCGCAGCTGTTTCTCCGGTGGCTTCCGCGTCTTCGATGATCCTGATTTTCGTGGCCGGCTTCTCAGCCTGAATACCTGGCCCGCTGCCTGGAATCTGGTTGCCGTCTTTTTCGTTTTTCTCCATTGCCTTTACCTTTCAACGTGCCGTCGGGAACGAACTGAAGTGATCGTTAGGCCATTCCGTCCGACCCCGCTGTGTGCGATGCGTTCCTGAATTGACGGCAGAATTGTTGTAAAACCCATGCACCCGAGCGAAAGAACCCGATCAAAGAATTGAAGAGAAACGTGGAGACCATGCCTCGCGGTCTGAGCCGATTATAAACGAGATTCATCGTCCACGCCGGACCCGTGTAGACCGCTCCCGCGCGCTGTAACCCAATGTAATTCCGCACGCTCGGTTCGTAAATGATCCTCTCAATTCCACTGTTGAAGAATTTCGCGAGTTGCAGGATCCGGCAGCTGTATAAGGCTCTGGACAGAGCCGGCACTTCACCTCGCTTGCGAAATTTCAGGATAAGCGATGCTGCTTCCGTCGCATGCCTGAGCGCAGCCGTAACTCCATTCGCCGTGATGGGATCGACCATCGACGCAGCTTCACCCGCGATCAGCCAGTTCGGTCCGGCCACCCCTTTGTGCGCACGGCAGCGGAAGGAGGTTACATTCAGCGGACCAAGCGATCCGGCGGTCAACATTGGCTCGAAGTGCGGATGCTTCTTCAATTGCTCTTGAAAAATCTCATCCACGGAGAGTCCCCGCTCGCGTTTCGCCTTGATTGCCACTCCCGTAGTCACATACCCCACACTCACGGTGTCCGGGTTGATCGGAATCTCCCACACCCAGTCCAGATATTCCGATGGCTCTGGATTCATGTACAGCGTGGTTCCTTCAATAGCGTGCCTTACCGTGAAGTACGCCCACAACGCGACCTTGGGCGGCCCAAACTCGATCGCGCGCAGCTTGAATTCGCGAGCCAGGATGGGAGCCGCAAACCCCGAAGAATCGATGAACCATTGAGCAGCGAAGATCGAGCCGCCAGCGGTTTTTACAGAAAGAATCCTGCTTCCTTGCCGCTCCACGCTGACAACTTTGTCGTGCACAAACGCGACGGCGCGTCCCTTGGCCAGACTCAACAACTCTTCGTCGAGCCGCGTTCGATCCACATGCAACGTTCGGAGTTCGACGTGGAAAGGCGCGCGGGCCAGCCAGTCGGAGGGAATGTATTGCTGAGAGCACCCGTCGCGGAGCTGCAAAGTTACGTGACGTTTCCACGTAGCGGTTCGCCGGCTCACCAACTGCTCCATTGGCATGCCCAGCGCCCTCAGCAGGTCGGGAGCGGACCAGTCCAGCGATTCCCCGACCGCTTGCCCGCTAGCTTCCGGCTCAATGCAGGTGACGCTCAAGCCGGATTGCGCAAGATGAAGAGATGCAGCCTTCCCAGCTAAACCGCCCCCGACAACAATTACGTCGCAAGCGCTGGTCGGGGCTTCAAGGGTCATTCGTTCATTCCTGACTACAGTGGCTGGAATATTGCCGCAGGATCCCTGCGCTCAATGGAGGAATGTGTTCGCGTGCCGCCTGAGCAGCGCACGCTTTAGCGCCGTTTTCCGTCGAGCGCTCTAAGAATCTGCCGCATCTGCCACAAGTGGCGGCGTTCGTGGGCCGCCAGCAAGCGCAAAGCCCCATACACGTTGTAGTTTAGCCGCGCGTACACCGGACACTGCACTCCCACCTTGTCGATGGCCAATCCAGCGGCAGACCGCACGGCTTCCAAAAGCTGAGCTTGTGACCTCTTAAAGTTCGACCATCCAGCCTCAAAATCCGTTTCCTGCGGCGCCAGTTGAGGAATGACTTTGTACCGGAGATGATAAGGTGGTTCCAGCTTACGAATCAGCAGCCAAGCAATGGTCCCCGTCCGGAGAGGGCGGTTCGTGTTCAGCTCGGGAGCCATCGCGACCGCCAGTGAGATGGCCGGCAGAAACGAGAATGTAGTCCGCGCGAGATGGTCCAGGCATTGCGTCACCGACCACGAGCTTGACTGCCACGTATGGGTCAGATCATCCGCCGAACGGCCAAGCACCAGCTCGTTCGCCTCGCGAGTTGCACGATAAAACTCTTCGAGCAGGTTGGAAAGTTGAAAGGTCGACGATCTGGGCTGGGTAGCGGCGACCTCGAAGGGGAAGCACTCTACCGCCAACGGAATCTGTTCGGACAATTCTGCCAGTGCTCTCATGCCCCAGCCTCAATAACGACGATCATGATTTCGCTTTGAGACCTTAACGGTGAATGGTTTAGGAGGCAATAGTATAAAAATGTTAGAGATCGCAATTAGTAATCGGCACTCAATTGGCTGCGCCTGGTCCTGCCGCTTTCACTCCGTTAGCACAGGGGGACACTTCGCAGCTCTGTTTCCAAAACACAACTGTTTTTTCCAGTGACAGCCGAGACCGGTACTGCTTTCAGATTATTGATTGGCTTACACGCGTCTCTATAATCGCCCCACTTCTATCTATGGCGAGTTCTCTCACGCGTTCTGCAACGCGACGACAAGATCAATTGTTTTGGGATTCTAATCGCGAATTTGGAGGTCGAATGGGAAGAGCGTGTGTGGGGCGAAGACGCTGACATTATTCCTGGTAGCCATGCTTACAAGTTTGAATCTAACCGGACAGGTCAACCGCATCACGAAATAATTTCATCCTTAAGTTGCGTGGCACCTTGAGTTTTGTTGGCGCGATTCGAGTCACTTCAGGGGTCATCCTTATCCCGTGGACAAAATTCCGCTTCAACATCATGCGGCCACCACATTGATCAGGCGGTCGATGTCCCGCTCTGAATTGAACAAATGAGGTGAGACGCGGATCTTACCCTCTCGCTTCGCCACGACAACATGTTCCTTCTGCAGCTTCTCATAAAGCTCGGAGGTCTCTTCAGGGGTCCGCGCAGTGAAGCAGCCGTAAGGCCCGCGCGCTGCGGAGTCCAGCGGACTCGCCGGAACGCAGCCTTCTGGGAGGCGTTGGAACAGGAGATCAATCAATTTTCGGTTGTGCTCGAGTACCAATTCCGGCCCGGCCCGCAGCACAAAATCTACCGAGGCATCCATAGCCGTCAGGTTGAAATTGAAATAAATAGCCGCTTCCGCCGCATCCCAGCGTTTGACACTGCGCGATGGTGCGGGATCGACAAAATTCAACCTAAAAAAATCATCTTCAGCATCTTGGGCCGTCCAATAAAAGGGACCTGGACGCACAGTGTCCAAGTGTTCGCTCTTCGCCCAAAAGAATCCCGTGCCATAAGGACTAAGGAGCCATTTATATCCAGCGCAAACTAAAAAATCGGCGCCAAGCTCGTTGACATCCATCGGCACCGCACCACAAGACTGGCTTACATCGAGCACAAACAGCGAGCCCTGAGCGTGGCATGCCGCAGCCACGCGGGCCGCATTCAACAGCGAGCCGTCGTCAAAGCGCACATGACTCGCGGAAACGACGCGCGTTCTAGGCGTCAGCGCGTGAATTAGATCATCTGCCGTGATGAACCGGTCTCGCGGCTCTACGATTTTGAATTTCACACCCTGGCGTTCTTCCAGGGGTCTCCAGGTGGCATATTGCAGTGGAAATTCGCCCTTGGCAGTAATAACCTCATCGCCCGGTTTCCACCTCAGGAAATGGGCCACGGCCGCAACGCCAGTGCTAGCCCCGGTCGTGAGCGCGATTTCTTCCGGTTTCGCCCCAATCATTTTCGAGAGGGATACCCGAATTCGGCTTGGAGCTTCGAAGAAAAGGGCGTCGTCCATGTGATGCGGAGACTTATTCACTTCGATTGAGGTTTGCACCGCATGCCAGGTCACACGGGGGATAGCCGCATGGGCTGCAGTGTTCAGATAGGTTGCAGCTACGCGCCTTTTGCAGCAGCGCCGCCTCTGCGTTGTTGATATGCTGTCCCCGTAACGAAACCCCCCGTAAAAGGGGGTTTTGATACACATTATAGCATCCACCATTATATGTAACAAAACCCCCTCTATAAGGGGGTTTTGTTACAAGATATAGCAAGCCTGACGCCATATGAGCAGCTCAAGAAAGCCGCCCCTGGCAAAGCAAGCCATAGCCACCAGTTTTCACCTAAAACTTTCTTGGCGTTAGTCAGAGCGACGATGCAAAGGATGAGTAGCGCGTCAGTCGACCTTTGCGGTCGAACCTATGCCACGGAATCTTCTTTTGGGGATGGATCACCCATGGCGCGATAATTGTGACGACGGCGACGCCAGCGTTCGCACACGCGAATACCACGACCGTCGTAAGCGTCCCACACCCTTCAAATTTTGCGTTGTTTTTGCGTTGTAAGTCGGCAAATGATGGGCAGTGATGGGGTCTGATGGGTTGTTAAGTCGTTGATAATTCAGCTATCCCGCTTGTTCCCGTCACCCTGCGACGGTTTAAGAGTCAGCTGCTCTACCATTGAGCTACCGGTCCGCAACCGAATAATTTTACATGGCGCGGCGATATTTGTCGATTACGGGAACTCGCGAAAACTGCGAGCGTTCCTGCGCACAGTCGATTGCCCGCCATTGTGCTGCCGATAAAGAACGACTAGACGCTGCGCGATACGGTCAGCGACTCACCGATCGCGCGCAAGCACGCACGAGACTTACGATTGTCGCAGTTGCGCCGCCAGCGTGGCGGCCACTTCGCGGGCGCCGGGCAAATCCGCGGGGTCAAACGAAATGGCGGAAACGCGCTGGTGGCCGCCGCCCCCGTATTTTTCCGCCAGCGTCGCCAGGTTGGCATTGGCGTTTGCCAGATTCCACGGGTTGGTGCCCAGGGAAACTTTCGCACGGACCTTGGAAGCGCTCACGCTTACCGAATAGATAGCCTCGGGATGCAGCAAATACGGAATAAATTTGTTATAGCCCTCCAGATCCAGATCCGCCACATCGAAAAACACCACGCCATCGCGCGAATCGCAGCGCTGCCGCAAAATCTCGATAGAATCGCGATGCCGTTTCAGCAGCGGCCCCAGGTGCTGCGCCACCAGCGGCAACTGCACCATCTCTGCCAGCGAACGGTACGCCAGCTCCGGAATAATCCGCGCTGGCAACCCGTCTTCCGGCGCCGCTTCGATCACCAACGCCAGTTGCGTCGCCGGTTCCACCATTTCCACCGCCGCTTCCGCTGAAGCGTATTGCGCGCCGTCAATGATGTCGCCCCAATGTATCAGCTCGGCGAGCGGCGAAATGTCGAAGCCGAATTTTTCATTGGCCACCGTGGCGATGAATTTCGTGCACGACTTATAGGTTGGGTCGTAGTACATGTGCCGGCCGGGATGCTCGCGAAATTGCAGCGCGTCTGCCGGTGTCAGAAACGCGCTTTGATGGTGATCGAACCACCAGGTGACCTTCGAAGAGTTGGAATACTTGAAATCCACGATGGCGTTTTCGTCGCCGTCGAAAAGCCCTTCCTCCCACGGCTGCTTCGCGCGGTGCGTCATGCCCGTGAAGCCAAACTCCGCGGCGGTTTCGAAACACTCGCGATAGAAGCGATAGAACAGCGCGGCCGACGCCGTGCCGTCAAAACAGCGGTCGTGGTAACACAGGCGGACGCGGGTCATCGTTACGTGGCGGAACCTTTCTTGGGCCTACGTGGTCTCAAGCCATACGCTAGCGCAAAGCTCGCTAACGAAGCTTTTTACGATGCGGTCAGCCCGGAATAAAGTCAAGTCTAAAGGAAAGCATGACAGCCAGCGGTGTGGAGCGGCCCTCTGCGGCGCCGTGGGTGTTTTACGCGCTGGCGGCGCGCGTGCGCACGTCGGTCGTCCCGGCGCTTAAGGTGAAATGCAGGGCGAAGTACTCGGCGACGGACAGGGTTTGCTGCAAGTCACTATCGTCGGAATAGCGGCGCTTGGGGATGCGCCGCGCAAGGATGCTGATGTCC
>Ga0302325_10026450_pt1 | contig 12047 bp, 10 predicted proteins | sample Palsa_T0_2_FD_201948 | JGI IMG/M metagenome (GOLD analysis project Ga0302325, IMG submission 201948) | Peat permafrost microbial communities from Stordalen Mire near Abisko, Sweden - Palsa_T0_2 | ecosystem: Environmental > Terrestrial > Soil > Palsa > Peat permafrost | place: Sweden: Abisko...
ATGCGGGCGCGATTATGGTGCTATTCGTCTTTGTCATCATGCTGCTGAATGCTGGGGAGGAACAGCGCACGCAGCGCAGCCGCATGGCACGCTGGATCGGCGTGCCGTTGGCGGTTTTCCTTACCGCGGATTTGGCGTGGTGGGTGGCTCGCGGAGTGAAAGTGGTTCCCGCCGCGGCAGCGGTTTCCGCAACGGAGGCTTTCTCCACGCGCGATTTTTCGCTGTATCTTTTTCGCGCGTATCTCTTCCCATTCGAAATCACCTCCATCCTGATTCTGATTGCCTTGCTCGGCGCGGTGGTGCTGGCGCGGAGGGATTCATGAACGGCGTCCCCATTTCCTATTACCTGGCGCTCAGCGGGATTCTCTTCGGGCTGGGCGTGGTGGCGTTCGTTTTCAAGCGGAACATCATCACCATTCTGATGTCCATCGAACTGATGCTGAACGCCGTGAACCTTGCGTTCGTGGCATTCAGCCGTGCGCTGGGACAATTCGATGGACTGATTTTCGTGCTGTTTGTGATTGTGGTAGCGGCGGCGGAAGCCGTGGTAGGACTGGCGATCGTGCTGCAGGTCGCGCGCAACCGCCGATCCTTGAATATCGAAGATGTCGACCAGATGAAATCCTGATGCCCATGCTCGATCACATATGGATTCTGCCGCTGCTTCCGCTGGCCGGGGCCGCGCTGAACGGCTTACTGGGCCGCCGCTGGCCCCGCGAAATGGTGAATTTTTGCGGCGTTGGGTCCGTAACGCTGGCGTTTGCGGCCGCGCTGGAGGTTGCGCGCGAATTTTTCCTGCTGGCTCCTGGGCAGATACCGCTGGTGAAGTCTTTCTGGCCCTGGATCGCGGCAGGCCAGTTCCACGTTGATTTTTCGTTCTTCATTGACCAGCTCACGCTGGTGATGCTGCTGGTGGTGACCGGCGTGGGGCTGCTGATCCACATCTACTCGACCGGCTACATGGCCCACGAAGGCGGGTATTACCGCTTTTTCAGCTACATGAACCTCTTCATGTTTTTCATGCTCACGCTGGTGACGGCGGGCAGCCTGGCGCAGTTGCTGGTTGGCTGGGAGGGCGTGGGGCTGTGCAGTTATTTGCTGATTAGTTTCTTCTTCACCAAGAAGAGCGCCGCGGACGCCGGGAAAAAAGCGTTCATCACCACGCGTATCGGCGATCTCGGATTCATGATCGGCATCCTGCTGATCTTCTGGACGTTCCATTCGCTGAATTTCACGGAGATTTTCGCCGGCGTGGCTTCGTTTCCCGTGGAGACGCCGGGGCATCTCGGCGTGATGACCTGGATATGCCTGCTGCTCTTCGCCGGCGCGGTGGGCAAATCCGCGCAGTTGCCGCTGTACGTGTGGCTGCCGGACGCCATGGAAGGTCCTACGCCGGTCAGCGCGTTGATCCATGCCGCCACCATGGTGACCGCGGGCGTCTACATGGTGGCGCGGATGAATTTTCTCTACGTTCACGCTCCGGTGGCGTTGCTGACGGTGGCCGTGATCGGTGCGGTGACGGCGTTCTACGCCGCGACCATTGCGCTGGTCCAGACGGACATTAAAAAGGTGCTGGCCTACTCGACAATCTCCCAGTTGGGATACATGTTCCTGGGCTGCGGCGTGGGAGCTTTTTCCGCCGGGATTTTCCACCTGATGACGCACGCATTCTTCAAGGGCCTGCTGTTCATGGCCGCGGGCAGCGTGATTCATGCCATGGGCGGCGAACAGGACATGCGGAACATGGGCGGCCTTGCCCGGAAGATTCCCTGGACTTACGGAACCATGCTGGCCGCGACACTGGCGATCACCGGCATGCCGTTCTTTTCCGGCTTTTTCAGCAAGGACGCCATCCTCGAAGCCGCGGCGAGCGGCCCAAATCCCAATCGCGTGCTGTGGGCGCTGGGCCTGGGAGGCGCGCTGCTCACTTCGTTTTACATGTTTCGCCTGCTCTTCCTGACGTTTCATGGCGAGCGCCGCTATGACGATCATTCCGTACACGTACATGAATCGCCCGCCAGCATGGTGATTCCGCTGGTGATTCTCGCAATCCTCTCCGTAGGCGGAGGTTGGTTCGCCCTGCCCAAGTTGGAGGGCGGCGCGAATTACTTTTTCAGATTCTTGAGTCCGGTTTTTCACGCCTCGGATGAATTGGCGGCTTCGGGACGCGGCGTGGAGCCAATGGCGGTGGGAACGACCCTGGCTGCGGGCATCGCGCATGCACTCTGGCAGCCGGCGGTGGGCGTGGCGTTGCTCGGATTCCTGATTGCGTGGTGGTTTTACATCGCCCGGTCGAATGCCCCCCGGCGGCTGGCGGAGAGCCTGCATGGCGCTTATACGCTCCTTCTCAACAAATATTACGTGGACAAAATCTACGGATCGCTGGTGATTCGCCCGCTCCTGTGGATTTCCACGAACGTGCTGTGGCATGGCGTGGATGAAAGCGTGATTGACGGCGCGGTGAACGGTTCCGCAAAAACAGTGCAGAGCACGGGAAAGCAACTCGTGGAAATGGAATCGGGCAACGTGCGCAGCTATGCCACCTGGGTGGTGATCGGCGCGACGGCGTTTACAAGCCTGCTGCTGTGGAGGCTGGGGCGCTAATATGCTGCCCCATAATTTCCTGCTTTCCACGCTGATCCTTCTGCCCTTGCTGGGCGTGTTGGGCATTGTGTTTTTGCACCGGGAAGACGAAACCTGGATTCGCTGGCTGGCGCTGGTAACTTCCGTGGTGGAATTTGCGGCCTCGTTGTGGATGCTGGCGGGCTTTCGGCGCGACTTGGCGGGTTACCAGCTCGTGGAATTCCGCCACTGGATCAGCGCTCCGTCCATTCACTATCACCTGGGCATCGACGGCATCAGCCTGTTCCTGGTGCTGCTGACCACGTTTTTAACACCCTTCGCCATTTTGTGTTCGTGGCAGAGCATCACGGATCGTTCTAAGGAATTTTTCGTGATGCTGCTGGTGCTGGAAGCGGCGATGGTCGGCACGTTCGTTTCTCTGGACCTGTTTCTTTTCTTTCTTTTCTGGGAAGCAATGCTGATTCCCATGTATTTCCTCATTGGAATATGGGGTCACGACCGTCGGCTCTACGCGGCGATGAAGTTCATCCTCTACACGATGCTGGGTTCGATCTTCATGCTCGTGGCGATTTTGTGGCTCTACAACCTGACGGGCACATTCGATGTGCCGGAAATTCAATTTCGCCTGCAGGCAGGCTTGGTGACGTATTTCAGCGGACGCACGGAAATGCTGCTCTTCCTGGCATTTTTCCTGGCGTTTGCCATCAAGGTGCCGCTGTTCCCACTGCACACCTGGCTGCCGGACGCGCATACCGAAGCACCCACCGCCGGGTCCGTAATTCTGGCAGGCGTAATGCTGAAGATGGGCACATACGGGATGCTGCGGTTCTGTTTGCCGCTTTTTCCGGATGCGGCGCGCGCGGCGGCTCCCGTGATTGGCGTGCTGGCCATCATTGGAATTATTTACGGCGCGTTGGTGGCCATGGTGCAGCACGATTTGAAGCGCCTGGTGGCCTACACGTCCGTCAGCCATCTGGGGTTCGTGGTGCTTGGCATTTTCGCCTTCAATCAGGTGGCGCTGGATGGAGCCATCTACCAGATGCTGAACCATGGCATTTCCACGGGAATGCTTTTTCTGGCCGTGGGCATGATTTACGACCGCCGTCACACATTCGAGATTAAGGAATTCGGGGGGCTGGCGACGCCCATGCCGGTGTTTTCGAGCTTTTTTCTATTTGCGTGCCTGTCTTCGCTGGCCTTGCCACTGCTGAATGGATTCGTGGGCGAATTCCTGATCCTTCTGGGAGTTTTTGCGAAGCACCGCGCATGGGCAAGCTGGGCGGCTTCGGGAACCGTGCTCTCCGCCATCTATTTGCTGTGGGCCTATCAGCGGGTCTGCATGCAACAGGTGACGGTGGAGAAAAATCGTACCCTGCGGGACGCTTCCCCGCGTGAGAAATTCATCCTGGCCTCCTTCTCCGTCGTGATCCTGTTGATGGGTGTGGCTTCGCCGCTGTTCATCAACCGCATGGAAGCTTCCACCGCTAATTTGTTGTTGCAGACAAGCCCGCGCGAAAGTTATCTGGCGCATCAAGTCCCCATGAAGACGCTTCCCGAATATTGGCGACGGATCGCTCCCATAACCGGGCGCGCGACGCCAACACAAGCATTGCCTTTGCCTTCGAACACCAGCGCCGGAATTGAGAATGCATCTGCCCACTAACACATCCCCAGACCTCTGCCGCATAGCGCCGGAGCTGGTGCTTTGCGGTTTCGGCATATTGCTGGTGCTCCTTGAGCCGTTTACGACGCGGCCCGCGGCCAAGCGAGCGCTGGGCTGGATTGGATTTGCCGGGTCGCTGGGGGCGCTGGCCTCCGTGCGAATTGCCGCCGCGCATCGCGGAGTGGCGTATGGCGGCGTGATTCGGGTGGACGATTTCAGCCTGTTCTTTCACGTCGTGATTTTGGTGGGCGTGGCGCTGGCGATTCTGGGCTCATTCCGCTATCTGGACGAAGAACAGCTCCAGCGGGGAGAATACTATTCGCTGGTGCTTTTTGCCGCGGCGGGCATGGGAATTCTTGCCGGGGCCGGGGAACTGGTGACGGCGTTTCTGGGCCTGGAAATGAGCTCGATTTCCAGTTATGTGCTGGCGGGCTTCCGGCGCAATTCGCAGAAATCAAACGAATCTTCGCTGAAATATTTTTTACTGGGGTCGTTTGCCACCGCGTTTTTCCTCTATGGCGTGGCCATGGTTTACGGCGCAACGGGGACGACGCGGCTGGGCAACATCGCACAGGCGATATCGGCGTCCGGCGCAAACACGCTGGTGGTGCTGGGGCTGGGAATGATTTTCGTGGGGCTGGGATTCAAGGTGGTGGCCGCACCGTTCCAGTTTTACGCGCCTGACGTGTATGAGGGCGCGCCGACTCCCGTGGCGGCTCTGCTCTCTTCCGCGCCCAAGGTGGCGGCTTTCGCCATTATGCTTCGCGTGTTTTACGTGGCGTTCGGGCCGGTCCAGCACATCTGGTTCTGGATGATCTGGAGTTCCGCTGTCCTCACGATGTGCATCGGCAATCTTGGCGCGCTGCGGCAAAGCAACGTGAAGCGCATGCTGGCATACTCTTCGATCGCGCACGCGGGATACATTCTGGTGGCGTTTGCCGCTTCCACAGAAATTGGCATCGCCGCCGCGCTGTTTTATCTGGCCGTGTATACGCTGATGAAAATCGGCGCGTTTACCGTGATCACGCACTTCGGCGGACAGGAAGAGCGCTACCTGACCCTTTCCGATTACGCCGGCATAGCGAAAAAACAGCCGGTGGTGGCGGCATGCTTCAGCCTGTTCCTGCTTTCCCTGCTGGGGCTGCCCGCCACGGGCGGATTCCTGGGCAAATTTTATGCGTTTCAGGCGGCCCTGGATTCTCGGCTGATCTGGCTGGTGTGCATCGCGGCGCTGAATAGCGTGGTGGGATCGTTCTACTACTTGCGCGTGATCATGACGATGTATTTCCGCGAAGCAGACCTGGAGCAGCAATGGACACCGCAACCAGTTGCTGGGCCGGTCTGCTTGGCGCTGGCAATTGCGGCGCTCGGCACGCTGTACCTGGGATTGTTTCCGGGCCATGTAATGGCGCTCGCGTTGCGTTCCGCCGCATCCCTGCGTTAGGCCGTTTCCCCCTTCATCGCACCTCCCGTCATGGGGCTAGCACTTCGGCAAAACAAAAGGCCCGGGAACTGGCGTTCCCGGGCCCACGAAAACCGCGCTGAATTTTCGGCTAGGAAACTTTGGCGAAAATAATGGCGAAGGTGTAGAGCGCCATGGATTCAATCAGCACAAGGCCCAGAATCAAGGCGAAGCGAATGGCCGCCGTGGCGCCCGGATTGCGCGCCATGCCTTCGCAGGCCGCAGCCGTGGCTTTCGCCTGGGCGTAGCCGCAAGCGCCGGAAGCGATGGCCATCGAAAATCCCGCGGAAATCGCGATCCAATTGGTCCCTCCGCCGGCCGTGGCATCGGCCGCAAATGCCGCCGGAGTGAGAATAATAAGCACGATCAGCACCAGCATTACTGCCGCAAACTTCTTCATCGTTTTTCTCCTCTTATGAAATTGCTGTCTGGAGGTGGTCCCCGTCATCCTCGTGCAGACGGGCTCACACAGAGCAGCCGAAAAAGCCGTATAAAATTAGTGTTCCTCGCCAACCGCGCCGGAAAGATAAATTACAGGCAAAATTGTGAAGACAAACGCCTGCACAAATGCCACAAAAACATGCAGCAAAATAAAAATCGGAGGGATAGCCAGCGGCAGAACCGCGCTGATGTACCCAATCCCGCTCAGCTTCCCCAGAAAGACAAAAATCCCGACCGTCAAGCCCAGAAACACACCGTACAGTAGTTCGCTGACAAACATATTTGCCCAAAGGCGGGCCGTCAGAGACAGCAGACGGAAGGAATGGCTGAAAATTTCCACGGGCAGCATAATTGGAGACATCGGGAGGATGGGCCCGAGGAAATGTTTGCCATACTTGGGTGCGCCGTGGTGGCGAACGCCCTGGAAGTTGTAATACAGGAATACCACGATAGCGCAGCCCAGCGGCACGGATTTTTCCGCCGTGGGTGAATCCAGGCTTGGAACGATACTGATTAAATTAGCGACCAAAATGTAAATGCCGAGGCTTCCGACCATTGGAAGATATCTGTCGGCATCGTGAGCGATATTCTCCTGCAGCAAGTCGCGCGCTCCAATGCCCATCGGGTTTTCCAGCAAGCCTTCCATCATCTGCTGCGCGGCGCCGGGATCCTCCACGGACATACGCGTGCGCAACCAGAGGAAGAAAATACCGCAGAGCAAAAAGACCATGATCTGCATGCACACATATGTTGGAATCGGATATTGCGGATTATCGGGATGAATGTGCAGCGCCGCCAGCAGCGCTGCGGCGGGCTTCCCCAGCAGGCGGTTCATCCAAACCGTTACCCAAATGATGTGTTCAGGCATTGGCCTTCGTCTTGCGCTTTCAAGTCTTCCTGGGCGCACCGCTCCCGGACGTCAGTCCCGAAATAAGTTCCGCAACGATGGCCAGAACAACCGCGAGCAGTCCCCCCAACAAGGGCAGCAAGGGCAATCTAAAGACGACAAGAATAACATAGGCCACGAAGAGGAGCAAAACGAGCAAAGCAAATAGCTTCATGTACGCTCGTCGGCGGGATTTCGTCTGCCCTCGTGCCGCTTGTTCCTGAGCCTGCGCGGCATTCGGTTCGTCTTGAACTCCAGGCTGCTCGATCAGCGCCGCCATAGCATCCGTCACCTGGCTCAGGAGGCGAAAATTCAGCCAGGAGAGCACCGTCCCGGCGCCGACGGCCAGTCCGGGATTCAATCCCATCGTTTTCCAGACAACGGCGGCGGCGACCGCACCGATGGCTAGCGTCCAGAGTCCAATTCGGCGTTCCGCGGCACGATAGAAAGCTTCGTCGCCGGGCATTATGCGCTTCCCTGTCCATTACCGCTACCCAGACGGCGAATGAGGTCCCACATGCCTGCGCCAAAACCGATGAAGCCGAAGACCAGTGTCAACCAGGGCTTGGTGTGCAAAGCATGATCGAGCGCGTACCCGATGAGACCGGCGACAAAAATCTCGCCGATGAAAATGAACGGCAGCTCGAGAGCCATGGAAATCTGGCGAAAGGGATCAAGTCGCCGTTTTCCCGGCGGAGGGGTGCTCATGGAAAAGCCTTCAACGGCCGAAAGGCAGCATCAGGGAATAAGACGCGAATCGCAGAAACGGCTCGGGATAAATTCCCGCCGCCAGGGTGACAGCCATTGCGGTGGCCAGCGCCACGACCTGACCCGGCGAGATATGCGGCCGCGATACATCTCCGGGTTCGCGCACCCACATGTGCGCGATGATGCGGAAATAGTAATACACGGCCGGGAGAATATAGAGCACGGCAATCACGGCCAGGATGTAATGATTTGTTTCTATCAGCGCCCAAAAAATCAGCAGCTTCCCGATGAAGCCAGCGGTGGGCGGAATCCCGGCCAGCGACAGGACAAAAATCAGCATCAGCACGGCGGCGGCGGGATTGCGCTCGATAAGGCCGTTCAAGTCGTCAAGCTCGTCACCGATGATGTCCTTGCGCCGCAGCACGGTAATCACGGCGAAGGCCCCGGCATTGAAGAAGGCGTAGGTCAAAATGTAAAAGGCCATGCCCTGGAGTCCGCGTGTGTTGCCCGCGACGAGTCCCAGAAGAATATAACCGACGTGTCCGATGGAAGAATATGCAAGCAGGCGCTTGAGATTGGTTTGCGTAATGGCGGCCAGGTTGCCGAGAGTCATCGAAGCCACGGCCACCACGGAGACGACGCCAACCCAGTCCACGCGAACGGGCCAGTAAATAGTGAGAAAAATCCTCAGCAGCAGCGCGAAGCTGGCCGCTTTCGACGCCACGCTGATGTAGGCGGCGATGGGAGTGGGCGCGCCTTCGTAAACGTCCGGCGCCCACTGGTGAAAAGGCACGGCGGCAATTTTGAAGAACAAGCCGGCGGCCACAGTGGCTAACGATAATAGCAGCAGAAAATCGCGAGGCGGGCGGACGGCGACAGCGTCGGCGATGGTATCCAGATTCGTGGAACCGGCCATTCCGTACAAGAGCGAGAAACCGTAGGCCAGCACGCCCGAACTGAACGCTCCCAGAAGAAGATATTTCAACGCGCCTTCATTCGAGCGGCGATCGCGGCGGAGAAACCCGCTGAGCACATAGAAGGCGATGGCCATGGTCTCCAGGGCCAAGAAAAGAACGACGAGATCATTCCCTTCCGCAAGGAACATCATGCCCACGGCCGAGAAAAGCATCAGGGCATAGTATTCGCCGTGGTGTTCGTCTTCGATTTCCAGATATTTAACCGAGAGCAGTATCACCAATGCCGTGGCGGCCAGGAAAATGAAACCGAAGAATACGAAGAAAGGATCCACGACGATGGAATTGTCAAAACCGCTGACGCCGCCTTGCGGGACGCCGCGAAGTTTCCATAGCGCCACGCCGCTGAAGAAAACGCCCAGAAGAGCCGTGAGGGCGTTCCAGGCTTTTTGCTCTTTTTCGAGAAGAAAATCCGTCAGCAGAATGGCCATCCCGAAAAACGCAAGCTGGACCTGCGGGAGAATGAGCCAGAATTCCTGCCGCGTTTGGGTCAGGATGTGCTGCCAGAGAGGCACGGGCTAGTTCCCTCGCTCCATGGCCCCAACGCTGTGCGCGTCTGCCGGTGGGACAAGAAGCGCCCGAGTGGGTTGCGCGGAAACAGGCGTGACGGGCTGGGCTCGATAATACTCGGGATCGTACCTTATGACCAGCTGGCGAACCGGTACGTCAAGAACGCGGAAGAGCGGCGCGGGATAGATGCCGATCCAGAACGCCAGCAGCACCAGCGGAATCAGCGTGGCATACTCACGCGCGTTCAGATCGGGCAGCGATTCGTTGGCCGGATTGGTGACATTTCCGAACATGACGCGCTGATAGAGCCAGAGCAAATAGGCCGCGCCGAGAACAATGCCGACGACGCCCCATGCCGCCCAGGCCTTGTTCACTTCAAACGCGCCACGCAGGATGGCGAATTCGCCGATGAATCCGTTGAGCAGCGGCATGCCCAGCGAACTAAGAGTAATAATCATGTAAATGGCGGCGAAATTGGGCATGGGCGTCGCCAGGCCGCCGAATTCGGAGATCTTGCGCGTGTGGCGCCGCTCGTAGAGCACGCCCACGATCAAGAAAAGTCCGCCGGTGGAAATGCCGTGGTTAAGCTGCTGGATGATGCTGCCGGTGAGGCCCAGCGGCGTCAGCGCAAAAATTCCCAATGTACAGAAGGCCATGTGGCTGACGGAAGAATAGGCAATCAGCCGTTTCATATCCTTCTGCATCATGCAGACCAGCGCGCCATAAATAATACCGATCAGCGAAAGCACGATCATGATGCCGCGGAAAGCAAGGGTGGCGTCCGGAAACATCGGCAGGGAAAAGCGCATAAAACCATACGTGCCCATTTTCAGCAGCACGCCAGCCAGTATGACGGAACCCGCGGTGGGCGCTTCTGTGTGCGCGTCGGGCAGCCATGTGTGGAACGGAAACATGGGTACCTTAATGGCGAATGCGAAGAAAAATGCCCAGAAGAGCCATTTCTGCAAGTGCACGGAGAAAAGGGGATGCGGCGCGGCCAGGACGGTGCGAATGTCAAGTGTGTGCGCCGTGAAGTAAATCGCCAGAATGCCCAACAGCATCAGCACCGATCCGGCCAACGTATAAAGAAAGAATTTAATGGCCGCGTAGAGCCGCCGCTCGCTTCCCCACACAGCAATCAAAAAATACATGGGGACGAGCATGACTTCCCAAAACATGTAGAACAGCACAAAATCCAGCGACATGAACGCGCCCAGCATGCCGGTCTGCAGCAGCAGCAACAGAATGTAGTATTCCTTCTCGCGCTTGCGGATGGCGCTCCAGGAAGAAAGTATGGCAATGGCGCCCAGCAGCGTGGTCAACATCACCAGCACGAAACTGATGCCATCGATGCCCAGGGTATAATGAGCGCCGATGCTGGGAATCCATTGCTTATCGACGACGAATTGGAAGCCCGTCTCGCCGATGCGGAAGCGCCACAGCAGCGGCAGCGAAACCGCCAAACCGAGAAAACCGAAGAGGTTTCCCACCCAGCGATGGACCGCGCCCTGCCCGCGAGGAATCAGCAGCAGGATCAACGCCCCCACCAGCGGCGTATAGAGAATCGCGTTCAAAATCTGGCTATCGGAGAAAAGCATTTACGTTCCGCCTCGCCTTCCGCCGGCTAATGCCGGAACAGATACAGGTAATAGCCGAACAGCCCGAGAATTCCACACACCATCAACAACAAATATCCTTGCACCAGTCCCGATTGCAGCATGCGCACGGGAAAGCTTAGGAGCCACACAAAACGGAAACCGAAGCGCACCGAGCCGTCGACAATCCAGGTGTCCCACCAAATCGAAATACGCGAAATCACGCGCACCAGCCATGCCGAGCCGTTCACGCCCGCGCCATCAATCACCGTGGAGTCAAACGCGGCCAGCGTGTTGGCCAAATCCTTTGTGCGATTCACAAACACGGCATCATAAACTTCGTCCACGTAATACTTGTGAAACAGGAGCCGATAGAGCCAGCCGCTGCGCTCGGCCATGCGGTCCGACAATTCCGGATCGCGGAGATGCAAATGCCACGCCACCGCAATTCCCGCAATGCCGGCGAAAACTGACGCGGCCATCAAAATATATTCCGTAGCCGACGAAGCCGCGGCTTCCGCGGCAGCGGGAATAAAATGAACCACCGGCTCAAGAAAATGATCGAAACGTCCCCCCAAGCCAATCCATCCGCCTCCAATTGAAAGGACGGCGAGAATAATCAGCGGTCCGGTCATGGCGGGAGGAGATTCGTGCAGATGATGCTCCGCCTCATATGACACGTGAGACTTTCCATGAAAAGTGAGAAAGAGAAGCCGGAACATGTAGAAGTCCGTGAGGCCCGCCGTCAGCCAGCCGACAAACCAGAGTGCGCGGTTATAGCCAAACGCATGGCTGAGAATTTTGTCCTTGCTGAAAAAGCCGGCCAGCGGTGGAATGCCCGCGATGGCCAGCGTGGCGGCAAGCATGGTGGCATGGGTGATGGGAACTTTCTTAGCCAAGCCTCCCATTTTTCGCATGTCCTGCTCGCCGCTCATGGCGTGGATCACGCTACCCGCGCCGAGGAAGAGCAAAGCCTTGAAAAATGCATGCGTCATCACATGAAAGATTCCGGCGGTGAACGCTCCCACGCCGCAGGCCAAAAACATATAGCCAAGCTGGCTGATGGTGGAATAAGCCAGAACCTTCTTGATGTCGTTCTGCACCAGTGCAATGGTCGCTGCAAAAAGGGCGGTCATGGCGCCGATCACCGCAATCACGCCCGTGGTGACCGGGGCGAGTTGGAAGAGCGCATTGTTGCGCACCACCATATACACGCCAGCAGTGA
>Ga0302325_10026451_pt1 | contig 12047 bp, 12 predicted proteins | sample Palsa_T0_2_FD_201948 | JGI IMG/M metagenome (GOLD analysis project Ga0302325, IMG submission 201948) | Peat permafrost microbial communities from Stordalen Mire near Abisko, Sweden - Palsa_T0_2 | ecosystem: Environmental > Terrestrial > Soil > Palsa > Peat permafrost | place: Sweden: Abisko...
GCAAGAAACGGCAGTCGAACAAGTGACCTCGCTCATCGAGTCCCGCAACGAGGACCTGAAGAGCAAAAAGATGCAGGCGCGGGCGATGAAGCCGAAGACGCTTATGAGGCGGATGTGGGATTTTGTGAGGGGCCGAGGAGGGGGTGGGGGGGCTAGGCCGGTGGTTTTGCCGCCTGATGGGAAGGGGGAGTAAGGGGGAGGCAGGTGGGGGAGGCAGATTGGAGGGGGTTAGGTGGTTGGGGAGGGAGGAATTGCATGGCGGGCGCGTGTAGCGATGAGATCAGATCAGATTGTAGGGATTGGTATTTCGATAGGAGCAAGAGATCTCATGACAAGAAGTTTGGGATACTTCATCGCGATGTACTCAGTCTGGATATGATATATGCAGTTTCAGCAGTTCATGAAATTGTAGAGACAAAATACAAGCCAGACTTCATTATCAAATCAATTTAAAGTCATTTCCCTACTCTCCTCAATTCAACCTAACCAAGCCGAGACGAAGACATGAAAAGATAACGATGTCACGACAATCAAACATCACCAAAATATAACGCAACATATTCAATTTGAAATAGATGGATTGACTCTATCACTCAGAATCACCCTAATCCTCACAACTCCACACATCCTCATGCGAACCCCCCTAACGAGTCTGAGTCGGGTTAATTTTCTACCATCAGCATCCATTCCGAACAGCACAACACAGCAAATCGACCCATTTAACACGGGACAACCAAACAACGCGAACACACAACAAACAACAAACAAAGCAGGCGCGAGACCCACGAAACAGGCCGACAGACAGGGATGTACCTTTCCATCCTTGTTGTATCGGATCCGTGGGGGAGGGTCACGGTTCCTCCTATCCTTGACACTCCTGACACGTACGATCCTCGAGTGAATGGCGCAACTGACGCAGTACTGCAATTTGACGTGCAATTTGGGAAGCGCGTATTCAGGGTAGACGGAAGCCTCGCTGATATCACGGATCGCGGCAGATTCTACCATGTTGCCTACACGTCAGAAATCGTCTCCAAGCATACGCCAAATCAACAGCAAAAGCACGGGCAATGGAGGCAATAAGCGCAGTGTCTTTCGTTCGAGCGGGCGAGTTGTGAGGGATTCGGGACGGGATAAGGGGACGTACGGACGGTGAAGCGCTTGATGGCTTTGTCCTTGGGAGTGCAGCGGGCGCAGTTGGAGCAACGGATCGGCTTAGTGTGGCCACGGCCATGCTTGTTGCGACCGTTGTTTCTGTATGTTAGAACCACCAGCAACAACAAGGCGGATTGAGCGTACCTTCTCTTGAGAGTCATGGTTGCTGAGACGGACGGAGGTGGTCGAACTGGAGATTTGAAAGCTAACCACACAGCAGTCTTGGGACTGCGATTTGCAACCCTACCCTACAAGGTGACCACAACTGGGTAACGGATCACGTGAGGTTGATTGGTGGAAGCGGCCAATCACGGACACTTCTGGAGTATCAACAGTCGCGCTCCTGCGGTGTGTTGTCGTTAAGGATGACGGACCTGCTCGCGAATCTACGGCATGAAAGTACTTCACTCTCTGATATGTGTTTAACGTAGTCAACCTGCTGGAGACAAAGAAAGTGAGGCTTTCACATCAACTAGCGACCCTCTCAGCGACCCATAATCTGCCTACCTCGTCAACAACAAACACAACACAACCCTCAGACGACACAAACCTCCTCGCAAACCTCCTCGCCCGAACACAACAGTCCGATCTCAAGTCCCTGGAGAAACTGCATCGCATAGCAGGAATCACATTATTTATCCCAAACAATCCGAACGAGGGGTCGATTTCGCAGGACGGCAAGAGCGATGAATTCCTCGGAATACGACTCGAAACAATGCAGGATGGTATATCACTCACATTACCCATAAGCTTATGGCAGGCAAGTTCGAGATACCGCATTATGTGATTCTGCGCAAAGTGGACGGGGGATACACTCTCCATCGCCATACCATCCCCTCCTTCATCCCCTTACAAGAGTTATGCGACGAGTACTTGAAATTGGGAGACAAAGGATTAGAACAATTTGCGCTGGCATTACACAGGTATTTGATACAATTATCGAATCGCGCTGCGACGGTAGCGAGATTACGTCTGCTGGACGGGGTACAAGATGTCAAAGCCGATGAGGCGGTGCGATTAGTGGAAGTCACGACGAACGAGTGGATCGCTAAAATTGTTCTGCAGGATAAAGGAGAGCGTTGTGTGGTTGTGAATCACAATAATAAGCGACGGGAGGATGTGGAGAAAGTGATACTGGATGGGGAAACGGATTTAGTGGATCGGATCAGTAATGCAATGTAAATTATAATCCTCCTTTGGAATGTACAGCCCGCGTCTTTGGCATCATTCGGTTTCTATCACAGAGAAGTCCCATCCGAGTAAGTGTAAGGCAAGGTCGATTTGGAAAAGGAACAATGCCACTTAAGATATTCACACCTTACGGCCAGAAACCATTTTTTAATTATGCAATTAGCTCTATAACACCTATATCCCTGAAATACCCCGTTCAAACCCGACCCGCAATTCTACAGCGCGTACAAAACCGATACGTATTACTGAACGGCAATCCCCATTTGAATGCTCCCCCTTCTTTGTTGGCCATACAAAGGCCAATTCTCCTCATCATACTGAGGCGGAAACTCCGTCGGCATCCCCACTCTATTCCCCCCCGAATCCATCCTACTGCGCTGCGGAATCGGTCCCGACTCGCCCTCCTCCTCAACCAGCACCATCCAGAAATCTTCCGCCGTGTCAGCGGACTCCATGGACGTTAATTCTGCGACTGCGAGGGCGTTGACGGGGTTCGGGGTCGGGGCAGGGAGGATCACGATGGGCAGGATGATGCCGAGTTCCTTGGTGTCGGCGGGGGAGAAAGTGAAGCGGATTCGCAGACGGTGGGAAATGCTGATGAGAGGGGATGTGTGCGTTGGGAATAGGCCGGCGTGGTTGCGCGGGAGAGGGAGTGACATTGCTAGGTGGAATGCGTATCCCTTGGTATTTGGATTTGGATCTGGAGGAGGGGGAAAGTGCTTTGTGATGGGTTTGACTGGATGCGATCGCTATAATCAGAAATGACTAAAGGGGGGGTTGTACTTTTTCTCTGGAATGGCAGGATAAGCCACCGAGGGGAGTCAGTGCGAGAGAGTTCTTCAAACTCACTCCAGAAGTCCTGGTTTCGGGGAATCCATCATCCGATCCCGAGGCAAGATCATCCTCATCCCTTAATGGTTCCATCGGAAACGTCCATACCGTCGTATCCGGCTGAGCCTGATACTTCTCCACCTGTAACAAATCCACCGTCGCAGACTTGACTACACCATACCCCTTTGCAATATTCAACTTGGCCAGAACATCCGCTCGATGCGAGATATGCACTGAAGAAGGACCCTGGACAAGCCAGTCGATCTGTCCATTTCGGCGCTGACCGCTCCATTCGCGACGCATCGAGACGGAATACGCAGGCGGATCGTTCTGACTTGGACTGCGGCGAGTGTACTGCTTCGGCGTGGTGTGGTCTGAGTTGTGGACGATGAGAGAAAGTTTGGTGGACCCGGTCGTGCCTGCCATGCGGTAGAACAACGAGGGAACATGCCCGGGGCGTTTTATGCTTGCGCGGAGACGGTGGTTGACTTCGCCGAGCGGTGCTTTGAGCGAGGGAGGCAAGTTTTTCGGGACCAGGAAAGTGAATGGATATTTGTGCACACCGGCAGGAAGCGTCGCATGTCCGGGAGGAATATTCTTCGTCGATCGGTGCAGGTTGTAATACACATAAACATCCTCCTAAAAATAAGTGACCGCTCTTTTTGGATAAATAGCTGCAGGGACGAACCTCCAAGTCGACATGCGAGTTGATACACTCGTATTTCAACGAGATGACTTTGATTTGAGTAGGTTTTTCGACCGTGAGAACCAACTTGCCTGAAAGCGGCACCAACAACGACCGGGAATCCGCACACGTCGACGAAAGATCGATCGAAGGCTCATCCAGCAAAATCTCAAGTTTGACCATCTTCGCCACTCAACAAGACTAACAGACTAATCTCCCAGGAACCTACACCAGCGTAATATATAACCCCGAATAGCGTATCTCCACAACTTGTGCCCGACAAAGCAGTCCGCCTCAAAGAACGTGTACCAAGGGAATTAAAAGGCCCCGCCTCGCTGCCTTGGTCTCGGCATACAAAGTTCCTGAACAAGCGAGGTATAAGCGTGGGTGCGACGACGACAAACCTTCTTGCAAGCCCCAAGAATTGCTTTCAAAGGAGCGAAAACAAGGTTAATGAACGGCTACGCACGAGGTCATTCACACAGCATATTTAAATGCGGGCAACTAAAGTTTTTCTTCGTATTTACGGTGGTCCGAGGTTGCCCCTGTCGTGGGGCCTTAATAGCGGTTTCTGATTGGTGGCCCCTTGCTTTCATTGGCCCAGCAACTGCGCCACACAACAAAGGCACTCGGGTGAATAAAGTTCATTGGTGGCTCAATCAAAATGACAGATGAATGGGACGAATTATTACCCACGTATGTAACACACTCCTTAATGCAATATACTATGGGCGTTTCGTTTTAATTGCATTCCTCCATGCGCGGTGGATGCGTTATAGCGACAAATCCCTCGGAGAATTTTCCCCCGATATTTATTTATTTACAAAATTAAGATTCCGAACGAGAAGGACTTGTGAGACCGAGGCGTGGGACGACTGACGTTATGTGTTTCAGAACTCCACAGGACATGAATCGACAATAGAGGATATCCGTTTTGACTTGAATGCAAGCTGGCACTCTGATTGACGCAATACCTTCGCTTTTCTCTTCGAAAGAGCCGCTTGGTTGGATTGGGACTGGTATAGACGCTTTAGTCTGCGGGTGGAAATTAGTCTCCGCAATATTGATATTTGAGTCCGAGTTAGATGGCGTTAAGAGTCCGAGCGTGCGGCAGCTTGGGGGTCATTAGGTTGATAGTGCGCTTTTGTTCGGAAGAAGAATGAATAGAGCGGCTCGGACACCCCACTCGGGACGGCATATCGAGCGATATCGCCGCCTAGGGATCAAGGAATTTAGTTCAATCGGCTTTCGTTCTTGGCATATTCAATAACGGCCTTAGAGCCCGTCATCTCGCATGCAGGGAGGCGGCTCAGTTTTTAGCATGAACCAAAGCTGTGCAGCAATTTCAGGCCACGCATTTAGGCCTCGTTAGCGAAACCCTCGGGCCTCGACTCTATGTCAATATGCGTGGATCATGAGGGTCAAGAGGCGCTGCATAGTACAAAGAATCCGTTTTAAGCTATCTAGAACTCCTACACACCTGATCCTTAGCCTATTTCCCTGTCCAAACCTTCCCTTGCCTTGTCTGCCAGATATCACCCTTTCAAATCCCGTTTCCCCCTGAAGAATGCCCCTACTTTACCTACGACTTCACCAAACGCACTTCCTCCACTGACACTATCTCTAATCCACCCCGCCAATTTTCCCCTTACTCTCCGTCCCTCCCATCGCGAATCGACAAGGAGAATACAAGCCCAATCTCCTTTATGTCGCACTGCTCGTCCGATAGCTTGATTCACTGCTCGTAGCGCCATGTCTTCGCCTCCCTCTGCAGCCAATCTTCTCGCCTCGTCGACGGAGTTGCCTCGTGCGGCGAGAGATTCCTGGAGATATGTTTGGCGGGCTTTGTGTTCTGGAGTATATGGATTGGGATATGGTATCCCGATGAGGAGGATTAAACGACATAGGTTATCGGAGAAATTGATCCCTTCGGAGAGTTTCCCAGAAATTACACTGAACAGGATGGCGCTGGAGTTTTCTGAAATTGCTGCTGAATATTCGCGAATCGTTTCCTCTGTACTAGTCAACTGAGGTTCTCGAAATACCTACCATCAGCATCTTAGAAATCCCACGCTCCGACCTTCCGTTTCGCTTGTAATTTAGGCAAGATCGTGTATTGCCAAGCCTTGAACAATGTATCCAAATACTTATAACTCGGGACAAACACCACAATCCCCCCCTCCCTGACCAAATTCGCCAGTCCAAGTATTGTCCTCCCCAACTCCTCCTGCACTAACCTATCCTCCCTCTTCGTAAAATCAAACGTCAATTCCCGTCCACTGGGTCCCCTCGACACCGTCGAGACACATAAATTCTCTCTCGGCACAATATGCCCATACGAATGGATTTGCAACTTTTCTTTATCGAAAGTGGGGAGCAGGGCGTTAAGGTATGATTGCAGGGGGGACATGGTTCCTCCTGCCAAGATGACGGCTCTTGCTGAATTGACGATCTCGAGGAAGATATGGGAGACATCGAGGAGGAGGTAGCGGAGATGCATGCCGTCTTCTTCCTGGGAGTAGAATATCCGACCTTCACGACGGGGATTATTCAACGCCACTAAAAAGGATTGCAAGATCATTAGAACGGGGGTACTCCCTCTGACCTCCTCCTGGTTGTGGCTGCCGTTGTTGTCGCTATCCTGCAGCGTCTGAGAGATATGATACCCATCCACCTTACGCGGCAAACCACTTGTTCGCAAATACTTCTCCACCTGATAAAAATTAATCTGATCCAACCCGCCCACGCCAACCAGTAACTCTGCGGCAGTGATTTCTCCCGACATACCCTTTTTGTCAAGCAAGAAAGTTTCGAGACGACGCAGGAGGGCCAGGATTTGTTTGATGTAGAGGGTGTTTCGACCGGTCAGACGGGACGAGAACTTACTGAGATAGGTCTCGAGTTGGAGTTTTCCGCGGAGGAGGTGCGTTTGTGTGAGTGTGGTGGAGTGGAGGGCTGAGATCGCGTCGATGATGTTGTGCGCTTCGTCGAGGATTATGATGTGGTTTGTGAGATCGATGCCGAGGGATTCCCGCGTCGCGCGCTGTAACAGTAACGGATACGGTAATGTCACGATCTACGTTTAATAAGTTCTCCTTTTGACGGACGGGAAAGAGGGATGGGGGACGGCGGGGTTACCTCGGCCGGCTTCATAGCTTGTCGACTGGCGTAATAAGGACAAACCCCCATTTTCTTCCCTAAACTCGCTAGATCCTCGATATCCCGTATTTCAGCCTACATCAACAACGCTCCTCAGAAGAAGGAGATACCAATGCATGATCCCGGAAATCACGTTGCTTGATCGTGTCGACTGGTTCGTGCGCATTGAGTTTATACTCGCAGCGGGACTTTGAAGATTTCTTCTGTAATTCCAAACATTTTTCATTAATTGCTGTTTGTGTAGAGAGACTATTGACTTTTGAATTAATGCAGAGTTGCTTTCGTGATGCTAGAGAGATGTGTTTTACTAATTCGTCGTTATCGATCAGAGTAATGTTTGGCAGGGGGTAGGTAGGTGGGAAATGTGGACGAGTGAGTTCGCCGACGAATTGAGTTAATTGGGAATGCGTTCGGGAGGCATAGAAGATCTAATGTCAGAGACGAGGTGTGGTGGGGAAGAAGTACTTTGATTTCATCGGGCTCGTTTTCTTCGTTTGGTTCAATTGTCGAGGGCGCCATTTGTTGTAACATTTTCAATACCTCGGGAGCAAGATTACCCCCTCCGATAGAATCTTTAGTATCCACAGGTTTCTCAGTTTCATCATCTGAATGATATTCTCCAAGAAGAAAGTCTTCCTCATCCTCCTTCTGTGCTTCTTTCTGCAATCAATATCAACACGCCAGTGGAGAATACCTTCTTTTTGAGCGCCCGATCGAGTCCTTTCTTGACAGCCAATTTCTCCCTCCTTTCTCTCTCGCGAACTCGTGCAATCCGTGCCTCCATCTCCTGTTTCCTGACCTCCGTTGCATTCCTTCGCTCCTGCCTCTCAAACTCCAATACCCATTCGGGTTCATTCCCTACAAATTAATCACCTCCCCTATATCCACAAACCATTCTCATTCTCCTTATCTTCTCCATGTTCCAACACATAGCGCTTATGGCCCCGTAGCCAAGTCAGCGCCCCACATATCAAACTTAAACTTTTCCCCTGGAATCAACTTTCTAATTTGGTAGAGGTCGGGTACCGTTCCGGTTGGAGACTCGAAGATTCCAACGGATTTCGATTCGAGCGTCGTGTACAGAGCTTGCATAAAGTCTTGCTGGATGGGATATGGTGTGAATGGGTGGTGAAACTCGTTTGGTGGGTCCATCCTGACGCGCTGGTGTCGTGTGCATCAAGGATCACGGAAGTCGGATCGGCGCGCGTTCGCCGTTGATTGCAGGTTGCCCCGACAACGACGGAGCCGACTTTCGAATTGCGTAAATTTCGACCCGAACGTTCGACCAGCATCCTCGAATGAAGCGACTGCTACGTCGCAGCAACGCCATTCGATGGGCCTGTCCACGATGCATGAGCACGCTTTCTCCATCCATTCTTCCCAAACCAGACGCAACCGCCAACCTCCGCGACGATCAACTCCTCCGCGACATCTTCGACTCCAACGACGTATGGTCCGCCTTCAACAGCTCAAAGTCAATGCCAGCGGGCCTATTCATGAACAAAGACCTCACCAACCCCGGGGGCTTCAAAGTCTTCTCCGACAGAACACTGTCTAAAGCTCAGAGACTGGTGGAGGAAATTTCGGCGGGAAAACGCCAGGAGACAATAATCAGGGATCTCGATCGATTGAGTGACATGTTATGTTCTGTGTCTGATTTGACGGCTTTTATAAGGACTGCGCATCCTGATAGACGGTTTGCGGAGGCGGCGAATGAGACGTTTAGTGCTGTTCTGGAGTATATGAATGGACTGAATCAGCATCAAAAGTTGTATGAATTAACGGCGCAAGCGACGGCGAGATCGACAGAGGAGAAAGCTGTACAAGAGGGATTGTTGCATGATTTTGACCAGTCAGGGATGAGTCTGAGGCCTGAGGCACGGGATAAGTTTGTATCGTTATCGAGTGAGGCAATTGTGTTGGAACAACGGTTCGTGACAAATACCGTGCCGAGCGAGCCGTACGTCGAGTTCTCGGTTGACGAATTGAGAGGGATGCCTCAGTCGGATTTGCGGAGTATAGTGCATGGTGGGAAGGCCAGACTGCCGACCAGTGGACGTATCTCCCAAAGGGCCCTGGCTTTGGTGGAGAACGAGAAGGCTCGGCAACGAATATGGGAAGCACAGAATACGGGAAGAAGGGATCAGATACAGATACTTGAAAGGCTTCTAAGGATACGTCAAGATTTAGCATCCCTCACTCGATACCGAACTTATGCTGAAGCCAAGTTGGCCGACAAGATGGCAAAGACACCAGGTTCCATTCTCGCTTATCATGCTAATATAGACGCCGTGATGAACTTCCTACGTTCGTTATCTCAAGCCAATTTGCCCTTCGCAAAAGCCGATCTGGAGCCACTCAAAATCGATAAATTGCAATACGAGGGCAATGCACCATTCCAAGTCTGGGACCGTACTTTCTACCAAGCCAGATACGAACGAATACACCAGCACAAGCATAAATTATATTCAGATCCATTGTCTCCATATCTATCCGTTGGAACAGTCATTCAGGGATTATCCCGATTGTTCGCGCGATTGTATGGAATCAGGTTCGTTCCAAAAGAAACCCACCCGGGCGAAGTATGGCATGACGATGTGCGACGACTCGACGTCTATGATGAAAAAGGACATATCGGAACAATGTATTGTGATATCTTCCATCGCGCGGGCAAGGAATTAGCACCGCCTGCACATTATACTATTCGATGTTCTCGACGCGTAGACCCGGACGAAGTTGGTGATACTATCATACGGAATGGATTTCAACTTCCGATCATTGCTCTTGTCTGTGACTTTGCACGGCCACGGGGACGGATCAGTTTTCTTACTTGGTCGGAAGTAGAAACGCTGTTCCATGAAATGGGCCATGCTCTTCACTGTATGTCTTGAAAGTGGATGTGCTAATTGTAGCAATGATTGCACGGACGGAATATCACAATATCTCTGGCACACGGTGTTCGACGGATTTCGTTGAGTTGCCGTCGGTGCTAATGGAGCATTTTTGTGCTGCGCCATCTGTTCTTCCGTTATTCGCTCGTCATTATCTCACGGACGCCCCTCTTCCACCAGAACTCCTCCGGCGACATCTAGAGCCTGTCAAAGCCTTCCGTGCAATAGGCACTCGCTATCAGATCATGCTATCGGTCCTTGATATGGAATACCATAATTCAACGGGCCACGTCGATACCACAGCAATATGTCACGATGTATTCAAGCAATACAGTCTATTTCCCGCATTGCCAGCAAATAGCACAGTAACCTTACAGACAAACTTCACCCATTTATTCCCCTACGGTGCATCCTACTACTCCTACCTTTTCGACCGAGCCATTGCCTCCAAGGTCTGGAAAGAACTCTTTGAACGTGATCCTCTCAGTAGAGATGCCGGGGAAAAGTACTTGCAAGAAGTATTGAAGTGGGGAGGCGGACGAGATGGGTGGGACTGTGTTGCCGGAGTATTGGGACAGGATAATTTGAAAGGTGGTGGGAAAGAAGCCATGGAACAAGTGGGTCAGTGGGGAATAGAGAGGCAGTAAATGCCTGCCCAATATTTATAAAGCTAGACTCCCATAATATGCACATAACGCTTTGCATCTTCCTGAGGTATACAAGTAATGGACTTCCGTGTCTCCTAGAATTGATAGTTGACTGACATCTGATGTTTTTGGGAGATACAATGCGATATTCTCACAGGACTTTCGGGCGTGTTTGAAGATTTGAGAACTTCATCAGTGTCAGTAAGACTGGATACTTACGCAGAATAAGGCTCCATGCTTTCTAGGTCGAACTGATCCTGCAACATGTATGACGGACCGCCCCATGGAGGCGAAATAAAAATCGCCTCAGCCTACATTAGCAACGGCCTCTGATGTACGTACGTGATGGACTTGCTGGAAGAAATCGCCAGTGATGAATTCTATTTTATCCAAGACACCATATATCTTTGCATTATGCTTTGCACAGGAGATTTTGACGGGGTCCACATCTATAGCGATGACCTTGTCGAAATATTGCGCAAACTGAATTGCGTTACTTCCGACCTACATCAGCGTCGGCAGCAGAAGACATGTACCCCACAAAAGGCATCGACAATGGTGTCTCCCTGACACTTGCTTGCAATGAACCTTGCTAAATGCCTTGCTATGCCTTCTGGTGTAACACTGTACCAAGCCTCCTCGTCCATCCATACACCCTCATCGTACCGCGAAAACAACCGATACCGTTGATGCCAGTATCTACATCAGCCCAGTCCCGAAAGAGATACACTTCTGTAGGTCTGCAGGCAATGTTTCCAAAGTATACTTTATTCGAGGGCCCGAGCTCGTTGATGTTGGTGCCCTGGGAGTTTCTGGGTCTGCTCTTTTCCGCTTCATGGCTGACGGTTGAAGATCTTCATCCCAAACCATGGACTGCCATGGCGTGGTTGATATGGGAAGGTTGGTCCCAGCTGATTGATCGGTATTGACGATAGCAATGGCATCCGATTCAGTATTACGGATTTATCACGGCCGACAACAAGGACTATGCCATCTATCTTTGCGGAGAGGGCAGCGATATCACTGTATGACGCTCAACATCCAAGGCACTCGAAGGACAAGATTGCGATACCGGAGGAGACCATTGCCGAGGTCGTTCAATGTATGCAGCGCTTCAAGAATATCTGCAAAGAATATGGCGTACCAGACGAGAATATCCATGTAGTCGCAACCGAAGCAACCAGGTATATAAAACTATCGGAGACTGTGCTAAATCGAGGACGGCGATAAACTCGACTGCCTTTTTGGACAACATACACTCCGCGACAGGCTGGACTGTCCGTCTCCTTACTCAGCAAGAAGAAGCGACAATTGGTAGCGAAGGTATTGCCGCGTCGTTCGCATCTGTCAATGGCTTGGTACTGGACTTGGGCGGCGGATCCTGTCAATTGAACTGGATGACCACGGGTAAAGTAACGACCATGTCGGAATCACCCGTATCAATGCCATATGGGGCAGCAGCTCTGACGAACCGCCTGTCCCGGGAAG
>Ga0302325_10026452_pt1 | contig 12046 bp, 11 predicted proteins | sample Palsa_T0_2_FD_201948 | JGI IMG/M metagenome (GOLD analysis project Ga0302325, IMG submission 201948) | Peat permafrost microbial communities from Stordalen Mire near Abisko, Sweden - Palsa_T0_2 | ecosystem: Environmental > Terrestrial > Soil > Palsa > Peat permafrost | place: Sweden: Abisko...
GACGCGGGCGCGGCAGCGGTGATGGCGCTCGAGCGCGTTCCCGCCGACATCCGGCGCGACGGCGGCGTGGCGCGGATGTCAGACCCGTTGATGATCCAAGCGATACAGGAGACCGTGACGATCCCGGTGATGGCGAAGGCGCGGATTGGGCACTTCGCGGAAGCGCAGGTGCTCGAAGCGCTGGAGGTCGATTACGTCGACGAGTCCGAGGTGCTGACCCCCGCCGACGAGGCCAATCACATCGACAAGTGGGCGTTCAAGGTTCCGTTCGTGTGTGGCGCCACCAATCTCGGCGAGGCGCTGAGGCGGATCGGTGAGGGCGCGGCCATGATCCGCAGCAAGGGCGAGGCCGGCACCGGCGACATCGTTGAAGCGGTACGGCATCTGCGGTTGATCAGGAGCGAGCTTCGGCGCCTCACGCTGCTCGACGACGCAGAGCTGGCCACCGCCGCCAAGGAGCTCGGCGCTCCGCTGCACCTGGTGCGCCAGGTCGCTGCCGAAGCCAGTCTGCCCGTGGTGCTGTTCTGCGCCGGTGGGATCGCCACGCCCGCCGACGCCGCGCTGGTGATGCAGCTCGGTGCCGAGGGCGTGTTCGTCGGCTCGGGCATCTTCAAGTCCGAGGATCCCGACCGCCGCGCCCGCGCGATCGTCGAGGCGACCACCCATTACCAGGATCCCGCCCGCGTGGCAGCGGCGTCGACCGGTCTCGGTCAGCCGATGGTCAGCCTCGAGACCTCGAAGCTGGAGTCCGAGCAGCTGCTGGCATCCCGCGGCTGGTAGTGGCCGCTGCGCGGCCATTGGGAGTTTCGCCTGGCGGCGAAACGCCCCGTGGCACGGCTGGGCCGCCAGGGGGAGTCTCGCCGGGCGGCGAAACGCCCCGCGGTACGACCGTCGTCGGGGTGCTGGCGCTCCAGGGCGACTTCGAAGCACACACGAAGATCTTGCGGACGCTCGGCGCGCAGCCCCGCGAGGTCCGCGTTCCGGCGGACCTTGCGGGTCTCGATGGGCTGATCATCCCGGGTGGCGAGTCGACGGTGATCACGCTCGGGATCGAGCGCGAAGGCCTCGGTGACCCCCTGCGGGAACTGGCGGGGTCGGGTACCCCGGTGCTCGGCACCTGCGCAGGCATGATCGTGCTCGACCGTGATCACCTGGGCGTGCTGGACATTCGCGTGCAGCGCAACGCGTTTGGGCGTCAGCTGCGATCGTTCGAGGCCGATTTGGAGCTGGTGGGGGTCGACGGCGGCCCCGTTCACGCCATCTTCATCCGCGCCCCATGGGTGGTTGAGCACGGCGCCGGCGTCGAGGTGCTCGCGCAGGTGCAAGCGCATCCGGTCGCGGTCAGGCAGGGGAACGTGTTCGCGGTGGCATTCCATCCCGAGCTGGCGGGAGAGACCCGGTTGCACGAACTGGTGCTGGAGACCCTGGCCCGCCGGACTGCGGATGCCGGCTCCAGGGGGCCGTGCTGAAAAATGCCCCCATATGGGCAAGGATTCAGCACGGTCATGGGCCGGGCGAGCACCGGCGACGCTTTCGACGGTCGCGGAGCGGGAGTTTCCCGAGACTGCCGCTAGCCGTTAGCCGAGCCGAGCCGAGCCGCGCGGGCGCGGGGCTGTGGCTCGGGCTGCGGCTGGGAGTACTCGCGGAACTCCCGCTCGAACGCGGCCCAGTCGAGTTCCGGCGGGCCATCGGAGTCGGGCGGCGGGAGGGTCGTCTGCGCCCGGGGCGGAGCCCCGGAGTCGCGGCCGCGTGAGAGCCAAGCCGCCAGCGAACAGGTGGCGATCCCGGCTGCACACAGGGGCCCAGCCAGCCCGGCGTGATGAGTCAGCGACGCGAGCCCGCCGATGACGTAGCAGCTGAGCGCACAGAGCAGCAGCCTTCGCAGCCCGGCGCCTGACACGGCGTGGTGAGGCGCCGGGTGCAAGGCGCTGAGGAGGATTGCCACGCCGAGCGCGATGGCGAGGGCAAGCTTCCACGTCACGAAAGCGGACGTGTTCATTTCTGTGCTGCCGATGATCAACCCGAAGCGGCCAGAAATCAAGGGGCCGGTCAGACCTCGAGCCCGTGTCGCATCGTGTTCTCGGTCACCACTCGCGGCTCGACGAACTGGAGCAGGTAATCGGGACCTCCCGCCTGGGTTCCAGTCCCCGACAGCCGGTTGCCGCCGAAGGGCTGACGAGCGACCATCGCGCCGGTGATGCCACGGTTGATGTACAGGTTTCCGACCGGGCTCCGTTCGCGCACGTAGCGTACGGTCGTCGGATCGCGCGCGAACAAGCCACCGGTGAGCGCGAACGGAAGTCCGTCGACGAGGTCGCACGCGTGCGCGACATCACGGACCCGCTCGATCGCCAGCAGCGGTCCAAACACCTCCTCCTCGAGCACTGGGGAGCCCGGAGGCAGCTCGCTGACCACGGTTGGCGGGCAGAACCAGCCTCGATCCGGCACGGCGGCGCCCTGCGCAACGATTCGCCCCTGCTCGGACGCCAGCTCGGCGTAGCGGTTGACGCGCTCCTGGGCGGAGCGTTCGATCACCGGCGGAACCTCGGTCCCCAGCTGCTCGGCCTGGCCGACCACGAGCACCTGCACGGCGCCGGCCAGGCGCTGCAGGAGTGGCCCGGCGATCGCCTCGTGCACCAGCACCCGCGAGGCGGCCGAGCACTTCTGGCCGGCGTAGGCAAAGGCGGAGGAGACCAGCGCCGGCACCGCGTCGTCGAGGTCGGCGTCGGCTGCGACGATGACGCAGTTCTTGCCGCCGAGTTCGGCGATGACCGGTTTGAAGTGTCGCTGGGCGGGTGTCGGCTCAGCCGCCGCGCGAACGATCTCGAGCCCCACCGGCAGCGAGCCGGTAAAGGCGATGGCGTTGACGTCGGGATCGCGCACGAGCGCGGCGCCGACGTCGCCCTCGCCTGGAAGCAGCGCCACCGCGCCGGGCGGAACCCCCCCGGCCCGGAGCGCTTGCACCAGGCGATGCCCGAGCGCCGGAGATTGCTCGGCCGGCTTGAGCACCACCGCGTTGCCGGTCGCCAGCGCCGCGGCGGTCATCCCGCACGGAATCGCCAGCGGAAAGTTCCACGGGGAGATCACCGCCACCACTCCGCGCGGCACGTAGTGCAGCTCGTTGCGTTCGCCGGCCACCTGGAGCAGCGCCCGACCTGGCTCGAGGTCGATCGCGCCGCGCGCGTAGTACTCCAGGAAGTCGATCGCCTCGCAGACGTCCGCGTCCGCCTCGGGCCACGGCTTGGCGCATTCGCGCACCTCCAGCGCGGCGAGCTCCAAGCGGCGCTCGCGCAGCCAGGCTGCGGCTCCGATCAGGGCGCGGGCCCGCTCGGCGGCGGGCAGCGAACGCCAGGCCCGAAGGCCCTGCCGCGCGTGCGCGACCGCTGCCGCCACGTCTGACGCGTCGGCGCGGGCTGCCCGGGCAACCAGCCGGTCCGGCTCTCCCGGATCGGTCGACGCGAGCTGATCGCCGACTCGCTCGTCGGAGCCGATTCTCACCGGCACATCGATCGGCAGCTCGCGATCGACGCTCGCCAACGCGTCGGAGAGCCGCGCCCGCACAGCGGATCGGCGCAGCTCCAGCACCGGCTCGTTGGCAAACGGGGACAGCATCGCGCGGGCAGAGAAGTCAATCACGCTCTCGCACGGCTACGGCGGCGCGAGGAGCTGATCGAGTGGCGTTCCATTGGCCTGCTCGTGGAGAAACGACTCGTTGCTCGTGTTCTCGAGCAGCCGCCGGACGAGGTACGCCATCCCGGCGACCAGGTCGCCGATCGGGCAGTAGGTGCGGACCCGGAAGCCGCGGGCGGCGAGTGCGTCCTGAAGCTCGTCGCCGAGTCCGCGCAGCACCTGAAGCTCGAGTTCGCGGTCATCGGCGCCGGCGACGCGGCTGACGGCGATCGCGTGGGCGACCGAGCGGAGGTTGTGCGAGGCGATGGCGACCCGGACGGCGGGGCGCGCCTGCAGCAGCCGGCGGGTGAGCGCCTCGAAGTTCCGGTCGCAGTCGGCCTTGTCCTCGAAGACCGGCACGGGCCAGCCGTGCTGTCGGGCCTGAACGAGTTCGTGGTCCCAGTAGGCGCCCTTGACCAGTCGGACCTGGAGCGGCGGCCGGCGATGCGAGTCGCGTGCCCAGGCGAGGATCCGCGTCAGCTGGTCGGGTGAGTCACGCAGGTAGGCCTGGAGCACCAGCCCCACGGACGGGCCGTCAGCGAATTCGTCCTCGGAGAGCAGTGCGAGCAAGAGCTCGAGCACGGCCTCGCGCGAGTCGAGCGACTCCATGTCGACGTGGACGTGCGCGCCGAGCGTCCGCGCGTGGCGGAACAGTGGGCGCAGCCGTCGCGCTGCGTCCCGCTGGCCGATCTCTGGTGCGTCGGGACGCAGCAGCGGGGTGAGCGCGGAGACCTTCACGGACACGTTCGCCCGGGGGACCGGCCCGCTGCTGTCGATTTCCAGGACCGGCCGCCGTGGCCACGCGCGGGCAGCGAGCGCGAGCTGCTCAAGCGCTTGCGCGCAACGGGCGGCGTAGCGATCAGCCTCCGCCTCGGTGACGGTCGCCTCGCCGAGCAGGTCGACGGAGCTCGCGACCCCCCGCTCCCAGAGCTGGCGCAGCACGCCCAGTGCCGCCGACGGGGTCTCGCCGACAATGAAGCGGTGCGCCATGTGCTTGACCCCGCCGGCCGCGGCGGCGCCGAGGGCGGCGCGCCCGGCCTTGGAATGGGACATCCGCATCGCGGCCGCGATCGGCGGCGGAGCGTCCGGCAGCTCGTCCAGTAACCCGGTCAGATGGCGAGCGAGGTCGTCGAGGGACCGACAGGCCGGGACCACATCGACGAACCGGAACAGAGCCGCGCGCAGCTCGCGGTCGCTCGAGGCCACTGCGAGCGCGCGGGCGTCGAGCGCCCGGATTGGGTGCCGGGCAATGGAAGGGAACGCGTCCGCCAGCTCGGTACCGATCCGACGGGTCTCGCGCTCGACGAGGTCGTCGGGGGAGCCGGGAGCGATGGCGGCTGAGTTCATCGCGTCATCACGCTCTCGCCCGGGGGGCCGGGGGAGCCAGGAGAGGCGGGGCCCGCGGGCGTGGAGCGCTCCACTGCCTCCCAGCCCAGCTCCCGACTGCGCTTGGCTTTCTCCGCGACTTCGCCGCCGCGGAGGCCGAACAATCGCTTCGCGAACAGCAGGTAGACGACCACCGCGAGGTTGATGATGAAGCCGACCACCTTCAAGATGGTGGCCCCATGGATGAGCTCGTAGATCTCGAGCGGCAGCAGGATCGTGGTGGCGAGAAAGGTGAGGTACTCGGCCCAGCGCTTGCCCAACCACAACCCCACGGCCTCGACGGCCTCGAGGAGCCCATAGGAGAGCAGGGCGATTCCGATCTCCTCCAGCGTGCCTGAACGCAGCGAGAACAGCTTGTCGAGGTCACGCAGGATGCCCACGTGACCGGTGTTCTGCACGGGTCCCCCCGCCATTCCGCCCTGGATATCGGTCAAGACCCGGTAGAAGGGCGCGCGCAGGCCCGCCCGGTCAGCCTCGAACGCGAGCGCGCCCACGCCCAGCAGGCTCAGGATGAGGAAGTGGAAGGCTCGGTCGATGGCGATCAGCCGCAGCACGATCCGGTCGCGCAGCGGCCGGCCGCGCAGCGGCAAGTGAATCTCGGCCCGTTCGGGAGGATGCGGACGGGTAGGCGCCTGGGGCGCAGGCAGCGCAAGCCAGGCGTCGCAGCGCAGGCAGCGGTGCCAGCGCACCCCCTCGTGCTCGCGCGCCACGATTGCGTCCTGCGCCCGGAATTCCACCGCGTCGGTGCCGACCAGCGCGTGACCGCGGACCCCACAGGTGATCAGCTCCCAGTCGAGCTGGCGCCGCCGCCGCGGTTGCTGGGTGCCAGGAGGGAGACGCACGTCAACTGAGAATGTTGACCGCTCGGGTCACGACCAATCCGATCGTGACCAGAGCCGTCAGCGCCTGCCCGCTCATCAGCCATTTGGCCCGATGCGTCAACGGCATCGTATCGGTCGGGCTGAACGCCGTCGCGTTCGTGAACGAGGTGTACAGATAGTCGGTTACTCCGGGGGCCCAGTCCGGCGGCGCGTGGCGGGGCTCGGTCATCTGGACGAACAGGAAATCGGGCGTGGTCTCAGATGTGCTGGCCCGGACCAGCGGACCGGCTCGATCGAGCTCCCAGTACCAGAGCGCGAACAGGAGCACGTTGGTGACCCACAACACGATCCCGGACCCGATCAATTCACGGCCATTCGATGGTCCGCCCCGCAGCAGGTAATGGCAGAGCAGCACGAGCGAGACGGTGTTGGCCGCACTGACGATGCCGATCAAGGCCATCGCGATGTGACGGCGCAGGGGCGAGTGCCTCATGCGCGGATGCGGTGAGGCGATCACCAGCCCCAGCAGGGCCAGCGCCTCCAGCGACGGCAGCAGCCACGTGGGACCGATCGTGAGCTGATCCGGGAGCGACAGGTCGAGCAGGATGGCCCCGGCGGCGATCAGCTGCGGAGCCCAGAACGGATCGTGCCGGGCGAGCGCCGCGGCCAGGGCCTCGGGTCTCGGCGGATGATGCGCTTTCGGGTCCATGGCGGGGCGGTGGTCGCTGCGGCGTGAGGGGTGATCGTGGAGGTTTCACTCCGCGGCCTTGGGATACTCGCACGCCGATGGCAGATCGAAACCCGCTCACCGATGCTCACCTCGCGCTCGCCGGTCCGTCGCCGGCCGGCCCGGCCCTGCCCCCGGGCGACTCCGTGCTGATGGCGGAGGTGCGCGATGAGCTGCGCATGGGGTTCAGCGCGCTCGCCGCGGTCAGGCGCGGAGTCTCGGTGTTCGGATCCGCCCGCACACGACCGGACGACCCCGACTATGAGCTCGCGCGGGCGGTCGCCGGGCGCCTCGGCGCAGACGGCTTCGCGATCATCACCGGTGGGGGTGCGGGAATCATGGAGGCCGCCAACCGCGGCGCCCGGGATGCCGAGTCGGTGTCGATCGGACTGTCGCTCGGAGAGCGCATGAACGCCTACGTCGACCTTCCGCTCCGGTTCCAATACGTCTTCACCCGCAAGCTCATGTTCGTCCGCTACGCGTCGGCCTTTCTCGTCTTCCCGGGCGGGTTCGGGACACTCGATGAAGTCTTCGAGCTCGCGGCGCTGATGCAGACCGGGAAGGTCTCCTCGTTTCCGGTCGTGCTCGTGCGTCGCTCCTACTGGGAACCGCTCGTGGGCTGGCTGCGCGACTTCGCCCTACCGGCCGGGACGATCTCGGCCAGTGACCTCGATCTGCTGGCGCTCGCCGACGATGAAGCCGAGATTTGCGACCTCCTGGGCGGGGCGGCGAGAAGGATCTAAGGCCTGAGCTGCCGAAAGTCTCTCGATGCGGGCTTTCCTGGCCGTCCTTTCGGTATGTGGGGTGTTGGTGCTCTCGGGTTGCGGAGGATCGAGCCCGACGGTCTCGAGCACGACCGCTTCGGCCTCGGTCTCGACCACCAGCTCGACCATCGCGACGGTCACCACCACGGTGAGCACCAGCACCGCGAGCAGCCCGACGGCCACCGCAACCACGACCACGACGAGCGCATCAGGCTTCGGGCCCTGTGTGGCGGCAGACCTCGCGCTCTCGTTCCTGGGCGGCCAGGGGGCCACCGGGCACGGTGAGCTCGGCTACGCGCTGCGCAACACCACCACCACGAGCTGTCGTACCTACGGCTTCCCGGGCGTGCTGTTCCTGGATCGATCGGGCGCAGCGCTGCCGACGGACTCGACCCGCACCACGAACGACTTCTTCGGCTCTGTCCCGGCGAAGCCGCTGGTGATCGCCCCGGGAGGCAGCGTCTCGTTCCGGCTCGGCGTGACCCACGGCATCAGCTCGAGCGCGGGCTGCACGACCGCATACGGTTTGCAGGTGATCCCTCCTAACGACACGGCGACGCTGCGGGTCTCGATGCCCCAAGGGGCGTACGAGTGCGGCACGGCGACGGTCTCGCCGCTGGCCGCCGGCCAGTCGGCGTACCCCTAAGTGGTCTCCGCCGTACTTGCGACGGCGACCACTAAGCTCGCCTCGGGGGCTAGCCCGCCAGCCAGGCGGGTCCGTCGCGCAGCATCCGGGTGATCTCGTGGGCGGGAACCGGGCGCGAGAAGTGATAGCCCTGGACAAAGTCGCAGCCCATCCGGGCCAGCTCGGCGACCTGCAGCGCGGTCTCCGCCCCTTCGCCGACCACCTGCAGGGACAGGGCGTGTGACATCGCGACGATCGCCTCGGTGATCGCCGTGTCGCGCGCCTCGGTGCCCAGCCCGTCGATGAATGAGCGGTCCACCTTCAAGGCATCGAGCGGCAAGCGGGTCAGATACGCGAGCGAGGAGTAGCCGGTGCCGAAGTCGTCGAGCACGAGGCGAACCCCGAGCGCCTTAAGCGCCCGCAGCGCCTCGGTGAGGCCCTCGGCTTCGGCCAGCATCACACTCTCGGTGATCTCCAGGGTGAGACACCCGGGGTCAAGTCCGGTGGCGCCCAGGACCGCGCCCACCACCTCGGCCGGGTCACGGTGTGCGACCTGGACCGCGGAGAGATTGACCGACATCTCGATCGGAGCGGCGTCCGGCCGCGCGCTGTACCAGTACGCGGCCTGGCGCGAAGCGCGCTCGAGCACCCAGCGGCCGATCGGCTCGATCAGCCCGTTCTCCTCCGCCACGTGGATGAAGGCGTCAGGTGCGATCAGGCCTCGCTCGGGATGCTCCCAGCGCAGCAATGCCTCCACGCCGACGACCGACTGGTCGCGGAGCGACACGAGCGGTTGGTAGTCGAGCCGCAGCTCGTCACGTTCCAGCGCGCGACGAAGGTCGTTCTCCACCCGCCGCCGTGAGATCGCCCGCCCGCGCATCCCTTCGTCGAACATCTCATAACGTGCGCGCCCGCGGTCTTTGGCCCGGTACATGGCCGCGTCAGCGTCGCGGATCAGATCCTCCGCCACCTCGCCGCCACGGGCGAGCGCGATTCCCATGCTGGTGGTGACGACGTGCTCGCGCCCGCCGAGTTCAAACGGCCGCGTGAACATGTCGGCGATCCGCTCGGCCATTTCGATCGCGTCGCCTTCCCCGGAGATGTCCTCGAGCAGGATGCCGAACTCGTCGCCGCCGAAGCGCGCCACCGTGTCGCTCGAGCGCACCACCTGCCTGAGTCGCGGGGCCGCCGCCGCCAGCAGCTCGTCCCCGGCCTGGCGTCCGAAGTTGTCGTTGAGGGGCTTGAAGCGGTCGACGTCGAGAAACAGGATCGCGGTCAGCGAGCGGCGGCGGCGGAGTCGCTCGAGCGCCTGCTGGAGTCGGTCGAGAAACAGCACCCGGTTGGGGAGGCCGGTCAGGGGGTCGTGGAGCGCGCGATGGCGAGTGTCGTCCTCGGTGAGCTGGCGCTCGAATGCGTCGCCGAGGACATTGGCCAGCGACTGCACGAAGTCCACATCGCCGGCCTGGTACTCACGAGTCTGCTGGGCGTGCACGCCGAGAATCCCAAACGGGCTGTGGCGGCCCTCGATGACCACCGAGAGGCCGCTGCGAGCGCCATGGCGGGACAAGACCGGCGCCTGGTCGAAGCGGTCCTCGACGGACCAGTCAGAGACGATCACGGGGCCGCCGCTGAGGATCGTGAAGCCAGCCTGCGAAGCCGCCCCGGCGGGAACCGGCTCGCGGACGAGCGCCGCATCGGGTAGTCCGACTGCGACCCGCACCATGAACGAGCCCTGGTCGGGCATCAGCTCGGCAACGGCGGCGATCTCGACGCCCACCAGGTCCACGGCCACAGCCACCGCCTCCTGCATCAGCTCGGACGTCGTCGCCCCCTCGAGCGCGTGTTCACCGAGCCGGGCGACCGCCGCCTGCTGCGCGGCCCGGCGCTCCAGCTCGACCTCGGCCTGCTTTCGATCGGATACGTCGGAGAGGACGCCGTGCCAGCGCTCCTGACCGTCCTCGCCGCGGAGCAACAGCGCGTCATCGCGGACCCACACCACGTGGCCGTCGCGATGCAGCAGCCGGTACTCGGCGGCGCCCTGGGCGGGGGCGATCGACTCATGGCTGGCCTCGAATGCGATCATGCGCTCGCGGTCCCCCGGGTGCAGACGTGTCGCCCACAGATGCGGATCTGCGCACCATTCCTCAGGGGAGAAGCCCAGGATCGACTCGATCTGCGGACTCACGTAGCGCCAGCGCCCGGCCTCGCCGGGTTCGGCCGTATAGAGGATCGCGGGCACTCGCTCAAGCAGCCCGAGGTAGTCCTGCCCGTTACGTCCAGGGGCGACCGCCGTCCCAACGGGCGGCGCAAACGCACCAGCGCGAGGTGCAATCGGGCGAGCCATCCTCCAGATGCACTATCGGCAGGGCGGCTCCGAGTCGCACCGGGGATTCCCGCACCCGTCTGCGGATTTCTACGGATTCCCGACCCTAAGCGCAGCACTAGGAGCCGGTCGCCTCAAACCGGGTCACCTCGGCCTGGTCATGCGCACGGACCAGGCCGTCTCTGATCAGCAGGTCGACGTGACCGAGGACCTCGGAGATCGTCAGGTAGGCCTGGGTGACCGCGACGTTGCCCCACATGTTCAGCGCGAGCTCGTACGCCGTCAGCGGACCCCCGCCCAGTGTGCGCAGCAGCTTGCGCGCCCGGCGCTCGTGCATCCTGAAGCGCTCATCGATCAGCGCCACGTGGTTATGGATCGGCGCTCCGTGCCCGGGTAACACCAGCTCTGCCGGGAGCTCGCGGGTGGCGCGCATCGAGTCGATGTAGTCGATCAACGCGTGTGGGCGGTCGCGACCGCCAGTGTCCGACAGCGGGCGTGAGACCACCGGGTTGGAGGAGATATGAGCGAGCAGGTGATCGCCCGTGAGCAGGATCCGGCGTTCCTGGTCCCAGAAGATCGAGTCCGACGGACTGTGGCCCGGACGGTGAAACACCCGCAGGGTCCTGTCGCGGAGCACCAGCTCGTCGCCGTGGTGCAGCGGCTGGGTGACCCGCCCGCTCGATCCGAAGGCCCGGAACGCTGCGCCGACCGACGCCAGCGCGGTGGCCAAGTCGGCGGGAACGCCGTGTCGGCGCATCACCTGCAGCGCGAATTCGTCGTCAGCGACCGCGCTGCGGTTGAAGTCCTCCAGATACGGAGCCAGCAGATACAGCGCGGCGACCTCAGCGCCGGCGCGGCGCTGGATGATCTCCAGCAGGCCAAGATGATCCATGTGCTGGTGGGTGATCACGATCAGCCCGAGATCCTCGACCGCCCGCCCGTGCTCGGCCAACGCGCGCTCGAGCTCGTCCAGCGAGGTGCCCGAGTTGGGCCCGGTGTCGATCAGCGTGAGCGGCTCGTCATCGATCAGATAACAGTTGACCCGCCCGACCAGAAACGGCGTCGGCAGCTGCAGCCGGTGGATTCCAGCCTCCGCGGCCAGCTTCAGCGACTGTGCGGTCGAGACAGCGGGCGGGTCCGCCGCTGTCACTGCCGGATCACGCTCAGCACTTCGTCGCGGCGGCGCTCCATGTCCTGCACGGAGCGCAGCGACTCGAGACACAGCCGCAGGAGCGGCTCGGTGTTCGAGGCGCGCACGTTGAAATGCCAGTCCTCGTAATCCACGGAGATTCCATCGAGCCGGCTCTGCTTGGCGTCCGCGTAGCGGTCCGCCAGCAATTGCATTGTGGCCGCTGGATCGTCGACCTCAGAGTTGATCTCACCCGAGATGAAGTAGCGCGACCGATACGGCTCGAGCAACTCGGACATACTGAGGCCGCGCACCGACAGTAGCTCGAGGATCAGCAGCGCCGGAATCGTCCCCGAATCCGCGCAGTAGAAGTCACGGAAGTAGTAATGCCCGGAGACCTCGCCCCCGAACGCGGCGTGCTCGGAGCGCATCCGGGTCTTGAAGAACGCGTGTCCAACCCGGTTCATCAAGGCCCGTCCACCCGCTGCCTGCACCGTGTCGGCCACCGCGCGGCTGGCGCGGACGTCATAGAGGACGGTCGCGCCGGGCTCCTTACGCAGCATCGACTCGGCCAGCAACGTGGTGAGAAAGTCGCCGTCGAC
>Ga0302325_10026453_pt1 | contig 12046 bp, 10 predicted proteins | sample Palsa_T0_2_FD_201948 | JGI IMG/M metagenome (GOLD analysis project Ga0302325, IMG submission 201948) | Peat permafrost microbial communities from Stordalen Mire near Abisko, Sweden - Palsa_T0_2 | ecosystem: Environmental > Terrestrial > Soil > Palsa > Peat permafrost | place: Sweden: Abisko...
AAGATATAAAAAGAAATTAAAGATATATTAAGAGAATATACCACGTGACACATTACTTTAAGTAACTTAGAGTAATAACTCTACTCTACTCAATTTAATTTCACCAGTCGTTACTCTAACTCTACTCATTACTCATTGAGTCATGACTCAGAGTAATTGAGTAATCAGAGTAATCCTTTGACACACTGTCTCCCAACAGATATAATTCCAACAAATCAAACTATAGAATGCTACAAATCGTTCAGTAACATAAATACATGTCATTCTCCGTCCGCGGAGCCATAATTATTGAGCACCTATGAGCCGTTTCTCTGTAGGAGACTTGTCCGACGCTACCAAGAGGGTAACGATCGAAAGGGGCTTATAGTGTAAACCCCGGATGTGACGGACGTAAGATCGCTCCCGTCCAAATAATAAGATTTGTAGTCCCAAGTCACACTAGAAATGGCAGTATCGAGAATCGTTGCTGGCTATGAAGTGGCAGCAGGTATTTTAGTAGTGACGGTTGAGGTCGTGATACAGGAGGGTATTGTGGGTCCCACGAATCTAGAGCATTTGGATATTTCTGTCGTTGATCATATCTTTGCGATGAACAAGATACCGGTTATTGTGGATGTCGGTGGTGGTGGTGGTGGGTGTGTGACTTCGGGAATTCCAGGCTGCGCTGTGGCAGAGCTAATGGCTAAGATGAGCAGGACTGCTACGAATTGGAGGCCGAGAAGATTCATTGTGTCAATTTGGGTATAAACGGGAATTCGAAAACAGTTAGGTGTGTGGTGGTGTAGAACAGCGGGTCCTGCCGTCTTTGATAAGAGACAACGAAAGGAATCGGCAAGTCAACATCTTGTAAATAAGAATTCAACGGTCATCTTGTAGTTACAGTGGTGCTGACATTCGATATTACCAATTTGAAATACTGTTCACTGCTAAATAGGTCACACGCGGGGTAAAGGTCCTTGTTGTTTTTACCCGGCCGTAGCCCTCCAGCTCACAGAGAATGCTTTTGCGAATACTTTCAAAAATTAAATTCACAACGAAAAACAGATATCAAAATGGATTAAAACTTCCCAAATTTTCCCTAAGGCTTAAGAAAATATTTTATTACTTTAGAAAAAGTTAAACTTTTAAAATATAGACCAGTTTGGGAGTTTCTTGGGAGAAGAGCGGATGTGCTCACACACAGGCATGCTCCCACAAATCTAAGATTTCTAGCTGAAAATACTCAAGAATGCGTATATGATGATCCATCCTAGTTCGTTGACTTTATCACGCTGCCCGACCCCATGATCGCCAACGAAACGACGTCGGTGGAATCTAACAGGCATAAGCGAGGGGTGAATGCAACCGGGGAAGCCCCTATAAAATATGATAAAAAGCATAAACCAGAGATGCTCGAGAGGAAACCTTAGAAGGCTATCATATAGTGATTGTACTTTTTGATGAGGTGAAGAAAATGGATTTTTGTTAAATAGTATTATATTTCTATTTGTTGACATTAAATGAAGCTCACTAAGTAGGGACGAGTGGACCAGCCAGTGCCCCTATTTTGGCGAATGGCCGGAGTCTTGCGACCCGGATCTTGCAGAGATCCGGCATGGAAATTCCCCAGTTACTGCCAGCTGCACCCCAAACCAGAAACTTAAGCAATGTACATGATCGTTACATTGTTGCCGGACGTAACCGTAGAGGTCATGGAGACGCCCTTCTGGGAGATATCGACAAGCGTAGTACTGTCACCCGGAGAGAATGACGACGTGCTACCATCGGTAAATCCTGCTGGCCCACTATCGGCTTTGCAGTTCGTCCATTCGACTTTTAAGAAGTTCGCAAACGGCACGAAACCACCTGACTGGAAATCCTCCACAATCCACTCCGCAGTCTTGCCTACAATGAAGGAGGCATTATTGGGGGCAGCCATTTTTATTCCAACTCCAAGGTTGGTGCTTTCATTTTGTATTATACACCAGCCTGAGGAGGCTGAATTCGCTTCGACGAGTACAGTTATCATATCTCCAGCGTTGATCTCGAAGCCGTCGAAATTCGTCGCCCCGTTTGGCAACCATTCGTGCCAAGCTTGGTACGAACGTGTGAGGTTACCATTTTTGTCAGCATACACATTCCAGGCAATTCCTGCTTGCATGAGCTTGCTGTCACCCCAGCCGTCGATGCCGACCCAGGCTGAACCAGACCATTCTCCTTCGGCTCCACTATGGGTAGGAGGATTTAGCTCCGGAACAACGAATGAACCAATTATAGCGTAAAATGATTCGCCTGCCGGCGCCGTGAGAACAGCACCCGCCCAGTTTGTGTCGTCGTGATGAGATATTTTCTTCAGGGATTGAGAGGTTCTGGAAATTCGAATTGGACCAGCCAAGGCGGCAGTAGCGAGAAGAGCCTTACTCAAGAGTTTAATAGTGATTTTCATGGTTGAGGTTTGATAATCAATAGAGTGTTTGTTTACTTGAGAAAATGAGGACTCAGATCTATTTTATAATATTACTAGTTCTCTTTAATTGTTCTTATTATTTCACCTCGAAACTTCCCCTTGTTGTTTTCTTTATTGTTTTTCCTTGTGTTCTTTGTTCTTATTGATACATTGTGTGCTCAAATTCATTTGTCCTTATTCTTTGTTCTTTAAAATTCCATTGTGCATAGTCTATTGGTAGTCTCACACGACTTTTTTCGTCTTTCTCCTAAGGTCGGTTAGTAAACCTGGCCTCTCCAACTCAAGCGCTGACCACCTTCGGCGCGCCATCAGCTCACTCACCTCACCTGCCTGAGCAACCTGAGCAATAACTGCTGGCCTGTCGCTTTAGTTATACAACTAATGCGAATGCGAGTACTGGGAGCGGCTGGTGTTACTTTTATAGCTCCTGGGAGTGTAGTTATTAAAAGTATTATTACTGGGATTGAGGGGCCTTTTTAAAGTGAAGATATGCTTTTTTGCGATTGCGAAAGACTAGGACAAATACCCGTGCAGCGACGTTATTTGATGGGCATACTTTGTCCAGGCTCGGCAACAATCCAACCAGGATCGATCTAGTATTTGATCCTAAGCGAGAAATCCATCCCCTTACTTTTCCTACTTGTACTACGATTTTATTATAATAATAATACTTATTAAAGAAAAGAAGACTAGAATTATAATTAAGGATATTATTTTTATACTTTAAGAGCCTTTTTGATTTTTTTAGTAACTTTTAAAAAGTCTTAATTTTTGGTATTCTAAGAGCGGTTGGCTCGAGGCTAAGTACCTCTAATACAAATTTACTATATAAGGTGCTTAGTCCGGATCGATGCTTGGATCGATCCGTGATTCGTGAATTTTTGCCGAGCCTGCTCCATCTGGACTATCGAACGAGATTGCGAAAGGGTCGATGTTGCCTCGGTGTGCAGCAGGAGATTTGCGGTAATCAGACTTACGGGTTATTAGTATTAGGGTTTACGAATAGATGAGTAGTGAGGGCTATGAAAGACAGACTTACCATGCTCACGTGAAGATTTCTAATGATTACCTCTTGGACGACTTAGTTGCTGGCTGGGAGAATTTTCGCTTGAATTACTTCTGTTCCATGTCTTCCGGTTCATAAAATCCAGATACTCCAAGGACTTAGGCGAAACAAATCACAGCCAATGTGTCTCATGAAACTTCAGCAAAATGGCAAACAGATTGATGGCATGCTGAGCCCCGTGGAAATGAGCCTCAGCCGAAGCACTTGATCAGCGAGGTGCATAGAAAACTAATATTTCAAAGCAAAGATCAGCATCCTTCAATCTTGACGGTCTTTCCTCATCGTCTTCCAGATGCATATGCAGTGCACAGAGAACCATCAAGGTCGATTGGAAGCTCTCAGTATAGCTCATCCGAAAGAAGCTTCTCCCTACACAAGCCGGGCAATAGTAAGACATCGCTGCATGCATGGCAGGTCCATAATCTTCTAGAAAGGAGATTCGATTCAACACAGGGTATGCCACGTCGCAGTCGCACTTGCTTTATGTCAACGCAGCTTCCCAACTTCCCAGAATGGGACATCTTTCACAGGGACGGTCGCAACACCGGGGCTATAAAAGAAATGGAAATCGGAAATTTAGACTTAAGATTTTCAGAACTTCTTCTGGGCTCTGAACGGGGTCCATCTAGAGTAAGATCTTCCCATAACTTTACGGATGTTCACAACCGCTCCCTGCCTCGGCCCCCACCCCCACAATTGAGGACCACTGCCGCTCAAACGATCAGTGTAGTAGCTCTGCATTTGTTCGCTAGAAATAGGTCGCTGCACTGTGACTTTGGACATAGCAGGTTTTTGGGGCTGAGTAAAGGAGAGTCTTTATGATTGGATTGAGTTGAAAAATTTGGGACGAAACGGGACACCAAACCTTCCAAAGGATTGTTCTACTTCTTGGTGGTCATAAAAGTGACGTTTAGAAGTTTTTGTAACATCGAATGTTGGTGCTGGATATGATGTTGTCGAGATTTGGCGTTGATCTTTTCACCCCCCCCGAGTTAGGATCACAGTCCTGCTCCATGCCCCGCAAATGCAACCATGAAAAGCAACGGAAATTATTATCGTGAGTTTGAACGCGAGGCAATTTCCAACGGGGATCTAAAAGCATTGTATCGTCCCGTGAAATTAGGTGGATTCGGATACGCGGACGGTAAGCTAGATTTTTAAGTGTCTAATGTCAGAGCCTGCTCACAAGATAATCAGTTCAGGCTACCGGAACGAGGATATCACCTTGCACTATACTAGAACTTTTTAAACGGCCTTCCTATCCCCTAAGAGTTGTGTAAAGTTTCTGTTTCCTGTTGGATGAATTCTTTGCTTATGGTATGTAAATCTAGATTCGCGCCTCTTGACCTTCTAAATCCGCAGACTGTCAATGATATGCTAGCACTGTACAATTTGTATTCTATTCCAGATGCCTTCATCTCGAAGAGACTGCATCACGTCGCTCACTCATTTGGGACTGCCCGAGAAAGAGACGGGTGCAGCTGTAAGCACTTCCCAACAGGCGTCTTTTGAACGCTGATATGAATTAAACGGCCAGATTCTTGGTTCCACTTTCTGTGCAAAAATATCCTCGTTGAAGATTTCGGCGGGGTGAAATATATCGTGAACAAGAATGAAAGGAATGCGAAGGATTTTAGCCAGGCAGACTTCACTTGGGTCCGCTCCACGTATTGTATGAAAACCAACCAGTCAGCTCAATCACCCATCTGTTCTGAGACAACTTTGATTGTATTTGGGGGCGAGATGCTACTTTGGGAAGCGTTCGATTCCTTGGCTAGTACTACCTCTTGTCAAAACATCTTAGAGGATCCGTATTGTCTCATGACTGTCGTTTTCGAAGTCCTCTATGCTAGAATCGATAGACTAGCCTGGGATCTCGCGAGGGTCTACAGCTAAGAGGAAGAAGTGAGAAGCATTCTGAGACAAGTGAGATTGGTGTCAAATGCTTGAACTCAGAAAATCTTGAGATCGGCATCTCATCCGGGATCGGCAGCAGATGCCCTGGACTTTGTGGAGCTGCACATGCTGTCAAAACATCAAATTTACCTTTTGGAAGGGACAGAAGCTGTGAGAGCGACACTGGACACTATGAAATCTCATTATGAACGAATTGAACAGAGCTCAACATCAATGTCAGCTGCCGTTTGTGAGATACGCGATGGATTTCGACACTGAGAGACGCTATTCAGATCAACACATCTCCGTTTGAAGAGTATGAAGAAGAGGACTCAGAACATGATCAACCTGGTATGTTATTCTCTGCAGTTGAGGGAATGTTGAGTTAACCTAGTCCTACACTCATTCAACTTTGTGACGTAAGCAGACTCTAGGATTATGAAAGCGGACAGTAGATCAGTGAAGAAAATCGCTGCCATGACTTATGGATTTCTCCCTTGCACAGCAGTTGCAGTGAGTTACGTGAATTGTTGCAGTTTTCACATCCCGTAATAACCTCTCTCTAGACGGTATTCAGCACGCTATTCTTTTACCTCCATGATAACAATGTAAGGGAACCTCTTGGCGTATCGCCATACTTTTGGCTAATATGGGTCATTTCTGTTCCTTTGACGGCTTTGGTGATTTACGCATGGATCAGGTTTCAGAAACACCTCGAACTACGCTTAGCCGAAGATACTCAACCAATGACAGCTCGAAAAACGGTATAATAACTTCGAGTTTCCAGTACAATGTTGAAATCACGATTCACAAAGATATCTTAGTTCAGACAGCCGTTAGGTCTCAACTCATTTGATCATCTTCACACCCGAGATGCAGAAGCTGTGGTGGGAGAGATAAATCCGAACTTAATTCGAATAACAGGGCGTAATATTAGCTCTTATCACTGAATAAGTCTTTCTATAGCATTGGCGACATGGCTCATAAAGATTGACCCATCACTCGAGCCAAACGAACATCGAGCTTGAAGTATATCATAGAGATGATAAGGGCATTGTCACAGTTCTCCGTTCGAGGGCATATCCCCAAAGGCAACCCACATCTAGTTAAGAAGACACTAGTAGCGGTATAGCTTGTAATAGTAAAAGTAAAGATAGAGTCAGAAACAGGTGTTTCGCAAAAGGGAGTGTTCCAGGTCTATCTCACGTGACATAAAAATATCTCGTGAGTTCCAGATAAGTTGAGGCTCAAATTCTGTGTGGCGCATGCACTTGCTGATTCAATTCCTATTGTCGAGTACTTCTTGGACTCGCGGCAGAACAGTAGACATACCCTTTGACTTTGTCGTACTTTCATATCTCTTCCCTGTAAGAAAGCCTCGCCTCACGCGAGAAAAATCAAGGTCTTCTGTGGCTTTTGCCTGATCCATTTTCTGCTGTCTTAGAGCATTTACTCAGTACGAAATATCGCCTACTCATTCGATGAGGAGTGTCTCAAGGTATCCCTTGAGTTCGTATGAGAAATGGAAAGGAGCAATCAGTATAAATTCAGTTTTATCTGGGTGATCTGAACGCCATTCCTGGTTGAGGTATGCATTTGATCTGCTTGAGCTCGCCTTGGATGACTCAATCTCTCCTTTCAACCACGGCGTTTCAGGAGACCATCTTTCACAGCACCTGGAACCTACTGCGCTACAGAAGGTAATCGTTTACCATCCACTATATGATATCTTTCTCGATCCACAGCTGCGGGATCTTGTCATATTGATAGGTGATATGAGCAACGACGGGATCTGCCATGATATCGTAGGCTGATCGAGGGACGAACATAGAAGTGGTCTGCTCGTCTGGAGTGAGCCATATCGGAAGGTCAGTTTGGGAAGTGACTGAGGATTCCCTCTGGAAGCACCGTCATCTTGCTTCAAAATGAACGAACCTCATTAATAGCCGCAATCGACGGAGAGCTGTCTGAGGTGAAGATGCACTTCGGATCGAGGACTTCGAATGAATATGATCTGGAATATTTTCCCCCAGAGTCTTCACGGGCTTCGGGCCTATAGTACCCAGGTATCCAACACCGCCTAGGCAAGAAAATGTGTGCAACTCACTACATTCTCCACGTGTGGAAATACCGTGATAGACAACCTGTTGTAGATATCACTCGATGTCTGAAGGCTAACTAACTTCTCAACTCTCTAATTGCTCTGTCCGAGGCAACCGGAGCTGCCATGTCTCTAAGGAGCACTTGCAAGAGTACATTGGCGGCGCATGTGGTCAGGCTTTGTTGTGTTAGTAATGCAGAATGTGGAGAGCGGGTGGAAGCAGGTTATGGCTTGGCGCGATGTTGCAGGGTGGCGCTTTTCCTGACGTGGCTAGTTGGGTCTTGCATGTGATTCTGCCCGGCCACACGAAAAGGGATGTATACAAAATGGAATCGTGTCGCGAGGCCTGATGAGGATGTGGAGTCTGCGTAGATGCGTGTAATCTGTTCCGAGTGCGTCTGCTGTGTAATTGGGCGATTTGTGGGCCGGGCAGATGTTTGCTAGCTAGCACTGCCATAGAACGTGTTCTCCCGAACTCCCTAGTTTTATACTCGGCTTCACGCTTCTCTGCTTCAGCAATCCCCCATGAATCCACCTCCAATGACTTCTGCCGCGTGAAGACATGTCGATATACTTGATCGAGGCCACTTCCCCTTTTGCAGCACCAAAAGGAGGGTCCACTTCATCAAGGGAATACGAATTGCCAAGGAACTCAGCCAAGGTCGCAGATCCTACCTCCTTTCAACACCGGTAGCACCTCCATCAACGACCACGATAAGGTGGTGATACCTTCATCCCCGAGTCGAATGCCACACGCAATAGAGATGCCATCGTTCGGGGCCGATGATATAGGACCCATGTTCTCGTCGAATGGCCCACCAGTCGAGCTCCCAAGCCACCTCCGACAGTCCTACGATAAAGTCAATGGGAACGCCAGAACATCCTCGCACACATCTATAAAGGGCAGTCTGGGGGAGGGATCAGAGGGGTATATAGACGGAGGAGGCGTTGGCAAGGCCCAGGTCAATGGCGATATGCTCCATGATGCAAGTCTCAATTCTCTGCCAAACGGACGGTCGAGTGCGAGTAGCTGGGACCACAAGTCGTCAAGGAACGGCAGCGCGCTGTCACTGAACGGGGCCGTGAATGGAGTACCTGATATTGGAAGGAGGAGTCCGGTGCATCAGGGTGGGCAGAATGGGTTACCTCGAACTTCGAATGGGGATAGGAGCTCTGTCGCGTCAACAAACGGAAATGCTCAGAATGAAACCATCGAAACAAAACCACCAACAAAAGGAGACAGCGAACCCTCAAAGAAGGCTACCATTCCTCCACCCATATCTACGAATTCACAAAGTACGGGTCCATTGACATACAATTCGTCCCTCCTTCCAGCGACCCCGTTACCAGCCGAGTCACCGTCTCGCGCTGGAACAGCCTCCCCCCATCGATTCTCGTCACCTCCTTCGTATCCTTCTCCATCTGTGCCTTCACCATCCCCGGCCTCAGCACAGCATCCTGGATCTACACAGCTAAAGCACCGGCATACGCTACAAGTACCAAAAGTTGGTGCAACTCGGAATTCTCGGGATGGGGACGAGGCCGTGTTCACCACCGGAAGATTCTCACCAACTACTTTGGCAGCAGGCGTAAGGCGAGGCTCGTTGAGCCTGAATCAACGGAATACCCAATCAATACATTCAAATATGCCCCATGAAGAGATACCACCAGACGAAGACGCCATGCGCTGGGCTGAAGCTGTACGGCAAAAACGAGCGAGTAAAAGGAAAAGGAAGGACGAGGAAGATGATGAAAGAGTTGTGGTTGGGACACGAGTGGACCAAAATCATGTGAACTGGGTCACAGCATACAACATGTTGACTGGCATTCGATTTACAGTTTCGAGGACGAATGCGAAGCTAGACAGACCCCTGACAGATGCAGACTTTGAGGCTCGGCATAAGTTCTCATTCGACATGTAAGTGTAGTGTAGTATACTTGAGGAAAGACATAGCTGACCCTAATTAGTACCGGAAACGAATTGACGCCATCTGCAAAATACGACTTCAAATTCAAGGATTATGCACCATGGGTGTTTCGGCATTTGAGGGCGAAATTCAAGCTTGATCCGGCGGACTACTTAATGTCCTTGACATCAAAATACATTTTGTCAGAGCTGGGATCACCAGGGAAAAGTGGGAGCTTCTTCTACTTCTCACGAGACTATAAATATATCATCAAAACGATCCATCACGCCGAGCACAAATTCCTCCGGAGAATATTAAAAGAATACTACGCCCATGTTGAAGAAAATCCCAACACTCTCCTATCACAGTTCTACGGTCTACATCGGGTCAAAATGCCATATGGAAGGAAAATACACTTCGTCGTCATGAACAACCTCTTTCCTCCCCACCGAGACATACACCAAACTTTTGATTTGAAAGGTTCGACCATTGGCCGTGACTTCAAGGAGGAGGACCTTGAGAAGAACCCGAGGGCAACACTAAAGGATCTCAATTGGTTACGGCGGGGTTTACATTTGGAGTTTGGGGCTGAGAAAAGGCGAATATTTTTCGAACAAATGGAGAAGGACGTGCATCTTCTTCAAAGGTTGAAAATCATGGATTACAGCATGCTGGTTGGGATACACGATCTCCAGAAAGGGAACCAAGAGAATCTTCGTGATAAGACACTCAGGGTCTTCCAACCTGGTGGGGATAGTCCGACAGAGGACATTGAGAGAGGACCTGACGGAAGAGGAATGCTGATGAGGACGCCGAGCAAACTAGAGAATGCAAGGAAAGCAAGAGAGTTACGACAAATCATAAAGCAAGAGAAGCCGATTCCCATGGGCCAAAGCAGTTCAAGAATGCCGGACCATCTTGAGGAGAATACTGCTAAGCGAGACTTTACTTTCTACAGCGACGATGGAGGATTTAGGGCTACGCATGAAGATAACAGCCTCGGAGACCAGATATTTTTCCTGTCAATCATTGACTGCCTCACTCATTACGGGACCATCAAGAAGCTTGAGCATTTCTTTAGTACGTCTCGTAATTTATTGTCTTCACAGAAGATGCTAACAGAATATAGAGGGCATCCACTACGACAAGAGACTAATCTCTCCCATATCACCTGAGCCATACGGCGACCGTTTCATCCAATTCATTGAAGGCATTACCAAAAGTCCCGAGGAAGCGGCACGGGAAGAACAAAATGCTGCCCAGTCTTCGGTACTGCACACCAACTCGATCCCAGTGTCTAACCGCAACACTACATCTGCCGAATCCGCGAGGAGACACTCCGTTGGTCAACAAATGAACAGAACCGGGTTCTCCAATCCGACCGTGCAAAGGAATGAGAACGACGCCATCAAAGGTGAAAAGAGAGGCGAAAACGAATCAGACCGTCCCGATCCAAGGTTGATTAGCACGATCCGCAGTCCTAGCGCAGAACGATCCGGTGGTTTACAAGGGCAGACACTTCCCGTTGTAGAGGAAATGGGCGAAGCAAGCAGCACAGGTGGACGGAGCGGCAGGAGTGGCAGGAGCGGAGATCAAGACGGAACCATTGATGAGGATAGGAGGCCTTTAACCCCAGCAAAAGATAACGCTGATGGTCGACCATTAACACCAGCCAAGGACTACAGTCCCAGCAGCCCCGGAGCAACGCGGCAACCAATCAGCAGGAGTAGTCTGGATAAGGAACTACCCCCGTTACCTAAAGTAGAAAGTCCGGGGGAGATGAACGAGGAGGAACCTATTCTCTCGTGAGAATGGGACTTTCGGCGCCGGCATACGACGACGCCGGGACATGAAATATAGAAGTGCACTGGAGGAGTGTGGGAAGGAAGCATCATGATACCATTCTCATCTAGCGATTCGGTTGTGTTCTGACATCAGCGGTCCCTTCGTTTCTTTATGTTTATTACAAACCCATCAAACCCATCAAAAGCTGGGTGGTCTTTTTGGTTGGGTCTATCGACCATGAACGAATCTCCTTTGTTTAGCTTTGTGTTTTCATTTCTCTTTTGGGTTCGGGTTTTCGTACCGGCAAAGAGAAATTTGTAGATATTTTAGATGGGTTGGGCTCGAATCAAGATGTGGTGGTGCGAGGGGGAGGGGCCTTTTGGATGAAGAGTGGTAACTGATGAGATGGATTGTAAGCTAGAATTTCCAAGCCGTGAGGCTTCAAAAATGAATTGGAATGAATGATTGAAGACCCCTTGGATCCCGGATTTGCTTGTCTTTTTTTCTTGCCATGCTCTGTTGTTTGTCCTTTGCTCTCGCTTCGAAATATTCTTCGCTAAACGTGAACTCGTTCTCACAGTCCGACGCCAACTCAGAGTGAATAACACAATAGCTTCCTCATCAACATCCAATCGCTTGTTCCTATTGTTCATCATCCACAATACCACACAAGCGCACAATACCTCCCTCTTGCTTTATTTTCTCACGGTCGTTGATCATCTGTACCATTTTCTTCTGGCTCTACACATTCGACTTCGCACCCAGCTACCCAGCATTGAAACAACAACGACACGATCGCAACGCCGAACACCAAGAGCAGGTATTTGACCATTTCCGAGAAGAAG
>Ga0302325_10026457_pt1 | contig 12045 bp, 16 predicted proteins | sample Palsa_T0_2_FD_201948 | JGI IMG/M metagenome (GOLD analysis project Ga0302325, IMG submission 201948) | Peat permafrost microbial communities from Stordalen Mire near Abisko, Sweden - Palsa_T0_2 | ecosystem: Environmental > Terrestrial > Soil > Palsa > Peat permafrost | place: Sweden: Abisko...
GGGGACGTCAAACGAATTTTTTCAAGGAAAAAAATAAATCATATAGTTAAAGTGAGGGAATTTTGGGGGATTCACCATTTAAATATACAACACACGATTCAATACTCTGTTTGCATGCTAGTTGTCTTATTAATTTCCATCCATGCAAACAACCACAGATCATGTGCTTTGCTTTCTGATACCTTGTAGTTTTAGAATTTTAGCAGAAATTTGTGAATGGCATAGTCTTTTAAAGTAAAAGACAATGGGCTAGCCATCATCGTGATAGGAGAAGATGGAATTGTTATGAAAGCGAAAATCTCGCTGGTTCTGCTTCATTCATTAATTGGAGGACTTCAGCTGAGGATTATTGAGCGCAGCATGATCAGAGTAATGATACCACATTGCAAATGTTTTGGGGGTTCTTTCGATGATCATAATTTTGCATTTGTGGGAATCCCCGTGCCGAACTTCGATAATTGAAAGGTGGACACCAAGTAATTCTCTAGTTGATAGCAGTTGCTCTAACCATGACTTCCCCAAATTCGAGATCCTATCCGATTGCCACTCTTCTGAACTGAACCATACGCCTATAGTCCAACACAAAGCATACTTCTAGGCAGAGCATCCGACCGCCAACGCCAAACAAATGCTAGGATACATTGCAGCAAAAGCAAAACAATAATGCATGCTTCGTGACCCACTCAGCCATAGGCAGCCATGGCAGTAGCAGCCTCTTGTTCTTCATCAAAGTCGTAGCCCCGTGCCTGCGCTGTTTCCGCATTCAGATACTCCTCTTCGTACGTCTTGGCTTTCTTCGTAGGTGCAGATTTGGCCACCTTCGGATGCTTCATGGCTTGATTAACGCTATACAAGCTGTCGTAGAACTGTGCTACTCTCGGATGTGCCATGACTTTGTTCTTATCGAAATTCTGAACTTCAAGACCGGCCTGACTAGTGGCTCGACTTAGCGCGACATAGGCTTGACCTTTCTCGAAAACCTTCTTGAGATCTATCCTGACTCGCTCCAGAGTCTGACCTTGTGCTTTGTGGATTGAGAGCGCCCAAGCGAGAATAAGTGGAAGTTGAGATCGCTGGGCTTGTACTTCACCAGTTGGGAGCTCGACCTTCCATTCTTCATACTGGACTAGAATTTCTCTGATAGTCCCATCGGCAAGGGAAAACTGCACAAGAGGATACTTTTTACCAGCAGTTGCGGAGGATTCCTTTTTGGAGGCAAATGTCGCTTTGATGTTAGAAAAGCGAATACGTGTCTCGTCGTCAACGTCGCCAACGTCTTCTGGAGAGACACCTTCGTGGAATAACTCTGGGTTCCTGTCATAGATCTCGAACGTCTTCTCGTCCATGAAGCTCACCACCTTTCCAAGAGATCCGTTGACTAAGCCGTCATCCATATTCTTGATAAGCATAACTTGTGCTCCTTTTTTCAACTCGATGACCTTGGGAGCCATCATGTTGGCAAGTAACTTTTCACGCATAGCTAAATCCGTGATAGTTCCAGTGTCGATGGCGTCAAATTTGTAGAGCTTTCCAACCAAATCCCGCATCCTGTATGAATTGGAATTCTCAACTTCGTTTCTTGTTGGAAAGCTAAACTGCTGTTAGCATTGGGAGGGAGAAAAGAAGGGCAGCTACGTACAGTTCAGTCGCCTCAATTTCATCTCCATACGTGATCTTACGACTCAACTTGCGAAATGCGGCAACAGTCTCATTAGTGATTTTCCCCAAGCGCATTTCGTTCAGCATGTTAGCGAATACTGCCTTCCAGTTAGCGATATACATTTATTGTTTTATTGCCAAGGATGATGGGAGTCATACCGGGATCTTTTTGACGGAAAACTTCTGTCAAGCCAATTGTGTGATGAATAGCAGTAGACCAAGTTCCGGCATCAAATGCAAATTTAACGCCTCTAGCTTTGTTGTCGTAATCCGGTACAGGCGGTAGCTGGAAGAAATCTCCGGTGATAACAAGTTGAATCCCACCGAAGGGTCGACCATTGTTTCGCATTGCTCTAGCTATCCCTTCGAGTTTGTCGAATAGGTCTCCGTCTACCATTGAAATCTCATCAATGATCAGAATCTTGGTTCTCAGCCAGCGATTCTTTGCCTTTTGATTTCGTTTAATTTTTTTCACCAGATGCGGTACGTCCTCTTTACCAAGTCCAATGCCACCAAAGCTGTGCAGCGTGACTCCACCAATGTTGCAGGCAGCTAACCCTGTAGAGGCAGTAACGGCGACACGATCGGGTTCTCGTGAATACTTCTTCCGCAATTCGGCAATAATGGCTCTCATCAAAACTGACTTTCCTGTTCCAGCAGAACCGGTGAAGAAGACGCTCTTCGATTGATTTACAACTAAATCGAGGACCCTTTGTTGCTCCTGGCTGAGAGTGATTGGTGCCATAGCAACCTTTGCTCTCTTGTTATAATGACCCTCCATAGCCTCTCTCTCACCGTCGCCGGTCTTTTTCAAAGCCTTTTGCTTATCTTTGAATTTCCTCTTTTCTTCTGCCACTACACTCCCAGTCGTATTCCATGGCATATGCTTGTCTTTTGGTAGAGGTGTGAAGTCCCATTTGGTGCCTTTGCCTTTGGCTGAATTTGGGCAATCCCGGGCATAATGGTCCTCCTTACAACGGAAGCAAATCTTACGCTGTGAAGAGCTAGATGTTGTGAGAACTGCCATAGCTTCTTCTTGTTCCTCCTTGATTGCCGCAATTTGGTCCTCTTCTGCTTGCTTCTGGAGCCATGGCAAGGTTCTTCGCTTCGCGGGACGAGAATTGATATCTCCCACTTTGGAAGGCAGAGAATATTCTTTTGCTATCAGACTTTCTTGTTGTCTTGCTAATGCGACTTGAGGTGGCAGTTTGTGTGATGGGGATGAGGATGACCAGGTTGCTGCACTGCTTGGAAGATTCTGTGATGAGCCTGGCTGAGCTGGGAACGGCAATGGCGGAAGATTATAAGGAGACGGTGCCGGCGCCGTCAACTTCTGAGATAATGGTTTGGGTGGTGCTGCCATGGACATTGGCAGTTCAAACTCCATATCGAGGTCGAGGTCGGCATCGTCGTCGAAATCATTCTCGTCGAAAAGAACACCGTGATGACTCGAGGCGGGAAGCTTGGATGAAACTGGATCTTCTTGTGTGAGATCTATAGTATCTGGAGTGTGTTGAAAGGAGTCTTGCTTGGTCAGGACGGAAGAAAGCGCAGAGGTTGACGGTGTCATTATGAAGCTTGGGGACTTCCTCTTGAGGGTCTGCTTTATATTTGGTAATTTCGCACGGAGAGGATTCGCAGGACTCGCAGGATTCGTATATCCAGTAAAGGCGCCAATTGACTGTGACTGACGGGCCTTTTTGAATTGCTCCTCGATGTTACCATTTTGAGCAGGACTGCTGGACGGGAAGAGTTGCTTCGCAAGGTCATTCGAAGGCTTGGCATCCTTGACTGCACGAACTAACATGGCGTCTGCAATCGAGGAATATGGGTGTCTCGTAATCGGTGCATTGAAAATGGATGATCGATAAAGGGGCGTCCACGCTTTCCAGCAACTCGCAAGCGGTCCCCGAGTTGCAAGAGAGAAGACTGGAAAGCGGATCCAGCCAGCCGGCATACAATTAATCGAGATGGGCTTGAGAATTGCGTCAATCCATCAAGCAGAGCGGGGGATAGAGCTTCGAGGGTCGTCTGCTCTTTTTCGAGGTGTTTCGCTTTCGCGTCAAGGAAGCGCGACTCTAAAAACGCGCTAGTGGAATTGCTTCCTGATCACGTGCCGGAACCCATGTCTAAAAAGATTAAAGGAAACAGGGCGAAGACGAGTCTTCAGGTCTTCGGATAATTGCTCAAGTTACGATAGATCAATGGTGTGCATGTCGTTCGGTATCATAGGCGGCGAGTTACATCATCACAATTCAAGTCACGGCACGTTCCACCCCAAAATCACATTAGCACAGTTTACGTCGAAACATTGTGTCATTACAGTCTGCCTGACTACACATCTTATGTAACTACCCGCTCCCCCCGAATACGACAACGATGACGAGAAGTGGAGACTAATGAACTGGGTAGTCGCTAAAAGTAGATTCGTAGACTCATGAGACGAGAGACTAATGAGAAGGCCAGAATCAAATGCCATATTTCCAATTCCAAAGAGTCGACCAAAACCAAGGAAAACAACTTTTGTCGACTTGGAATCACCTTTCCAACCATAGTGAACACATAAATTTGGAGTCAAAAGAGCATCTTCACATGAAAAGTCCTATGCAGCCCATGCAAGTCGGCCTAGCCGGAGGAAAAAGCACCCGAGCACGAAAAGAACCGATGCAGAAAGAAAAATATGCGCTGCCCAAGTTGATAACCCGAGATCCTCCATAGCCACGCAGATTCGACAACGTTAACATGAATGTGCAATGGTCAGATACGAGTATGAAACTTAGCCCTGGTAGCCACCAAAGCCGTTGCCAAAGCTCTGGGCCGCAGGAGCACTCCACTGAGGGTTGGGAGTAGGTTGACCACGACCATAGCCACCAGCACTGGCAGAACCGCCATACCCCATCTGCTGACCAGCATATTGTCCCGGGGATTGGGCTGGGGGTCCACCATAGCCGCCTTGTTGCCCAGGAAACTGGCCGGGGGACTGTTGGGTAGGCATCGGTCCGGCTGATTGAGGGCCTGGTTGTTGAGGCATACCACCGTATTGAGGGAAGTAAGCGGAGGGGGTTCCGGGGTATGCAGAGGCTGGTCCGCCTTGAGGGCTATAACCTTGTTGGGATCCGTCGAAGCCAGGTTGGGCAGGAGCCTTGTCTTTACCCCACTAGAATCGAGTCAGCACGTGCAAGTAAAAATAGCTCAGATCAACGTACGCTGCACTTGAGAGGACGACCGTTGACATTATAGCCGCTCAACTGGCAGATGGCCATTGCTGCATTCTCATGTGTGTCCATCTTGACAAAGGCAAAACCACGATCAGCCTGGAAGCGAGTCTCGACAACATAACCGAAGTTCTGGAAGAGAGGAACGAGATCATTCTGAGTGGTGTATGGAGTAAGGTTGCCAACGTAGCAGGTTGTCTGCCAAGCAGGAGTTTGCTGGACAATCATGTCATAGCTCTGCACGCCGTGGGTGGGGAAGTGGTGATGGCCAAAAGGAGTGGTTGGTGTCATACCCATCGCAGACATGGCTTGCTGTTGCGAGATTGACGGCTGGCCCTTCTGGTTGGCCCAGTTGCAGCGAATTGCGCGGGAACCAAGCCATTCGCCATCCATGGAGCTCAAAGCCTTCTCAGCATCCTGGCGCTCGCGGAAAGCTACGAAACCATAGCCTCTTGAGCGACCGGTCTTCATGTCCCACATGACACGAGCTTCAGAGACAGAACCGAAAGCAGAGAATGCCTGGAGGAGGACTTCATCATTGACTTCATTGGACAGATCGCCAACGAAGATGTGGAAATGGTTTGACGTATCTTCCTTGTTGGACGTATTGGACTGGTATGCCCAGTTGACGCGGATCTCCTAAGGATGAATCAGTCATCTGAAAATGCTTTTAGATCGATTTACATACCGCCTGGTGGACACGTCTGCCGTTTAAGGTCTGCATTGCTCGCTCTGCTGCGCCTGGATCGTCGTACTCTACAAAGCCGTAGTTAAATCCCTTCGACTGAAACTAAATTGCGATTAGTGCGCCGAATTTTTCAGAGATGAATATTTGGGAGGAAAGAAGAAAACAAAGGTGCAAATTTGTGAAATCCCTTTTGATAGAGAATTTGACACAGCCTTTGGTGCTGGAATTCTCAAAGGATCTGACACAGATAAAGTTGATACTGACAGCACCTACATTCTTGTCAGGAATGATTTTAACGTTCTGGACATGGCCAGTTGTCTCGAAGATTTGACGGAGGACATCTTCGGTGACTCTCGGATCAAGCCCTCCAACGTAAAGAGCTCTCTTATTCGGCTCTGGCGCGGCACGGCGCACAAATCCACCTGCACTATCCGGCGACATAACACCTCCATTCTCGCCCATAGGCGAAGTAATAGCCGTTGGGATGGGGTTTGTGTTCTGCGGGATAATGACTGGAGGAAGCGGGGGCGGCGGCATGTGGGACGGGTTTGTTTGGCCATTGTGGCCATTTTCGTAGCCGGGAGCACCAGCAGTCGTCTGCGGCGGCGGCGGGAGCTGTGCGCTCGAAGGAGGCGGACCGTTGTCGGACATTGTAGAAAAGTTTGAAGAGGGAAGAAATTTGAATCGAAGGTGCTGTGAAAAGACGAGCGATTTGAAATTAAAGTTGCAGAGCAACTCAAGTCGACTTTGCAGAATGTGCTGATAGAGATCGAAAAACTCGAGATACACAGAGGAACGAAGCAGCTGAGCTTTGTAGATGCTGCGCTGATATTACGATCTTGTGTGACTCGAACGATAAGAAGTGCGGAGAGACTCGACAATCGAGAGACGACGTGCGAAATGGCTCGATGAAAGGTGAATGTCGACCACGAGGAAATATCGCTAGTACGAAACCGTAGGCGATGATTTACAGAGCATGCGACAGCGCTTGTGCAGGAAGAGCGGGATGACAACGAAGTGCGAGAAGCGCTGCGACACACCGAAAGGACTTGTGAAAAGAGGAAGGCGACGACGACGATGACGAGAGGACGATGACTGATTGAATGGAAGAAAGGAATCAGAGAAAGGACGAGAGGAAGAGAGAGGGGAAAAAGCCGCTCGAGATTCCAGACGCCCGTCGATGATAAAAACGCTGTGATTTTTTAGAGGTGGGGAGGGGGGAGGAGGAAAAGAGAAGATATCGTGAACCGCGAGGAAAGTTGGGACAAAGCGAGGCGGCACGCTTAGCGCGTATGGCCGCAGGCTACCAATCTGTGGGACCCTGCGCGCTGGGGGAGCTAGGAGCAGAAGCATCTGCAGTACAATCACAACAAGTGTCTTTTGAATCAGAAAAAGTCAGGAAGTGTGTTTCAATATCACATTTGTTTCCTGTAGTTCTATAAAGATTTCTACCTAGGAATTGGAAAAGCAGATGCTGACCGGAGGAGCACAGAATGCTTCACACACCATGCGCCGGGCCGTGAGCCAGCCGCATGGCAGCAAGGGTATGCGGAGTGATAGCTAATGTAATCCCGGCAAACGAAATTCACTGCGCAAATTGCCAATTCCCTTGCGAAGCTCTGCAGTTGTGTTGCACAAAGCTGCAAACATGCGATGCGCTATACCGCAGGTGCATGACGGGTGCTCTTCTTTCGCCAGAGGCCAAGAAAGCCAATGTGAACTGGTCACATGGCATGCTGTAGAGCCCGGTTTCATACAACCATCTATTGGATGAACGGCTTCTTGGAGGGAAGGGTGCAGTTTTCAGGGGTTCGCGCATAAAAGGGTGACCTACTTACTGTACCTAAGGAAGAGAATCTGGGGAAATCTACTGTGACAAGAATTCTCAACAATAATAATAAGTTTCAAGAAGGGGACTCTTGAGTGAAAGGGAGAGACTGGTAAAGGCAGATTTAATACAGGCTGACCTCTCTTCAATTTGACTCCGGTAATTCGTCGGCCAGTAGAGTAAGTGGTTGCTGTGCTGAAGGGTAAAGATGCACGGGTAAGTTTGGAGATCACGACTTTAGATCGGCATCCAAACGGAAGGATGGAAGAATAGGAATATGCCAGCTCGAAAACACATTGAACTTGAACGTGAACTTTCCTCGTGCCGATCATTTCCATACCCGCAGGTACAGAGCATTTCTTTTCTTCCCCAGACCTCGGATCTTGAATCTCAAATGGGCACGCTCTAGCCGAAGAAAGCTTAAGCCGATTTAAAATTTTAAACTTCCCAGTAGCGCCAACGGCAGGGACAATCGCTGCACGGACGCTTTGACGACACCTCTTGCAGCCTTCTGGACTGTGACCATACTGGTAGCCTTCTTGACTCCGTCCCATAGGAGGCAGATATTTGGATAGCAGGAGGGCCATCCTGAATCTCCTTTTCATCTCTCCCCCTACTAATTTCTACTGTTACGCCTTTAAGATGTCGCAAGTTCAGCGAACAAAACATCCCTTGGATGTTCTGCAGAGCATGATCAATGCCATCGTAAGTTGTGAAACTTAAACTTTCTTGGTAAATGGCTGACTCGCCTGAAGCTTATAGAAACTGGCAGAGCTCTACGATCCTCTGACAAGGAAGGGGGCAGAACTCTCGCAAACGCCAACACCAGGCTCCGATCAACTATCCCAAGTGCGATTGAGAACTTTCACCAGGCGCTTGATGAGCTCGAGTGTGATATCGTGAGGTCTTCCATATACATTTCATCCGTCATCCCCTAACAAGATATCTAGTTGCGGGCGAAGTCAGTTCTATTGAGAGATCTGGAAGAGCTCCGAGCAATGCGATTTGCGTTAGAAAACCCCGCCCCCATCGTCGAGGAGGTCGAGCCTATACTGGAACCGGAATTGAATGGGGAATCGACCATGGCAGATAGCGCTGAGCCATCGACAATCAAAGAGGAGGATACGCAATCCAAGAGTCCTGAAAAACAGATGTCATATGAAATAGCCCAGGGACAGTCTACCCAAGATCCTGCGAAAGACGATATCCTCAAAGCTGTAGAAGATTCGAAAGAACAGCAAGGTCTGACACCACCAACTTCCAATGGTAATAACTCGAAGCCGATTGGTCTCGGCATAAACACAGAAGGCGTTGCAAACTCGCCTGCTCCAGGCACAGCAGAACCTCAAAACTCCTCAGTCGATTCGTTATTTGATATACCAGACAATGAGAATGGTGACTCGGAACTGAACTTTGAAAGCATGGACTTCTCTCTTCATGATTCCAACCAAGATCCGTCGCAGACTCAAGCTAACGACTTCGATCTCTCGACTTTCGGAGCAAACACTCAAGATTTCAATATGAACGAAATGCAGACAGACTCCAATCTAGTCAACACGAACAATGCGAACAAGGAAGTAAATGATCCATTCGACATAGGTAATACTAGTGACAGCATGGACCTGGACCTGGATCTCAGTATGGCTGATGCGGAGCACAGTCTATTCAATGACATGTTTATTGGAGATGATGCAGGTATAAGCGGTGGTGGAGAGATGGAGCATGGAGACTTCGACAACGCCTTTTTCGGCCTGGACTAACTAGTTGGGGGTTCTCGGAAGCTCGAAATCTGTTATCTTGGACTTGAAGAGCCTGGCAAAGATGCCACTCAGCACCTGGGCACCATGCAGGTTGCTGAAAGTGTGCATACAAAAGAACACCACTTGTCGCAATTTATGGCATTGCAGTCTCTGTCCAGACATCAGCAAATACCATTCAGCAATTTGAGAGTTGTGAGTCGGACTGCTACTTTTCGAAATCTCTTTCCTACGCAAGACGTTCGAAGATATACGAAGAGCCAACAGAAGTGGAAGGCAGATAACATTGGCAAAACGAGTGAAGAGTTGGCAAAGTCTCCAAGGAGGCTTAGCTTGTGGAAGAATGCCATTGCTTGGATTGTTTGCTTAGCGCACAAAAGGCAATAGACTTGGTACAAAAGAGATTTGGTCACCTGAGTGAAAGATACTGTTGCTATGGAGCATGTGTAGCTCTGAATGGCCAAAGCTCATACTGGAAACAATACTACACCATCTGGTGTCTCAAGGCTACCAATCTGGTGTTTTCAGCTATGTTCTACTCATGAATTGCGAGTTAGCTGGAGAGACCAAATCACCTGAGCTTGACTTCACGTGATCAGATTAATTGGTGAATACCTACTAGGTAGGTATTTTTTGGTGTTCTATCAAAGGATTCACAACAAAGTTGCTGTTGCTTTGATTCATCTAAATATTTTAGACAACGCTATTACTTGCTACTCCATTTGGACCGCTTGCTCATTTGTCAATCATTTTGAAAGCTCTCGTCAGTTCCTATGACAGCCGCAGATGTCTTCCCCCTTCCAGATACACATCTTTATCTCGGAGTCACAGTACAATCATATACAACTTCTTTGTGCTATGGAGTAGTACTAGTACAAAATTCTGACTTATCATTGCACTCATCCCACCTCTGCCTAACGACAATCTGATTCAGGATCCTCAATCACGTTCCATCTCACTAGCTCCCACCAAGAGTACACCGGGTACTGATCTTCAACCCAAACCTCCATCGACATGGCACGCCCGCCCCCTCGACAGAAACACCGCCATTCTCAGTCCCAACAGCAGCAACAACCACAACTCCCCTTCTCCCTCCTCTGCTGTCCCAACGCCCTCCCCCAGACCCTCACCCACCTTGTCCACCTCCTCCCTCCCAAAACAACCCATACCCCCTTCTCACGCCCCCTCTCCCTCGGCCCTCTCCTCACACCCTTCCTCATCCTCCTCGCCACGTCCCCACCCACCACCCAACAACCGCGACTCCCAACATTCAACCCCTACACCCTCCTAATCCAAGTCACCCGCTCCAAACCCCTCTCCTATACCCACCATCCAAACTCTCAAACCCAAATCGTTTCCAATGAGGAATACTCCGAGCCACGATATTTCGGCCTCCTAACACCCGAATCCGAAGCCGAGAGACGGAATATCGAAGTACGGGGTGCGGAGAGGGTTAAGGGGCAGGTGTATCTGGAAGTTGAGAAGGCGGAGGCGGAGAGGTGTTTGCGATTTCCGGGGTCTGGAGGTGAGTCGATCGGGGATGGGGAGGTTTGGACTAGGGTAAAGGGATGGGAGAAGATTTGGTGTGAGGATTGTAGCGTTTGGTGGGAATTTAGGGTTTGGGTTCGGGAGCTTTGAATGTACGAGCAGGCGCAGGATATTGGGGTGGATGTCCTAGTTATGGCAGCACATTGGGATTGGGGAGGGTAAAATATACTAGCAATTGTGGGACATTGGATTTGGGCGTTGTATGTCCCTCTCCATTTCCGAGAATTTAGGTGACAGAGGGTTGGATTTGGAGCTTTTTGGCGCACCGGGAGTAATATTTTGAGAGAATGATTTACATGTCCCCTCTAAAGCCCAAGGTACTTCTCAGAAAGTTGACCATTGATGTTCATCATGTTCTTCAATCTGGAGACTCTCTTGCACCATCACACCTCCTGCCTCTTGCATTTCACGCTCCCCATCATCTTCTTCCCATCTAATCAACCTAACCCAATACCCCCAACCATGAATTCCGCACCTCCAACCCACTCTCTGCCTCCCTATCTCACCAACCTCGTCTCTCTTTACCCACTCCGTAACCCTCCCCCCTACCCAGCTACCCCTCTCCTTATCCCTACCATCTCTGTATCCCTGCCCTTTCCTCCACCTCTCTTCAACTCTCTCACAGTCCACTTCTCCAAAGCTCTCTTCCGGAAACATCTGCTTCTCATGCCAGCTCCTTCCTTCTAGTTCTGCGAAATATTGGTGGGAGAAATGTCGGGTATGTCTGTCTGCATTTTGAATTATCTCTAGCTCGATTATTGTTTGTGGTAGTGCCAGGGAGGAGGGGACGAGCGGGAAGAGCTTGATCTTTGTTTCATTATTTACGGAGGTGGATGATTGTGAGAGTGGCTGGGACTGAGCAGAGACATAAATGGAGGTTGAGGATTCTGTGTGGGAAGAGGTGGTAGATGGTGGAGGATGCGAGGCACATGCGCGTGCAAGAGGAGAAGGATGTGGAGGTCGGCGTTCTAGGACGGTGGACAGGGCTTGAAGGAAGGAGGTTAGGAGGTGGGAGTTTGGTGCTGAGGTTGGGAGATGGTGGGTTGTACAGCAAAATTGTGTTCCGTTTGACATTGCTTTGGAAATTTCCAGGGGCGTCTTTGTGGTTTGTATGACAAAAAGCCGAAGAGACAGCTCAGGAATGACCATCGAGTTCGAGAACTCTGGTGGTGAGATTTTGGGTTAGTCATTCAGCTGGGTCGTTCCCGAAGCACTGTGAGTGTGTTGTAAACTTTGGTTTTGTTGTTTATTCGGTGACAAAATGAATGTTCCTAAATCGTCTTTTTTTTTGTTGTTGATTCATAGATAAATGTGCAGAGAGTTTGTTGTTTTCAAAGTGGAAATATAGTT